>Ga0316189_10004078_pt1 | contig 14108 bp, 11 predicted proteins | sample LowCovwburrow_MG_FD_204930 | JGI IMG/M metagenome (GOLD analysis project Ga0316189, IMG submission 204930) | Coastal sediment microbial communities from Maine, United States - Lowes Cove worm burrow | ecosystem: Environmental > Aquatic > Marine > Coastal > Sediment | place: USA: Maine...
CCGAAACCCTATTCATTACTCACCAAATCCAGATCTATTGCCCAAGAAGATGTGCGAAAATATGGTCACCCCAAGAAGCTTAAGTAAGTGCCATTCGGGGCGGACCCCAGTTAATACGTAGATAATAGCGCGCTAAGCGAGACTGTGAATTAATCGTGGTCTGTCCCCTGGTATCACCAGGCTGAACGGTATTGAGCGGGTTGTTTATTATTCGCAGGATAATCCTTCGAACGAGTATTCACTAGTAATCCAGTACAGTTGCTTCTATCTCAAAATTTTCAAATCGCAGGTCTTCGCTCCTGAAAAGCGCTGTACCTGGCTGAGATGCTGTTGCACTGGCACACAGTACTCCAAAGCGCAGCATTTGCTCCGTTGATTCACCTTTCAATGCCGACGCGATCAGTCCCGTGACCATCGAGTCTCCACAGCCTACGGTTGATTGCTTGTGTATTTTGGGTGCTTTGCAATGATAGCTGTTCTCCTTATCAAGCAGTACGGCCCCCATATCACCCAGGGTAACGCAGACATACGCTATGCCTTGCTGCTGGATTGTGCGAGCAGCCGCTGCAATATCTTCAACACTGTCCATACGCTGGTTCATCGAGCTTTCCAGGATGTTTCGATTCAGGCGTGCCAGCCAGGGTCCAGCCTCAATCGCCTGCTGCAGTATTTCTCCTCGCGCATCAACCACGGCCCTGCCACCCTGTGCGTTGATGCGTTTGACAAGCTCGGCATAGGTGGATTTCGGCACACCTGGCGGCAACAGCCCGGTTAACACCGTAATGCCATTGCCTGCGCTGTCGAGCAGGCAATTACAGACGTGCTTCAGAGCATCGGACGATATCTCGGGGCCTTCACTGGCGATCTCATACTGTCCGGGCGGGTTTTGCTGCATTATCGTGGTATTGATCCTCGTCTCGCCGTCGACGCTGAACCATGTGAAACGCTCTTCCGGGATCCCGGCCAGCAGCTTTAACAACAGGTCGCCGCTTTCTCCGGCCTTGATGCCACAACAGTGTGCAGGTATTTCCAGTTCCTCGAGCGCGCGCGCGATGTTAATGCCATTTCCGCCCGGGTGATACAAGGTCTGTTCGGCACGAACTTTCTGATACTCCAGCAGTTGCGGGATGATATAGCTGATATCAACTGCGGGATTAAGTGCAAGCACTGATACGTATTCGTTTTTGTTGTTCATTGAAGTCTCCATGTCATAACAGGCCTTTCTTCAGGATCAGGCTGCGGCCGGTCATGACGCGCGGTTGTGGTACACCCAGCAGTTCCAGCACAGTGGGTGCTATCGCGGCCAGACCCCGCCCTGTACTCAGCCGGACAGGGCCTGCGCCCATGATCAGAAACGGCACCGGGTATTCAGTGTGCTGCGTGTGTGGCTCGCCGGTATTGGGATTGATCATCTCGTCGCAGTTGCCGTGATCCGCTGTAAGCAGCACTCGCCAGCCTTTATCCAGTGCCGCACGAAACACGCGATTGCTTTGTATATCCAGCGTTTCGATAGAGCGGATAATTGCTTCGCGCTGCGCCGTATGGCCAACCATATCGGCATTGGCAAAGTTGGCCACGACAAATGAATACTTTTCGCTTTCGATCGCCTGTATCAGCTCATGGGCGATCCCGGCGGCGCTCATCTGCGGTTCTATATCATAGGTTGCGACCTGTGGTGATGGTACGATGATGCGGTCTTCGAGCGGATATGGAGGTTCGTGGCCGCCATTGAAAAAATACGTGACGTGCGCAAATTTCTCGGTCTCACTACAGTGCAACTGGGCGAGGCCCGCCTCGCTGATAACCTCGGCGAGAACCTTTTCCGGCACCGTTGAGGGAAACAGTACCGGGAAAGGATAGGTGGCATCGTACTCGGTCATGCATACCAGGTTTTCGATCCTGAGGCCCTGTCGATCGAACTTGTCGAAATCGTCCAGGCCAAGTGCGGCGCTCAGCTGACGCACGCGGTCGCTGCGAAAATTACACATTAGTACCGGTTCATCACGCGCCATGCCGCTGAAACCCGAGATGACTGTGGGCTGAATGAACTCGTCGCCTTCACCGCGAGCATAGGCGCTTTCGATTGCCTCGCGTACGCTGTCCGCAGTCAAACCCTCGCCGAGTGCTATTGCCTTCCAGGCTACTTCGGTTCTGTCCCAGTACCTGGCACGGTCCATTGCGCTGTAGCGTCCGCAAACCGTTGCAATCGAGCCACGGCCAAGTTTTTCAAGTGCTTCCTCGACATCTGAAAGGTAGGACAGCGCAGCTCGTGGTGCGGTATCCCGGCCATCTGTAATCATGTGTATAACAGGTTCAATTTCGGTATTGCGCAACAGTGACAGGATACCGAGCAGGTGCTCGATATGTGAATGTACGCCGCCATCCGAGATCAGGCCGACCAGGTGGAGTCGCCCGGCATTTTGCGTTATGGCCTGCCAGGGCGGCAATTGCTCAAACGTTCCCCCGTACATTGCATTGGCGATGCGTACAAGGTCCTGCTCGAGCACGCGGCCCGAGCCCAGTGTCAGGTGGCCGACTTCCGAGTTGCCAAACTGGCCGTCGGGCAGGCCGACCGCCCTGCCCGAGGCCTGTAGAACAGAATGCGGGTATATGGAGAAATAGTGATCGAGGTGCGGAGTTCGAGCCAGTGCCCAGGCGTTGTGAGCGCGGCTGGGATTGAGCCCGAAACCATCAAAAATTGTGAGCAAGACTGGCCTTGGTTTCATAGTTTGTCCATCAATGAAGAAACGCTTATCAGTGGGGAGTATAGAATGGATTAACGCCCCGACCCGGAAAACTCATGCCGATTGGACAATCGCTACTACTGCTCTCAAGCCAGATCATACCGGGATCCTGCATAATTGGGCCACGTTGAACCGAATGAATCATGGTCATTTGCCGTATGCGGAGTGAAATATGACAGGCTACTCAACCTGATTTCCTGGCACCACCCGTCAGGCCAGGCCATCACGCACAAGTGATATCATTTATCATGCAATCGATCCCCATCATTCTTGACCGATGTGAATATCGATACGACTTGTCATCGCACCCACGATGGTTCTAAGCGGGTGGTTTGCGTGGGTAAATCCATTCCGACGCTTTATAACTGACTGTTAATGATGACTAATACCAGGATAACCCCTTGAGTCACCGTCCACGGAAAAGGTTCGGCCAGAACTCTTCCCCTTCGCACTTTTCCTTCATATATCAATTCGTTACATGTCAGCAGGACTCCATCGCCGCCAGTTCCGGCGACAGTAGTTAGATACCAACTTAAATTTGGTCCTGCTGATTATAGGATTGTATTTCTTCTGCAATGCACTCTCATTGCACTTGCAAAATTGTATATGTGATCAATTATCTCCTACCGAAAACCCGAACCTTCATCACGTTGTTTTCCGTTGTCTGGCAAACGAGCAGACTGGAAAGTCAAATAAATTCTGTTAGGTAAGAGCATAGATAGATGGGCATATATAAACGCGGAAAGTATTGGTACGTAAAATTCAGATTCAAGAACCAGACCTATACAAAAAGCAGCAGATCCAGCCTGAAAAGGGATGCACTGGATCTTGAGCGACAGATGCGCCAGAAATTGATTGATACTCAGATTCTAGGCCGCAGAGAGCACACCACACTTTATGCAGCATGCGACGCATTGCTCGGCATCAGCAATATGCCGACATGCAATGCGACTAGGCTACTATACCCCTGTATATGAATGGCCCGAATGGCACATAAAAGATAAACCAATCCGCTATTTGACTGATGATGAAGAACTCAGAATCTTGCATGAGTTGGACATATCACGCGTTAAAGACCCTAGGCTCAGAAGGACGCGTCAAGCTGCTAGCGATATCTTCATATTAATGATAGATGCTGGTTTCAGGATCGGTGAAGCCTGTACTTTACGATGGTCAAATGTGGACTTTGATAATGGTGTCATTTATTTGTACCGGTCAAAAGTATCGAATGATGACTATATCCCAATGACCAATCGACCACTGCATACACTACGGTATCGCAGGAAGAACATAGTGGGCGAGTATGTTTTTCCTGGACGTTATGGTGGACATAGATCTGTTAATAAGAATCGTGCATTGACTACAGCATTTATAAGAGCTGGCCTGACAGATATTTCACCACACTGCCTACGAAGAACCTTTGCTACCAGACTACTGAGTAGAGGAGCAGCTATCACCGATGTTCAGCATCTGCTGGGACACGCCTCTGTAAAAACGACTGAGAGAGCCTATGCAGCTTTTGTCAGGAATGAGCGGTTTAAGCAAACGATTGAGCTTCTCGATCAGCCAAATCAACGTACATCAAGTGTGTGACATAAAACATACAATTTGTTGATTCAAGGTACCCACTCTGCCCACGGTAGAAATTGCCTCTTGAAATCTTGATAATATACGCAAGTTGCGTATACTGTACCAATGAAATTAGTATTCTTCGAGACTCCTCTGTTCACCCGTCTCCTTAAAGACTACCTGAATGACGAGTCATACCGAGCATTACAGAGAGCGCTCCTGGAGAATCCGGAACTGGGTGACGTAATGCAAGGTACTGGCGGGTTCAGAAAAATTCGCTGGGAAGACTCCCGCAGAGGGAAAGGTAAGCGTGGAGGCCTGAGAGTAATCTATTACTACCTCACGGCTGATCACCAAATATGGTTTTTCACTTTATATGATAAAAACGAGGCAACGGATCTGACCTCCGACGAGAAAAAGGCACTGAAGAAGGCTATTCAGGCTGAATTGGAAACCAGGAGAAATAGACGATGACTAAGAAACGCAAGCTGTTTGATGAATTGATTGAAGGTGTCGAGGCGATGCAGCAGCAGCGCGAGGGCAAGATCACCTTACGTTCTCACGAAGTTGAAGACCTTCCGCCACTTGAAGTGGATGCAGACCTGATCCGTGATACCCGGGAGCGGCTACATGTTTCGCGTGCTGTCTTTGCACGTCGCCTACGTGTATCCCTGCGTACTTTGGAGAATTGGGAACAGGGTCGCGCCAGACCGAATGCTCAAGCGTCGGCTCTCATTCTGATGGTTCGGAAATACCCGGACACACTCGAGAAGCTGAGCTCGTTGGGAAACCAAGCTGCCTGATAGGCTTGGAATCCATTTCTGCTACATAGCGGCTGCTCTCATGGTAGCACGTTGATCACCTGAGCTGATTCCGCAGAATGAAACCTGAAAGCCGCGAAAATATCCTTCAAGAAATCGCTGAAGCCAAACAGCAGCTTGACCATCTTCGGAATAAACAAGAAGAGGCAGAGATAATACTTCAATTGCTCAATGAGCGCCTTTTCCAGTACAACAAAGCAAAAACCCACCAGGCAATGAATCTTTCAGCCGACTCCATTCCTGCGGCTACCAAAATATCACCAGAAGACAAGATTGTACTTTTTAGCCGCCTGTCCTAGGCGAATTGCTAATTATCACCTGAAAACGACAACTTAAACAGACTTGTTCCTGAAAGTAACCTTCCCTACCCTGCTCTCGCATGAAGGATCTGCTGGCACTCCTCGCCCATCTATTGACCACGATCGCCAAACTCCTGGGGCCCGGACGCGCAAGGACTGTTGTCGCTAATAGCCTGCTCATGAAGCAGCAGCTCCTGCTCATCAATCGTTCGCGGCGACGCGCGCCAAATCTCTCGGCACTCGATCGGTTTCTGTTTGGCTTCTGGTCGCTGTTTCTCGATCCACGCCGTATTCAGCGGGCTGCCGTGATTATTCGGCCTTCGACACTATTGAAATTCCATGACCTGTTAAAACATCGCAAGTATCGGCTGCTGTACTCATCAGGCAGAAAAGGCAACCCAGGCCCCAAGGGTCCATCAACCGAACTCATCCAGGCAATCATTGAACTAAAGCAACGCAACCCACGCTTTGGATGTCTTAGAATTGCCCAGCAAATTAATAAAGCATTTGACGTGGATATTGACAAGGACCTGGTCCGGCGCGTCCTCGCTAAACACTACCGTCCAATTCCCGATGACAGCGGACCGTCATGGCTGACCTTCATCGGGCACACGAAGGACAGCCTCTGGAGTATTGACTTTTTTCGTTGTGAATCTATTTTGCTCAATACCCACTGGGTGCTCGTGGTCATGGACCAATTCTCGCGGCGCATCATTGGCTTTGGCGTACATGCAGGAGATGTCGATGGTCTCGCCCTCTGTCGGATGTTCAACACCGCCATCTCAACCAAATCTGCCCCAAAATATCTCAGCTCAGATAACGACCCACTCTTTCTGTATCACCAATGGCAAGCGAACTTGAGAGTTCTCAGTATAGACGAGATTAAGACCATCCCGTATACACCTATATCACATCCCTTCATTGAACGACTCATTGGAACCATTCGTCGTGAATACCTTGATCACACCCTCTTTTGGAATGCTCAGGACCTTGAGCGAAAACTTGCAAATTTCAAGCAATACCACAACCGTGATCGAGTTCATCAATCGCTAGACGGAAATACGCCAGCTGTCGTTTGCGGCGAGCCTATGCCTCTACCCGCAAAACTCAGAAACTATTCATGGGCATCACACTGCAATGGTCTCTTTCAAACACCGATTGCCGCATGAATAGGAATTCGCCTAGGACAGGTGTCGTTTGTATGTATTCATGGAGCGATCTTAGCAATTTCGGCCTATTAAGTTGGCAATACCGTTTTTTGACCACGCGGCGTAATCGGCGACATGCTGATGTTGGTCTGTGTTGAGGGGCTGGGCTCACGTTACCTGGCATCCGGTTGAAAGATTCAGGGTGACGCTACTCCTAGCGCCTTTCGCTGAATCCTGATCACATCACCCGCATTAATCACCCCGTCGGGCTGAGGTATACCCTCGGCGGACGCCGGTGCAGCATCGCAGTGGAATTCATATTGGGGAGTTTGGGATTCCTCGCCGATAGCGACCCGCGTACAGATCAACAAATCACCTGCTTCAATGCTGGAATTTTCATTGGCATCGCCATTACCACGATAGGAATTCTCATCCAGGGGGTCGCTGCCATACGGGTCACCCACCTCGACGCCATCATTGATACCGTCTTCATCGGTATCCGCCAACTTTGGGTGGGTGCCGCTTGCCTGTTCGCCTAATGCGTTAAGCCCATCGTTATCTTCATCGGTTTCCTGTTCGCCACTGATCAGGGGATTATAGCCGTACTCCTGTTCAAAGGCGTCGGTCAGGCCATCGTTGTCATCATCCGCGTCACAGGCGTTGCCTTCACCATCGCCATCTGTATCCGCGCGATCCCGGTTGGCCACTGATGGACAGTTGTCATGGTAGCTATCGAGCAGGTTGTCGCCGTCGGTATCATCTTCCGGCCTGGCCCGCGCAATAGCGCTGTATACAAATGCGAGCTCATCTTCGATTGCGTCGGGATTATGATCGGACTGCGGCCGAATGTTCCAGGCTGGCAGATCGCCATCGGCATGATAACAGGTGGCTGAATCGGCAACCTGTGAATCCCAGGTGTACTGGTCATAAACCACGGTCGGGGTCCGCGTACTGCTGTTGGGCGGCGTTGCCTTCACATAGGGGAAACAGGCATCGACACTGATGCCGTGTGCGCTTCGCGTACTGACGGTGGCATCGCTGTCCTGGAATGGTACGTGCTCATCATCAGCCGTATCGTTGAGGATATCCGTAAACCACGGATTAACGACAAGGTCTGAATCCAGCACCTTGTCCACTGATTCCTTGCTGATACGGAAACCGCCACCAGCGATGGTGATCCAGCGGATCTGCGGATAGCCATCATCATCGATGCTGATCGGCGCATCGTCCAGCGACCATTTCACCCAGGCACCCAATTGACAGCCGTCCTGACCAGCGCCGGCACCAACCAGGTCACCAAGACGTCCTACGGTACAGGCAAACTCGGTCTGCCCCTGCAGGCCGTTCTGGCTTAGCAGTGCGAACTCGCCGATAAAATCCGGCGTGCCGACCTGCCCGCCAGTATGAGGGCCTTTAATCGTCACGACTTCGGCAATCGTGTGCCCGGCAGCGCGCAGCTGATCGTAGTGGCGGTAAACCAGCTGCCTGGCAATAACCCCACCGTAGCTGTAGGTCAGAATGGTAATCGGTTGGGCGGGATTGATATCGCGGATGGCTTCGGAAATGGCCTGGGCGGTATCGATGATCGTTTGTGTTTTGCTGTTGAACCTGCGGCGTCCGTAGGATTTCAGCGGCTCCCATTGCGGGTCGGCATAGGTTCCACCCAGTTTTTTGATCCTTACCCGGCGCGCGGAAATGTCAGTCAGCTCGCGAATCGTGTTGTTCCAGTCCACGCCATAGAAACGAACAACGTTCGCCGACTTGAACGCAAGCTGCTTTTGGAATTTGCGATAGTCAAAAGGTGAATCGTCGGTATCGGTCAGATCACCGCCACGTCCGTGTATATAGAATATGACACGGGGGCCACCGTGAGGCAGTTCATTGCTGTCCGATTCATTGCGCACGATCGGCGGCGCGCCACAGACCACGTCGCCGTCAATTTCATCCCCCTCCTGTTCGGACAAACCGTCGTCGCATCCGCCGATCAGGCACGCCGGCAGGCCATGACCGCCACAGGCGTCGATACAAAGACCCAGCGTGAAATCCTCCTCCAAGGTGGATTTACAGGACGTGATGCCCAGGCGCGCCTGTTCTTCCAGATCACAAGGGGTTTCGCTGATGCCACCGCAATTGACGGGGAAGCCATCGCCATCCAGCGCCCGGCAGGTGCCGAAAGGATTCTCCGACAGGATGAGGTCGTTGTACGCGTTGTTCTTGCACGCTTTCACGCTGAACAGCGCCTGCACGTCAAGCGTGCATGATGCCTCATCTGGATCGCCACAGAACGGTGGATAGCCGTCACCGTCCAGCGCCCGGCAGGTGCCGTCATCATTCGCATGGCCGGGCTTGCAGGCGAGTATAAGTAGCTGGATCTGCAGGGCGACATTACAGGCCTGTTCGCCGTCGTCGCCGCAGAATGGCGGGTAGCCATCGCTGTCGGTGTCCACGCACTGCAGTGCCACCTCGGAGGACGAGATGGGCACCAGCCACTCAAACGCATCGCCCTTGCAGGATGGTATATTTTCCGTCAACTGGCACGGTCGCTGCCCGTCGCGGCCACAATGGTTGGGGAATCCATCGCTCAGAATGTCACGACAGAAGGCACCGGATGTACTGAGCAGTTCAACCAGCCCAGTATCGCAGGAAGGAATTCTCTGCGTCACCAGGCAGGCGCTTTCGTTAAGCCGGCCACACGGAGGATGGACGCAGGTACCTGACTGGTTGACGAAATTCGTCTTGCAGGAACTCAGGTTCTCCGTCACCTGGCAGGCCGGCTCACCTTCACCGCCACAATGACTCGGGAAACCATCGCTATCGATCTGCCGGCAGTACGAGCCGGACGTGCTGAGCTTTTCCACCAGGCCCTCGTCACAAGCCCCGTAGGGTCGTTCTGTAATCAGGCAGGCCCGTTCATTCAAGCCACCGCAATCCAGGTTGGCGAGGGTCAATTGGGCGCTGGTGTATTCAGCGGGCGGGTTCCATCGGCAGGCGTTAGAATCTTTCCAGCCGGCCAAGAGATACTTGGCATACGGGCTTCTACATTCGTAACAGGTTGAGCCACTCCGACCATCACCCAAATCGCAAGTGCAAACACGCTGTCCCAATATGGTCGTACAGCTGGCTCCGTAGGTCCACGCGGAACGGTACTGCCACCCACGGTTCCGGGTGCAGGCGTTCGACTGACGGGGGTCCGGCTGAAGTATGTAACGTCCCCAACCCGATGGGCAGTCATAGCAAACGCCGGCGACGAACGGGTCAATCGTATACCCACTTGGGCAGGTGGACGCCCAGGCCAAGCCAGGCGTCAATAACCACGTCGCGGCCAATACCCACCACAACAACAGGGTCTTTGTCGGTTTTGCTGTGGTACTGCCATGCATCATCGCGCGTCAATCCTTGTCTACCCGGGAAGCGCTTCGCCATACTTCATAAATTAATGTAAGTTTATTTGTATCTATTCAGGACCTTCCCGCATAAACTCGGGTTGCTTGCCCTGAAACAGCAGCCTGAGAGCTTCAGAAGAAGATGCACTTTTTTTTCTACAGGTAGAAATGTACAGGATGACACCTTCGCCCAGGTCGAGCTCGATACGCCAGCCGGGTACTGTATCCGGTATCTGCGCAGGCAGTTCAATCAGCGCCAGCATAGAGTATAGGCTGAATAAACGCTATTTTCCCTGAACCCCGCCTCCATTGTGCAGTCGCTGCCACCACTTTCCAGCCTGGTCATACCGAAATCCTGCCTAAATTAGCCGCACTGACCTGTATAAATTCAGATCATTTGCCCTTTCCCCAGCCAATTCATGCCTCCAGGCAAATTGAGACCCTGTTGCATCTGCGCAATGCAGCAACATTGGTTGCACGAGAATGCTTCCTTGAGTCAGCCGAACATACCGGACTGCGGCGGCGCTCGACTGTCCGGCAACAGGAGCGCGGCTCGTGCCGGCAATGTTTCTTGCAGATGCCTCAGGATCTTCTTAATGACCACTGGATTTTCTATGCAGGCAATGACCCTGGCTGATCCTCCACAGACTCGGCACTTCTCAACGTCAATCTTGAAAACACGCTTCAGCCGTTGCGCACAGGTCATGGCCGCATTCAGACGCCATCCAGTGCTGCACTATTCGGAGTGACAATATTGAACTCGAATCATTTTTACCGATGCGAATATCGATGCGAGTTACAATCGAAACCACCATTGATCTAACTGGCTGAATTGCGTGGGCAAATCCATTTCGATGCTTTATAACTGACTGTTAATAATGACTAATACCAGGATAACCCCTTGAATCACCGCCCACGGAAAAGGTTCGGCCAGGACCGCTCCCCGGCTTTGATTCTCCACGTTACTCAATAAGTTACACAGGCGCGTAACACGGGTGCTGCCACTTTTGGGCACAGTTGTTAGATGCCAGCGGTAAGTCTTTCCTTATGATTAACAGCTTGTTGATTTGCAACAAAATTAGCCCCAATAGAGTTGGATATTTGCATTCTGTTTTGACCCATCTCCGCTAAGAATGATTAGTTTATAGCTACATACTTACAGCCGTTCTGGTGGTATATATTTGAGTGCAAATGGTGGATCATTTTTCGGTGCAATTTAACAATATGACATTATATTCAGTAACTTACTATTTTTTTCATAATGCATCGAAACGATGCCGGCAGCCGCAGCCATTTGGACACATTTGTCTTACATCACATCAGCCCTTCTATATAATCTGCACCCCGGTATGAAATTCTATTGTACGTAGAGTACCCGCCGCAACCGCCGGTGGCTTCATTCCAGGAGGCAAGAAATGAAGGTTTTGCATGGACTGTGTACCGTAATACTGCTGCTGGCCGCGCCACTGTTACAGGGCAGCAGCCAGGACCCCGGGAAAGTCATTGCCGGTTGGATAGAAAAGATCAGTCTTGTAGAACAACCGCTGATACTCAAGGCTAAGCTGGACACTGGCGCCAAGACCTCGGCTATCTATGCGATCAATGTTGAGCAATTCAAAAAGAATGATGACCGCTGGGTGCGGTTCGACCTGCTGCTCAAAGATGCGAACGACAAACAACACACCATTCACATGGAGAAACCCAAGACGCGGCGTACCCGCATCAAGAATACCGACGGCGATCATGACCGTCGCGCCGTGGTTGAACTTGAAATCTGTTTTGACGGCCGCAAACACGTCACAGAATTTACCCTCGCGAATCGCTCGGAATATATATACGACGTGCTACTGGGTCGTGAGTTCCTGCAGGGCATCGCGATCGTTGACCCTGAGAGCACATTCCTGACACAGACAAACTGCCCGACACCATAATCGTGACGCGCTGCAAGACATGAACACTGTTACCGCAAGGGTCTGGGCACTGGCGTTGATACTGCTTGGCCTGGCGATCACGGCTTACAAGGCCTATGAACTGGGCCTGCCAATAACGCCCGAGCAGAACACCGATGTGTGGACCGTGCAGGCACAGGTGTCATTCGAGGGCAAAGGTAAACCGGCAAAACTGTCGCTGTTCATCCCTGAAAACACACCGGGCTTCATGCTGCTGGATGAATACTTCATCTCCAGCCGCTACGGACTCACCATTGCAAAAACACATGAAAACCGAAGGGCCGACTGGGCCATACGCCGCGCAAGAGGGATGCAAACCCTGTATTACAGGATATCGGTGGCCCGATCAAATCTGAAAGTTGACTGGAAAACAAAGCCCGACTTCCCGGACCCGCCGGATTATCCCGAGCCCTACGCGTCTGCAATCAAAGCAATTATTGATGATGTGCGCGAAGAGTCAGCAGACGTAGAGTCGTATACCCTGGAACTACTCAAGCAACTCAACTCAAGCGCGCCGGATGAAAACGTGGAACTGATCCGCCACAAGGCAACCAGTAGTGGTCAGTGGACAAACGAAATCATCAACGTATTAAAAGGTGTACGTATCCCGGCGCGCATAATCTGGGGAATCGATATAACCGACTCGGCGAATAACATCAGTCTGCGTCCCTTGCTGCAGGTGCACAATGGTGATAACTGGCTGACCTTTAATCCTGAGACCGGCAGAGAGGGCATCCCAGCTGATTTTCTTGTCTGGAAAGTCGGCGACAAGAGTGTCTCGGCGCTTAATAGCGGCAATGACCTTGACGTCAAATTTTCGGTGACCCGCACCTACGCCGAACTGATCGATGTTGCCCGCCAGGGCGCCGCCAAACGGGAGTCATTCTTTTTCGAATTTTCCCTGCTTTCGTTGCCGGTACAGAACCAGATCACTTACCAGTTGCTGCTGATGTTGCCGCTGGGCGCATTACTGGTTGTGTTCCTGAGAACTATTATTGGCCTTAAAACCTTCGGCACCTTCATGCCCATCCTGATTGCCATGGCCTTCCGGGAGACGCAGCTCTTCTGGGGCATCATCATGTTCAGTATGATCGTCTCGATTGGATTAATGATTCGTTTTTACCTTGAGAAGCTGTTTTTGTTACTGATTCCGCGATTGGCCTCGGTACTGGTTATTGTTGTGATTCTCATGCTGCTGATCAGTCTGATAACCAACCAGCTGGGAATCGAACGCCTGTTGTCCATCTCCCTGTTTCCGATGGTAATCCTTGCCATGACTATTGAGCGCATGTCGATTACCTGGGAGGAAAACGGGGCCAGGGAAGCCATTCTTCAGGGCATTGGCAGCCTGTTCGTCGCCTGCATTGGCTACGTGGTCATGGTCAACGAGAACCTGATGTATCTCATCTTTGTCTTTCCGGAGTTGTTGCTGGTGGTGCTGGGTCTGTGCTTGTGGATGGGTGGCTATACCGGTTACCGGTTGACGGAACTGGTACGGTTTAAAGGCATGCTGGGCACGGAAACAAAATGAGATTCTTTGCCACACCCAGGGAACTGCGGGAACGCGGTGTGCTGGGGATGAACCAGCGCAATGCAGACTACATCATGCGCTACAATCCGCGCCGACTTTATCCGCTGGTTGACAACAAGCTTGAAACCAAGAAGCTGGCTCTGGAAAGTGGTATCGCGGTGCCGGAACTCTACGGTGTGGTAGCCATCGAGCATCAGGTGCAGGAGATGGCCAGCATTCTTGCGGACCACCGGGCGCTGGTGATCAAACCGGCACACGGCAGTGGTGGCAGCGGCATCCTGGTCATCGACAGCCGCATGGGGAAATTTTTTCGCAAGGCCAATGGCAGTCTGCTGTCTATAGAGGCCATACAACATCATACGTCAAACATTCTCAGTGGCATGTACAGTCTCGGTGGTCTCCCTGACAAGGCCATTCTTGAATACCGCGTGGATTTTGATCCGATGTTTGAACGTATCAGTTACCAGGGTGTACCCGACATCAGGATTATTGTCTTTAAAGGCATCCCGGCAGCTGCCATGACCCGTCTCCCTACCAGTGACTCTGATGGCAAGGCCAACCTGCACCAGGGTGCAGTTGGACTCGGCATTAATATCGCGACCGGTGAAACGACCAATGCCGTACATCATAATCACCTTGTGGATCAGCATCCCGATACCGGTTA
>Ga0316189_10004079_pt1 | contig 14106 bp, 12 predicted proteins | sample LowCovwburrow_MG_FD_204930 | JGI IMG/M metagenome (GOLD analysis project Ga0316189, IMG submission 204930) | Coastal sediment microbial communities from Maine, United States - Lowes Cove worm burrow | ecosystem: Environmental > Aquatic > Marine > Coastal > Sediment | place: USA: Maine...
CGCCGCCCTCTACGAGGAGAACGCGCTGGTCGGCAATTACGCCATCGCCCACGAATTGTGGGAGTCAACCGGAACTGAGCAGTTCGACATCAGCACGTTTCTCACGCTGGACGATGGTCTTACCGTCGAAGATGTGCGAGCTTCGGTGGAAGAGGTTGCCGCTACCCATCCGGGGGCGACGGTTAGCGACCGTGAAGAATACATCGACTCCCAAACGGCCCAGATCGACGGGATCGTGAACCTCATGTATGGACTGCTTGGCCTGGCCGTGATCATCGCTGGACTGGGTATCGCCAACACCCTGCGATTGTCGGTACTTGAGCGCACCAGGGAACTGGGGTTGTTGAGGGCGGTGGGTATGAGCCGCCGCCAGACCAAGCGAATGATCCGTTGGGAGTCGGTGATGATCTCGGTACTGGGTGCCATCCAAGGAGTACTCATCGGCGTGTTCTTCGGTTGGGTGCTGATCCGAGCACTGTCCAGCCAAGGTCTGACAACATTCACCGTGCCGTTCGGAGCGTTGTCCATCATCGTGGCTGGTGCCGCCCTCCTCGGAGTCGTGGCCGCCGCTCGCCCGGCCCGCAAAGCGGCCAAACTAGACGTACTGGCTTCGATCTCCAGTTTCTAGAGCCATGATCAGGAGCGCGGGTCCACGAGACTGGTCGGCAAGTCGCTGAAGCTTGTTCTACGACCAGTCTCAAGAGGGATTTCGCCACGCCAACCGAATCAGTTAGCAGATTCGGGGTAGCTGCTCGCCCAGGGGGATATCGACAACTCGGGTAGAACCCAGTGGGGTTCGAGCGGTAACGACACCGGGATGCTGATCCACGACCTTGCCGATCACCGTGGTTTCACGGCCATAGGGATTGGCTTGCATTGCTGAAACAACCGAATCGACCGAGTCGGGCGGCACGACCGCTATCAACTTGCCCTCGTTAGCTACAGACACCGCATCGAGGCCAAGGAATGAACATGCTGCTTTGACCGCGGCCGGAACCGGCACGGCAGTTTCTTCATAGTTGATACCAACGTCGGCGGCAGAGGCTATCTCACACAGTGAAGCAGCCAAGCCCCCACGGGTCGGGTCTCGAAGCACGTGGATGTCATTCGACGCTTCCAACATTACTTCCACCAGCCCGTTGAGTGGGGCGGAATCGGTGACAATTTCGGTGCCGAATTCAATCCCTTCCCGCTTGGACATTACCGCAATCCCGTGCTCTCCAATGTTGCCGCTCACGACGATGACATCGCCGGGGGTGGCTCGGGCCGGCCGAATATCAACCCCTTCGGGAACGACGCCGACACCGGCGGTATTGATGAACATGAGGTCGGCCGACCCGGAGTCGACAACCTTTGTGTCGCCCGTGGCCAACCTGACGCCGGCTTCTTTGGCGGCTTGGCCCATGGTCTGAGCCACCACAGCCAACGTTGCCATCTCTAGACCCTCTTCAAGAATGAAACCGGTCGACAACGCCAATGGACGGGCACCACTCATGGCAACGTCGTTGACCGTTCCGTTCACCGCCAGATCGCCGATGTTCCCCCCAGGGAAGAACAACGGGCGGACGACGTAGGAATCGGTTGAGAATGCCAAACGGGGACCGTTTGAACCAGTCCCCCCGAAGCCCCCACCAGCCATCAGCGAAGCCAGGTCGATAGTGGCCGAATCGTGCAATTCAGCCTCTGAGTCGTGACCAAATGCCGGAAGGAACAGATGCTCCACCAACTCCGCCGATAGCTTTCCTCCACCCCCATGGCCGATCACGATCCGGTCGTAATCCCGCAACGGCAGTGGACAAGTCCAACTGTTGAAATCGATTGGATCAGGCAACGCCGACCTCCACCGGTTCACCCTCTAGACGCCGATACTGGAAGTAGGCGGCGCAGGCCCCCTCGCTGGAAACCATGGTGGCTCCCAACGGTGACCGGGGAGAGCATTCTTTGCCGAACGCCCCACACTCGTGTGGCTTGATCATGCCCTGAAGCACTTCTCCGCTACGGCACAACTCTGACTCGGGAGCGTCAAGCTTGGAAATACCGAACCGGGCTTCGGCGTCGAACTCGCGGTACCGCTCCGACAAACGCCAGCCGCTGGCCGGGATCTCGCCGATCCCTCGCCACTGGCGGTCGCAGACCTCAAACACGTCTTCCACCATCTTCTGAGCCGCGACATTACCCTCGCTTGAAACAACCCGGGTGTAGGCGTTTTCTACTTTGGCCTCGCCGGCCTCGAGCTGGGCCACAACCCGGCGGATGCCGTCAAGCACGTCGAGCGGTTCAAATCCAGTGACCACGATCGGCAACCTGTGGTTCTCAACCAACGGCCCGTATTGCCAAGTCCCCATCACCGAACAGACATGGCCCGCCGCCAAGAAGGCGTCGACCCGGCTGGTGGGTGACGAGGCAATGGCTTCGATGGCCGGTGGAACCAAGACATGGCTGACCAGCACCGAGAAGTTCTTGAGGCCCTGCTTGGAGGCCATATGAACCGTCATGGCGTTGGGAGGAGCCGTCGTTTCAAACCCGATGGCGAAGAAGACAACCTCTTTGTCGGGGTTCTCGGCTGCGATCTTCACCGCGTCCAGCGGTGAGTAGACAACTCTAATATCGCCACCGGCACTACGAATCCGGAACAAGTCGTCCTTGCTGCCAGGAACTCGGAGCATGTCGCCAAAGGAGCAGAAGATCACATCGTCACGGGCGGCGATCTCCAATGCCGTGTCGATTACTCCCAATGGAGTAACACAAACCGGGCAACCCGGACCGTGAATCAACTCGACCTGCTCGGGTAGAAGCTGATCAATTCCGTTCCGGATGATCGAATGGGTTTGACCACCACAAACCTCCATGATCGCCCATGGCTTGGTGACCGTGGCCCGAATCTCGTCCAACAAGCTACGGGCAAGCTCAGGGTCGGCGAATTCGTCAAGGTACTTCACTGGCTGACCTCCGGCTCTTCCATCCCCAGTTCTTCTTCGAGAATCCCAAGTTCTTTGAACATCTTCAGTGTTTCAAGCGCTGATGCTTCATCCAATTTGGAGATGGCAAAACCAACGTGAACAATCGCATAGTCACCGACTTCGATGTCGGGCAAGTAGGCGAGGCAGATGTCTTTCTTTATCCCATCGAAATCGATGGTGGCCATCCTCGTGCCCTGCTCATCGCGGACCTCGGTTATCTGGCCTGGCACAGCAAGGCACATGTTATTTCTCCGTTGTTATTCCGTAGTTGCATGGGTGTTCGGTTGTTGGGTGTCGGGTCCTGGTTAGTAGTGAATTCTTGCTGACTGGTGGGCGGCAATCCACGCTTGGCCCAGCGACAAGCCACCGTCATTGGGGGGAACCAACCGATGGGTAACCGGCTGGAACCCGGCCCTGTTCAGGCCGGCAACGCAAAGTTTGACCAGGAGTGCATTTTGAAAGACTCCACCGGAAAGAGCCACCGTCTCGTCTGGTTCGACAAAACGCTGGGCCAAATCAACTACCAGGTTGGCGACGGCCCGGTGGAAACCAGCCGCGATCCCAGCCGGCGGCACGCCATCGAGAACATCGGCAACCATCTGGGCCCACAAACCGGCTGGGCTTATAACCAGCGGATTGATCTCGGCCGTTAGTCGACCGTCGGGGTGGAGATCGACTTGGGACGGGGCTTCGGCTTGGCCCGAGTTAAAGGTGAACGTATAGGGTCTGGCTGATTCGGCCGGCGCATCGGCGGCCAGGATTTCAAGGTCGATGGCGGCCTGAGCCTCGTAGGTGATCTCGTGACGAAGACCCAGCAGCGAAGCCACCGCATCGAAGAGCCGGCCCATGCTGGTGGTGGAGACGGTGGCGAACCGGCGCTCCAGCTGCCGCTTGAGGATCACCAGCTCCGAATGCCCCAATGGCACTTCCGATGGCAGCCCCGACGACAGTGACGAACTTGCGTTGGCCACAGCCACCGGGGGAAGTCCGTCATCCCAATCAACCCCGGCGGCATACAGATGAGATAACGCCACCCGCCACGGGTTGAGGACCGCTGCGTCGCCACCAGGCAGGTCGATTGGAGCCAGATGGGCCAGGCGGCGATAGCCATTGGCGTCGGCCAGCAGAACTTCTCCACCCCAGATAGTGCCGTCGTCACCGTAGCCGGTGCCATCAAAGGCCATCCCAACGATTGGGGTATGCGGATCAAGACCCGCCTCGGCCATTAGCGAAGCGATATGAGCGTGATGGTGTTGGACTTCAACCAGCTTTTCACCGAACCGGTTGCGAGCCCATTTCGAACTTAGGTAGGCCGGATGGGCGTCGACGGCAATGACTTCCGGCTCGACCTGATACATCGAAGTGAAACGCCCAACAGAAGAATTGAAGGCGTTCAAGGTCTCCAAATTCTCCATGTCACCCATATGCGGAGACACCCAACCATGGGTGTTCGAGGTCAGGCAGAAGGTGTTCTTGATCTCGGCCCCGGTGGCAAGAACAGAGCGGTTGGGGTGCCCCATCGCAACCGGAATCGGGGCATAACCTCGGGCCCGGCGAACAGGAAGAAGCGCATCCTCAACTATTCGAACAACCGAATCATCGCAGGGGACCTGGATCGGTCGATTATGGGTGAGGAACCCATCGGCAATATGACCAAGTCGAGAATGGGCATCATCATCAAGATGGGCCAGCGGCTCGCCGGCCAGATTGCCGCTTGTCATTACCAACGGGGCACAAACAGCAGGCGGATCACAAGTGTCGTCGACACCACCAGGTGAATCGAATACGAGAGCATGTAGGGGTGTAACCGGCAACATCACGCCGATTAACGGATTCCCCGGAGCTACCAGGGGTGATAGTGGGCTTGCCTGTTTGGCCTTCAGTAACACGATCGGAGCTGCCGGGCTTAGCAGCAACCCCTCTTCGGCTGTGCTGACTTGAGCTATTGATCGGACCATCTCGACATCGGCCGCCATCACAGCGAAGGGCTTGTCAGGCCGCTTCTTGCGATATCGCAGCTCGGCTACCGCCTCGGTTGAAGTGGCATCACATGCCAGCTGATATCCGCCAAGCCCTTTGATGGCAACGATCTGTCCGGATGACAATGCCTCGATCGCCGTCGCAAGCGGGCCGTCCCCAGCCCCGGACCGAACATCCCGTTCGGGGGTTTCACAGTCGGATCGCTGCCACTGTAGTTGTGGGCCACAGTCGTGGCAGGCGATCGGCTGAGCGTGATAGCGACGATCACCAGGATCGAGGTATTCGGACCGGCAGGGTACACACATCTCGAATTCAGCCATTGTTGTGGCTGGACGGTCATAGGGAAGATCGACGATGATGGTGAACCGCGGCCCGCAATTGGTGCAGCTGATAAATGGATGCCGGTAGCGCCGATCGGCGGGATCTCGGAGCTCTCGGATGCAGTCGGCGCAGGGGGCGGTGTCGGGTGGAATCTGGGTTCGTGGCCCGTCGACGGCCCGACTCTGCACAATCTCAAAGCCGACAAACGGTTCCGATAAACCGAGTAAGGGATCTACCTCGATCGATTCGATCTGAGATAGTGGAGGGGCGTCGGATTGCAATCGACGAATGAACTCATCGACTAAACACTCGTCTCCCTCCACATCGATGAAAACCCGGGCCGAGTCGTTACCAACCCGACCAACTAGACCCAACTTGGTGGCCAGCCGGTGAACGAAAGGCCGGAATCCAACTCCTTGGACTGTTCCAATCACTTCGATATGTGCCGTTGCCACCTTCGACGCAATCATGTTGTATCCCAGACCATGATCCGGTTGTTGCCCGAATCGGCCACCGCCAAACGTCCCCGGTGGAGGCAGAGACCGTAGGGCCAGCAGAAGGTGTCGTCGCCAACCAGATCCCAACGGTTCTCGCCAATCCCGTTGAATTCGACCTGGCCCAATACACGACTGGCCGAAGTTTGAGAATCGGTGGGGACGCCGTCCCAGAGCAGAACCCGGTTGTTGGCGGTATCGGCCACGGCCATCAGATCGGCATCAAAGTCAATATCGATGGCGTAAGGGAACCTAAGTGTTGTTCCTGATTGCGGTTCATACGGGACCTCGATCGCGGTTACATCATCGGGCTGACCAAGGATTTGTTGGGCCGCACCGTCAGCCGATGGTGGTGGGTTCCACCCGAGAATGCGGTGATTGCCGGCATCGGCTACGAGCACCATCTGGTCGTTTCCGGCCATATCGTGTGGCCAACGGAAACTGTCGGCCCCGATTTCGCCCCGGTTCTCGTCTCGTGAATAGCCGTCGGGCTGACCGAGCACAAACGCCGGTTCGGCATCGGGCGAAGACGGGACCTCGTCCCACACCAGCACCCGACGATTGCCAGTGTCAGCCACCCAGAACCGACCGTCGATGACGGCCACGCCAAAGGGCCAATACATGGTAGTCGGGCCACACTCACAACCCCGGTTCTCATCAACCGACGTGGCATCAGCCTGCCCCAAGATCAAGTCGGGAGGGGTATCACTAACGGACGGAACATCATCCCAAATCAGTATCCGGTGGTTCCAGGCATCGGCCACGATCAGTCGACCGTCGTCGACGATAAGCCCAGTGGGAAGCCGCATGCCGGCATTAGGGCCACGACCCCCGGCTTGGGCCCCTTCAGTTGAGAAATCGGGCTGGCCCAGAACAACATCGGCTTCTTGATGAGAGCCAAGGGTGTCGGGGTTGTTCCAAATGAGCACGCGATGGTTGCCAGTGTCGGCCGCAATCAAATAATGGTCGTCAAGCCAAACCGCCCTCGGTGCATAAAGCTGATCGGCAGTGGGCATCGCAGCCGGAAGAATAAGGCCGCCTTCGGCCGTCGCCCCCAGCCAAAGCCACGGCTTGGCGCCGCCAGTCAGATCAGCGGCATCGGCGGCAGGGGCGGGAATGCTCCAACCAGTGGAGACCCGAACCGAAACCGATTCAGGACTGGCTGTTGCAGGCGGTCGTGTGTGAAATCCTGGCGTGGCAGAATCAACCATTGCGAACTCGGATCCATACACGACCATCTTCAACCCTGGTCGGGACTTGGGACAGTTGGGCTCCGGGCGCACTGATGCACTCGCCGGAAGAAGCCTCAAACTTGAAACCATGCCAGGGGCAGGTCAAGATGCCGTCGTCAAGCAGTCCACCGTCAAGGGTCATTCCTTGATGGACACATTCGTTTCGAAATACGGCCAATCGGTTGTCGGCGTTGATGATGACAAACGAATCGTCGTCAATATCAAGGCGGAATATCTCGCCTTCGACGACATCGGTGGCCGCCGGCCCCTCAACCCACCCGGCTTCTTCGGGCGACCGACGTCCGACGGCTGATACTGGAATGAAAGCCGCTGTCGGCGTGTCTTCAACAACCTCCAGCCGATCGACCTCTTCCAACCCGCCGATCAATGCCTCGGCCACCCCTTCTTGGAGGGTTACCGACGACATTGAGCAACCGTTGCAATTGCCGTGGAGGCGCACATAGGCCGTACCGTCGGCGATGCGAACGACTTCGACGTCTCCCCCGTGTGATTCGAGGTAGGGACGGATCTGTAGCAGAACGCTGTTGGCCCGGGTGACGGGGTCGGCCTTGATGATGCCGTGAAGGGTAAAGACCGCCCTGATATCGGGGTCGTCAACCAACTCGAACAGGAGCTCTTTACCCTTTGGGTCTTCCTTCAGCGTCTTGACGATTTTCACCAAGGCCGGTCGATGGAAATCCTCAATAGCCGCCTTGAGGCCCAGTGCAACATCACGGCTGGCGCTATCGAGTGAATCAACTGCTTCGTTGGCTGCGTCGACCGCTGACGCCAGCGAGTCCAACGTCGGTGATTCCTCGATAGCGGTCACTGGTCGGCGTTCTTCTGTTCTGTGAACGACACCTCGTCAAGAACCGACCCGACGGCTGCGGCCGAATCAGTTTCGTCGTGCTGAACGAAGATCGCCCGCGCTTCGGAAAGGAGGCCACGGGCTTCGCTCAAGTGACCGAGGTGGGCTAAAGCGTTGCCCTGATTGGCCAATACCCGCCCTCGGCCCAGTGGATCTCCCTCGCGATGGTCGAGTACTTCCTGATACAGGTCGACGGCCTCGGCAATGTTCTCGGCCTGATGCTTTGACGGCATGTACACCAGCGCATTTGCCAGGTTCAATTGTGTGCTCGACCACCGATCGGGATGGCTCTCGGGCCGGAAGATCCGAAGCGCTTCCCGCATGCTTTGGACCGCCACCCCAATCCGCAGTTGGTCGCTGGCTTCGTTCATCGGCATCATCAAATAGGCCAAGCCAAGGTTGGCATTGGCGATCGCAAATGTCTCCGGCGCGGTCTCGGCGGTTACCAGTGCCATGGCTTGGTGGTAGTGGTCGATCGCCTGTTGCATCAGACGGGGAGCCGATTCGGATCGTTCCTGGAACATGGCACCAATGGCGACATGGAGTTCGGCTCGGCTCAGGGGAAGATCGGTGTCGGACAATGCATCGATAGCTGCCTCGAAGCTGACCGTAGCCCGCTTCGTACCACCCTCATCGAGTTGAGCGTTGGCCAACTGCCCCAGCAACTGCCCAGCCAGGGCTTTCGAAACCGTATCGGCGGCTTTGGCTGCCTCTTCCAAGGATTCGACTGCTGCCCCGATATCTCGTTGTTCCATCGCCAGCGTTGCCTGAGCAGCATGAACCAAAGCAGCAAACTCGCCGTCGGTGTCGCCAGGCTCAGGAGGCCGGGGGGCCAAGCCGACAATGAAACCCATCGTTTCGACGAAGGTTTTGAGGGCCTGGTCGCCGGCATCGGCGGCAGCTTTGAACGCTATGTCGAATCGGTCTTCGCTGGGGTCAAGCACCAAACGGTTGGCAGCCGAAATAGCATCATCCCCGGTTAGCGAAGCGGTCGCGGCAGCCAGATCACCGTCAAGGGCCAACTGGTAGAACTCCAGCGAGGCCGGCAGTCCATCCGGTAGTTTGCCGGCCGTCAAGGTCCTGCGAAGCTCGTCGTGGTCTTCCCCCTCGCCGATCAGCAGATAGCCGGCAGGTAAAGGAAACACGCCAAGCGGTTGGGGACGGGGAACCGTGGCGGTGGTTGCAGCTTCACTCATTGACTGGTCCTTCGATATCTCTGTCGGCTGCTCGCTTCACCCATTTGGCAGCAATCTCAGCCTCGCGTTCGATAGTAATCTTCTCCATCATCGGTTTCCGATGTGGACACGCAATGCCCCGTTTGTTTCGTCCCAGACCGCAAGACACATTCCAGTCCGACAATCGGGGGGAAGAACTTCGGCTACCAGTGCCGAACGGTCACCGGCAAGGTTCCTCTGTTTGAGCAACAGCCCTCCGCCTTCAGGCCCGATCAGAGGCATCAGCCACAGTTCCGATCCATGGGGAACAGCCACAAGGGAGTCGGCCGGGAAATACCGGGTTGCTTCGGCGGCAGCGATTCGGAGGTCGCCGGTATCGGTGATCTCCACCGATACCGGATCGGGTGCAGCATCGTTGTGATCGGTGGAAGAATCACTCCACGTTTTTCGTAACATCTGAGCCACTTCGCGCATCGATGCATCGACTTTTTCGGTCAGCTCGGCACCATGAGTAGTCTCGGCGATTTCGATCAAATAGACCGTGATATCGGTTGGGTATTGGTCGCCGAGAAGCCAACGACCAAATGACAGGGCATGATCCCATCGAAACGAGTGGGTGTGAAGTCCGTCAAGGGTGGGGAGGTCTTCGAGTTCTTCACCTGGAACTTTGTAGATCGTTCCCGGCTCGGCGCCGGTGTTGGCGGCATCGATAATGGTGACTGACCGGGCATCGCGCATCTTGAATGCGACGTCCATCCCGGCCGTTCCCCCATCGACGAGGTTCACGTTGGCGGGCACACCCCCCTGCCAGAGGTATCGGATCAGCGATGGACCGACGGCATCATCGCCTCGAAGCAGACTTCCGCATCCGATAACAACATCGCCACCACCCGAGTCGGCGCACAGCTCATCGCTGAACGCCATTTGCCGTACCTGTTCTATTGATGCCACGGAAACAAACCGCCTTTAACCATCATTAGGGCTTCGAACCGACGGTCCTCCGGGTTGCCGCAAACCCGCTACAGAATCCGATACATCTGTCCCCAAACGATGGGGAGCAGTGTGACCCGGCACCTCGAAAATCCGGGGTACCGGGCCATTCACTTTATTCGACCTGGCTGGTCGACTTGAAGCCGATCAGACCATTCCGTTAACTACAAATTTCGACAGCTCCTTGCCGGTCCTGCCGTCATAGGCGTGGACCGTACAAACCAGACAAGAGTCAAAGCTTCGAGCCACGTGACCCAGCTCGACCGGATCTTGAACATCGGCGATCGGAGAACCGACAAGGGCTTCCTCGATCGGGCCGAGCGTCCCTTCACCGTCACGGGGACCGATGTTCCAAGCCGTCGGTGTGACAACCTGGTAGTTCTCGATCTTGCCGTCTTCAATCACGATCCAGTCCGACAACGCTCCTCGGGCGGCTTCGGTTGAACCGAATCCCTTGCCCGATTCATGCTCGACCGGCTTGGTGTAGAAGCTCTCTGACAATTGAATATCGTCGAGCCATTTGCGAGTCCACTGGTAGTACTTGGGTCCCTCGTGCATCCGAGCCAACTGTCGAGTCATTACCGACGGGCCGACTTTGTCCATGACATCCAGGAACAGCGGATCTTCGTCTTGGTGTTCACCAGCCCCGGGCGCGCCGGCCACCAGTCGACGAGCAAGCGGGCCCGCTTCAAGCGGCATGTAGCCTTGGTCTTCGACGTCGTATCGAGGCGACTTGGCCCACGAATACTTACCGTCTTTCTGCCCGGCAGCAGGATCGATCGGGTTGGTCACGCCTTCCCAAGGGTGAAGCAGACCTGAACCGCTGTAATAGGAATGGGCCGTGTCTTCTGCCACCCGCAGGTGATCAAATTCACTGAACTTGCCGTTGGCGTAGATTCCCGACCGGTTGATTAGCGCGTCGTTACGCCCCTCAATCGTCGGGTTCTCATAAAGCGACGGTTCAAAGTAGGTCCCGGTAGCGATGAAGTTGCCAACACCTTGGCCGTAAGTGTCGAGGCCGACGTCTTGGCAGAAGCGGATGAAGAAGCCACAATCACTGTTGTGCTGGGCCTCGTTCTCATCCACCCAGGCCAAGATGTCTTCCCATGTGCGGTTCTCAAGCCAACGTTCCAGCGAGCAGCCAAGCCACTCGGCTTCCATCCAATTGCGCTTCCAATTCTCTAGAATCGCAATTGAACGGCTGACTTCGGCCAGGTTGGGTGCCGACATGACTCCACCCGGAACCATGAAGCTGGAGTGCGGCCACTGGCCGCCAAGGAGGGCATAAACCTCCACCGGCTTCTGCGACAGAACCACGCCCTTTTGATAAGCCGTGCCCACATAGGGAGCGAACCGCTTAACACATTCCTCATAAAGAGGTGAGTTTGCGTACTTCTTGTTGGTCAGGTCGATGGCGAACAACGCATAGAAGTAGCGAGGGATCGACTGGAGCGTCTCGCAAGCCTGAGCGATGTTACGAATCAGAGTTGCGTTCTGAGGGACATGCGTAGCCCATGCAGTATCGAGGGCATAGCACGACTTGTAGAGGTGGCTGCCACCACAGATCCCGCAAATACGGGGGGTGACGATGAGGCCCGCTTGCGGGTCTTTGCCTTTGAGGATCATCTCGAAACCGCGGAACATTCCAGCAGTTGTCCAAGCTGAACTGACGACACCGTCATCAATTGTCACCCGGACATCGAGATCGCCTTCAACCCGGCCAAGCGGGCTGACATTGAGGTCGATAGTACTCATAGTTTTTTTGGTTCTCCTACCGTCAGACCACGAACATGTCTTCTTTGGACCAATCGGGGGCCGCAACCTTGGCTGCAGCCGAGTGCGCCATATAGGTGAGGTGATCGGTACCTTCTGGAACTTCTTTGGGGATGACCCCGTTGACCTTCTGGGTCTTGAATACCGTGCCGGGGGCCAAGTCCATGAAGGGGAACTCGGGCTCGGTGCAACCGATACAAGGCATGCCGGCTCGAGTTTTGGAACTCTGACGGTTCCACAAAATCCGGTTGCAAGGAGAGTGGGTCATTGGGCCACGGCAACCGAACTCATAGAAGAGACAACCGGTGCGGGTGCCTTCGCCAAATGAGGTGGTCGACTGCTTGTACTCGAAGAACTGGACCCGTGTACACCCGGTTTGGGTGAAGGTCTTGAAGAAAGTCTGAGGACGGTGCAAGTCGTCAAGGGCGATATCGGCGGTACGGCCGGTAGCCAAAGCCACGATGATCTGGGTGATCCAGTCGGGGTGGGCCGGGCAGCCCGGAATGTTGATAACCGGTAGACCGGCTTTGGAAACAAAGTCGGCCCCTAGGAACCCACCCTTTTCCCGTTTGTGGAACTGGAGGCCGGTACTGTCGGTCGGGTTGGGGGCCATGGCGGGGATACCACCCCAGCTGGCGCAGTCACCGATAGCCACCACGATGCTGGCCGCATTTGCCAAATCAGTGACCCAGTCCTTCATCGGACGATCAGCGAAGATGTTGTACCGACCAGACCCGTCCGGACCTTCTATGACTGTTCCCTCGAACACGAAGATGTCGAGGTCCCGTTCGCCGCTAGCGCAGTCCCGGAATATTTTTTGAGCGTTGTCGCCGAGTTCCATACCCAGCGATGGGTGCCAGATGAGATCCAGTCCAAAGTCGACGATCAGGTCGACAACGTTTGGTTCATCGGCATTGAGGAACGAGATTGTGTTACCACTACACGCCCCTCCATGAAGCCAGAGCACTGATGCCATATGGAAGTATTTTCCTTTCGTGGTTCCCGAGAACCGGGTAGGGGCTAGGGAAGGTTTTTTCCGAGAGCTTTGGAGATCTCGACCAGAAGGCCGAGCCCTCTTTGAACGTCGGGGTCTTTCATTGACCTGAGAGCACTTCGAACACCGGTAACCGCTGTTTTAGAGGCCTTGGCATTCTCGGTCCCCTCGGTGGCAGCGGCGGCAAATAGGCCGAGGATGTCAACCGTTTTGACATTCGCCATCGGGGACTGAACAAATGCTTCGAGCACCGGAGTCGCTTGGCGAACCTGAGCCGTCATTTGCTTCACTTCCGCGATTGAGGGAAGCTCTCCATCAGCGAAATCTCCGCCGGATTTGAGTTCATTTACACTGTCGGCAACGGTCTCCATGATCGAGTCACCGCGCTCCAAGAGAGTGCCAAAAGCCATGGCAAGCGTGGAGAACAACTCGGCGTTGTCCAACAAGGTCACCATTGAGGCGGCCACGCCAGGATCGTTGAGTCGTTCAATGATGGCATCAACCGGTTGCGAGGTTGTCATGGGATCTACTGCAGTCAAGCGGCCCCCTATTGGATCGGATTCGGTGAAGTTCAAACAATAATCCACCTGGCGCTGCACTACTATCCATTTGACGCAACCACTGTCCGACTCCATCCAAATTTGGTAATTTGATTATCCACTTCACGCAACGACTATCAATGTGCCGGGAGCCGCACGTGATTTTGGGGAGTTTCGAACCCCTAATCCCGATCGGCGAATTGTCCGGGCCACACAGAATCAGGCGGCAATGCACGGGCGAATCAGGCGGGTAACAGACCTCAACACCAAGGGCACAGCCAATCCACCCCGGCCACGTCTACGCCCGCGTGGACTACCTCCGGCCTTGGCCGGCCATGCGATCTATTCCGCGACGACTCCCGCCGAAGCGGCTCGTCTTGGCTCGGATCTACTTGGGGTCCACCGGGTTCTGGTCAGCGAGAAAGACCTGCCGGACTTCGCTGCCACCCTCCACGGCGTTCTGATAAACGAGATCACCTTGGGGTATCTGGATTATGGCGTCAAGGTCACTGTGGACATCAGCCAAGTCAACGACGACTACCTGGTGATCGTGCCGGCCAACGGCGAATCGAAAATCACCGTCCATCATCTCTGTTTCACCGCATCACCGGTCATTGCCGTTATCCCCCGGCCGTGGGCAACAATGAAACTTGAGATCCCCGCCGACGGTGCCCACATCGTGCTCCGAATCAATCGAGATGCCCTTGAGCTGCACATGGCAAGAATCTTAGGCCGCACCGTCAAATCCGAGATTCATTTCGAGCCTCGATTCGACCTGTC
>Ga0316189_10004080_pt1 | contig 14106 bp, 5 predicted proteins | sample LowCovwburrow_MG_FD_204930 | JGI IMG/M metagenome (GOLD analysis project Ga0316189, IMG submission 204930) | Coastal sediment microbial communities from Maine, United States - Lowes Cove worm burrow | ecosystem: Environmental > Aquatic > Marine > Coastal > Sediment | place: USA: Maine...
GTATAGAATAGGTCCAATTCCCGGAAAAACAGGTCCAGAGACCAACCATCACTAATAATATGGTGAATGGTCATGGCCAGAACATGCTGGTTATGATCCAACTTCATCAGGAACATTCTAAAGAGCGGAGCCCGATCAAGGTGGAAACGCTGAAGGGCGTCTTCTCGGGCAAGGCGTCGGGCCAGTTCCAACGGGTTGGGAATACGGCTCAGGTCCATATAAGTCAGGGGCGTTTGGCAAACGAGATGAATCTTTTGTCGGGGTTGGCCCTCAACGGTGATGAAACCGGTTCGCAAGGATTCGTGGCGCTGCAGCAGGTCGGCCACAGCTTGCTGAAAAATCTGTGGCTTGAAAATGCCTTTCAGGAGATACGCCATGGGCGTGTTGTAGGCGGAGGCGTGTGGATCCATGTGATAAAGCATCCAGAGCCTTTGTTGGGCATGAGACAGTGGGTAGTGATCCTGGACTGGTGCTTTGCTGACGGGTTTGAATTCTTCCGCTTCTTTTTTGCGCGCCAGAAGGGCCATGGCTGCAATGGTGGGGTTCTCAAAGATTTCACGAAGTCTGAAGGACAGGCCCAATTTTTGGTGGATGCGGGTCATGAGCCGGGTTGCCTTTAGACTATGGCCGCCAAGTTCGAAGAAATCCTGGTCCACGCCAAAATGTTGGATGCCCAGAACCTCGGCCCAGAGTTCGGCCAACTTGGGTTGCCAGAACCCGGTTGGTTGAGCCTGTCCGATGCTTTTCTCCCGCTGACCCGGTTGGGGCAGGGCATCCATATCTATTTTTCCGTTGGGGTTGAGAGGCGGGGTTTCTAGAGAAACGAAGTGGTCGGGAACCATATGTTGCGGAACCTGGCCTGCCAACCACGATCTGAGGGCTGGTAAATCTGCCGGACCTTGAACCCATGCGGTCAACTGGTTCTGGCCGAAGTGTTGGCGCACCGCAACCACTGCCAATTTAACGCCAGGCGCTCCCGAAAGTAGTTCCGCTATTTCTCCGGGCTCAACTCTATGCCCGCGAACCTTTACCTGTTGGTCTATGCGTCCCAGGTAGTTAAGTCTACCACTAGCGCTTAATTGAACTCGGTCTCCCGTGAGGTAGAGCCGTTGGCCAGGAATTTTGGAAAACGGATTGGGTATAAAGACCTGAGCGGTTTGTTTGGGACGATTGCCGTAACCCGGGGAAAGTCCCGAACCTCCAATGCACAACTGACCCCAAACCCCCGGCGGTACCAGTTGCGCCGTGCAATCCAAAACCTGAATGCTGGTGTTGAAGATGGGTTTTCCAATAGAAATGGGTTCCTCATGCAAGAGCGCAACGGTGCAACCCACCGTGGTCTCGGTTGGTCCGTATTCGTTAAAAATTTTCATTTCCGGGTTGAGTCGCCGCAAAGTGGCCAGGGTTTCTGGAACCACGGCCTCACCACCTAAAATAACCAGGGGCATCCGGGTTTGGGTCAGGTTCAAATGATCCAATACAGACACATGAGACGGTGTAAGTTTTGCCCCGTTGCATTGAGTATTGAACAAAACTTCCAGGGTCTGATCTATGGGGGCGTTATCCAATATTTCCACCGCGCCCCCGCTGAAAAGAGGACAGAAAATACTGGTTAGGGTAAAGTCGAAAGCGGGAGATGTGAACAGAGGCATGGTGGCCGGTTGATCTTTAAAATAGTAGTGGTTGGCCCAGGTTGCATAGTTCATAAAGTTCTGATGGCTAATACGCACGGCTTTGGGTTTTCCCGAGGTTCCCGATGTATAGATGAGATAAGCCTGACTGGAAGGGGGTGCCTTGGGAAAGGCCTGGAATGGTTGGGGCAGATTTTTTCCCGGAAAACAGTGAATGCGGGGCTTTCGTTTGGACGCTCGGGTTTTGTCAATTTCCAGAAGAGCGTCGTATCGGAACCTGGTCAACTCATTGCTGATGGTGTGTATCTTTTGGGAGAAGGTAACCTTTTGAAGACCCGGTAGTTGAAGATCCTGCAAGAAGGATTGCGCCACAAAAAGTTCGTCGGACCAATCCAATTTGGTGCGGGGATTGTTGTGTTCCCGGCTGAAGGCGGTTGCAGACTCTACCAGGGCCTCCTTCTTTTCCGCATCCATGAGATCACCAAGGAAGAGGAAACCCCTTTCTTCCAGGCGATCAACTGCCTGGTTGAGAATCTGGGTAAAATGCCGCAAGCCATTAAAACAATGAACAATGCTGTTAAAAATCACGATGTGGTAGGTTTCGGATAATTGGTGGAGTTCATCGGCTCTACCCGCCTGAAGGCTCACGTTTTCAAGACCCAAATCCTGGCATGTCTGCGCTGTGTGGGCCAGGATGGCAGGGGAGAGGTCCAGGCCGTGGTAATGTTTCACCAGAGGCGCAATTTTCACCAGGGTCAGTCCAGAGGAACAGCCCACCTCTAAAACCCGTGATTCTTTGGAAAGGAACGGTTTGATTTTACTTAACGCGTTCTGAGCGTACTCCTCCATCTCTTCTCTGCTAAAGGGCTGCGCGGTAAAACTGTTCACCCAACCTCCGGCTGAAATGGCGTCCGTGGCTTCATCGCCCACATAATCCCACAGACTTCGGGCACTCAATTCTCCTGGTTCCTCGGCTTCAAGGGGGAGCGTCTCCAGGTCCATACATAACCAGGCTTGAAGACCTGGAATGGACCAGAGCAGATTGTCCAGATTTTTGATATGTTTGGAATGGGAGATGAGAACAGAGGCCTTACTATCTCGAAGCATATGACGAATGCGAGGTTCCGGATATTCCGGGTTAATGGGCAGAAAAGCTGCGCCTACTTGGAGGGCACCCAAAATAGCAGGAATTAAATGCTGTTGGGGAAACATGTAGACGGCTACCACTGAACCGGGTCCAATGCCCTGGTCCAGGAGGAATTGAGCAACCTTACCAGCCTCAACCCGGAGCGTTTCGTAGGTGCAGGCGTCTTCTCCCCATTTCATAGCAACAGCGTGGGGCGTGGCTCTTACCTGTTCTTGGAATATACTGAAAAGGCTCTGGTTGGGGTATGGATGTAAAGAGCCCTCCACGGTTGCCAGTTGAAGCAGATCTTTGTCCAGACTGGGGTTCAATAGTTGCATCTCAGAAAGGTTTGTTTCCCGGTTTAATCCATCTAAGAAACGACATAAAACCTTGAGATAATGGGCCATGGCCTCTTGGGGAAACAGGGCAACGGCATATTCGAAGGAGAGCCGCAATCGGTTTCCTTCTTCCCGCACAAACAGGGTGAGATCAAATTTGGCAGTGGTCATGGGATGTTCTTTCCAGATTTGGAAATGTTTCCCAGTTCCCAACCCGCCCAGGTTCAGATCTTCAAAATTCTGGAAGGCGTAGGACACATTAAATAGAGGTTGGCGAGCTCCGAAGCGTTCCGGGTTCTTAAGTCTAACCAACAGATCAAAAGGCATGTTGCCGTGATGATGAGCGTCACGGGCTTCGGTTGAGACCTGGTCCAACAATTCACGGAAGGTGGTTTTGGATCCCATAACAGCCTGCACAAGTAGAGGGTTTACAAAGAATCCGAAAAGTCCCTGAAGATGAGGATGATTTCTATTGGCCACAGACATTCCTGTGGTAACCCTATTCTGACCACTCATGCGGTGGAGCAGTAAATGGAAGGCTGCTAGAACCAGATTGGAAAGGGTGGTGTTGCCGCGGGTTGCCAGTTCTCGGAGTTTTTGGCTGTTGTTCACGTATCTACTAATAACCCTGCCGCTTAAAGGGTCTGCGTCATTTCGATCATAGGGTAGGGCAACAGGGCCCGGTCCTTCTTCTAGTTTACTCATCCAGAAATGGCGTTCCTTCTCAAAGGTTTGCCTGGTTTCCCATGTTGCAAAATCCCGGTAACGAATGGGGAGTGGCAACAATTGGGGCGGATTTCCTTCGTCATAGGCCTGATAACAATGGTTTAATTCCTCCATCAACAAATTCAGGGACCAGCCGTCTCCAATAATATGATGCATTTCCAGCAAGAGAACGAAGTGCTGGGGGGTCAGTTTGATGAGCCAGGCTTTAAAGAGATCGTCCGTCAACAGGTTGAACCTTCGATCACGGGCTTCTCTAAGACGTTCAATAGCTTGATCTTCGCTCATTTCCATGATTTCAAACGGTGGAGATCCCTCGGGCAGGATCTTCTGCCGGGGTTGACCATCTTGCAGAACAAAACTGGTTCTTAAACTCTCGTGTCGATTGCGAAGATAAGTTAATGCCTTTTCCAGAGCAGCCAGATTGAGATCCCCCTGAAAAGACCATGCGCAGGGCATATTGTAGGATGCATCGTCCTCTCGCATTCTCATGGCAATCCAAAGTCTTTTCTGAGCGTAGGAAAGGGGATAATGGGCCAGGTTGTCTGTCGTGGGTTCCATGATGATTTGTTGGCCCGAACTGTTTGCAAGTATGCGGGCTTGTTGACCAAGTGTTGGGTTTTGGAACAGATCCCGTAAGGCAACCAGAACGCCCATTTCACGGTGAATGGCGGAAGCAAGTTGTGCCGCTTTCAGGCTATGACCGCCCAAATGAAAGAAGTTATCCTGTAAATTGGGATGGGACACGCCAAGAATGCGAACCCAGATCAAGGCCAGCGATTTTTCAAGTTCGGTGATGGGAGCCGTTCCCGTTGTGATGGAATGGGATGGCGTTTTGGCGGCCAGCAATTTGCGGTCTATCTTACCGGCAGATGTAAGGGGAAGAGTATCTATAAGTTCCAGATGTTCAGGGATCATGTGAACGGGTAGAAGCTTTTCAAGCTCCTCTCGATCTGGCACAACACCCACAATCCAGGCAACCAGTTTGGAATGGGTACCTTCTCCAACAACAACAGCGGCATGTTCCACGGATTCGCAACCCAGTAAAACCCGCTCAACTTCCATACACTCAACACGGTGTCCTCGTATTTGAACCTGATGGTCGTTCCTGCCCAGGAAAACCACCTCGCCGTCTGATCGCCATTTACCCATGTCGCCAGTAGCGTAGAGGGCACCCTTTCCGTGAGGGTCTGGTATGAAACGAAGGGCGGTAACTGCAGGCTGGTTCCAGTAACCCATTGCAAGGCAGGAACCTCCAATGTAGATCTGACCGGGAACACCTATAGGCGTGGGGTTCTGATATGGATCGAGAATACGAATAATGGTGTTGGCTTTGGGTTTGCCAATGGGAACCGGTGCGCCTGCCTCTAGTTGTACCTCATGGGAGGTTACGTCTATACAAGCTTCCGTGGGGCCATAGGCATTGTAGAAACGCACATGGGGATGTCTGGCTGAAACGGGAGCAATGGCCTCCAATTCCAGGGTTTCGCCGCCCAATACAACGGTGCGAAGCGGAATCTCTTTCAAATCACAAATCCCGGCGTAAACCAACATCTTGAACTGAGAGGGCGTGCAGTCTATTAAATTGAGTTCATTATCCAAGATGAATTGCAGTAGGAGCCGGCCATCGCGGGCTATGGATCTAGGGGGAATAAATAGAGAACGGCCGTGATGGATAGATGCAAAAACGGGCTGTAGCCAGGCGTCGGTGGTAGGCGGTGCAAGCAGGCCCACATTCCCTTTTGAATGGTTATAAATGGTGAGACCCAGGATGTTGTTGACCAGAGCATGATGTCCCACTAGCACACCCTTTGGATTGCCCGTGGAACCTGAGGTATAGATAAGATAGGCCGGTGCGGCTGGAATGGGGTTCTGGTTTTGTGAGTCATACCTCCTTTCAAAATGGAGGTCTTCCAGCACCATGCTGCACTGTGCGTCACTCATCATGAAATGACGTCGCGTTGGTGGATCTTCCGGGTTCAGTGGTGTAAACACGCCACCAGCCCGCATGATGGCCAGAACTGCCAGGATCTGGTTTTCAGGGTCAGATACATTTACACCAACCCGATCACCCCTGGCAATTCTCAAACTGGCGGCAAGCCCAGCGGATTGTTGGTTTAACTCTGAAAAGGTTAATGGATTCCTTCCAACTACGGCCAGTTGATGGGGGTTTTTATGAACCCGTTCCATGAACAGATCCAGCACCGATTTTGGTTTCCACTCTACGGTTTTACCCTGAAAGCTTGTGAGCTGATTCAATTCTACCAATCCCATGAGGGGCAACTTGCAGAGATGATCACCATTATGTTTGAGAACCGACCTGGCGAGGTTTTCCAGGTAACCGCTAAAAGCATCAATGGTTTGAGCCTTAAAAATGTCGGAGTTGTATTCAATCCTCAACTGACCCTTGTGGGTGAAATGAAAGGTGAGATGGTATTTGCACACATTGAGGGGGACATGGAAAATGGAAGTCTGCATTAATGGCAATTGCTGCGGAATCTGGGGTTCAGTGTCTGCCAGAACCATAACGTCGAAGAATGGTGTTCGGGAAAGTTCCCGTTGGGGAAGAAGGGTTTCCACCAGTTTCCCGAAAGGGACATCCTGATGAGCGGAGGCTTCCATGGTGGTCTGTTTAACCTGATCCAATAAATAATTAAAACCCTTGTCAGGCTCCAGATGGTCACGGAGCACCAGGGTATTGGAAAAGAGACCCGCAACAGCCTGCCATATCTGTTCTTCTCTTCCCGCAATGGGTGTGCCCACAGCAATATCTGTCTGGTGGGTGAGATGAAAAAGCAGGGTTTTAACCAGGGCGGTGAACGTAATAAAGGGCGTACAACCCCGTGACTTGCCATATGTCTTAAGACTTTCGCTAAGTTGTGACGGCCACAATGTTTCCAGAGTCTGGCCATTGAACTTACGAAGGGGTGGAACGGGGAAATCGCCAGGCAGGTTGAGGGGTTCCAGACCGGCAAGTTTCTGCCGCCAATAATGGGGCGTTTCTTGGGGCGCATTCCTGTTTTGCCAGGAGCAATAATCCACAAAACGAGGAGTAACAGGTGGAAGAGAGTGGCCCTGGTAAATCTGGAAGAGGTCTTTTATCAAGAGGCGACTGGTCCAACCGTCACAAATAATATGGCGTAAACGACCCAACAACAGCCAATGGTCTGCCCCAAGTTGAAGCAACTTCCATTCAGCAGGTAAAGTGGGGTTTTGTGCCATGAAGTCTCGGGCCATGTCCCTTGCCGTGGCTTCAACCGTTTCTCTTCCCTGGATGTTTATAATATCCAGGCTCATGGGTTCATGTGAACGGAGCTGCAAAACCGGTTCGAGATGGTTTTCGGTGATTTCCAATCGTAAGGCATCGTGGGTTGCAGTGAGTTGATTCAGGGCCCACTCAAGTTTGTGAGGCTCCAAGTCTCCCCTAAAACGAATAAATAAAGGGACCTGCCATGCCATTGGCTCAAGACGTTCCAGAATGAGAATTTCCTTCATGGCCGGTGTCAGGGGAAAATAAGGCCCATCTCGACGTTCCAAAACAAGGGGTTTATCCCCATCGGTTTCCCTTGCCAGTTCAGCAATGGTGGGATGGGCGATCAGTTGGGACAGTTTCAGATTCAAGCCCAATCTTTCGCGGATGAGCGCAAGTGTTTTCATGGCGTTCAGGCTGTGCCCGCCAAGAAAAAAGAAATGATCACGCACTCCAACCTTCTCAATGCCAAGAACCTCCTCCCAGATACCACAGATGGCTTCTTCCAAAGGTGTGCCGGGCGGCTGGTAACTTGTTTCTGGCAGGGGGGCCGAGAGTTGTTTGGAGGAAGTATTCACATCAACCAGTTCGCCAATGGGAATAAGAGGCTGTCTCAGGATGCTGGTAATAAGCGCCTTAAAATCTGAAATCCATTGCTTCATACGTTCCGGTTTGAAAAGATCGGTGCTGTACTCCAAAATGAAGTGCAGGCGACCCTTCTTTTTCCGGAAGAACAGGGTGAGGTCGAACTTGCTGGTAGTGAGGGGAGCAGGGAAGGGGCTAACCTCAAGATCCTTAAGTTTCACCAAATCGGGAGTCATGGGGCTTAACATTACATCGAACAAGGGGTTTCGTGATGGGGATGGAAACGATAACAAATCCAAGACCTTATCAAAGGGAACATGACTGGCCCTGTAGGCTGCCGCGGCGTTTCGGCGAATTTGTTGTAGGAAGGCCTTGAATGGGAGTTCTGGGTTTAAGATATCTCTAATAACAAAAGTATTCACATAATTGCCAACCTGATTCTGCAATTGTGGACGGTCTCTACCTGCCGATGGCACCCCAATAATGACATCTTTTTGTCCCGTTTTCCCATAGATTTGAAGACGTAGCAGGGCGGAAAGTATCATGAACTGTGTGCCGCCACCTTGGTTGACGAGGTTGGCAGTTTGCTCTTCTTCCAATTGAAAATACAGTCGTTGTCCCCTATGAGTTGACTGGGCGGGGCGGGGATGGTCTGCTGGCAGATTTAGGGGTGGCGGCGGGTTTTTAAGGTGGTTCTTCCAAAACAGAAGGGTTTCCTCATGAATGGGAACAGCTACGCAGTCCTGGAACTGAAAAGGGAGAGGAGCGTTGAACGATCCGCCAGCATATAACATGGTGAGTTCTTGTGTTAGCACCGTTCGAGAAAATCCATCTGCAATCATGTGGTGGAAATTGAGACAAAGGATATGATGGTTGTTGCTCAATTTATAAAGACTGGTGCGAAATAGAGGGCCGCATTCCAGATTAAAGGTGTAGGTACTTTCTCGCCTTGCCAGATCCAACACAACCGATTCGGCATCTTTCAGGGCTGACAGATCTATATTCAAAAAGAAGTGATGGTCTTTGATATGGCTCTCAGGTTGCCCCTCAGCATTTGGAACAAACACCGTCCTCAATGACTGGTGACGTCTGATCAACTGGCCAATGCAATGAATGAAACGGCATGTGTCCAAACCACCCTTCAACCTGTAAAACGTGGTCATGAGATAGGCATGAGGAGAGCGATGGTGCAGGAGCCACATTCTGAACTGAGCGGGAGATACCCTATGGTATGACTGGGGTTGAGACCAATCAATCTCTAAAGTGGTTTCCGTTGGCAGGCCTGCCAGCATTTCCGTGAACTGACTAAGGGTGGAATGATTGAAGAACGCCTCGGCATCTACCTTTAAATGCAACTCTTCTTCTATACGTGCCGCGCATTGGCCCGCGGTTATACTGTCGCCGCCAAGCTCAAAAAAATCGGAATCTTCATCTATGGTTTGGGTCTGAAGTAGATCCTTCCAGATTTCCGATACCCGATTTTCAAGTTGCTCCTTGGAGGAATCGTCCATTGACAAATAATCACCTCAAAAGTTCGCACTCTACAATTATAGAATAAATATATGTTGATATTAAGCGGAAAATCATGTTTACCGAAAAGTAGTGTTCTTTAAAAAATTTGTTACCTCGGGATTCTCGCATGGTTCGTTCTCAGGTTACAGTATTAATAAGGGTTTCACTGGTGTCTGGCCAATGTAGATCCCAACTTTTGGGTCTTTCTATTGGCTTCCTGGCTGGTTTGACCCTGTTCCCATTCTTTACCCTTGATTGCGTTCTCACAATATCGGACAATACCCGTGCGCGGGAAATCGGGTAGGGAGCATGCCTCATGAGAAAACCATTAACCATTATCCTGGCCATTTCCTTTTTTGCCATGGCTGTTCTTACGGTGGGTGTTCTGTTGTTGTACAAACCCGGTAAGGGCGGCATATTACCAAACCTGGGACAAGCACCCGAGTTCAGCTTGACCGATGCAACCAACCAGATCTTCAGCAGTAAAGATTTGGAGGGCAAGATTTGGGTGGCCGATTTTTTCTTCTCCACCTGTGCAGGGCCCTGCCCTACCATGGGTGCTAACATGCAAAAAATCCACAACCGTTTCCCTGATGAAAAGCTCCGGCTGGTAAATTTCACCGTATATCCCAGTCACGACACGCCAGAGGTTATGGCCCGTTACGGCGCAAAATTTAAAGCGGATCTGTCCCGATGGCATTTTTTGACCGGTGAGGCGGAGGAGCTCCTTCGTATCTCGGTAAAGGGTTTTAAGATAGGCGATCCAGAAGAGTTATTCAACCACAGCCGCAAATTTGTATTGGTGGATGGAACGGGTGCCATTCGCGGCTATTACGATGGCACCCTGGACGATGAGGTTGAGGAACTCATGAGGGCTATCCAAACCCTGATGTAGTTATTGAAGCAAAGTTGTGAGCGTGCTGCGAACCTCAGCGCTAATGCCATGGCCGCTTTCTTCCAGCAGGTGGAATTCGCCCCTACATCCCTGAGTTATGAGTTCTTCATGGCATTTAACCGCACGTTCCGGGTCTACCAGAACGTCCTTCTTCCCATGAATGGCGTCCAATTTGAAAGGTAGCGGACCGTTCAACGCCTCGCTGCGGAATCGGCAATTAACACCAATAACCTGTTTGGTTTGGGGCAGACGTTCACCCAGGAAGGGCGCTAGATAGCCCCCCTGGGAATAACCCAGGATGCGGGTGGGCAGATGGTCCAACTTCAGGTCTGTGAGCAATTCGTGGAGGTAATCCAGGGCAATGCTCATGTCGTAAAGATAGGTGTCTGTTTCCGGGTCGAAGAAATACCAGGTATAGGCCATCTGGTAATTATTGTTCACCTTCTGAGGTACAGGAAAAGGTGCGTCCGGCGACAGCACTTCCACGTTTGGACCAACACAACCTTCCAGAAGTCGGTTGATCAGTTCGCCTCTTTGTTGATAACCATGGAGGATGATCACCAGTTCTTCGGGATTTTTGATGTCCCTCAGTTCATAGTTTGCATTCCAGGCAAGGCGTAGGGTTCTTTTTGGCATGTTTGTTCTCCCTTCAGGAATCCAGTTAGGATTGGCAATAATTTAGTGAGTACTTTTGTAAGGGGCAGACGTTGAAAGTCGTCCTGACAAACCCAGCGTGTTTCAGCATAGGCATTGGGTGGCGTGCGCCATTGAAGCTCTGCGGCATGCTGGTAAACAGACACGGAATAGGTGGCGTGTAAATGAGTGAACTTATGAGATACGGGTTTTGCCTCACCCAAAAAGACCGGCTTCTCAAGAAAAAGTTCTTCCCAGGGTTGAAAAACTTCTTCATGTTGGGCAGGCAATTCCCACATGCCAGCCATAAGTCCCGTATCAGGTCTTCTGGCAAGGAGCAGGTTCTGGCCGGAAAAAAGCAAGATACATTTGTAGGCAACTTTAGACGCCACCACCTTTTTTGATTTAAGAGGTCTTGTATGGGGATCTTCTCCGGATTGATGGGTTTCACAAAACTGGTTCACCGGGCATGTCAGGCAACAGGGGTTGCGGGGCGTACACACCGTGGCACCCAATTCCATCATGGCCTGATTAAAATCGCCAGGTCTGCCAAGGTCCAGTTGTTGCTGGGCCACTTCTTGAATGTTCTTCTTTGTTTTGGCCAGAGAAACGTCTTCGTCTGAGGCGGAAAGTCGAGAAATAACGCGAATCACGTTACCGTCAACACAGGCATGGGGTAGGTTGAAGGCAATGGAAGCAATAGCTGCGCTGGTGTAAGCACCAACACCCTTTAATTGATCGATCTCAGATTTTTCACTGGGAAACACAGCTTCGTGATTCTCAACAATTTGTCGCGCCGCAGCCTGAAGATGCCTGGCCCTGCGATAATAACCGAGACCCTGCCACATTTTGAGAAGATCCTCTTCCGAGGCCTCCGCCAGGGCTTCCACCGTTGGGAACCGGTCCAGAAAGCGGTGGTAATAGGGGATGACTGTCTTGACCTGAGTCTGTTGGAGCATGAGCTCAGAAACAAGGATGGCATAGGGGTCTCGGGTCTCCCGCCAGGGCAGTTTCCGATTATTCTCGTCATACCAGCCCAAAAGTTTTTTTCCAAAAGCGTCTTTAACCAAGCCCATTCTCCCAACCACCTCATCCAGGCCGTGATTGTAGCATAATTGACAGTCCGGGCTATAGAGTGTAAAGCCAAAAGGAAAGAAAAATTGACATGGCTCGGATGTTGCCTTCCATCTTCATTCCGGCTGTTTAGAACCAACCATGGCTGATCAGGGCGAGGACGGGGATATACGGTGAAATCCAGTAAATTTGAAGTTTTTGGGCCATCAAAAATGTTTGAACCCAACAATTGATGTGGCAGAAAGCCGTCCACCAGGCTCCTGTTTTTATTAACCATATTTTAACTGCATGATTTGGAACTATTATTAAAAAAATCATAACCTTGCCCTGAATTCCGAAACACTTGAACAAAATTCAGAATTTTCCGTACTGGCTCTTAACGCTGAGTTCTAGCCTGATTATATCCAATGGGTATGATTTTTGAAAATGAAATCATCTATCACTGATAAGCGTGTATAATCCAACAAATATATTTTTGGAATCCTGTTAAAGGTATCCGTTTTTTAGGTCAAAGCATTTGGAAAGCAGTAGTTAGACCATATTTGATAGAAAGTATCAGGAGGAAGAAGCAGACTAGGGGGTCATGCTTTGTTCCTTCCTCTTATTGTTCTGGTGGTTTGTCTTATTCCCTATCTGCCGTTCCATTCTATTTCAAAAGGGGAAAACCATGAAAGTTATAATTGCTTCTATCGGTAGTTATGGCGACTTAATGCCATGCCTCAAGATGGGATTGGCATTCAGCTCTGTCGGCCATACCGTTCACATCTGGACCTCTGACTCTTTCAAGAAAATAGTTCTTGCCAATGGTTTCATCTTCCACCAGATTCATGAAACCAAGGTGGGTGGCAATCTACGATCTGCCCATCCAAATTTTGGACACCCAACAAAGGGTTTGGAATTGGTGGTCGATGTTTTTTACGACGCAATTGATCCAGTATTGGAGTTGGTTAAAGAACATTATGAACCAGGAAATACGCTGATGCTGGCACCGCCAAGGATTTTTGGTGCTCGAATTGCCCAAGAACTCTACGGTCTGCCTCTTATATCCTTTCATCTTGCTCCGGGTTATATGAATACACTTGATCTCTATGAATCTGAGGCCGTTGAGATACATTTGGGCCCGGTTTTGGATGATGTACGAGGTAAACTTGGACTACCTGCAAGGACGAGTTCTGTTATGAAGTGGCAGGTGTCTCCCCTCGCGGTTTTGGGATTGTTTCCCGAATGGTTCTTCAAGGGAAGGGAGGATTGCCCACCAGATGTCCATTTGTTAGATTTTCCATTCTGCTTTCATCGATCACCCAAGTTGGACGATAAAATCCAGACATTTCTTGATAGAGGAACTGCTCCGGTTTTTTTCACTCCAGGCACCTACACTCCCAACACGAAGGGGTTTTTCAAATCTGCCATTGAAATTGTCAACGAAATGGGGCTTCGCGCCATTTTGGCCCCCATTCCCCCAGAGCTGTGTGATACCTTGCCAGAAAATATACTGGGACTACCCTGGTGTTCGTTTCATGATGTACTTCCCCATGTTCACACTATGGTACATGCCGGTGGCATCGGTGCCAGTTCTGAAGCTATCAGGGCTGGCATTCCTCAAATAATCATTCCTGCTGTGTTTGATCAGGCAGGCAATGGTCAGCATGTGGAATCTGCGGGTTTGGGTTTTTGTTTTCCCGACGGTTTTCATCAGGGCTCAATTATAGATGCTCTTAAAACTATTGACGCCGGTTCTATGCGCGATCGTTGTCAGGAAGTATCAGAACAGTACCAGGAGCTTCCTTTTGTGGATCGGCTCCTCGCCTTTGTAGATGAACTGACCAGCCGGGACCAAATATTGGTAGGCAGTATAAAGACTGGGAAGTAATAAAGGAGAACTGCCTGAACTGAGCCGCTACAGCCAACACACTTGAACCAATGGGTTCAGGAATCACCCCTTATTCCGGAGAAATGACGAGAAATTTGCCCTTTTCCTAACTTCCAGGGGTCCTGAGACGTAATTATCTTTGTTGTGCGATCTGTTTTATTCTATGATTTCGTTTGATGTTGTACGCGCCGGAAGGGAGATTATGAGTCAGGACCCATACAATTTTGAAGAAGAAGCCTATAAGGTAGAGGCCCAAATCATTGCCCAATACATGTTGGCTGGCGATGAAGCACTGGGTGGCGCACTTGGCGATGCTATGAAGTCTAATATCAAGCAGGCCATGCAAAGTATTTGGAAGGAACCAGATATCGTGGCCGCCTTTAATGAGAACCTGCGAAGTCATCTCATTAAACAAGCCAATACTCTTGCCGGGAAGGTTGAACAGGAACATCTCAATCGAGAAATTGCA
>Ga0316189_10004081_pt1 | contig 14105 bp, 14 predicted proteins | sample LowCovwburrow_MG_FD_204930 | JGI IMG/M metagenome (GOLD analysis project Ga0316189, IMG submission 204930) | Coastal sediment microbial communities from Maine, United States - Lowes Cove worm burrow | ecosystem: Environmental > Aquatic > Marine > Coastal > Sediment | place: USA: Maine...
CGGGTCCACCCCATTGCATGAATGCCGGTATCGATGACCAGCCTGCAGGCCCGCCACATTTCGTAGGTCAGCCGGCCGAAATGATCGTACGGGGTTTCATAGATGTCCATTTCCAGCCCGAGCTTCTCCGAGTATAGGCCCCAGCCTTCCCCATAAGCCGAAATGTAGTCGTAACGGCGGAACGGCGGCTGGTCAGCCTGCTCCAGGGCCAACGCCCCCTGGGTGTGATGACCAGGCGCCCCCTCATGCAGCGTCAGCGCGGGAATGGCGTAAAGCGGCCTGCTCTTCAGGTCATGGGTATTAACCCAGTAGTAACCGCCGCGGAGGGCCTCCAGGGGCGCCCCGACGTATCGTCCCGAAGTGTAGAAGGGCGCGATCGCTTCCGGAACCGGCGCAACGCCATAGGGCTGGCGTGGTAAGTGCCCAATCAGCATCGGCAGACGGCCATCAATCTTTTTGGCGTAGTAGGACGCATGCGCTAAGAGCTCTTTCGGAGTCCTGGCGTAAAACTGCGGGTCAGTCCGGAGAAACTGCAGAAAATCTGCAAAACTCCCTTCAAACTCCACCTCGTCTATGATTGCCTCCATCTCCTGACGGATTCGTGCAACCTGCTCAACGCCGATCTGGTGGATCTCGCCGGCTGTCATATCCAGTGTGACGTACTGGCGGATCCTGGCCTGGTAAAAAGCCTTGCCGTCCGGCAGTTCGGTTGCCCCCAGCGTTTGACGGGCGCCGGGCAGATACTCCTGGTTAAAAAAGTCATACAGGCGCTGCCAGGCTGGAATGACTTCGTCGGCAATCACGCTTTCGGCAGTAGCCAGCAGCTCGGCCTTTTCACCACCTGCCACGGACTCAGGCAGGTCCTGAAACGGTGCATAAAACGGGCTTTCTTCGGCAGAACCGACCAGCTGTGCCTTGATCGGCTCGTCACGTCCGGCAAGGATTACCTGTGGCTGAGTGATGCCTTGCTCGATGCCTGTGCGCATCAGCGCGATGTACTGGTCCATCAGGGCCGGCATCGCATGCAGCCGGGCCAGGTAGTTACGATAATCCTGCAGGCTTGAAAGCTTGCTTTCGTCCGGCAAACGGCCCAGCTCCATGTAAAAGCCCGTATCACTGGTGAACGGAATCAGGTATGCCCGGGTATCATACTCAGCCAGGAAATTATCCATCTGCTTGACGAAAATCCGGTAGTTAATGCAATCGTCACGATCCAGCCGCTCACAGGAAATCGCATTCAGCTGGGATCGGATACCTTTCCAGAATTCATTTCGCCGTAGATGGGCTTCCTCGCTGACATCTCCCAGCTGGTCCTGGTATTCGTCCATGCCGGCGTAGGAGGCAAACAGCGGGAACTCCTTCATCCGGAACGCCCATTCCTTCTCGTAGATTGCTTTGAACGCAGCGCTGTCTCCGGCCGCCTGAGCTGTTTGCAACGCGGTCGTAAGCAGCAGCAGTCCGATGAACACTGGTACGATCAACTGCCGGGCAAAGCCGGCTATGGTTAAATTTCTCATAAAGCTTTTCCTGTGTGAATCTGCGGCATCAGGTAACGACGAACCCTTCCCAGAAGGGGTCGTCATCCGGATCCACTGTAATTACGTTGTGTCCATAAACCCTCGCCCAGCCCTCGATGCTGGGTACGATGGCCGGGTAGTCCCCGACCCGGGTTTCGGCCTCGACACGGCCGGTAAACTGGCTTCCGATATAACTTTCGTGGATAAATTCATCACCTGTTGCAAGTTCGCCACGGGCGGCCAGCTGTGCCATCCGTGAGGATGTGCCGGTTCCACAGGCGGAACGGTCGATGGCTGACTGACCGTAAAAAACAGCATTGCGTGCGTCAGAGCCGGCATGCAGCGGCTGGCCCGCCCAAAGGATGTGGCGCATGTGCGACAGACGATCGTCATCGGGGTGGGTAAAGGTATAACGCTGGTTGATCCGGTCCCTTATCAGCGGACTGAGGCGGACAATATCGGCGGCCGTTAGCTCTGCCAGGTCACGATAAACTTCCTGTGGTTCGATCAGCGCGTAAAAATTACCACCGTAGGCAACATCAAACCGGAGATTACCGCCCAGTTCCGGGCACTCCACCTCCAGCCCGCTCGAGTGCAGAAAAGAGGGCACGTTTGTCAATCGCACGGAGCGGACCTTTCTTTTGTTTTGCTGATACGAAACCATGACCTTCCCGGCGGGGGTCTCCAGCGCGAGCTGCCCGGGAACCCGTGGCGTCACAAGGCCATTCTCCACCGCGACCGTGACGGTGCCGATGGTCCCGTGGCCGCACATAGGCAGGCAGCCGGAGGTTTCGATAAACAGCACTCCAATATCGCAATCGTCTCTGTTGCTCGGATACAAAATGCTACCCGACATCATCGCGTGGCCGCGCGGCTCGAACATCAGGGATGTACGAATCCAGTCAAATTCCGCCATGAAATGCTGCTGCTTATCCAGCATGGTGTCGCCGTCGAGTTCCGGTCCACCGCTGTAGACCAGGCGCACGGGATTACCGCAGGTGTGGGAATCGATACAATGGAAGGTCGTCTTTTTTACCATAAGCCTAACGCTCTATACCGGCGACAAGCCGCTCCATCACTGCGATAACCGCATCTGAAGCTTTCCTGGCACCGTTGTAGTCCCTGCGAGCGACCAGGCGGGCCATGTTTGAGTGGGCGGATATCGCATCAGACAGCTTCATCTGGTGCCGGTGGTAGTACCAGAACCGGCGGCAGTGACTGCGTAGCGGAGCCAGTGCGGCACTGGCGTAGGGATTTCCCGCGCAGCGGTCCAGCAACTTATCCAGGCCGGTATCCAGTTGCAGGAACTCCTCGAAGCTCTCGTGCGAAATGCTCAGCTGGCGGGCGATCGCCGAGATTTCACTGCGTTGCGTATCGACTGCATTCAGCGCTGCACGGTAAACAATGACCTGTTCCAGCGGTTTCCTGGCTTCAAGTATATGAACCATGCCGGCACGGTTGACCGGGGTCACCACGACCCCCTTACGCGGCATCACCAGGAAGAACTCCTGCTGCGCCAGCCGCTGGATCGCTTCGCGTACCGGGGTCCGGCCGAACCCGGTCATTTCGATCAGCCGCCCTTCAGAGATCTGTTCCCCGGGAGCCAGGGCCAGCGTCACCAGTTTTTGCTCCAGCAACTGGTAGGCCTGCTCTGCCAGGCTGGCTGATGGCTGTACTGAGTTCACCGTAGCTCCGGCCGTTGCTCAAGCGTTTCAGCCAGAATTTTCTCAACCGCCGATGCCTCTGCTTCTGTTAATTGCAGCCTGGGCGCCCTGACCTTGGCGCTACCCACGCCCATCAGCGCTTCTACCAGCTTGATCTGTTGCACGAACTTCGGCCCTGTATCCAGGTGCAGCAAAGGCAGGAACCACTCATACAGTGCGCGCGCTTCATCCCAGCGACCTGCCCGGCAGAGCTCCCACAACCTGACGGTCTCTTTCGGAAAAGCAACAACCAGGCCGGCCACCCAGCCTTCTGCGCCTACCGAGAAACATTCCAGTGCCAGGTCATCGACACCGCAGAACAAGGCGAAGCGGTCACCGACCCGCCGGCGGATCTCGGGAAATCGACGGGTATCTGTTGAAGACTCCTTGATGGCGACAAATTTCGGATTGTCCGCCAGCCGCACAATATCCTCAGGAGTGAGGTCCGTGCCGTAGGCTATGGGGTTGTTATAGAGCATGATCGGCAGGGAGGTCGATGCAGCCACGTCGTGCAGGAAGGTCATTGTTTCCCGCCGGTCTCCCGAATAACGCATCGGCGGCAGTAACATGAAACCGTCGGTGCCCATCTCTTCAGCTGCCGCGGCGAACTCTTTCGCATCACGGGTGGAGGATTCTGCGATGGTGGTAATCAATGGCACGCCCCTGAGGTCGGCGTTGGCATAAAACCTCACCATCTCACGCTTTTCCACTGGACTCAGGGTAGAGTTTTCACCCAGCGAACCCAGGATTATGATGCCGTGAACGCCAGCGTCGAGCTGAAATTCCAGGTGTTTTCCCATCGCATCCCAATCAATGTCGTCCGCAGCGGTAAATTTTGTCGTCACGGCCGGAAATACACCGCTCCATTGCACCTGTTCCATGTTTTGCTAATCCATCGGGGTGGGTTGGGCAGTTGATGATATATCAGCCCGGGGGATAAAAAAACCCGGCCTGCTGGCCGGGTCTTTTTTTAAATCAAATTACAGAGAGATTATTGTTTCTCAATCCGGATTGAGCCATTGACCGTCTCAAGAGAAATCTTTGCACCACCTTCACCAATTCTTCCGGACAGGTCACGACCCACAAATCCCTTCTCAGCCTCAAGCCCGAAATCGTTCGCATTGATGCTGCCGTTGACGGTTTCAGCCTCAACCCGGGCGCTCGCATCCCCCGGGATTACCAGTACGATTTTGCCATTCACGGCTTCAGCCGACACACGCTGGCCGTCTCCAAGGAAGTCAAATTCAGCCCTGACACTACCATTCACGGTTTCGAGGTCCATGTCTCCCTCCAGGCCACTGGCGACCAACGAACCGTTGACCGTCTCACCCTTGACCATGCCGCGGACCGCGCTTATTTCGACATCGCCATTGACCGTTGAGATCGTATCCAGGTTGACGTCAGCCGGAACCTCCAGCACGTAGGAAACGCTGCCACTACTGTCGTTACCCCATTTGAACCATCCGCCTTCACTCTTCGGATGCCGGGTTTCAATGCGGACGTAATCGTCCTCAGCGGACACGACGATCTCCAGTTCATCCAGGTATTCCTGCTTGCCGGCCTTTTTGTGCGCCACCATATGGACCGTAGAACCCGAGGCACCGGTAATACGGATATCCCCATTAATGTTCTCCAGGCTGATCCGTGCGCCCGGGTCCACCTCAAATGACTTTTCCTCTGTTTCTTTCACAGCCGCGCTAACGGCGACAGAAAAAAGCAACAGTGCAACGCTTACCAGTGCACCAGTTTTCATGATTGTCACTCCTGTTTTCGAAATCTGTTTATCTGTTTCTAATGCATTTGATGCTACCAGCCGTCACAGGGTTTAAACAGGCAAAAATTAATTGCCTGGCAGAGGGTAATGCCGTATCATTCCAGCGTATTAACACACTAGTACACTAATACAGACATGAAACATCACGATCCATCACAAAAACGCGAGCTGAAATCCGCGGCCCGATCACTTTCTGAAACCCTGCTCTCGCTGGAAACCGCCCTGGAGGTCAAGCAGTTCCTCGAAGACCTGTGCACTCCGGCAGAGCTGGAAGCAATGGTAGACCGCTGGCGGGTCGCACAGCTGCTTAAACAGGGGTATTCCTACCGTGACATCAGGGAGATGACGAAAGTCAGTGTCACGACGATTGGACGCGTAGCACGTTTCATTGAACAAGGAACAGGTGGTTACCGAACCGCCCTGGACCGCCTGGAGAAAACCCAATCATGAGCCGTTTAAGAGTTGCCATACAAAAATCCGGCCGCCTGTCGGAAAAATCCCTGGATATCCTGAAAAGTTGCGGACTGAGCTTCGCACGCAGTAAAGACAAGCTTTTCTGGTATGGACGGGATTTCCCTGTCGACGTGCTGCTGGTGCGTAATGACGACATCCCCCGCATGTTGCTGGATGGCGTCTGCGAACTGGGCATCGTGGGTGAGAACATCGCCAGTGAAGTCATGCTGGAACGGGACAGCGAATCCGAATTGAAATGCCTGCGCAAACTGGGTTTTGGCCACTGCCGGCTATCCATAGCAGTACCAGAGAACAGCGACATAGACGCCATCAGCAAATTGGGCGGGCTGCGTATCGCCACCAGCTATCCTGCCCTGACAAACCACCTGCTGGAACGCCAGGGTGTCAGCACCAGTATCGTCGAGCTGTCCGGTTCGGTGGAAATCGCCCCGGGACTGGGCACTGCGGACGCCATCTCCGACCTTGTATCAACAGGTACCACGCTCAGAGCCAACCACCTTGTAGAGCTGGACGAGCTCTATCAGAGCGAGGCCGCCCTGTACGGCCGTGTGAATGATATTTCCGCCGAGAAACAAGCACTGCTGGACCGCCTGCTGGCGCGACTCGAAGGAGTCATGCAAGCGCGGGAAAGCAAATACGTCATGCTGCATGCTCCGCGCGAAGCCCTGGAAAGAATCACCGAGTTGCTGCCCGGCGTGGAACACCCCTCGATCATGCCACTGGAAGGTTCGGACCGTATCGCCATTCACGCCGTATGTGGCGAAGCCGTTTTCTGGGAGCATCTCGAAGCCCTGAAAGCTGAAGGAGCCTCGGCCATACTGGTCCTTCCCGTGGAAAAAATGCTGGCCTGAACATCATGGTTGAAATGAAAATGCTTCGCTGGTCCGGCCTGGGTCCTGCCGAACAGGATAGATTGCTGGAACGTCCGGTGTTTCATAATCCTGGTCTGGGCGAATCGGTGAGCAACATCCTGGGCCGGGTCAGGCAAGGTGGCAACGCGGCCCTGTTGGAGTTGACCCTTGAACTGGACAAGGTGCGGCCGGAACCCTTCGAGTACGGTCTACCGGAACTCGATGCAGCTGTGGCGGTAGCGGACCCGGAACTGATCGCTGCAATTCGCGACGCCGGTAGCCGTATCAAGGCGTTTCACAGTGCCGATCTGCCGCGGGACAACGCGATCGAAACCGCGCCCGGCCTGGTTTGTGAAGTCCGTTACCAGGCACTGTCCCCGGTCGGCCTGTATATACCCGGTGGCAGCGCCCCGCTGGTCTCAACCGTGCTGATGCTCGCCATACCGGCCGTGCTGGCGGGCTGCGAAGACATCGTCATGTGTTCACCGCCAGGCAGAGATGGCAAGGTTGCCGCAAATATCCTTGCAGCCGCAAGTTTATGTGGTGTTTCCCGGGTATTTTGCGCCGGCGGCGCCCAGGCGATCGCCGCGATGGCCTATGGCACAGAGTCTGTTCCCAGGTGCAACAAGATTTTCGGTCCGGGTAACTCCTGGGTCACCGAGGCCAAGCAACAGGTCTCCCGGGACCCCAACGGCGCAGCCATTGATATGCCGGCGGGCCCGTCAGAGGTGCTGGTCATTGCAGACGCCACGGCCAACCCGGAATTTATTGCCTGGGACCTGCTCTCCCAGGCCGAACACGGCCCGGATTCACAGGTGGTGCTGCTGACGGACAGTGATGAAGTCGCAAGCTCTGTAATTACATGGCTGGAGCGCCTGGCGCCGCAATCACCCCGCAGCGCCATCCTGCAAAAATCACTGGCTGAATCCCGGATTATCCTTGTCGAGGACCTGGAGACCGCCATCCGGCTGTCCAACGATTATGCTCCGGAGCACTTGATCATCAATACGGCAAACGCCGCAGAGGTCGCTGAGCGCGTGCGCCATGCCGGTTCAGTTTTCATCGGCCCCTGGACGCCGGAATCACTCGGCGATTATTGTTCCGGCACCAACCACGTTCTTCCGACCTATGGCTGGGCCCGCGCCCACAGCGCCCTGGGAATGAGCGATTTCATGCGCCGTATGACTTTCCAGCGGGCCACCCGCGAAGGCCTGGAAGCGGTTGGGCCCACTGCTGAAAAGCTGGCCGAAGTGGAAGGCCTCGATGCACACCGTATGGCCGTCCGTGCACGGCTCAATAGCGGGGGCAAACGCTGATGGGTATTGAGTCCCTGGCGCGGCCCGAAATTGTGGCCATGAAGCCCTATTCTTCTGCGCGTAAAGAGGCGCCGGGTATAGGTGTTTTGCTCAATGCCAACGAAGCACCGCATGCATTGCTGGATGACCAGGACTCCTTGAACCGTTACCCGGAACCCCAGCCTGAACGACTGCTTGCCCGGCTGGCCCGTCTCTACGACGTACCTGAAGAATGGGTCCTGGTGACCCGCGGCAGTGACGAAGGGATTGACCTGCTGACACGGGTTTTTTGCCGTGCCGGTCAGGATGCCATCCTGCACTGTCCGCCGAACTTTGGCATGTATAAAATCGCGGCACAAACCCAGGGCGCGGAAGTGATCCCGGTAGCCCGCAAGAGCGGGGAAGGTTTTCAACTCGACCAGCAGGCCGTGCTGGATGCCATCGGACAGAATGACCACATAAAGCTGGTCTTCCTGACCTCACCGAACAATCCAACCGGCGACCTCATCGAGACAGAGTTTCTTGAGCGCCTGCTGAACCTCACCCGTGATAAAGCGATCGTGGTGATGGACGAGGCCTATGCCGAGTTCTGTGACCAGCCTTCAGCCTCCGCTTTAATCAATGACCATGAAAACCTGGTTGTTTTACGCACCCTGTCCAAGGCCTGGGCCTCTGCCGGTTTGCGCTGCGGTTCAGTCCTGGCTCAGCCTTCCATCATCTCACTGTTACGAAGGGTGATTGCACCCTACCCCTTACCCAGCCCGGTGGTGGGGCTTGCGCTGCGGATGCTGGAGGATGATGTGCTTGAAAAACAGCTTGCGCTGCTGGTGGAGCTCAAAAGCAACAAGCAGAGTTTGTTGCATGAGCTTAGCGGTCTTACGCGAATCCGCGAAATCATCCCCGGAGAGGCCAATTTTGTGTTGATCCGGGTTGATGAACCGGATGAACTCCTGGGTTTTTGCGCCGCCAGTGGTGTGATCATCCGCGGCTTTCCCGCCGACCCCATGTTGCGGAATTACGTTCGTATTTCGGTCGGCACCATGGAAGATATCAACGCACTGGCGAGTGTCCTGCAACACTGGGAGAACGAGAAATGAATACAGCCAAACGGCGGATTCTGTTCATCGACCGCGATGGCACATTGATTATCGAACCCGAGGACCAGCAAATCGACTCGCTGGAAAAGCTGGAACTGATTCCCGGGGTCATACCGGCCCTGCTGGAGTTAAAGCAGGCCGGGTATGAATTCGTCATTGTCAGCAACCAGGACGGGCTGGGAACCGATTCTTATCCAACCCGGGACTACGAGATTCCCCAGCAGAAAATGATCGATCTTTTCACGTCGCAGGGGATCACGTTCAGCGAGGTACTGATCGATCCGCATTTTGAACATCAGAACGCCCCCACCCGTAAACCCGGCATAGGCCTGGTGCTGGATTACCTGAAATCAGGCGAGCTCGACCTGGCCGACAGCTGGGTGATCGGAGACCGTGAAACCGACCTGCAACTGGCTGACAACATGGGTATAGGCGGCTTGCGTATCGGAGATGGGTTCGAGGACTGGGCATCTATAACTCACACACTGGTGAACCGCCCCCGGGTAGCGACCGTGGACCGCAAAACCAATGAAACGGACATCCGGGTATTTGTCGACCTGGATGCCGGTGGGGGTTGCCGGGCGGAAACCGGCATGGGCTTCTTTGACCACATGCTGGATCAACTGGCCAGTCACGGAGGCTTCAGGCTGGAACTGAGTTGCCGGGGTGACCTTGAGATCGACGAGCACCACACGGTCGAAGATTGCGCACTGGCCCTGGGCAACGCACTCAACACCGCACTGGGTGACCGCAGAGGCATTGGCCGCTATGGCTTCGTTTTGCCGATGGATGAATCGCTGGCCGAGGTCGCGATTGACCTGTCGGGCCGTCCGGCCATCGTTTTCGATGCCGGGTTCCCCCGTCCAAACGTCGGGGATTTTTCCACCGAGATGGTGCAGCACTTTTTTGCGTCGTTGAGCCAGTCACTGGGCGCTGCCATCCACATGAAGGTCCGGGGTGAGAACACACACCATATGATCGAAGCCCTGTTCAAGGGTGCAGGCCGGGCGCTGAAGCCCGCGCTCGCGCGACAGGGCCGCGAACTGCCCAGCACCAAGGGAATGCTCTGATGTCCATTGCAGTAGTCGATAGTGGCGGTGCAAATATTGCTTCGGTACTGCATGCCTTACGGCGCCTGGGAGCAGAGCCGGCTTTCACCTCCGATGCAGCAGAAATAAGGACTGCAGACCGTGTCATCCTGCCCGGCGTCGGCGCTGCCGGCAGGGCCATGGAGATTCTGGAAAAGCGTGGACTGATCGATGTTATCAGGAGCCTGACGCAACCCGTTCTTGGAATTTGCCTGGGCATGCAGCTGTTGTTCGAATCATCCGAAGAAGACAACTCAGGATTGCTTGGATTGATTCCGGGCCGACTCACGCGGCTGGAAGAACTCGAAGGGTTACGCGTGCCTCACATGGGGTGGAATGCGATCCGCAATAGAAAGCCTGATAAGCTAACAAACTCGCTCGACGGAAACTGGTTCTATTTCGTACATTCATACGCAGCGCCGCTCAGTGAATTCACACTTTCATCGAGCAACCATGGGGTGGCCTTCAGCGCCATCGTAAGAAAAGATAACTTCTATGGCGCTCAATTTCACCCGGAGCGCTCCGCGAAAGCCGGGGCTGAACTGTTACGTGGATTCCTGGAGACTCCTTTGCAATGAGCTTAAAAATACTTCCTGCCATCGACCTGCTGGACGGCAGCTGCGTGCGCCTGCTGCACGGCGACTTCGACAAGTGCAAAGTCTACGAGCTGGATGCCGTCAGGCTGGCGGCCACCTATGCAAAAGAAGGCGCTGAGTGGCTGCACGTCGTTGACCTCGCAGCATCCAGGGATGGCGAAAAAGCAGATATCAGGCCCTTGTTGCGCTTGCTGGAACATACCAGCCAGTCCGTGCAGACCGGCGGAGGCGTACGTAATGAGGGTGACATCACTACGCGTCTTGAGAACGGCGCAAGCCGGGTGGTAGCAGGCAGCATATCGGTCACTGAACCGGAGCGCTTCGCCGGCTGGCTGGAAGATTTCGGCGCAGACCGGCTGGTCGCAGCACTGGACGTTCGCATCGATGATGACGGCATACCATGGCCGCGCACGCATGGCTGGACCCAGGGCTCCGGCCGCTCCTTGTGGCAACTTCTCGATTACTATTCAGACAAGGGACTCAAGCATGTTCTGTGCACGGATATCGGCCGCGACGGCGCGATGACCGGCCCCAACCTGGACTTGTACAGCGAGCTCACGCGTCGCTACCCGGACCTGGTTGTTCAGGCCTCCGGCGGAGTCAGCGGCTTAATCGATTTGCAGAAACTAACTGCGACCGGCGTCGATTCAGCTATCACCGGCAAAGCCTTGCTGGAAGGCTGCTTCACAGTCGCCGAAGCGGTAAAGGCACTGTCATGACCGCAGCGACCAACGGGGCTTCGCAGCAAGCCGGTGTGGCCCGGAGAATCATTCCCTGCCTGGACGTCCGCGATGGCCAGGTGGTCAAGGGCGTTCAATTCCGCGACCACCGGGTGATGGGCGACATCATTGAATTGGCCGCCCGGTACCGCGACGAGGGCGCAGATGAACTGGTCTTTTACGACATCACAGCCAGCCCCCAGGGTCGCAGTGTGGACATCGAATGGGTACGCCGGGTTTCGGAAACCATCGACATTCCGTTCTGCGTGGCCGGTGGCATCCGCAGCGTGGAGAACGCCGGCAGGATTCTGTCCCAGGGCGCGGACAAGATCTCCATCAATACCCCCGCCCTGGAGAATCCGGCGCTGATCAATGAACTGGTCAAAGTTTTCGGCAGCCAATGCGTGGTAATAGGTGTCGACTCCATTGCTGATGGCCGGGCCTATACCGTTCGCTCCCACACCGGCACACCGGACGCTATGAAAAGCCCCGGCAGGGAGACGCTCGACTGGCTGAAAGAAGTGGTTGACCGTGGAGCCGGCGAAGTCGTGCTGAACTGCATGTCTTCAGATGGAACGCGGGCCGGTTACGATATTGAGCAACTGGCCGCAGCACGAGAAGTACTACCGATACCACTGGTGGCATCCGGTGGTGCGGGGGCTGTTGAACACTTCGTTGATGTCTTTGAACAGGCTGATGTTGACGCTGCGCTGGCCGCCACGGTTTTCCACTCAGGCCAGATACCGATACCCCGCCTGAAACAATCGCTGGCTGAAGCCGGCATCGAGGTTCGCCCGTGATGATACGAAACGTCGAAGATATCGAAACGCTCGAATGGCAAAAAATGGATGGCCTGATACCCGCCATTGTGCAGGACGCTTTTGACGGACGGGTCCTGATGCAGGCTTTCATGAATCGCAACTCGCTTACCCACAGTCTGCAAAGCGGCAGCGTCACCTTCTGGAGCCGCAGCAGGCAGCAACTCTGGACCAAGGGCGAAACCTCCGGCAACACGCTCAAGCTGGTCGGGGTTCATGCAGATTGCGATAACGACTGCTTGTTGGTGATGGCGGTCCCGGCCGGACCCACTTGCCACCGCAATACCGACACCTGCTTTGACAGCGAGCAGAATACGCTACCGCAACTGGCCTTCCTGGCCAGCCTGGAACGCCTGGTTGCGCAGCGCGAGATCGAACGCCCCGAGGGCAGCTACACCACACAATTATTTGAGGCTGGCGTAAAACGCATCTCTCAAAAAGTAGGTGAAGAAGGCGTAGAAACGGCCCTGGCAGCGACTTCGGGGGACATGGAAGAACTGGTCAACGAATCCGCTGACCTGCTCTATCATCTGCTGGTATTACTGCGGTCATGCGACCTGACGCTGGCGGATGTGACAGCGGTACTACAATCCCGCCACGCCCCGTAAGAGCTATCAAAGCACGGATACATGAAGGCGCTCGTCTACAGGAAGTTCGGCCCACCGGAAGTGCTGGAATGGGTCGATGGATGGCCGGAACCCCAGACCTCCCCGCACCACGTCCTGGTTCGGGTTCAAGCCGGAGGTCTCAATCCGAAGGACGTCTTGTTGCGTAAAGGCAAATTCAGCCGAACCCTGGCGCGCGATCCCTTGCCGCGGGTGTCCGGCCTGGATATGGCAGGCGAAATTGTGGCCGTGGGTCCCAGCGTCACCGGATTCAGCGCTGGTGACAAGGTGTTTGGAATGACCAACCGGTTCTCCGGCGGCGTCCATGCCGAACTGGCCCTGCTTCATGAAACGGAAATCTGCGTGGCGCCTAAAACACTTTCACTGGTCGAAGCCTCTGCGGTTCCACTGGCGGCGCAGACGGCTCTGCAGGCGCTCAGGGACTATTGCGACATCAGGAACGGGCAGGCTTTGCTGATCAACGGAGCCAGCGGCGGGGTCGGACATTTTGCCGTACAGATCGGAAAACTGTCAGGTGCTGAAGTCCATGCAGTCTGCGGTCCGGGAAACATCGCATTCGTGAAATCGCTGGGAGCAGACCGTACTTACAGCTACCGGGACCAGCCAGCGAGCTCGATCGATCGGTCATTCGATGCGGTATTCGATGTCTTCGGCAAACAGACACGCCGGGCATTCTCCCGGCAACTGGGCAAGCACGGGATTTATGTGAGCACCGTGCCGAAACGGGAGACCTTTCTGGGTGAGGCGCTGGCCAGAATCGGATTGTCCGGAAAGAGCCGGCTTGTTCTGGTGCGGTCTGACTCGAAAGACCTGCAGCTGCTCCGGGAGTGGATTGATGCGGATGTATTGAAGCCGTTTTTGGAAAAAACCTACCCGGTGGAGCAGGCAGCCGACGCCCACCGCCACATCGAATCAAGACATACCGTTGGCAAAATCGCTATCCGGATAGGTGACAGCCGCTAAATCGTATCCCAACGGAAGCGCTCGGCCTCAAACGCATCAACCGCCAGCGCTTTCAGCAGTTCATCTTCGTTGTTGTCAATGCGACGGAAATTACGCTTGATCCGGATCCGGGCTTCGCGCACGAACACCTTCAGAATATCGATTTCTTTAGCCGCTTTTTCCACGCCGTTGCTTTCAATAGACGCCTGTACGCGGCTCAGGGTACATGCCATTACGAACAGGTCGATCATGATGTCGGCCAGCCGCTTGGTGGCAAACTGCTTACCAATGATGTTCTTGCCGTGTTTGCGCAAAATCCGGTCGGTTGCCTGGGCCAGGTTACGGGTCTTTTTCTCAAATATGTCGGCCTGCGGCCTGATCGATTCGTCAATCTCCAGCAATTTGCCCGTTTCACCGCGGCCGGTCCGCAGCTGGGCATGCTTGCGCGCATAATCAGACAGCACGCCGAAACCCTTGATCGGCTCGTGCAAAACGCCCTTCATCGAGCTGGACAGTTCCTTCAACTGGCTGGCCACGTCATTCATCGCGGTCAGGGCGATAAACAGGCGAAGAATTTCATTGGTGCCTTCGAAAATCCGGTTGAT
>Ga0316189_10004082_pt1 | contig 14104 bp, 17 predicted proteins | sample LowCovwburrow_MG_FD_204930 | JGI IMG/M metagenome (GOLD analysis project Ga0316189, IMG submission 204930) | Coastal sediment microbial communities from Maine, United States - Lowes Cove worm burrow | ecosystem: Environmental > Aquatic > Marine > Coastal > Sediment | place: USA: Maine...
CCTACGTCAGCAACCTGCCTCTTCAACACCTCCTGAGAGTAGGTTAGGTCTCTAAGCTGTGTCTTAAACTGTGCTGTCTTAGTGCGGTTGCTAGAGTTGCTTATCTTATCTCTTAGAGCCGATACCTGCGATTCAAGCTCTGCCGGAGTTAGCATCTGTGCCTGAAGCTCTGCAAAATTCTGTGCAGCAGGTAGTGCTGGTGCTTTATTTAGATTAACTTGTGCGCGTGATGCTGCCATTATTTCGACCTCTCGCTAGTAATTGTCTTATCATGTTTCATTTATATCACCGCCGCCAATACGCCCTGGAACCCGCCTGATATGTCTGTATTGGCTCCATCTGCCACAGCCCTTAGCCTTATGTCTGAGTTTTTAGGGACTATCAAATAAGGTTTAAATTCATGCACACGCCCACCGCCGCCTGTTGTTGTGGCAATGTCAACCTTATTTACAAATACACCTCCAGCCTGCCGCACTTCAAGGTGGACAGATCCGAATGCCGCTGACTTCTCCAAAACGTCACCATAAAAAGAGGTTACGATAAAGTAATCATCGTTCGATATGGTCGTTGCAGCCTTCTCAGAGTTATTTACTCCGGCCTCTTGAATCAGGTGAACCTTGGTGTTCGTGTCTGGAACGCCTGCCGTGGTGGTATCTGTCTCATATACATAAATGCTGCCTACTGTATCAACAGCACCTACTGTATTTGTCCTAGAAACCCTTGCAATTGGCGTGGCTAGGGACACCTGCCCTTGCCCGTTCAGCGTAGGAGTCTGAGAAACGAAAGTAAATATCAGCCCTGTAGCGTCAACAGAGTGGCCTTCAACCATGATGCCGCCAGTGTCAAGCGCACTTGATGAACTCAACGTGGTGATTGAATTGGTTGTAGGGTAAGTCTCATTCAAAATACCAGCAGGCAGCGTCATAATAACAGCCTTTGTTGTGCCGATAAGCTTATTCCTGCCGAACTTCAACAGGTCTTTATTCTTATCTTCAATGCTTACATCATCGCCGTATGTTTCCTTGATAACGTCAATGGCATGCTGAAGCCAAGGGTCTATGCGGAGTGCGGGTGAATAGCTCATACAATACTCCATTCTGTGCCATGAGGAACAAAGCTTGGTGCTTCATACTGAGTAGTTATAACTGCGGTCAATGCTCCATCAATCGTTTCTGATCCGTCTGCGTCAACCGTCACAGCGTTGGCAGATGAGTCTATTTTTTTAATGATGTATCTGTACTTTGCCGCATCAGCAATGGCTGGCAGCGTAATCGTGAATGCTCCGCCACTAGCATCTGCCAGAATAATCTGGCTATCTCCAGCAGTTAAAGTTGTTGTGGCATCAACTACAGTGAAGCGGTTATCACATGCAGCAAATCCCATAACTATTCTGGTAAACCAATCTGCCCAAGTCCTCTCGACGTACTCACGATCTAAAAAAGGCTGGTTGAGCGGTGGATTAGGTAGACTCATTTAAGGGTGGCACTTATGATTTCAGCATCTACAGGATCAGTGATAGAAACCTCAAACACCCAATCTCTAGCCATGCCTAGCCGAGTCCACTTAGCCCTAGTGAGATATTCGCCAGCTTTACCAAGTGGCTGCCATCTTTCATCGCCCCACGTCTTGCCGCCATCTTTAGAGATGCGTAACATGGCCTGAGGGTCTACACCTTGCCCTGTCTGCGTTCCTACACCCATCTTGAACACTATCTCTAGGGAATTGAACGAAAGGCGCTCTCTGTCGCTGTGGACGTGTGGGCTAGACCTTACCCTTCTGATGGCTATGCCGTTCTCATCAAACGCTGCATGCGTCATCTTCAGCAGGTTCGCGCTGTTGTAGTCTCCTACATAATGCGAGCCGTTGAAATATGAGTAGGTGTTAGCCAGCCATCGACCACCGTTAGATGACCTCTGATGCCATGCGAATCTAGGGTCTGATATTGAACCGTCATATACCCAAGTCACGCCAGCAGTCGGGAAGGTTAGCACATAAAACGAATGCCCCTCTTCAACATAAGCGAAGCCAAACGCATCAGAAATAGTGGCATAGCTATCAATCGCAAACTCAATCGCATGATTAGAGATGCGTACCTTCTGATAGCCCTGAGTCCTGAATATGCACTTCTCGCCACGATGCGACTGCCCAAGGAAAAAGACAGAGTTATCCATCTGCGTGACAGACCAAGGGGCAGCTGTGCCTGCGTCAATCTTTGCGTTCTGACGCTTAGCAAACGGGAAGTCTGCTGAGCCTGAATTGTAAAACGGTTCTATACTGAAGTCGCCAAAGCACCATATCTCATCATTAAACACAAACGGACGAATCATATTGTCTGGATCTGCTTCTGCGGTCTTAAAGTCCAGCGCATTCCATGATGTGCCATCATTCAGTGCAGACTTCCACAGCTTTCCAGTTCCGCGCTCGTTTACAATGAAGAAGCCAGCGATGAAATCACAATGCTCAGTTCCAGCAGGAAATGCTGCGTCTGTTACCTTGGCATAGGTTGTGGTGCTTAGTGTATAGGTGTAGCCGCTTGTGCCATCAACAATGAATACCTGATCACCATTGTCGGCCATTGATACGCGCCCTGTAACCGTGTCGAGTGCGCCTAAGTCTGATATGACTGCCGCAGTGGTGACTGAGTAGAGCCTACCAGCAGCCACGACATAAAGAACGCCACCCATGACATGAGAGCCTCTTGCTGAAGCCGCAAGGGCAGTGAACAGCACCATGCCAGGAGTAGGAACTAGCGTAGGAGAAGATTTAGCCGATCCGCCACCCATCTCCAAATACCAGTTGATGCACTTCTCAGACTCGCTTGCGGTAGATCTGCCTAGATATGCTGGCCCAACAAATCCGAACTCCATTTATACACCAGCCTCTATGTCTGTGCTTGTATTGCCTCCAAACAGTGCCGCAAGCTCTGAACTTGCTGCGATAGGTCGGCTATTCACTCGCTTAATGCCTGCCTTTGCAGACTTAGCCTTGCGATAGATGGTAGCAGTCGGCTCACGGCCAAACTCAGGCGCAATGTCAATAGCCAAGTTATATACAATAGCGTTCTCATATCCTGGTGGAAGTGCAAGCGTCTGATTCAGCGTCATGGCTGATAGAGGAGTCCAAGTCTTGATGTTGATTGAGTTGGCCGCATTAGGAACAGGCCAGACCTTAATCGTTGCATCTGGATATGTGCCCTCTAGCTGGATGCTATCAACAAAGCTTGAAGTAGTGGTCTTGTCCGTGATTGCATCCCACTCTCTGCGAGATAGGACGTTAATAGGATAATCATATCCGCCCTCTGTGAAGTATGCGCTCTCGATCTTAACTGGCCGAGTAGTCACCAAATCACCAGTTGGGCCGACTGTATAAGTTCCCTGTCCATCAACCATAGTGACAGTCTCATCTCTGAATGCATAAGCCATCAGCTTCTCATTGCGCCACTCATCGAGCATAGCATTAAGAACGGAAAGTGCATCAGCAGACTCATCAGCAGGAATAGACTCACCTGACCCGCGAACGTCTAGGATTCGTAGTGATCGTTTTATGAGATCAAGTGTGGTTGCCATGCTTACGCCTCAGCTTCTAGAATCTTCTTGATAATGCTTGCTTCTTTTGCCCTTGAGTGGATGGAAAGACCATATCCCTCGGCAATATCCTTCAATTCAGAGATATTCATATCATTCAATTCTAACGCCCTATCACCATCAGAAGGGGCAAGACCATTGCGATACTCTAAAAACGCCTTCTCGCCGCCGATAAGCGTCCAGCCTGCACCCTCTAGCTTAGTTCGTTCGCCTGGATTGTATGAGATATGGATGCCATGCTCGCCATGATAATACTGCATATTACTCTCCTATTGCTATGGCAAACGGCCTGCGTTCGCTAAATTCGTGAATCTTGCGGGCTGAACCTTCAAGATATTTAAGCTCTGTCTGTGAATCGTCAATGATCCAGTCGGCATTAGCAGCCTGTGGAATATGATAGAAGCCTTCACGGCCAATGGCTCGGCATGGGCCATCGTTCAAGGCAAGGCTAAACTCGGCAGGCACATCATCGTAATTATACCAGCTATAGCCCTCATACTCTTTGATAGGCGAATAATGGAGATGCACATTATCTAGACCAAGCTTCTCAACGATTGCCTTGATCTTCGTGTACCACTGATAATCCGACTCAAGTGAATGAATCTCTTTGCCTGTGATGCCCATGACCATAGTGGAAATGCCTGCACCACACTCCAGAATAGTTCCTGATGTAACCTTTGCCATGTTGTAGGCTGTTAAGAGTAGTTCCGGTGATGCTGCAAAGCTATTACCCCAATACTTGAACAGGTCGTCAAAGATTAACGGGCTATTCTCACCATTCCTGAGCCGTTCAAACGCTGCAAACAGCTTAGGATTGTCAACGCCGTTCCTATCCCTCAGATAATCACCGTAATTGCCACTCCAGAGAGTTTCGCCGTAATGGTCAAACGTCATTTCTGGGTCAATGTAAATCTTGCCACCTTTTGCAGCCCATTTGCGACAGAAAGTATAATCGCCACCCCAACGCGCGCCATCGTTCATAGTGCGCTCAAAGATGACACCAATAGGAATCTGGTCAGCATCGGCCTTGCCCTTAAACTTAGGCGCATCATCATACAATTCCTGCAATACATGGCGGCGAATCTTCAGGAAGCCAGTTGGTACAGCCTCAACCTCGATTAGCCCCTTCTCATCTGACCAAATATCACCATAGATGATACGGACAGGGTAACACTCCCAATCTTCCTTGAGCGGGTAAATACCTGCAACTACATCAGCATCATGCTCAATAAGTTTAACAAGACTCTCTGCGTTCCAGCGCAAGTCAGCGTCAAGAAAGACCAAATCAGTGCAATCCGACTCTAAGAAATCCCTTACAAGTATATTGCGAGAGTCATCAACGTGGCAATTCTCGCTTAAAATCATTAGCTCTGTCTCAATTCCTGCATCTTTAAGAGCAAGTGCAGACGTATAAAGTGCATAAGTATATGCAGCACTCAGCCCAGAGTAAGCCGGAGTAGCTAGAAATACTTTACGATCTGTCTTTGCTTCGTTCCTATACCTTAATGTTCTTGGCATTCGTTCTCCCTAAAAGGAAAAGCCCCCGCCCGAAAGCGGGAGCAATCCATGTTTTATGAGCCTGTAATTAAGCCCAAAGTTACCAATTCAGAACGAATCTGGTTTAGCAATACCGTATTAGCAGCAGCCTGCGTAGCAGCCTGAGTCAATACAGCGGTGGTTGTGATTGTTGCGGTAACTGCCGCCTGAGATGCAGATGTGGGCTGTACAACTGGAGTTGATCCGTAGAAAGCAATCAATTCAGTCGTAGAAGCACCCATTACCGCACCGTCAGGAGAGTTATATGTTACATTTTCAGCCATATTATTTTCTCCTTAGTTAGTGATACGGCAAGCCCAATCTGGTCGGATTGTCTTGTAACCGTATAGAATATCAAGACGAAGCAGAAGATCGTCATTGCGGATGTCAGAACCCTGCCAGCAGCGCATAGACAGACCATCCTGCTCACGGCGAACACACTTATGCGCGTCATCCATGATAGGGAGATCAGCGGTTACGAAAGTAAACGCATCTTTATGATACATGAGGTTCTGGCGATATGCAGTTGAAGCAGTACCAACAAACACAAGAGCAGCACCATTTGCAGGCAGTGCGCTTACATTCTGTTTAGCACCAGTTGAGATCAGTGCAGGCTGGAAAGTCAGAGCGGTAGTACAATCAGCAGAAACGGTGAACTGTTTCAGATGAGCGTATGCCACTTTGGTCTCTGGATGCACATCATAAACGCCAGCAAAGGTGAATACATCACCAGCGTTCAAGTTGCCGCCAGCAATAGTCATTGCTGAATCACCAGATGCAATAGCCGCATCATTCACGGTTACAGTGGTAACGTCTGAGCCAACAGTATGCGAGTAAGTGCGCTCGTTCTCATACCAATCTGCGCCAGCAGTGCGACCAATCATACCTTCACGATACTGCTTCTTGATCTGCTGTGAATCCTGGAACAGGCCAGAAAGTCCGTTGACCATGCCGCCCATAGTTACTGAGTCAGCCTGAATGCAGCGGTTATCGTCTTTAGGTGCAAGACCCTGATTCAGCTTAGCGCGAGCCTGCCCAACTTCGATCAAGTCGGTAGGTGGTGTGCCTGGAACGCCTACGGTCTGGTAGATGTCCTTTGTTACAGCCGCAAGCATATCGCCTTCAATGCCTGATACCATAACGGATACAGCTGGCTCAATGTAGCGTTTTGACAGCTCATCAATCGACAAAGCAAGCTCTGCCGAGTTGAAGCGCATATCTACGCCGTCCTGAGTAGCAACAGTGAGAGCCTGTGAAGACTCTGCCTGATCCTGAACATTCATTACCCTTGAGCCTTTACGGCGGGTGTACTGATTAGGCTCGCGAATACGAAGTGTATCTCCGATTTTAGCGCCTTTGTTTGCGAAAGAGCTATCATACTGACGGTTGACCGTACTGATGAAGGTGAGCTTTTCGTGTGCAATGCGCTGAGCTTCGCGAGTAATCATGTCAATAGTAGTTAAAGTATTTGCCATGATCTATTTCTCCTTTTTATCGATTTCTCTGTGAGATTTGATTCCGTCGCCATTGTGCAAACTCGTTATCTGTCATTTTGGCAGGGTCTTTCTTGACCGATGCCTTAGATCCCGATGGTGCAATAGGCTCTGGAGCTTTTGTTGTTGTTGCTGACTTCTGGGATAAGACTGTCTCTAGCCTGGCAAGTGCCCTGCCCATCTGTACTGGGTTGAGGTTTTCTAACTTAGCAGCTTCCGCTGGATTTTTGCCAAGATGATATGCAACTTCTGCACCCTGCTCGCTTTCGGCTAATGCCATCACCATCTCATTGGTCATCACAAGTGGGCTGATTGAACCAGCAACCTGCGTGAAGTCTGGATGTGCGGCGTTACCTTCTGCGATTAGGAATGCAGCGGAACTCTCAACAGTTGCCTGAGTTTCTGCCTTCTGTTCAGCCTTAGTCTGCATGTTCTGCTGACTCTCTTTAGCCAATGCCCTCTGATCGATCTTCCAGTCCACTAGAGCCTCTTGATGCTCCTCGTAGGTGTCGTAATCGTCTAGGACAGGCTTACTTGCTGATTCGGTAGGTTTAGACTCCTGCATCTCTTTAAGTGCCTTTTCTGCAAGCTCTGCTCTGCGCTGTTGAAACTCAGCGGTTCGCGTTGCCTCTTTCTTTTCCCATGTCAGTTTACCAATGCGCTTCTGAACGCCAGTTGATTCATGCTTAGGCTCATCGGTATCATTTCCCGATTCATCATCTGCATTATCATCTGCCTGCTCATCTGCTGAGTCGGCTGTGGACTCTATAACTTCTGCGTCAGCCTCAGCGCCTTCAATAGGCTCATTCTCTATCTGTTCGATAGCTTCTTCTGTCATACTGCACCCCTTGGTGATTTAATGCCGGATGTATAAAGCCCATTCCGTTGGCTATCTGGTCATATCTATATTATAACTATACGAAAAGCCGCCAAGGTTGCGCGTAAAACCGAAGTTCCATAGGCGTGGCGGCTGGTACTGGCTTTATTTTGCTTCCCCTAAATATAGCATCCACTCTCCCACTATCTTGTATAGTACAGGCATCATCTCATCTGGAATTTCACCTTGCACTGGCTGGTCATGGATAAACATATCAAGAGCAGCCTCTGGAACAACGTGCGGTCCATCATCGCAATGAATGACATAGTGTGGCCGCATGTCGTCAAGATTTACTATCGGCTCAGGCATTTGAGCTACCACTATAAATATCTTCATGCCCACACGTAACGCATGTTGCCTTACCATCTTTACAAAAATAACGATGCCTTCCTAGAAGGCATCCACGCCTGCGGAAGTTCTCTAAGCCTATGAAGCATACAATAATAGCTGCGAACGCCGCCAATAGGCCAACCATGAATCCAAGCATCTTTAAAAGTTTCCTTTAATCTTATCAAACACTTCATACATTGTCTTTTTATGCTCTGGTGATAATTTTATTTTATCACTGTTTTCCTCATAGTATTCTTGCGCAGTACCTCCAAACTCGTATCCCATTGCAGTCCAATCAATAATCATGTGTATAACATCTATGCTGCTCTTTAATGATTCGTGATGGTGATGATTTAGAGCCTTGTGATGTTCCCACGCCTCTTTCATGCCGCTATTTTCTCTGTCCTCTTTTGACACAGGATAGAAAGTATCCCTATACTGAACAAATTCGTCTCTAGAGAATTTAGATGTATCGTGGCACTCTACCTCAGCCCTTAGTGAGTGCCATGAATAATCATCGCAAACCCACCACATGCCGTCACATACGTCTGATAATTCACAGAACGCTCTCCTTACATTCTCCAAATGCTTCTCGACATAATCTAGGTACAGTCTAGTACTGTCTATGTATTCCTGACCTTTCATTTTTTCTATATACGCCATAATCTACACACCACCTATTGAATCGACTCAAGTATATCTATCGCTTCTGGATTGAATACCGCGATCTCATTGGATGAGAAACCCTCAACCGTTGGCTTTCTATTCTTAAATATAACCCCATCATGGCCTTGCTGTTTAGCAACCCCCACCACATCCTCAATGGTGTTAGCGTATCTATACAGCCCCCCCATGTTCTTTGGTATATTCTCCCCACCTTGCATATCAACTACTAGCGGGTTTTCTAGCGCAGCTTTGGCCTTAATTACTCTGTTCTTTGCATCAGGTAGAGCAGATTTATATTTGCCTGCATATCCAGGGTCATCACCAAACCATACCGCCCCAGCACGTCTAGGTTTAAACTTGTCAAACTCTGCCCCTGTTCCATGATATAAGTAATCATCAGACCCCTGCCAAGGAGATTTAAGCTTGCTGGCCTTTGCTGCACCAGACCTCACCACATTAGGACTAGCCTTCATAGCCAATCCAGCACCAGCAGTCGGCCCAACATAAGAACGCATCATAGCCGCTGTAGTCTGCGCTGGAGTGGCCTGCCCTCTCATTGCTTTGCCCATCGTGTCAACATCACGGGAAACAGCGCCTAGAGCCGTATTTCCGTACTCCTTGAGCAACTGGCCGACCATAACAAACTTCTGTTGCGGTGTGGCATTAGCAGGGTCTATCCCGTTATCTCTTGCCCACTGCCTGACCCTAGCAACTGAATCAGGCTTCTCCATTCTCGCCCATCTCTTCAGGCTCAGGTGCAAAAAGACCTTCCATGCTGCCCTGAATCTGCATCATTGCCTCAACAGCAGCAGCCGTTGCATCCTGACCCTGAGCCTCGATGTCAGCGTTTGCCTTCATTCGTGTTGTCTCGGAGTTGAAAGCGTCAACTTCAGCCTGAAACTGGTCTATCTGTAGCCTGTTTGCCTCGGCAGCAGACTTAGCTTGCGCTTCCTGCTGGGCAACTACAGCAGCAATCTCGATCTTCTTACGATCTGATTCGGCTTTAAACTGCTCAATCTCAGCCTTGAACTTCTCAACCTGCATCTTCTCCTGCTCTGTATTAGCCTGAGCCTGTGCCTGCTGTAGAGCCTGCTGCATCTGCTGCATCTGCTGACCCATCTGCTCCATCATCTGCTGAGCCTGCTGTTTAACCTGCGTGACCTCTGGAGACTCGTCTTCGCTGCCTTCAAGGTTCTGTAACTGTGGCGGAAGCATAGCTTTCAAGCGGTCTGCAATCTCATCTGCTCCAGGCCAATCCATGTTACGAATCATCAAGTCGCCAATGATAGAGAAAATGTCAGGGTTAGCCTGAGTGAGCATCATCATCGCCTCGGCTGATTCCTGCCTCTTAGTGGTATAAGATGCACCAGCAGAGATAGATACGTCATACTTGCCCACGTTCAGGTTATATAGCTTCTTGCCTTCACCTCGAACAACAGCCTCTTGCTGGTCTGGATTGATGCCAACCTGCTCTGAACTGCCATCCTCTCCCAAGATGCGAACAACTCGGCTTGAGTCGTAAATCTTAGGGATGAGATCCACAAGCTGAGTGCCAAGATAGCCGATAGCCCTGTTAAGGTTATCGTGATAATGGAATGTGGCAACATCGCCTTCACGCTGACGAGCAAGGATAGCTTTTCCTGATTTCTCGTTAGACTGCTCGCCAAGGGATGCGTTATACATGCCAAGAGCGCCCTGAATATCATGCTCACTGATCTGGATGTCCTGTGCAAAGCCTGCCGGAATATCAACAGCACTCTGGCGCTGTGGAGCTGGCAACACAGTGCCTTCCAAGCTTTCAGGTGTGTATCGCAATACTGAAGTATCTCCAGCATTTGCGTTCTCCCACTCATCGGCATAATCAGCGACCTGACCTTCAGCCGCAATGTATGGAGCTTTAGGAGTAAGCGCCACACGCTCTGCAAAGGCTGAACGAGAGTAGTTATAAAGCCTCTGAGGGTCTTTTGACATGCGAACCATGCCTGAGTATGTCACCTTGCCATCCAAGTCTGTCTCATTGCCGAATACAGGGATGATAGGGATATATTTACCAAGCCAATCACGCTTCTCAAGCACTTCAGCGCCGGATAATCGACACCATTTAACTGAAGGGTAAGGAATACTCCGAGTCTCTACGATCTCAGGAACAAGAATACCCTCTGAAATTGCAAGTTGATATGTTTCATCATCAACTGTGGTTCCATCATCTAATAGGTGAATGTCCCTATCTTCATTCTCGATATAGAAATACTCACATACTCTAACCATCTCATCTGTGAGCCAGTCGGCCTCATATCGGCCTGAGTCATTAGTCCAGTCCATCATCTCAGCCTTCGGATACTCGGCCTTGAAGTCTTCCTTGGTCATCTCATCAATAAAGAAGCCATAGCGCGTGTCTGATGAGTCTGCCTGCTTAAAGTTTGGATCGAGCAGCACAGACATCGGATTGCGAACGCGCATAATCTTGATGTCTTGGTTGAATGTCCCCTCATGGGCATACTCAGTCAGGATACGAAAGAAGCCAAATCCACCAGAGGCAGCGTTCTCTAATGCACAGTCATAGGCTGAGTCAGCATTTGACTTATCACAGATATGGCGGATTAGGCCATTGAATACCTCTGCGATCTCATCATCACCATTGTCATCAACAGGACGAGCCTTTACAGCAGGACGGTTCTGCCTGCCATCATTGATCACCTGGTTGACATACTGGTTCAGCTTATCAACCACAAGTACAGGACGGTTCTGAGTCTCACGCATGCGCTTAACCGCTTCAGGCCACTGATCACCAGCAAGGAAAGCCTTGTCTTCAAGGAATGACTGGCGGTTATCATCCCACGCCTCTTCTGCCAGCTTAAAACGAGCAATAGCGGCAGCGTGTAGCTTCTCGTCATCGCTACCTGCTACTGTGTTGTCTAATGGCATATATTCTCCGTCATCCCATCCACCCGCCATTTACGGCGCGTCTTTGTGGTCTTGTTTTATCAGCAGGCTTCTTAGCCTTGCGAGCTGCTTCGCATGCATAGCGAAGTGCATCAATCGTGTGGTTGTGCTTATCATCAAATATCGGCAGGACTTCATCAGTTAGTGGATCGACCTTGTACCTGTAAAGCGTTAGCTCATCTATGACATGCTTGCAGCGAGGATGAACCACAATATCATATGATTTCAGGAACTCTACACCTTCCTCGATTGACTTTGGCCCCTTACGGGCTGAGTTGATCTTGGGGTAGCCGTGATTCCTCATGTAACTGATTGTCTCTGGCCTTGCGCTGTCTGCCGTCATAAACCACTTGCGAGCGTCTGGAACTCTATCAAACAGGTCTGGCAGTTGATCAATCTCGCAACCAATCATGTATGCCTCATGGTCAATGTATAGGTTTCTGCCTCTTATGTAGCAGCGAACCAATACCGATGGATCAACAGAGAATCCCCAGTCTGCTCCTAGCCTGAAGTTCTCAATATCATCAGGCGTTTCAAAATCCTCAACCTTCCAGTTTCTAAACACCTGTGCTTCAGTCATGCTCAAATACTGCCCCATCCAAACATGGGCGAACTTAACAGGATCTCTATTCCTATCGTATTCTATCTCTTGCTTAAGAACATCGGGCAACCACGGGTTATCGCTGTAGTTGGCATGCACTACTATTGAATCTGGCGGCGGGGTTTCACCACACAGGAATGCATCAACTGGATCAGTCTCTTCATTCGGGTTCCAGCTAAACCATAGCTCTGAGCCTTCTTTACGAATGGTCGGACGCAACAGGTCAAGTGATCGCTGAGACAGGTTCTGAGCCTCTTCCACCCACGCTCCATCAAAGCCTTCAAGCGACTTGATACTATCAGCAGTGTGGTTCTGCATGCCCTGGAATATTATAATGCCATCACCAGGCGTTTCTATGTGGGTCTGCTTAACTATAAACAGCTTGCCAAGACCGAACTTCTCTATCTTATCCTCAAGCAGCCTTTTAACAGACTGATCAAGCGACTTCTGAACTTCTCGAATGCATGCCCATCGCAATCCAGGCTGCATTAAAGCTTTTTCAACAAGCGACTCTGCGTAGAAGTGTGACTTAGCACTTGCCCTTCCGCCTTTAGCTCCTTTATACCTTGATGGATATAAAAGCGGCTCAAAGACCTCAGCAGTATCTATGTTCAGCTTCATTTGTTTTTGACGATAGTTCTCGTTATCTCTTCGACTTGCACGGTCGCCCTCAAGTCCTGCTCTGTCTTATCCTTCCATCCGGCGTTGTTCTTTAGCCAGAAGATTGAACCTGCTGGAGCTGCCCCTGAAAGGAGCCTGCATTCAACATCAGCCTCTACTTTCTGCTTAGCGTTTTTTATAGGCGCAGAAAACTCATCCTTCTCTGCATACATTCTCAGTGTCTCAGTTGTCATGCCGAGAGCTAATGCCAAGCCTGATATTGTCATTGGCTTATTGTCTTCAATGCACCCTGCGAAGTATGTATCAATGATTCCAGACAGCTCGTCAACAGATGCATATAATGGAGGTCTACCACCAGCCATGATGAACCTCCTTGAGTTTACGCTCTCCAGCGAATTTATGCCGCATGTATTATCCCATGCGTAGGAATGAAAAAGGGCCACCATTAAGGCGACCCTCTCATGCTCTAAGCCATGTCCTGTCTGTGCATTCTAAGCATCTATGAATTATCGACTGGCAGAGCTAACTTGTTGTATCTGTCACGTTTCCGTAATTATTAGGGCACACCATACTCTCTTTGCGAATCGTGTCAAGCAGCCCTATCACCATCTATGTGGGTCACTAGCCTTGGTGAATAGATATTCTTCGGATGACATGTTCCCAAAGAAGTATAATGGTGAGCCTATATTGCACCTATCCATCATCGCCCTTGATCGCTCATTCATCATCTTCTGAGCTTCATTGCGTGTCATCCTAACAATCTGGCTCCGCCGGTTGATCCTTCTTACTCTGCGTATATTTCTCATGCCGACTCCAGTCTATCCCTTGCCATTTCATACCGACTATCTAGCCAGTTGAGTATATCGCTGCGATCTGCCCGTTCGCCGTCCCTGCCTAAGTGATGAAGTGATACCAGATCAGCGATAGAGTGATGGTGCTTTATCCTGTATTCCCTACTCAGCAGCTCAGCATTGCGCTTGATGGCCTTGTCTTCATACCACCGATTGCAGATTGCTCCTGCGTAATTCATCTGGCAGTTAAAGTGGCTGGCTATGATTGGTGATATCGTCTCTATTGCCTTGCGTCGCTCTGCTGGATCGCTGGTCAAGTTCAGCACAATAACGCTCCAATCTGTTCCTATCTTTGCTGCTGCCATGTTCTTAATCTGACCGGCCACTATCCTGGCTCCACCTGCGCACTTCCAAGCTTCTGGCTCCTCATAGCTTATTGCGTCCTGCTTGTCGTCTTCGCTTTCATAGTGAGGTTCGCCAGATAGCCTACGCTCTACTGTAGCTGTTGGATATGCAGATCCAGACAGAATAGCGAATGCCTTTACTGATGCAATAAACCAGTTGCCCTGTGACATGACAATGACTCTGATGTTTCTAGCTACCCTATCCATGATTTCCCCCTTATGTGTTGGTTTTGTCAACGCCTCCACCTCCGCCGCCGC
>Ga0316189_10004083_pt1 | contig 14101 bp, 14 predicted proteins | sample LowCovwburrow_MG_FD_204930 | JGI IMG/M metagenome (GOLD analysis project Ga0316189, IMG submission 204930) | Coastal sediment microbial communities from Maine, United States - Lowes Cove worm burrow | ecosystem: Environmental > Aquatic > Marine > Coastal > Sediment | place: USA: Maine...
AGCTCGATCCGGACCTCGACCTCGCCCTCACCAAGTCGGGCGTCGACTGCCTGAACAAACCAGGGCTTCTCGATACCCAGAAGCTTCGCGTACAAGTCTCCGTCACGCATGAGAGCAGGATGACCCACATCAGAGCGCTCTCTGCCGACTTTCGGGTCGATCTCACTCCACCCTAAACCCTGATGCCCCCTTTGATAGAGGTGCGCGCGCTCATGGCGAGCATTGCATACCTGAACTTGCCTCCGTTGCGAAGCCCCGCCTCGACGTCATCGAGGCGGGGCTTCGCAAGGCCGTAGGCGACCGCCATGCGGACGGCGTTGAAGACGGTGTCCCAGTTGACGTGGAAGCTGCGAACGAGCTCCCTCCAGCTCATGCGCTTGGCCCAGGCGGCGAGGAACTAGGCGAAGCTGTCGGTAATCAGGCGCTACCTCTACGCGATGCGTCGGGTCCGTTGCGGTCGCTGCGACGCGGTCGTCGTCGAGAAGGGGCCCTGGGATGGATGGCCGAGGGAGCCTATGCTCGTGACCCATCTCTCGCGGTTAAAAGATATCCTCGCCGGTGACCGCCCGCCAGCGATTTGACGCTAGGACCCGAGGTAGGAGCCCAGTGCGGTAGTTCCGCTCGCTGGGATCTGTGCGGGGGGCGGCCCGACCCCAAAGTGCTAAGGGCCGTCTCTACCGCGACCGTAAAGACCCAGGTCGCTGCGGAAGCGCTGGACCACGGTGACGACACCGCCTCCCGAGGCGATCAGGTTGGCCGTCCCGAGGCGATCAGGTTGGCCGTCCCGGAGCGATCAGGTTGACCCCGGTACTACGGCGTGTTCGCGAGCCGTCATCCGGCGCCTCGCCCAAATTCGCAGTTCGAACGTCTTAACCGCGGAGACTGATATTCGCGTTTGGACCCGGGCGACGCCGGGCGGGCTCGATCCTGACCGCCCGGACACGCTACGATCCACTGTCGTGTTCGGCAGCGAACGCATCCGTTTGTTGTGTATCATGCAGTGAGTGACCAACGAGAACCTGGACGATCTGCCCACACGAGCACCTGGACACGTCAGCGAGACCAAGAGTAGGATCGTTGTCCGGGCGCTGCTCACCGATCCATATTTCCTAGTGCGAAGTGAGGAGGAGCGGGACTACGGGGTCGATTTTGTGGCCGAGATTCTGGAAAATGGGACCCCCTCGAATTGGCATGTTCATATCCAAGTTAAGTCCGTTTCGTGTGATGCAAACGCGGATGGTAGTATTAGTCGGTCAGTTGCTCGCACAAACTTGAACTACTTGTTGAGGGCTCCAGCGTCGCTGTACGTCATTTACAACAGTAAGACAAAGATTTTGATGTACCGCTGGGCTGAGGATGTCCTAGGCGACTGCCGGGCGAGCGGGAAAAGCTGGAAAGACCAAGCTAGTATTACAGTTCGATGTCGAGATGTGTTGGACGGTCCTGCCGTCGTCGAGATCAATCGGAAACTGTCGGGCTACTTTCGCGCCGCTTCGGAAATGCGTGCTCAGAACCCGTCACATGAAGCGATCCTGCGCCAGATGGATGAGATTGCATCAGCCCAGAGCGAGCAGAACGGTATTGCCGCGATTCTGACACGAGAGGCTTCGGTGCATTTTCAGCGTGGTCAAGAGTCTGGGGCAAGGACGGAATTCAAGCTCGCAGCGACCAATCTCCGCGATGCACTCCGGCTAGCCGACCATGACCAGGTTCTGCGAACAAGAATCTCTGTCGTATTGGGAGGGGTCCTTATCTTCCTAGGCGACATGTTGGAGGCTGAGGCTGTCCTGACATCGGTCTTGCCAGATCTTGAAGCTTCGGGTGATTGTGAATTCACCGCGTTCGCCTTGGGCAACCTCGGGCTGGCACGACTTTTTCAAGAACGTCCTGCCGAAGCAGGAGCGCTGCTAGAAAGGGCGATTGGCTATTTTGAACTGAATGACAATCATTACGATCTTGCGCGGACTTACCAGTTGTTGGCTCAAAGCTCTCTCATTGAGGGCGATCTTCGTCAAGCATGTCGATATCTGGATGGGTTTACAGCGAGCATTGAGCACGTTGAACCGCTAGCGGCGGTCCCATTGCTGTCGGCTGCCTGGGGGACCCGCGGGAACATGGAGTTGGGTCTTTACAAGGAGAGGGGAGATGAACAGTTTCTGGAGGCCGCGAAATGTTCGTTTTCGCAATCGTTTGAGATTGCTTCTAGCTGTGGCACACTGTATACGATTCTTCTCGCCAGGGCCTCTCTGGCTCAGTGTACTTGGTTCGATAACCAGCTGGAGAAGGCCCGCCTTGAGCATCTGAATATTGCGAGTGCTGCAGGCGAGTATGTGACAATCGAACTCGATGCGTTGTACAATGCTGCTTTGATCTTGTTTGAGATGGATAGAGCGCCAGATGCCTGTGCAGAGCTTGAGGCATTGAGGCCGCGGTACGCGATCCTGGGTGCCGAGGGGACTGTGGAAAAGATCGATCAGACTGTCGCTGCGAGCCACGCGAAGAGTGAAATGGAGAAGAATGGAGGCGGAAAAACCGGGCGTAATGCACCCTGCCCGTGCGGTAGCGGGAAGAAGTACAAGAGATGCTGTTGGACGAGCGGCTGAAGGTTGACCTCTTCGCGGGCTGGGGTTCTCCGCCATCGTCGACCGGCCGATTCTGAACCCGACCGCGGGGCTCAGCAGCGAACGGTGTGCTATACGAGGGCTATGTCGGCAGTTGACTTCACCGAGAGCAGTGAAGGACCCGCGGTCTTGGCAGAGCGAGCGATTGCGTTGCGGTGTCTCCTCGACGCCAGGGACGCAACAGTGCGGCTGGCTCGCCGAGCCCTTGGAGCCGAATCGAATCGGCCCCAACAAACCGCTCGCCGGGAAGACGATTCCCCCGTAGGCGGGCTCACTGCGAGAGCGCCCTGGGGGCGTGACTTTGAGCGCCGATGACGCGAGGCAGGCTACAGCCAGCGGCGATCCCATGCGCTACTAGGTTGCGATGATGCGGAGATCCGCCCTCGTTCTCTTCGGCCTCACCGCGGCGTGTCGGGGTGAGGGTCCGCCTGCGACCAGCACGCTCGGGGCCGGTCCGGGATCGACGTCGGTGATGTCCAGCAGCTCAGGCACGGGCGCGGGACACACCACCGGGGGGAGCACGAGCGACACGGAGGGCACGAGCACGAGCACGACCGCGAGCACGAGCACGAGCCCCACCGACGTCAGCACGGGATCGAGTTCGGCGCCGACGAGCTCATCGCCGACGCATGACGTCGGCAGCGACGGCGACGTCGGCAGCAACACCCCGCTCGGCTGCCAAGGGAAGATCGACTTCCTCTTCGTGATGTCGCGGTCAGGGCTGCTGGACGACGTGCAGGAGCAGCTCGTGGCCTCTCTGCCGCTCTTCATCGACACGATCGCCGCGAAATTCGCGGACTTCGACTACCACATCATGGTCGTCGACGGCAGCGAGACCTGGGGCTCGGTGAGCTGCAACGGGGCCTGCCCGGACGTGCTGACGTGCAAGCGGGGGGACCCCTGCTGCCCTTCGAACAACCCGGTCGGGCAGATCTGTTGCCCTGCCCCGGACTACCCCTGCGATCAGGTCGACCTCGTCACCGAGTGCGACAACACCATCGGCGCCGGGCTCATCTTCCCCGCGGGCTACCTCGCGTCGAACAAGCTCTGCAAGATCGAGAGCGGCAAGCGCTACATCACCAAGGGGCAGAGCAACCTCAGCGAGACCTTCTCCTGCACCGCGAGGGCCGGCCTCTCCGGCGGTAGCAAGGTCGCGGAGGCGCTAGTCAACGCGGTGGGACCCGAGCTCAACGCCCCGGGCGGCTGCAACGACGGCTTCCTCCGCGACGATGCGCTGCTCATGGTCACGATGCTCACCCCCGGCCATGACGACGGCAGCCCCGGCACGCCCAAGGAGTGGCACGAGGCCATCGTCGCCGCGAAGGGGGGCGATCCGAAGGCGATCGTCATGCTGCTCCTCGCCAACCCGCTGTGCCCCGACTACGATCTCCCCTGCAAGATGGCGGAGCTGTTCCCGTACTGGCACGTCGTCGACAGCGATGCGGAAGACTACAGCCCTGGCTTCGACGCGGCGACCGACCTGGTCGAGGCCGCGTGCGAAGAGCTGCTCCCGCAGTAGCTGCGGCGCTAGCCCCCCACATAGGCGACCGCGGGGTAGCCGTTGGCCCCGAGCCCGCCCGCGTAGACCTCGCCAAACCCGCCGACGGCGACGGTCCACGCGAGGTTGAGCAGGTTGGGATCCTGGCGTGCGTAGGTCCACAGCGGAGCGAAGTCGAAGGGGTCATAGGCCCGGACGAGGAACGCGGCATCGCTTCCTTTCACGCCACCAGACGCCACCACGGCGTAGCCCTGGGGGTGCCAACGAACCGCGTTCGGGGCGAAAGCCTCCACCTGATAGAGGCCGATCCCGGCACTCCAGGAGAGATCTCCGTCCTCGTCGAGCAACCACAGCATTCCCTCCGGCTCGCACACGTCGTTGCAGATGTAGCCCGTGACCATGGCCCGGCCGAGCGCGTCGACGTCGACGTCGGTCGCCGCGCTCTGGGTCACAAGGCCAGCCTCAGCGACCTGGTACTCGCCGGTCTTCTCCGACAATCGGTAGAAAATCTCGAAGCGTCGGTTTCGCTTCTGCTGTTGCTTCACATGAAAACCGTAGGCTTCCCCAACCAGGATGAGCGTGTCCGCGTCCACGAAATCACAGCCGCGGGCGACCTCCGCGTACTCGTGTGGCAGGTCAGGGTCAGGCTCGTAGTCAAACTCCTGCCCTTGTCCTTGAAGATCCTCGCGGAAGATCTGCACCATGGCGTCGCTGAGATCGCCCCAGATAGTCGGCGCCGAGCCGCAGACCGCGAGCGTCGTCCCGTGCAGCGCGAGGGCGTGGGCAGCCTCCTCCTTGCTCCCGCTTCCCCGTGAGTCGAGGTCTGCCCCCCAGCTCGGCATCTCCGCGAGCCACCACAGCCACCCGCCCTGCGAGTACCGGCGCATCAAGAGGAAGAGCTCCCCGTCAGCGCCGACCTCGAGGTCGATCGCCTCGCAGTCGATCCCAGGCAACACCTCGAGCAGGTCATCGGGCCCCCACGAGCCCCCCTTGTCGCGACGCCGCAGGTAGCAGCGAGAGATCCCGTTGCCCGCGAAGGTGCCGAATTCCACGACGCCGGATGGGATCACACCCAACGCGCGGACCTGCCCCGGCCCCGTACCGTTGTCCCCTGTCTCCCAGAACCCCTCAGCCCCTGGGTCTGGCAAGCTCACGTCGTAGTCCGCATATCGGACGTCCTCGGAGTCATTATCCGCTCCCCAGGCGACCAGCTTCGCGACATGGTTCCCGTTGTCGATGCCGGAGAGCGCGAGGATCTCTCCCTCGAAGACCCCATCGCCAGCGGGGCTCAGCTCCACGCTCCCGTCGTCGAGCTCCATCGTCACGCCCTCGGCGTCCGTCACGATGACCGTGACCCCGATAGCCCCGTTGGCGAAGATCGGGTTCGGCGTCATCGAGACATCTTCGATCACCGGCGAGATCTCGGGTTCATCCGTCGTCGAGTCCGTATCCGTCGTCGAGTCCTCCGTGGCGTTGCCCTCGGTTGTGGTCGCCGAGACGTCCGAGGTAACCTCGTCGGTCGAGCTGCCGGTCGTGCTGGCCTCGCTCGTGTTGCTCGTGTCGTTTGCCTCGGTCGCCGACGCTAGCCCGTTGGGCTCGGTGATCGCCTCCGAGACGGCGTCACCGAAGCAGGCCCCCGCGAAGAGGAGCACGAAGAAGAGCAGCGCATACGTGAGAGGTCGTGGGTTCATGTCTCTGCTTTCGTACGGGTTCACAATCGGCGCGCTCAAAACCTGCCCCGCAAAGCGATCCCGCCGTAGTCGCGGCGCACGTCGGGAGTCAAGGCGAGGGGCTGCTCCGAGTCCGTACGACGCCGGGCTCGGCGGGTGCCGACACCGAGGAGCACCGCCCCGGTGAGCACGACTACGCCTGCACCCACACCGGCACCGATCGCGATATGCGAGCCAACCTCAGCGCGTCGTCGTGCAACGCGCAGCTCTTCGATCTCCGCGTCGGTGAGGCCCACAGACGCGTTCTTCGGGAGGAAGGGGAGCATCTCTTTAGCGGCCCGATAGTCCTCAACAACGCCATAGGTGGCCAGCGCGAGGAGGCCCGCGCCGGTGCTGAGGAGCACCGCACCTGCGATCTGCAGGCGTCGCGGGTGTCTCGGCTTCCCGCGGGTCTCCACGGGGGCGAGTCCCTCCGGGGCGAATCCAACGGGGGCGCCTGTTTCAGGGGGGCTCTCCTGCACGCCAACCGGCAGTAATGGAGGATCGCCCGCGTCGCACAGCTCGCTCAGCTCGGCCGACGCCTCGATCTCGGAACGAAAAGCCTCGAAGTCCGCACGCTCATCCCCGTCCAGGTCGTCACGCAGCAGCACCGCCACGACCACGGCATGCGCGCGGCAGAGCATCACGGGCTCCTGATCGGTCGCCGCGCGATATGCCTTCTGTGCCCTGTAGGCGGCCAGGATCTGCGAGTCGTGCTCGCCGCGCTGCGTCAACCCTTCCCAGGCCGCACCAGCTCTCGCGAACGCTCCGGCGGCCTCGAGCTGCTCGGCTTCCGCCTGCTCGGTCGGCTCGCTCGCGTTCGCCTGCGTTGCGAGGGCTAGGGTTGCGACCAGGGACAGCGACAGGACGCGCATTCCCGCACGATATCAGGCGACGAGCCTCCCGTCAGAGCTTGAGTTGGTGTTGGGTTGTCTTGCCGGGTTGGAAGGAGATCCGGTCCAGTCGACGCTCCAGGCATCTCAGCGCGACCGAGGGCAGATTGGGGGCTACCACCGACACATCGCGGACCGTGCCATCCGACCCGACCTCGACCTTGATCGCAGCGCTCTCACCCGAGGGCAGACACCGGCCGAGGTCTCCCGCCGCAGCGGAGAGCTCACCTCTGCGGCTGGTTCGCACAGGATCCTGCTGCGGCTGCGGCTGCACTGGCGTCGTGGAGAGGGTTGCAGACTCGTCGCGGCCTGTCTCTGGGGGCACATCGGTCGGACCCGGCGGATCCTCGAATCTGGGAACGGGGATCTCCGTCGGGGCCGCAGTCGACGTGATCGATGGCAGTCGGGAGGCCCACGCGATCGCGGTCCGCGAAGCGCTGAAGGTCGGGGCCTGCGACACGCCCGCAAACCAGCCGACCAGCACCAAACCAGCTCCCGCGGCGAGGACTGGCACGTTGCGCCACGAGCCCGACTTTGGTGGCCCTCCGCCGGCAGTCGAGCTCGGATGAGCTGAGCGGGCGCCGTTCTCGGGCGCCCCATCTTCGTCGGCCTCGTCAGGTTCGAGGTCCTCCAACGCGACGCGCAGACGCGTCTCGAGCATCTCGATCGACGGGCATCGCTTCGCGGGATCGATCGCGAGTGCGAACTCAAGGGCGTACTTGAGCGCGTTCGGGATTCTGTCATCGCGGGCATTCCACTTGACCTCGGCGCCCTCTTGTCGAGCGGATGGATACGGCAAGCGCCCCGTCAGGCACCTAAAGAGGGTCGCCCCAAGGCCGAACACATCGCGGAGCTTGTCCTGCTCTTCCTCCGCTTTGCTGGGGGCGACGTAGCCCCGTGTTCCCACGAGTGCGCCGGTGTCGGTGTGGAGGCGAAGTCCCGGCTCCGTGCGCATCTCCAGATCCGAGTACCAGGCGGGGAGCAGCTTGCACACGCCGAAATCAACGAGCCAAGCATGGTCTCGGCCATCGAGCTGCTGGACGATGATGTTGTCGGGCTTGAGGTCGCGATGCACCACGCCGAGAGCGTGAAGGTGCCGCAGGGCGTCACAGAGCTGCATCGCCAGCCGCAAGACCCGCAACACGTCGAGGGGGGGCTCGTCGGGCGCGATCAGGGCCGACAGCGTGGGGCCCTGAATCAGGTCCATCGCGTAGAAGCACTCGGAGTCGGTCTCCTGGAACGCGTGAGCCTTGACGATGTGGGGATGGTCGACGCGACGCAGGACGCAGAACTCATGCTCAAACCGCCGCCGGATCGTTGAGCCACGACCATGCTTCGCGAACAAGAGCTTGAGTGCGTACGGAAGGCGATCAAGGCAAGACGCGGCCTTGTACACCTCGCCCATGCCCCCGGCGCCGAGCCTCTTGCGCAGCTCCCACTGCCCCCCGAGGACGGTGCCGGAACGATCGCCGTTCTCCGCCGGTCTTCGTCGGCGACTCACGACTCCCGGCAGCGGGAAGTTTGTCCAGGCGGGTGCAGGGGCAGGGCTGGCGGACACTCGCCGAGCGTAGTTGACCAGAGCGTCAACGACGAGCACGGGATCGTGGTTGTCGAGGACCGCGACGGCGAGCCCGAGGTCATTGGGACTACCGACGTCGCCGGGCTCCGGGACGGGGCGCTCCCACGATCTCACCCAGAGGAGATCTCCCGCTAAAGATCGCGCCCATCGGCCGCCTTCGCTCCGTTGGGGGTTGAGTGCCCCGCGATGTACACGCGCCCGAGCTCGAGATCCACCGCGAGCCCCGTCGCCACATCGCCGAGATCCCCGTGGTGCAGCGATGGAGGTCGAGAGCGCGGCGATCGAGGCCGGCGATCTCGCGGGCTGAACCTTAGGCCATGCTGGGCCGACCGCTCCTCGCCCTAGCTTGTGGGGAGCTGGTGGCGCGCGCGGGTGAACGGACGTGTCCAGTTTTGTGGACGCTCTCACCTCGTCGCGATCGCCTCGCCGCCGAGCGATCCGCCAGCGGACCCGTCGAACCAGACGATGGCGGTAGAGCAGGTGATCGCCGGGCGGCAGCGACAGACCGGCGACGGATGTTTGCCGCTGCTGTTCGGGGCGACGCGTCCGCACTCAGAGCCGGCCCGAAGCGACGACGGTTTCAACCGGCGCGGAGTGGGCATACGCTCGAATCCCCACAGCGCGCGAGTTTCGACAGGCGCAAGATGAGCACAGACTCGAATTTCCACAGCCCATGAGTTTGGTTCGAATCCCCACACAGTGCGGGACCTTCAACCGGCGCAAAATGGGCACAGGCTCAAATCCCCAGAGCGCCGGAGCTTCAACCCGCGCAGGCTCGAATCCCCACAGTGCGGGAATGCGTAGAGGTCCAGGGGCCCCAATGCGTGGAGTCATAGCTCGCGCGGTCACGCTATTCCAAAGTCGACTGCGGTCCCTCACAATTTGTGAATGATCCGCAAGTACGAGCACTTTGCGTCCATTCTCGACAACATTTGGCCGCATCTGTTGGCGGGGGCCAAGGGCTGGGGGCTGCGCCTCCGCTCCTCGTCGTGGAGGGCGAGCCCGTGGAGCGACGTGAGGGCTCTCCTTCACCTAGCAGATCGCCTCCCCGCTGCCTGGGAATGCACTCTCAAGGACGCGCTCAAGGACGAATGCCTCGCGGTGCTCGCCCGCTGCTCTCAGATCTCAAGGCGCCACCTCACCAGGCTCCGGGCCGCCGAGGTCCGCAACCCGACGACAGCCACGTACTGCAAGGTGCTCTTCGCCGTGGGGAAGAGCATCCCCTTGCTCCAAGCGCCCGACGAAATGATCGAACTCGGGCCGTCCTGGTCGAATCGGAGGCGCAGTTTTCGGGAGGATGTGAAGAGTTATCGCGAAGATGTGAAGGCTCTGAAAAATCACCGAACGGTAAACCGCCGCGGCAAGCTGCGGCAGGGCTTTCTGCGCAACCTTCCGACTCCCCTCTACGACCGCCCGGGCCTCCTAAACTGGATGCCACCCCCTCCGTGGGGCAGCGATGTCCCACCGCCTCGGAGCGAAGCCCAGGCCGATGTCTCGCCGCCTCGGAGCGAAGCCCAGGCCGATGTTTCGCCGCCCGGGAGCGATGGCCCACCTGATGTCTCACCTCCTCGTGGCGATGTCCCGCCTTCCTCGGGCGGCTCATCGGGCGGCTCATCGGGCGGCTCACCGAGCGGGGCCTCATCGAGCGGGGGCTCATCGAGCGGGGCCTCATCGAGCGGGGCCTCATCGAGCGGGGCCTCATCGAGCGGGGCCTCATCGAGCGGGGCCTCATCGAGTGCCAGCTCCCAGCCTGTGGGTGATGACAGGAGCCCCCTACTACCAACATTTCCCAAGGGACATGTCGAGCCGGGCAATAACAGCCTGGCGATTATTTCCTTGATCTCCGAAGAAATTGACTACCCTTTGATCGACCCTGTTGTTGGGGTTGATGGATTGGGTGTGATGGTTGATTGGACGGACAACTTCGAGGATCTCGGGGGCAATCCCCTCGACGCTGATGTGGTGCCGATCCGGCCACAGAGAGGCGAGGCTGCTTCTATGGAAAGCATCCTCGCGCGCCTCGTGGCGTCGCAGGAGCGTCTCGTGGCGTCGCAGGAGACAGCCGCGGAGACGCAGAAGCGTCTCGTGGAGTCGCAGGAGACGCAGAAAATCGCCATCAAACAAGTGGCGCAATTCAATGGGCATTTGGCCGCGGATCTGTCGAAGCAATTGGACGACCGCTTCGATCTTCTTTCTAAGTCGCTGGCGCAACAGTTGTCGGTGCCGGCCATCGTCACACCCAAAGAACAGGCCTGGCAAATGGGTCTTGAGCTTCTCGGAATTTTAGTAGGGGTAGCGAAGAACCAACTCGGCGAGGGCGGAGATGGAGAGATGAACGATGAATGACGGTGGACCCGAAGGGCGGATGAACTCGCTCGAAAACGAGTACTTCAGCGGACTGCTACAGACCGCCTCGAAGATCCAGGACGAGAGGAAGCGACGCCTCGCAGTGGCGATCTTTGAGTCAGGTAGTGTTGAGGAGGTCTCGACGAAAGTCGACAAGCTGCGGCGCGGGACCTGGGTCGACAACCTGTTTCTCGGAGGTTCGGCAGTCATTGGAGGCTTTCTGGGCTACCACGCGCAGCGGCTGATCGACTTCCGGGTGATGGGGGTGCCAGGTACCGGCCTCCTCGGCGCCGCTGGCGTTGTGCCCGGCCTGGCGATGAACCGCACCGTGACGGCACGCAATACCGTCGGGCTGGGCGGTCTGCTCTTTTTCGCGGGCGCTGGGCTCTACACGTCCACGCACCCGCTGGTCGACGAAGTGAGCGAAGAGAGCCAAGAAAGCGAGGAGTCATGAAAACGGCAGCATATCGGGTAAGAGAGGTCCTAGCAGGACATTCGTCTATGGCGGCGGTTATCGCGGTCGACACGGATGGGCGTGAGGTCCGCCTCGAGGTGGGCGCCCTCGAGGGCGCCTCTATCCAGGTGAACGAGGTCCTCGTTCTGAGCTGGGCGACGGTCCAAGTCCCGCAGAGCCTGAATGCGCCGTTGACCGAGGGTCCGCCGCCAGAAGAGCCACTTCTTGGTCGTTCGGTCGAGGACGTTGAGGGGGTTGAGTCTGTGGCGGGGCCGGTCGACGCGAACACCCTGGTCAAGGCGATCGACACCGAGCTCCGAGAGATCGGGGCCCTTATGGGCATCCGTTAGAGGTCGACGGCGCCAATCCGGCGCAACTTTGAAGCGTGTGAGTGTGAAGGGAACCCGGCGCCCATATGGCGGCGGAAAACAGAGAAGGTTGGTAAGAAGATGGACAATGGAACGTTGGTGAGTACGCAGCAGTTGCCCGGGATGGGCGTGACTCAGGCGGAGATGATTCAGAGGTTGTGCGCCCTCGCAGGTGTCGACCTCATGGAGATGCAGCGCTGCCTGCTCGAATACAAAGCACAGTGCGGGCAACTCCGACAGCGCTGCTGCGATATTGAGGCCAGGTACAAGACGGTGGCGGACCTGCTCGTCCAGGCAAACTGCCCGACGAATGTCCTCTACTCGGAGGTTACAACGGCCGAGTACAGCGACGACAACCAGGTCGAGCTCACGAATGTGGTCACGGGGCTGGGCGGGGACTACGTGGACGCAGTCCCCGTGCCCCCGGGCAAGCGGATCCGTCTCGAGCAGCTCAGCCGGCCAGGCTACCGCCCGACGACTATCACGTTCGATGTTTCTATGGCGAACAACGGGGTGAACTACTTGGACCTGGAGATCCAGTTCTTCATCATTCCAGGTGGCCAGAGCGGCGGTAAGCCCTACGGACCCAAATTCCGCGGGAACCAGTTCTTGAACAAGAACGGGACCCAGATTCACCTCCCGTGGCCCATGTACCAGGGCAAACCGCTCACGGTCGGCAGCCTGGAGCGACTCGCCGTCGAGATCAAGCACGGAGGGGCGCAGAACAACATCGACTCGATCTACGCTACCGTCTTGCACGACGCCGATTGTGCTTACAACGCATGTCGGACCCCATCGGCATCGACCGCCGCCTAGAGAGCTGGACGCGACGGAGCCGCCGCCGGGACGACCATAACGAGGGCAGCGAGCCGATCCCGGCGGCGGCGCTTCCCCTGTGACGAGAGAGAGTACTGAATGGCCGCTGAGCCCTATAAAGTCACGTTGAGCAAAGAAGGCGACTTCGACGGATTGACGCCGATGACCTTCGAGCGAGCCTCATTCACCGTCGAAGGCCAGAAGATCTTCTCCAGGTCCATTGAGGGCCCGGCCGGTCTCATCGGCTCAGATTTTTTCGGCCTCCTCGCGGCCACAAGTCCGAAGGTGGTCGGGATCAGCGGTAGCACCTGGAACCCCATGAGTGTGGCCAGGGTGCTCACGTCGAGCGCGGGGGAGCCCTTTCGGCAGGAGGTACAGCTCACCCCCGAGATGACGCACCTGGTCCTCTTCCCGGGCGACAAGCTCGCGGTATTGACCAGTGGTGAGGATCGGCCCATTGTCCACATCGTCGTCAATGATCTCAGCGAGTCTGAGCATGTGTCGATGGCCCTTAATCGGGATCTTGGGCCCCACGCCACCCGATTTCGTCTGATCTTGGACGCTAACACCGCTTTTTCACCTGGACTCAACGGGCCCGACCAGTTCCCGGCGTTTGCCTGGGAACCGACCAGCAACATTATGGTCGCAAGGATTCAGACCTCGGGTCGTATCCCTGCGCGTCACTTCTGCAGGTATCCGAAGCACCAGGGGTGTTTCGCGAGCGTTCGAGTCGCCGGTGGGAATGCCCCAGGTGCGAGCGAGATCTACCTCATCGAGGGTCAACGGAGCGGGGCCGCGCTCTTTCAGGGCAACTTGCCCGATATGGAGTGGTCCAAGGTCCTCTACCTCTCGCACGACGATAAGATCGCATTCGCCACTCAGATCCCCGCCGGGGGGGTGCCTGAGGTTGTCATCGACATTGAACTCGTCCGTGTCGAGCCAGGCGACCGCCTGCGTGGACGCTACGCCCGCGGCCTCTAGGAGACAGCCATGTACGTCGATCCGTCCAGAGTTGAGATGGCGCTGCGCTACGCGGCGCTCGCAACACGCCCTCCAGCCGAGAGGGCCGCGAAGAACGTCGAGGTGACGCTCTTCATCGCGTCGCTCTGGGCGGACGCGACCAACGCAGCGCGCACGCGCTACAAGGCCGCCGCCGCGCTACAGGGCACGTTGCCCTGGTCAGCGCTGACAAAGCCCACGCCGGTGGCGGCCGCTGTGCAGGCCGGGGGCAAGGTGGGGTCACTACAACCGACGTTGCAGGGCCCCGCGGTGGTTCTGCTCCTGCTCGGCCAGAAGGACCCTGAGGATGAGGGGGTCGAGGGCTACCGTCTCATCCTAGGAGAGCCGCGGGCTACAGCGATCATCCAGGCGCTCTATGCCTGGGACGTCCCACTCTTGAGCAGGACCGCGGATCCATCGGGCTGGCGCCTCGACGCGGCCGACGAGCCTGCTGAGCAACCTACTGACGACGCAGCCGACGCAGCCGACGCAGCCGACGACGCCGACGACGCCGACGACGACGCGCCGGAGAACGACCCGGGGGGGGCCGCCAACGCCCCTGCCGTGAAGCCAACGAGCTCCCTCTCGGCGCGTCAGCAGGGCCTTGCCGCGGCCGGCGTGGCCGCAGGGTTCGCCGTTGCCGGCCTCATCGCTTGGCGGCTTGGGTAGGAGGCACCAATGGAAGATTTTGACGGGGCTTCAGGAAGTTGTGTGGGCTAAGAGTGGGGGGTGTAGCTGAAGGTCACCGCAGTGGAACAGGATCGCGTGTCGGAAGCGCCCTCGGTTTCGGTACCCACACGCACGTTTCTTGAGTGCCT
>Ga0316189_10004084_pt1 | contig 14094 bp, 6 predicted proteins | sample LowCovwburrow_MG_FD_204930 | JGI IMG/M metagenome (GOLD analysis project Ga0316189, IMG submission 204930) | Coastal sediment microbial communities from Maine, United States - Lowes Cove worm burrow | ecosystem: Environmental > Aquatic > Marine > Coastal > Sediment | place: USA: Maine...
AACGAATTCCTTGATCGCATTGGTCACATGAGGGATGACCTGAATGGTCGCACCCAGATAATCGCCGCGACGCTCTTTTGCCAATACATCGGAATAGATGCGACCGGTTGTGACGTTATCGCTCTGCCGGGCGGAAACGCCGGTAAAGCGCTCGTAATGTCCGAGGTCGAGGTCGGTCTCAGCCCCGTCATCGGTAACAAATACTTCTCCGTGCTGGTAAGGAGACATCGTTCCCGGATCAACGTTGAGATACGGATCGAGCTTTCGCAAGCGAACTTTAAAACCCCGTGCCTGTAGGACAGCGCCCAGAGCTGCAGAAGCGAGTCCTTTTCCGAGGGAAGAAACCACGCCGCCAGTGATGAATATAAATCGCGTCATGGGAGGAAACAGTACAGCATAGTGACAACCAATTTAAAGCCCCTTATCACATAAAAAAGGTGGCTGATTTGCCACCTTTTAAAAACCCCTGAAAACCTTGTTTTCTTAGCAGAAAACCTAGTTGGCGAGTGGTGCCGCCGGCTCGGATGGTATGGCTGGCTCGCTGATTGCTGGCACGGGTGTATCAAGAATCGATTTCGATTCGCTGCCTTGCCCGGCCAGGATCGCCATCAACAGGCTGGTGCCCATAAAGCAGGCTGCCAGAATCGCCGTTGTTCGGGTCAACATGTTGGCAGCAGACCGTCCAGACATAAAACCGCCCATTCCTCCGCCGCCGCCGCCACCCATGCCCAGTCCCCCACCTTCGCTGCGTTGAATAAGAACAATGCATATCAAGGAGACCGCGAGCAATAAGTGAATAACCAAAATGACTGTCTGCATGACAAATCCTGCCTCAAATATTTCGTGAACGTAATGTCGATGCGGGGTTTTAGTCCCTGCCAGCCGAAAAGGCTAGACCCAAAATGCCATTATCGCTTAAACGGCTTGAGCAATTCCCCAAAAATCATCAACTGTCAGGCTGGCCCCGCCAATCAGGCCCCCGTCAACATCGGGCAACGCAATCAGATCTGCGGCATTTCCGGGCTTCATTGAGCCACCATACAATAGACGGATACCATTTGCCGCCTCCGCTCCAAGCAGAGTCGTCAGTTGGCCTCGGATATGTGCATGAACTTCCTGTACCTCTTCGTTAGAAGGTGTGCGGCCTGTGCCAATGGCCCAGACTGGTTCATAGGCGACAACGCAGTTGGCGGAAGTGACACCATCTGGCATCGATCCCGCGAGTTGGGTTTCGACCACTGCGAGTGTCTTGCCTGCATCGCGCTCTGCTTCGGTTTCGCCAATACAAATGATTGCGGTCATTCCCGCAGCCAGTACTGCCGCCGCTTTCGCCTTAACATCTGCATCGGTTTCACCGCAATCGGTGCGACGCTCAGAGTGACCGACAATCACATGACTGCAGCCGATATCGGCCAACATCGCCGTGCTGATATCTCCGGTATGGGCACCCTTTCCGGCGGCGTGACAATTCTGAGCCCCAAGCCTGATGGGAGAGCCGTTAATGACGGTCTGAATACCGCCCAGCAAGGTAAACGGCGGACAGATCACCATCTCAAATCCGGACGAATCCGCCCCGTCAAAACAACTTGCCAACCCGGACGCCAAAGACAATCCGTCCGCAGCAAGTCCATTCATTTTCCAGTTTCCAGCAATCATCGGCAGGCGAGAAGAAGTCATGACGTATCCGCTTTCTTTATTATGTGTTGAGATTACTCAATCATTTATCACACCTGAGCGGATGTTAAAATCTATCTTTGACTGTTTAATCATCCAACAGTCATTTAATCACAGATTTTCGATATATTCAGTGACTTTGCTAAATGTATCCGACAGATGTGGCATTGACTGGTCAATTACGCTCCAGTCATTCGCTTTGCCAGCTGTTTCCAGCGATTGGCATAAATCGGCTAATTTGTTTGCCCCAACACTTCGAGCTGATGACTTGAGCTTATGTGCTGCAGCAGCCACACCCCCGGCAGAACGCGTGGAATATGAGTGTTCAATTTCTCCAATGATCGCTTCTGAGGGGTCGACAAAATCGGTGAGGATTTCTTTAAAAGTTTCCTCGTCATCGCCAAAAACGCTCTTGAGGGCTGACGAGTCAACTGGCAAATCAGTATCTTCATCGTCTCCCTGCCCTACGTTCACTTCCTCTACGGCTTGGCCAGGAGACGGCTCATCAACGATCTCAACATCTGATGACGGCATCCATTTATCCAGCATGTCCTTGAGTTTTATCATCTCAAGTGGTTTGGGCAGGAAGTCATCCATCCCCGAAGCAAAGCACTTGTCTATCTCTTCTTTCAGAACACTCGCCGTAATGGCCACGATGGGCAGCCTGCTCTTTCCGTCTTGCTCAGAATCCCGGATCGACTCTGTTAGAACAAATCCGTCCATATTTGGCATATGGCAGTCGGTTAAAAGGATTGCATATGACTTCGCTTGCAAATGCTCCAAGGCTTCCACGCCATCGTTACTAATCTCGACAGCGTATCCAAGGTTATTGAGTTGCCGCTTAATAACATCCTGATTTGTCTTATTGTCTTCAGCCAAAAGAACCAGTTGCCCTGCCTTTGCGGCTTCCTCAACGGTGGGCGCTTTTTTGATTTTCAGAATCGTATTACCGTCTTGGCGCAACGAATCCGAACTTGCCCGACCCCCTGCAACAGCAACAGCATGGATAAAATTCGACCGACGCATCGGGTCCGCATCCACATAAATCAGGTTTTCAATTGTTGGCCTATCGGCTTTATCCCGGCTTTCACAGGCAACGACAAAACTTGTGTCCGAGAGTTCTTTAACCGTCTGAAGAGAGTGGATGGCTCCGCTCTGTTGACTGGGCTCCCAACCCGTATCAATGCAAACAACGTGGAATGGATTTCCATTTTTGTGCGCATCCACCGCCATTGTCTGTATCTGATCTATGTTATCTGACGTCGTTACAGATGCACCCCATTTTTCGAGATAACGCGGCCAGAGTCTTTGTGTATCTTCATCCTTAATCGCCAGTAAGACGTTCACGCCTTTCAGGTCATGACCATCATTTTTGAGATCGTGCTCTGTCGCAACAGGGAAATCTACCGTTACAATGAATGTAGAGCCTTCACCTTCCTCACTTTCGACTTCAATTGTCCCTTTCATCAATTCGATCAGGCGTTGGCAAATTGTAAGTCCCAAACCTGTTCCACCGAAACGCCGTGTTGTCGATGCATCAACTTGCGAGAACGCCTGAAACAGTTTGGCTTGTGCTTCTTTGGGAATACCGATGCCGTCGTCGATAATTCTGAATCGAATTGTTACCGCATCTTCAGATTTTGACGGGATTTTATCTGCCCGAATGAGGACTTTACCATTTTCTGTAAACTTGACGGCGTTGCCCCCGATATTGAATAAAATCTGCCTAATTCGAACCTGATCTCCGAGAACAGCATCCGGTATTTCTGGATCAACAAATGTTTTAATACTGATGCCCTTGGCCCTTGATGTCGGGGCCAGCGTATCAGCAACACCACTTAACGCATCCAGGATTGAGACGGGGATTTCCTCAAGTTCAAGCTTGCCCGCTTCGATCTTTGAGAAATCAAGAATATCGTTAATTATGGTCAGCAAGGCATAGGCAGAATCTCGCACTGTGTTGGTCATTTGACGCTGATCACTCTCCAGCTTCGTTTGCTGCAGCAAATCAATCATACCGACGACACCGTTCATCGGTGTGCGAATTTCATGGCTCATCGTCGCTAAAAATTCTGCTTTGGATTTGGTTGCTGCCTCAGCATTCAGCTTGGCTATTGTAAGCTCTACCTCAGCATTTTTGCGGTCCGTAATATCGGTATAAGTACTGACAAATCCACCGCCTGGAATTGGGCCACCGCGAACTTCCAGAAAAGTCCCGTCAGGTCTTTGGCGTTCAAACTTATGGAATTCAAACCCTTGCGCTTGTCTCACCTTATCTTGAATTATCAGTTCTGGATCAGCTGCACCAAACTCATTACGCTCTACATCATGCTTCATAAACTCACTGAAATTGGTGCCAGTTTGGGCCAATTTTTTTGGATATTCGCGAATTTGAAAAAACTCGTCATTCCAGGATATTAATTTTAAATCCTTATCAAAAGCTACGATCCCCTGAGTAATGGAGCCAAGAACCGCCTGTAACAAGTTAGTCCTGTCTGCAAGATCCTCTTCGGCCACTTTACGTTGCTTGATTTCAGCACCCATCTTGCGATTCCATGCGGCGATGAAGAAGATGATTAAAATCGCACCGCCACCTGTTGGAATGGCCCAAACAAGTACGGTTTTCATATCCAGGCCGAATTTAACCTCAATCGCCAACCAGGCATTCTTGATGGATGTCGCTTCCTGTTTATCAATCGAGGCGAGGGCTTTATCGAGTATCGGAACCAGTTCAGGCCAATCTTTGCGAACTGCCATGGATAGATCGTAATTATATGGCGTTGGCGCGGCTATTTTTATATCATCCAATCCTAATTTTTGTTTTTCATAACTGACCGACCACAGACCTTCGACAACAGCCTCAATTGTGCCATCAGACAAAGCCTGGACGAGTGTCGCAGTATCAGGCATCTCGACAAAATTCATTTGGGGATGATTAGTGCGAAGAATTTCAGTCGATGCATAACCCGGAATCACCCCGACAAGTTTGCCCTTTAAATCGTCCAGGTCACTTATTAAGGGTGAGTTTTTGTGGGTCACGATAACCATTGGAATCGTAACGTATGGCTTGGTAAAGTTTAAATAAGCTTCGCGTTCAGGCGTTCGTGCTACGGCTGACAGGACATCCAGTTTCCCCACCTTGATCCGCTCAATAACTTCAGGCCACGCCAAATCAGTTGCAGGCTTGATCGAAATACCCAAGCGTTTGGAAATTAGACCAACATATCCTGAGCTTACCCCTGCATAATTTCCGTCAATATCGACAAACTCGAAAGGTGGCCAGGATGCATCAATGCCAAGGCGGATATCTTCATGCTCTGAAAGCCACTTTTGCTCTTGAGAACTTAAGCCGAGCCTGTCGCGTTCGGATTCTGAAACTTCAAACCATTTTCCGATTTCGGCATTTCTTTCCTCATCCGAAATGGCGTTGATGCCTTTTTGCAAAATTGACCTCAACAGAGGCTCATCAATTCGCGAAAAGAAATGAATTGGCGAGGCCTTAAAGATTGTTTGGCTAATGCCTCTCAGTCCAAGAATAGCATTCGTCTTGATGGTATGCTCAACGACCATTTGAGCTTCAAACAAGGCGTCTGCCTCCCCGTTCAGCACAGCATTAATGGACGCCAGAATGCCGCTTGTCTCTATTATGGTCGCCCTTGGGAACCTTTTGCGAATTAGCGGTATGGTCCCATACCCCTTTACAATAGCGATCCGCTTATCAGCCAAGTCGTCAATAAACTGGATGAGTGGATTGGTATCCTTGGTATAGGCAAATTCACGTATGTTGAAATAAGGGTGCGAATAGAGACCATAGGTCGCGCGCTCATCCGTATAATAAGTTGCGGGTAGAAGATCGATTTTTTTATCTTTGAAATCTTCAAGTAATGCGTCCCACTTATCCGTAACATATTCAAAATTCAACCCTGTTGATCTTTTGATTTTTTCAAGGAACCCTTTAGTTAAACCTTGGGGCTTTCCCGCTTTATCGGCAAAAATAACTGGCGCCCACTGTTCAACCCCAACTTTGACGGAGTGGGTTGAGACCCATCTTAGTTCTTCCGGTGTCAGATTGACGGATACGCTTTTGCTATCTTTTTGGGCAAATAGCCATTTATTGCGTATATTGGTTAATTCTTCTCGGGTGATAGAGTCCATGCCTTTGCGAATAATGCTATTCAACTCCGGCCTGTCTTTATGAATGCCAATTCGTAAGGTGCCGCCTTCCGAGTTGCGTGTCAGAGATATTTTTAGACCAGGTACCGGATCTACGCGTTGTCGATTACCATAAGGAATCAGCCAGGTAACATGGGCATCGGCTTTCCCTGAGGCTACACGTTTTAGACCCTCATCTTCAGACACGACCTCAATCAGTTCTCCATCGCCAATCAATTCCCTGATCTCTTCAACGATAGAGGCCCCTTTAACAACAGAAACGGTCCGGCCCTTCAAATTATTCCATGACTCAATGTCATCATTGTTACGGGCCATGACCGCAATGATCGGATCAAAGGCATAGGGTTTGGAAAACAGAATGGTTTTTTCACGCTCCGGTGTGATCGACAGGCTAAATGCTCCGTCGACGACACCTTTGGCTGCTGACTTTACGACATTGCCCCAGCTATCAAAAAACTCTGGAACAATATTGACCCCGAGTTTCTTGTTGAGAAGGTCAATGAGATCAGCATTCAGCCCAGTATAATTGCCTGCTTCATCAACAATATCAATAGGTTGGATAAAGGTTGTTACGGCAAGCTTTATGATGGGATTGTTGTTTAACCATTGCTCTTCCTCAGAAGAGAAAATAATGGCTCCGCTGGCACCGGAAAAGAAATAGTCGGTTGAATTTGACATCCAACGCTTTTCGATTTCATGTAACTGCATGACAGGGATTTTCTGAAATCCGTCGTTTATACGTTGAAGTAAGTCTGTTCTGCCTTTGAGGACAGCCGGATGAACGAGGTTTGAGAACAAGCTCTCACTTTCGCGGCTCAAAACGCCGCGTATTCCGAAAGAAGCCAAATCTGCTTCGACAGAGGGAACCTCATCAAGAACCGCTTTAATTTCGCCTTTTAGGAGTTTCAGGATTAACTGATCATCATCTTCAACGGCAACGACTTCAATGTCCGGATAGTTTTCGGTAAGATATTGATGTTGGTAGGTTCCGGCCCAGGCTCCAACCTTTTCACCCGAAAGTTGGCTCAGACTTTTGGTCTCGCCATCTTTGGCACGAAAAAAAAGCGCCGTATGAATTTGATGAATGGGTTCAGCAAAATCTGCCCATTCAGCGCGTGGTTCATTCTTGAACATTCCAAAATGAACATCTGCTTTGCCCGTTTTTATGGCTTCAAGAGTCCCTTCCCAGCCGGACGGGACAAATTCAATCGGGCTTCCGGTCGCCTTGCTCCATTCCTGCCAAATTTCCACACCTAACCCTGCTGCTTCTCCAGTAGGTCCAATCAAAGTGTAGGGTGAATAGGCTTTATCAATGGCAATACGCAACGGTTTCTCATCGGCCGCCTCTCCCTCTGATAAGGAAAAGTATGGCAGGGTAATAAGAAGCACCAAGATGGTAAGAAACCGGGATAGGTGCATTGTTTTCTCTATATCTGAAATCGTTAGAAAAAATAGCGAACTCTGATACTCATTATCCAGATATTTGAAGAATATAGCAATAAACACTCAATTATTTTTTCAACACCATCACCTCACCAATACCCACATTTGATCCAGTATTCAGGTCGAGTATTCACTTCTTATTGAACACTTCTACACCAACTGCAGGTTCTTGAGCTTTTGGGTTAAGAATTTACCTCTCTCATTCATATTTGACTGTGCTGCTGATGTGTTGATGGCATTCCCCTGAAATACGATGAAAGTATTCAAGAAATCCCCTGATTTTGTGCAATCCGGTGTTGCGACACCCTCTGCCCCCTCTTATGATGCGCGGCGCTCTGTATCTTGCGCTCTTTTTAACAAACAAGTTTCTGGATCATCATGCTCAAGTCTATTCGAAAAAGAACTGGCGGTATCGTCGTCAAAGGCCTCTTGTTTCTCCTGATCGCCAGTTTTGCTGTATGGGGTATTCAAGACATCTTTGTCCCCCGTCTGGAGAACACTCCCGTCGCAGAAGTGGGTGATGTTGAAGTCAGCCAGCAGGAATTCGAATACCGGGTCCAGCGGGAAATCAATCGCTTGCGAACCATGTTCGGCAACACCTTTTCAATTGAGCAAGCCCGGTCCCTCGGACTGGTCGATGCGGTTCTGGAAGATCAGGTCAGAAATACCCTGCTGCGTCTGGGGGCAGAAGACCTTGATGTTCTGATCAGTGATGAGCTGGTCCGCAGCCAAATCCGCAATGATCCAAACTTTCGTGCCCTTGGCAACAATTTCGACAGATTCCGTTTTCAACAGGTACTTGAAAGCAACGGGCTGAGTGAAGGCCAGTATATTATTGAGCTGCGCCAAAGCCTGGCGGCGCGTCAATTCTTCCAAAGTCTGCAAGCCGGTGGCGTTGCCCCGAAAGCAATGGTTGATGCCCTGTACAAACATCGCCAGGAAATGAGATCCGCCAACGTGATCAACGTTGCAGATTCTGTCATCGCCAAAACCAGCGACCCAACCGACTCTCAGATCACCAAATACTACAATGACCACAACAGCGACTTTATGGCTCCGGAATATCGTGGTGTGACTTTCATTCACCTCAAGGCCAGCGATCTGGCTGCTGAAATGACCATTTCCGATGAAGACGTCGCCAATAGCTATGATGAGCGCGCAGATGAGTTCAATTCGCCTGAAACCCGGACCATCCTGCAAATGATCCTACCAGATGAAGCCAAGGCTGATGAAGCTGCCAGGTTGCTGTCTGAGGGTCGTGACTTTGCCGCTGTCGCCAAAGAGATTGCTGGACAGTCCGAGGATAGCCTTGAGCTTGGCCCCCTGGACAAGAACTCCCTTCTTCCTGAATTGGCTACTCCGGTATTTGCTGCCGCCAAGAACGCCATAACCGAGAAAGTCAAAAGCCCACTCGGTTGGCATCTTATCAAGATTAAGGAGATTGTTGCCGCCGGTACAAAGCCGATAGAAACTGTCCGTGAAGATATCCGCAATCAACTGGCTCTGGAAAAGGCCGTTGATGGTTTGTTTGATCTATCCAACAAATTAGAGGACGCCATTGGCGGGGGAGCAACCCTCAATGAAGCGGCCAATACCATCAACTTGAAATCCATCAGGGTTGAGGCCATTGACCGTACCGGGCGCGATGTCTCCGGCACGCCCGTCAAGGATATACCCCCTGGAAATACATTTCTTGATACCCTGTTTAATCTTGATGAAGGCCTCGAAAGCCCGGTTATGGATGCGGGGAACGATGACTTCTTCATTGTCCGGGTTGATTCGATTACCCCGTCAGCTGTCAAATCAATCAATATGGTACGCAGCGATGTGATCAATTCGTGGAAACGTGAGCAACTTGCCGAGAAGGCAGAAGTCGCCGTTAAAAAGATCGTTGAGCGTCTGAACAGTGGGGAAACGCTGGACCGGATTTCAAAAGAGCTGAACCTCACACCAAAAGTGATCAAGGGAACGACCCGCGAAGGCTCTAGTGGTGCTGATATTTCGCAAACTATGATCACCAATCTGTTCTCTCTTCAGCCTGGCCACGCAACAATGGCCCGAACCACTGAAGGTTTTGAAATTGCTGTTCTCGACAAGGTCATACCGGCCAACCCTTTAAGTGACTCCAAAGGGGTTAAAGAAGCGTCGGCCAATTTGGATAATGATCTGCGAAACGACATTAATGATCAGTTGGCCTTGTCGCTGAGGAACAAATTTGGTGTGACTTATAATCGCAATGTAATCAGTCAATTATTTGGCATGAGCGAGTCAACCCACTAGAGTGAATTCCGAGCAGGAAGAATCACCTGCGACAATGCATTCACGGCATTTACAATAAGATAGGGTCATTTAAGGGCGCACAGGCAAACGCAAATGACTCTAGCCATCACGGAATAATCTGATGCAATTCTTACCGGAAATTGACGACTTCGACTCCTTGTATGTTTCCGGAGCTCCCCAAGTTGTGTGGACAAGCCTGCTCGCTGATCTCGAAACACCGGTCTCGGCAATGCTCAAGATTGCCAAGGGGCGGCCAAACAGCTTCCTGCTTGAATCCGTCGAAGGCGGGGCGATCAGAGGACGATATTCGTTTATCGGCCTTGATCCGGACCTGATCTGGCGTTGTCATGGCAACAAAGCCGAGATCAACCGTACAGTGTCACAGGAGGCCACCAGTTTTCTTCCCTGCCCGGTTGCGACCAAGGATGGGGTGATCGAGTCATTGCGCTCGCTGATTGCTGAATCCCGTATTGAGCTTCCTTCGTCCCTGCCGCCAATGGCCTCAGGTCTGTTTGGCTATATGGGTTATGACACCATTCGTCTGATTGAGAATATTCCCAACAACAATCCCGATATCCTGAAAGTGCCGGACGGAATGTTCATCCGGCCCCAGGTGATTGCTGTATTCGATACGATTGAAGATGTCATGACCATTGTCACGCCGGTGTGGCCCACAGAGGAGTTGTCCGCCAGCCAAGCCCGTGCGCAGGCGGAAAACCGTTTACAGGACATTATCGAAGACTTCAACCAGAGTGTGCCGCAACAACACAGTCATGCTCAATCAGGTCAGCAACTGCCTATGCCAGTCTCCAATACCGGGCGTGAAGGATTCTATGAGATGGTTGAAAAGGCCAAGGAATACATCCGGGCCGGAGACGCTTTTCAGATTGTCCCCTCACAACGTTTTACAGTGCCCTTTGATTTACCCCCATTCTCGCTATATCGCTCACTCAGGCGCCTGAACCCCTCTCCGTTCCTGTTCTTTATGGATTTTGGTGATTTTTCGATTGTTGGCTCCAGCCCTGAAATTCTGGTCCGTGTGCGCGATGGACAAGTCACCATCAGACCGCTGGCCGGGACCCGCAGACGAGGCAAAACACCGGAAGAAGACAAGGCTTTGGCGGAAGAGTTATTGGCCGACCCGAAAGAATTGGCTGAGCACCTGATGTTGCTTGATCTGGGGCGTAATGATGTCGGTCGAGTAGCAAAAGTCGGGACAGTAGAAGTGACAGCAAAAATGAATGTCGAGTATTACTCCCACGTGATGCACATCGCCTCAAACGTGATTGGAGAACTCGATACAGACCGCTTTGATGCCATGCAAGCCCTGTTTGCCGGCTTCCCTGCCGGGACCGTCTCGGGCGCTCCCAAAGTCCGGGCAATGGAAATCATTGATGAATTGGAACCGGAGAAACGCAGCATTTATGGCGGCTGTATTGGTTATATTGGTGCCAATGGAGATATGGATACCTGTATCGCGCTGCGGACCTCGGTGATCAAGGACAACATCCTTTATGTCCAATCCGGTGTCGGGGTTGTCGCCGACAGTGACCCGGAAACCGAATATAACGAAAGCACGGACAAAGCCCGCGCCCTGATCCGTGCTGCCGAAGAAGCGGTCAAATTTGCCCAGCCGTCAAACCGACAAACCCGGCAAATCTGAGGCCTTCTTTCAGAGTTTTGAGTCTAGTGGGCCTTTCGGCGCGCTATACTTCGGGGCTTTCTTTTCTTTAAGCGGTTGACTTCCCAATTACGTTTTTCCGCAGCCTCTATCATCTGCACCTGACAACCATTCGTGTCTTCGCCTTCAGCTGGTTTGCGTTTGACATAATCACCGTTTGATTTCATTTCCCAAGCGGAAACCTGGTCATTAAGCTGCAATTCCAGAATAAATTTCAGTTCCGCCTGCCAGTTTTCATCACTGACAGGTGTAAGGACTTCAACACGGCTTTGCAGGTTTCGCGTCATAAGATCGGCGGAACCAATGTAGTACTCTTCATCACCACCGTTGGCATAATAATAGATACGGCAGTGCTCGAGGAACCGGCCCACAATTCCGACGACCGTGATATTCTCACTGACCCCGCGGATGCCAGGTCTCAAGCAACAGGTATCACGGATAATCAACTCCACCTTAACCCCGGCTTGTGAAGCTCTGTAGAGGGCATGAATGATGTCAGAATCCTGAAGTGCGTTACATTTAAAGCGGATCAATCCTGATTTTCCATTTTGATGATGTTCAATTTCTCGATCAATTTTTTCGAGAAGCTTGTTCTTCATCATCTTTGGGGCCGCCAGAATTTTCTTGTAGTTCCGCGATGGCTTATAACCCGTAGTCAGGTAATTAAACAGCTCGCTTAAATCAGCCCCAATTACATCGTCACAGGTTAACAGGCCAATGTCAGAATACAGGCGGGCCGTTCCTGAGTGGTAATTTCCTGTACCAATATGGGCATATCGCCGCAGACCCGAATAATCCCTACGGACAACCAAAATCACTTTGGTATGGGTTTTCAGGCCCACAACACCGTAGTTAACGTGAACTCCGGCTTCTTCTAAGCGGTTCGCCCATTTGATATTCGCGGCTTCATCAAAGCGCGCTTTCAACTCTACCACAACGGCTACTTGTTTGCCGTTTTTGGCAGCATCAATTAACAAGCTGATGATTTTACTTTGTGAAGAGGTCCGGTACAGGGACATCTTGATTGCCAGAACCTTCGGGTCACTACTGGCCTCCCTGAGGAAACGCTCAACCGATGTGGCAAATGACTCATAGGGTTGATTGAGAAAGATAGATCCGGCATCACGAATAACGTGGAAAATATTGCGCTCTTCCGTCAATTTAACATTGTTGATCGGATGATGGTCTGGATCGTGAAGTTCATGGATATCAAGAGTGGCGATTTGCATTAAATCAGCCCAGCCGATCAGACTCTCAAAGGCATAAACGTCCTTAGATTCGTCGAGGCCCAGTTCGCTGGCGAGCATGCCCTGATGAACAGGATTTATACTTTCTTCAACTTCAAGTCGGACAGTTGTAGCAAATTTGCGGTCTCGAAGCTCGGTTTCGATCATTGCGAGCAGATCATCCGCCTTTTCTTCATCACGTTCCGTGTTGGCATTTCGGGTAACCCTGAATATTTCACACGAAATGACTTCCATTCCAGGGAACAACAGATCAAGATTACCTATCATCACCTGTTCCAGAGGAACAAATGTTGTGCTTTCCCCAACACGTATAAACCGAGGTGTATTTTTATCAATTGGAACCTTAACCCGTGCGTGCGCCGCCTCGTCTTCATCAGGTAGTCGCAAGGTTGTCAACAAGTTGAGCGACAGGTTGGAGAGGAACGGAAACGGGTGAGCTGAATCCATTGCCAGCGGCGTGACCAGAGGAAAGATATTCTGGAAATAGTCCTCGCGTACCGACGCTTGTTGTTCCGCTGTAAGCTTTTCATAGTCGGTAAGAATGATATCTTTTTTAGCCAGTTCTCTGATCACTTCGTTGAATACCACCTGACGCTGAGCAATCAGATCTTTGATGACGACAATCGATTCATCAATTTGCTGTGTCGGAGTACGTCCATCAACGGTCCTGGTGTGAAGGCCAGCCCCGACTTGTTGTTTAAGACCGCCAATCCTTTTCATGAAAAATTCGTCAAGATTCGAGCTGACAATGGCAATGAACTTGAGGCGCTCAAGCAACGGGTTTTCGCGGTTTCGGGCTTCATCCAGAACACGGAAATTAAAATTAAGCCAAGTCAGTTCCCGGTTTAAATAGTATTTCGCGTCGTGCAAGGCTTGTGCTGAAATTTTACGGGGCTGTGCAGGCTTTCGGGTTGGTTGCGCCTCTTTGACTTCAGCCCCCAAAATATTCTTTGGAGCCGCTGCAGGTTTCACATCTTTGGCAGCCACTGCAGGTTTCACATCTTTTGGAGCCACTGCAAGGGTCACCTCTTTAGCAGCCACTGCAGGTTTCACATCTTTTGGAGCCACTGCAGGTTTAACGACAGGACCGGCTGCTGACTCATTTTGGATTGTCAATTTTTCTTCACCCATTGGGCACTCCTCAAATAGGGGTTATCAGTTCAGCAATTGGTCACTCATAACAATCAGGAACAAACGTCTGATCGGACATAGGCGGACGAACATAACCACCCATACTTTTTCTTCTCGGTAATTTGATTAGCTCAGGAGCCACATCTTTGTAGGGAATCTGGCTCAGCAGATGTCTCATACAGTTCAGTCTTGCGCGTTTTTTGGAATCAGCTTCAACTACGGTCCATGGAGCCTGTTTAATATCTGTATACGTAAACATTTCATCTTTAGCCTTGGAATATTCAACCCAACGGTCACGGGATTCCAGATCCATAGGACTTAATTTCCAATGTTTGGTCGGATCGTCAAGACGCCCACGAAAGCGACGCTCCTGTTCTTCATCACTGACCGAGAACCAGTATTTAATAAGGATAACTCCAGATTGGATTAGCATCCGTTCAAATAGGGGACACGCATGCAGAAAAT
>Ga0316189_10004085_pt1 | contig 14093 bp, 13 predicted proteins | sample LowCovwburrow_MG_FD_204930 | JGI IMG/M metagenome (GOLD analysis project Ga0316189, IMG submission 204930) | Coastal sediment microbial communities from Maine, United States - Lowes Cove worm burrow | ecosystem: Environmental > Aquatic > Marine > Coastal > Sediment | place: USA: Maine...
GCTGGCCAGCAGTATACCTCATTGCCGCAATAGTGGTGTGTTTCGGGGCTATTTCAGGCACATTGATCTAGATTAGAAGAGAGAGAAATTTATGAGCGAACTTGTCCTGGACGTATTCACCGACTACGTCTGACCCTGGTGTTATCTCAGTACCGTGAGTATTGAAAAATTGAAGCAGAACTATCCGGTAAAAACTCGCTGGATTCATTTCCCGCTGCATCCGGAAACACCCCAGGAGGGGAAGTCGCTGGCAGAGCTATTTGCCGGTCGTGATCTCACGCCTATGCGTGAGCGAATGAAAGCGCTGATGGCTGAGGCTGGATTGGAATACGGTGATCGCACTCATACTTTCAATAGCCGGCTCGCGCAGGAGCTGGGCAAGTGGGCGGACAGTCAAGCCGGTGGCGAGGCGATTCATGATGCACTGTATCGGGCCTACTTCGTGGACAACAAGAACATTGGCGATGTCGATGAGTTAGTCGCGATTGCCGAATCTGTGGGTTTGGATCAATATGAGGCACGACGCATAATCGAAAACCGCGAATATAAGGAAGCCGTCGATGCAGACTGGCAGCGATCTCGCGCGACTGGCGTCACGGGTGTACCGACGTTCTATGGTAATGACTTGGTTGTCGTTGGCTGCCAACCCTATGAGACCTTAGAGAAGTTTGTGTTACATCTAATGGAAATGAATTCGAATCCGAATGAGGCTGGCTGATGTCGACTAGAACTGCATTAGTAACTTGCTGCGACAGATACATGGGAAACGCAATCAAAGAAAAGTTTGAAGAACTTGGCATCAATGTGATCGCCGGCCCAGCATCGATGCGCAGCGAACAGGAAGTCAACGAACTAGTGGCGAAAGCGGGTGACATCGACATCCTAGTCGCAAACCTTGCCGAGCCGCCCATGACCGGGCCGGTGCAGAACATCAACAACGAAAATTGGAATCTACTATTCGATTCACTAGTACATCCGCTGATGTATCTGGTGCGCGCCGTCTCGCCGCAAATGCTGGAGAGAAAACGCGGCAAGATCATTGCGGTAACGAGTGCGGCACCGCTGCGCGGCATTCCGAATAATGCGGCCTATTGCGCGGCCCGGGGTGCACAGAACGGCTTCATCAAAGCGGTTGGGCTAGAGTTGGCGCGCAGCAATATCCAAGTAAATGCGATCGCGCAGAATTACATCAACAACAATACCTACTATCCAGATGATATTCTCGAGAACGAAAAGTTTTTGGAACACGTAAAACGCAATGTGCCTACGAACAAAATCGGCGCGGCAAATGAAACAGCCCAGCTCGCCGCCTATCTCTCTCGGGAAGACTGTAATCACATGGTAGGACAGATAATTCCTTTGGCGGGTGGCTGGGCTACCTAAACAAGTTCGCTTTAAGCGTCTGGGCCAGCCACTACACCGTCATCGTGTAGCTTGCCAATCTCACCTTCCGAGAGACCTAGCGTGAGGCTAAGTATCTCATCGGTATGCTGGCCGAGCACAGGCGCAGGTGTCACCGGAACGTTTCCCAAGCCTTCGAAGTTGAGTGGGTTCGATGGCATTAGATACTCACCGATGCCTGGCTGCTCTACCTTCTCGAAGAGTGGGTTGTCTACGCTGCAGTCGCTATCGCTCTGAACCAGTTGTTGTACGGTTTGATACGGACCCCAGCATACCGACGCCTGATCGAGCGCCTGGTGCACACTTTGCGAATCTCTCTGAGCGAACCAAGGCTCGAACAGTTCCTTCAATTTTTCCCGAGCACTGAACCGATCTCCTTCGTTGTTGAAGTCGAGACCTAGACTCGCTTCCAGCTCAGCAACCTGCGCCTCTGTCTCTGTGACTCGCACTATGGCCTGCCACTGATTCGGGCTGACTCCAACGATCATCACGCGCTCACCATCCTTGCACCTGAAGTCATGGCCGAAGCTGCCAAACACATGATTGCCGACAGGCGCTCGAGACACCTGGTTAACCTCTGCCTCAGCGAGATAGCCAAGATGCCCCATCGTCGCCAGAGCGACATCGGCGAGTGCGAGTCGTATGAACTGTCCCTGTCCATGAATTCTTCTGTGCCGTTCGGCAGTCAGCAAGCCTAGGGCGATGTGTTGACCCGCTATGACATCCCAGGCCGGGAAGGGGTTATTACTAGGGCTCTCGCCATCTCCGCTAAGAAATGGCAAGCCCACCTTGCTGTTAACAGTGTAGTCCAGCGCACTGCCGCCGTGGCGGTCGCCGGTTAGATTGAGATAGATGAGATCCTTTCGCCGCGCGCGCAATGCCGCGTCGGCGAGCCAGCCCTTGGCGGGGAAATTCGTTAGGAAGATGCCGGCATCTTCACCATCGGCGCAGATGAGCTGCGTGATGAGCTCCTTTCCTTGTGGTTTACGAAAGTCGACGGCGAAGGATCGCTTGCCTTTGTTTAAACTGTGCCAGTACAGACTCTTGCCTTTGTCAGTGACTGGCCAGCGACGGTAGTCGATGCCGCCACCGATCTGATCGAAGCGAATAACATCCGCGCCGAGTTGCGCAAGAGTCATTCCACCGGAGGGAGCTGCTATGAAAGCACTCCCTTCGATTACACGCATTCCACTTAGTAAGGCTTGCAAGAGCGCTCCTCTATCTTGTCTATACTGAAAAACTCATCCACGATTTTTTTGATATGTCGCGGGCCAAAAGCTGGCGTGAAAATGTCATTTCTCTTGCTTCTAGCGCACTCGCATTGTCCTTGCCGGGCAATGGTTGCTCATCCCTGTGCAACTTCGTCGAAATAACCCTAGTCGAACTTATTCGACTAGAAGATAACCGTTGTTGATTATAACTTTGTCCTGCTCCAATGACTTACATCGAAAAGCCATTTCGTTTCCATTCTGCCAGATCTCAGTTCGGATAGTTTCGCCGGGATAGACAGGCGCAGAGAAGCGCAGTCGCATACGCTTGAAGCGCGAAGTGTCGTAGTCGCAGCAACTCTTAATTAACGCATGGGTTGCAACGCCCATCGTACAGAGCCCGTGCAGAATTGGTGCCTTGAATCCGGCGTTTCTTGCCACGGCGGGTGAAGCATGGAGTGGATTGAAATCGCCCGAAAGCCGATAGATGAGAGCCTGCTGCGGCAGTGTCGGCAAGTCACATACTATATCTGGATCACTCTTCGGTATGATATCCGTCTTCGGCGTTGCTTTGCGTTCTCCACCAAATCCACCGTCCCCTCTGGCTAGAATAGTTGTAACAAGCGTACAGATGTCTTCCCCCGTAGTGACATCGCTAACTACTCTGTCCGAAACAACTACTGCTCCTATGCGCTCGCCCTTATCCGTTACGCGAGTTATGCGAGTTTTCGCCTCGACGGTTCCTTCGAAGGGAAATGGCTTATGCATGATAATTTCTTGCCCTGCATGCAACACCTTGACCCAATCCAGCCCTGTGTCCTCTTCCTTCGCCCAAAAGCCTGGATGCGCCATCATTACCGATTGGCTAGGCAATACTTTCAAGCCCTCCTCATAAACGAAACGTAGGCTCTGTTCATCTACAGGATCAATTCCCATACCCACGCCCAGAGCGTATAACATGCAGTCTTTGGCTGTATACGTTTGTCGAACAACAGGAAATTCCTTGTTCAATAGCTTCTCAGGGTCGAATGTCATTGCACTGCTTCTCCATTGATCTTGCGACCCGGCTAATTCTGATCTTGACCAAGTGCCTCAGGAAGATTCTTCGATCAGTTCTCGAGCGACAACTTTTATTGCCAGAACTTCTTCCGCACCTTCGAATATAGAGAGCACACGAGCGTCAAGGAAAAGGCGACTTACCGCCGACTCCTCTGCGTAGCCCATGCCTCCATGAATCTGCAACGCCTCACGGCATAGTGTCTCCGCGGCTCGACAACTGAACAGCTTCACAAGACTAGCCTCCATCTGACCGGCACCATCATCCATTAATTCCGCTACTGTATAACTAAATTGCCGAGCTGCTGTAAGCGTCCCTAGCAGCCTAGCCAATTTGACCTGAGTGAGTTGAAAATCTGCGACAGCGCTTCCGAAGACCTTCCTGTCTTTTGCATAGGAGAGAGCGCGCTCGAATGCTGCTTGCATCACGCCCGTCGCCCTAGCAGCAGTTTGGATTCTTCCTCCCGCGAAACCCGCCATGGTAAAATAGAAGCCTTTCCCTTCGCCCGCTTCCTCACCCACTAGATTCTCAGCAGGCACAAAGAAATCTTCGAAGAATAGATCATAGGAATGCATGCCACGATAGCCAATAGTCGCGATCGCCTTGCCAGTTACAGAACCGCCATCTGCCTGTACGTGAGTAAAGTCATGACCACTAAACGACGGCTTTTCAACCAAAAACAGACTAAGCCCTTTGTAGCCCAGCGAAGAATCCTGGTTACTGCGTGCCAGTACGACGAGTAACTCTGACCTCCCCGCAAAGGTACACCATGTCTTGCTGCCATTGAGCAGCCAACCGTTCTCAAAGGGTGTTGCTTTGAGAGAGACCGCCGCGACATCAGAGCCGGTATTCGGTTCGGTGATAGATATCGCGCAGAGTAGCTTTCCTGCTGCCAGCTGAGGAAGCCATTTCTGTTGCTGCTGTTCGGTTCCTCCACTGAGCAATGCTCGTGCTGCAATCTCCGGCCTTGTGATTAAGCTGCCTGCGGCGCCGAGAGAGCCTCTGGACAGTTCTTCTGTCACAACGATCATGCTAAGGCTATCTGAGCGATCATCCGGCTGAAGTCCACCAAATCGTTCCGGTATACAGGTACCGAAGCAACCTAGTTCTGCTGCACCGTGAAGGATTGAGTCGGGAATATCTTCATCAAAGCGGTGTATCTGTTCAGCGAGCGGCATCACCACGTCATTAGCAAATCGGTAGAAGGTTTCCCGCACCAGCTCCTTCTCTTCACTTAGCAATGAAGGTAGGCGCTGGATATCGTTTTCAACTATCTCACTACCTAGATTGGACAGGTGTTCTGTACTCGCGTAGCTGTCTACCAATTTCCTAAAACTAGTTCTCGCGTGAAATTCTAATAACTTGGATCTATCTAGGCCGATGTCAGTTGCGCGCGCAACCAGGCGATTTAGCACTGTCTGCAAAGACTCTACACAGAAGCTTAGCGCAAGCTGCTGAGTAAATTTTTGTGTGGTTAATTTCTGCGCATACTCATTGAATGCCACAGCAGCAGACAGCTCCGCCATGCAGAAAGCAAGTTCGTAGCTAGATAGCTGCCAGTCATCCAATAGCTTTCCATCAAAGCCTTCATCATTTGAACACTTTGCCTTTATATAAGAACAAGCTGCCATAACCTGCTGCTTCAGCACAGCCAGTTCACTATTCGCCTCTTGAAGATGCTTAGAGTGTGATGTCATTTCTGTAGCTCAGCTGTTCAGTTCAATAAGCTGACTAGGGTTCATTTCCAGTCAGAGGTGAAGGACCGGAGATTTTATTCGATATAGTCTTCAATAGCGATGTATGACCTCCCAAAGACAGCGTGGATAAAGCTCGGTAGAATTACAATCAATGACTGAAGAGCCAACATCTTCGACACTACGCTGCTTTGTAGCCATCGCCTCACCCCTTGCTGAGGCCGCAAGGCCGCTAATTGATGAATTGGAAAGCGTAGCGCGGAACGGAAAATTCCGATTGCGTATAGTACCTGCCGAGAACTTCCACATCACGCTGAAATTTTTAGGCAATGTACAGACTGATCAAATAGGGCTACTGGATTCGATCCTACGAAATCAGAGCGCCAACCAGGCAAGACTTCAACTCACTTGCCGCGGCATAGGGTTCTTCAGCAATTCGCTTTACATGGGCATCGAGAGAAATGACCCATTGAACCAGCTTGCAGCAAAGCTGAATGAGGCATTCACGTTTCTCGGTTATCCTAGAGAGACTATCGAATTCTTGCCGCATATTACGCTCGCGCGATTCCCGAATAAGGCAAGGACTGAGCTTAGCACCTCACTACAGGCATACCGTAATAGGGAATGGGGCAAATTGAGCATCGAGTCTGTGCAGCTTTTCAATTCTGAGACGCTAGCGGAAGGAGCTAGATATAGCTGTATCGGAAACTACCCCCTTGTTAGCTAAGCCTTAGCAATTTTTGTATTTATCATGCAGACCTACGCCCAGAAGTATCTGCGGTACAACCTTCTCCACACGGCTGAGTCGCGTCTTTTCTTGTTTCGCGCTAGCTACATGATCGGCATATTCGCGTTGCCTTCCTGGCGTTAGAGCCTTGAATGCAGCCTTTAGTCTCTTGTCTTTCTGCAGCGCCTTGTCCAACTCTACAGACACATTGAGCACTTTCTTAACAGACGCGATCTTTTTCCCAGCGCGGTGGTTTGCTATGGTCTCCTTTACATAGGCTCTAACAAGCGATTTATTAATCTTGTCGCCTGCTTCGATGCGAAGCTGTCGCATTCCTTTAGTTGTTCCCTCTTGCGCAGTGATCAGAGCCGATTTCTTATCTTCAAGAAATACTCCCTGATGAAACCAAATCGCGTAGTGATTCTTGAAGCCGACTAAAGAGATAAGAATACTGCTATCCAGAGTGTAGCTTGGACTGCCCCATTTGATTGCTTCCACTAATTCTGTCGCCGCAAGTATTTCTCTAGTTACCTCGAGCTGGTCTTTCCACTTTTGATGCTTCGCGATATAGGCATCTATTTTCTTTGCATCACCCATCCATCCGCCCTCCTAAGCTTTGAACTAACTGAGTCAGCCGGGGTAATTCTTATTTATCAATGAATTCAACACATGATCTTCCCATTCGCCATCTATCTGTAGGAAGCGTTTCGCATAACCCTCGCGCTCGAAGCCAAGTCTTCTCAGCAGGGCCTCCGACCTTTTGTTCTCTGGCATATGGTTGGCGATTATTCTATGTAGCTTCAATTCGGTGAACACATACTCGATCGTATATTCCGCGAGTTCTTTCATTCTTCCCTGGCCCTCAAAACTTCTGTCTACCGAATAGCCCATGTGACAGGATTGAAAAACACCGCGCACAATATTACTTATCGAACAGGTGGCTATGACTTGAGTTTCTGAGTCGTTGGTGCCGATAAAATGCACCGAGCTGCCGTCCATGTATTCTTTCTCTCTCTCGAGCAGGCGCAGCGCCCAGCTCGCCACATAATGATGTGTTCGCGGCATTAGGGGGCTCCATCTTTTGAGATGAGCCTCGTTTGCCTGATAGTAGTTAGCCAGAATTATCTCGTGGCCAGGCTTGCTGCGCACAATTTCCATCTGGTGGCTCTACAATATCCGGAGCATGAGTAAGGCCTTTTCGTCCATATAAGTAAATTCCGTTACCGACTCCCACCCCAACTTGGAGTACAAGCCCCCACTTAAATTGACGGTCTGTAGATAGAGATGGGGCAAATGCAGTTGCGTCGCCATTTCTACGATGTGCAGACTCATCTGAGAAGCTATTTCCCCTCCGCGAACCCCCTCTTCTACGAATACGCTACCGAGCCAATAATGATGCTCGGGAAACAGTTCCGGGAGTTCTTGCTGTTTGAGGGCTGCCGTTCCCACAGGGATGCCACCAAGGCTCGCTAGTATATGGACGGGAAGTTCGGTTTTGCTCAGCGAGTCGAGCAGCTGCTGCCCAGCGAGCTCTAGGTCGTTTCCCATCTGATCTGGCCAGGCCGTTCGCCACCAATCGATGACCAATGGCACGTCCTGCGGCCTGTCGGCGAGGTATTCGAATTCTAACTTCAGCTCTGACCCCATTCTATACTCTCGAAAGCTATTGAAACCAATAGCATAAAGATACGCCGATAATGCCGAGAACTTCAATACGCTAGAGTCTATATCCTACAGCCCCTGAAGATAGGCAATCTCCAGAGCAACCTCTGGGGACCTCAGGAAATCGACCGCCATGTATCTATTGCCGCAAAGCGCTTTTTTACTTGAGCTTTACCTGCAAAGTATAGGAGACTCAGGCAAGTTTGCAGGGAGTGGCAGTTTCTATCTTTTAGCTTCTTTCTTCTGGCCCTATGAAATTTGTCTAACGGTGAGTTAATTGGTTACTGACAGCACGACAAACGCTTCGAGCAATACAGCTGGGGTGAACGACTGGCACAAAATCGAACCGAAGGAATTTCGCCGCGAACAGATCAAGATGTTGTGGAGCCATCTGCCGCTTATGTTTCTCGCGGATATCGTAACCAGTTCGTTTCTATTGCTTTTCTTAGTAACCACAGCCTACAACCCGCTAGTGTTTGTTTGGTACGGCGCATTAGTACTCGTCACCGCGACTCGCGCGTTCTACACCTATCGTCACAATCAGAAACCTTCAACCTCACACAACTATAATTCGGACTGGAAATTCCTGATCGTGGGCGCATTCGCATCAGGGGCTATCTGGGGCAGTTCGGCTTTTGTACTCCCTGAGAACCCTTCGTTCGTGACGGTTGGAATCATTGCCCTGTGGCTAGCTGGCTTATTGGCTGGTGCAGCCACAACCATGTCGGTCCTTCGTGAAGTGTTTTTCAGCTTCGCTATCCCCGCCACAGTGCTGTATCTCAGTTTCATATTTTTGCATATCACTGAGGACCAGATTCCTCTCGCTGGCAGCTATCTCCTCTTCGTCGCGTTTATCACCCCTATCGCCATGCGTATCGCAGGCGATTTTCGCCATAGCATCAGACTAACTCTACAGAACAGAAATCTTCAAGAGAAACTGAAATCCGATGCAACTAACTTGCTCGAGAAAGAAGCAGAATTGACAAAGCAGAGGAAGCGACAAAGTACGCTGCAAACACAAAAGGCACATGTAGACGAGAAGCTAAAGGATGCAGATGAAGATCGTCTGCTATTGTTAGATGCAGTGCAGGAAGGAATCTTCGGAATCAGCAATGTTGGCTCGATAACTTTTATTAATAAGTCAGCACTGCAATTACTAGAACTGGAAGAAGATGAAGTCATTGGCATGAGTGCCACAAAATTAATCTGTCCAGTGCAAGATTCCCCCGAAAGTCTTACTCAAGCAAACAAAGCCATACTAACTTCCTATCTCATCGGGCGACCTGCCGAACTTCTCGACAGCGCTTTTACGAAGAAAGACGGAACCTTGCTGCCAGTGCGCTTCTCTAGCGAGCCTATAGAGAAAGCGGGCAAGATTATCGGTGTTGTAGTTAGTTTTTCCGATACTACCAAGCAGAGAGAGATGGAGAATATGCTTATTCAGTCGCAGAAGATGGAGGCGATTGGACGATTGACCGGAGGCGTTTCCCATGACTTTAATAACTTACTAACAATTATTATGGGTAATTTGCAATTTTTGCAACACCAACTTTCCGACAATGAGAAAGCACTTATCCTCGTTAACAAAGTTATGGCCGCCGCCAAAAATGGCGCAGAATTAAATAGCAGACTGCTTAGCTTCTCTAGGGAACAGGCACTGATTACTGCACCAATCGATATCAACAATATGCTCACTGATATGTATGAGTTTCTAGACCGTATCCTCGGCGAAGATATCGATTTCAGCTTGAACTTGGATGACAGCGACTGTATCGCCATCACTGATCGCAACCAGTTGGAGAACGGCATACTAAACCTTTGTGTGAACGCCAAAGACGCCATGCCCAACGGAGGTAAACTTGCCATTGCTGCAAAATCGGTCCGCCTTGCAGGCTCGCATCTGGGACGGGATGGCAGTAAGGAGCTTAAAGACTACGTTGAGCTTACAGTCAAAGACAATGGTACTGGGATACCCCTAGATATTCAAAAGAAGATATTCGAACCCTTCTTTACAACGAAAGAGAAGGATCAGGGGACAGGCTTAGGACTGAGTACTACCTATGGCTTCCTACGCCAGTCCGGCGGCAATATTACTGTGGATAGCACCCTCGGCCAGGGCACAACCTTTCGCCTATTTCTACCGATTACGGGTGAACTAAGCAGCGCCCCAGAGCCTGTTAAGATTATTAGAAATGAGAAGGCGAGCTACGAGGGAAAGATTCTGGTAGTAGAAGATGACGAGAACGTGCGCGACGTTGCAAGCCATATGTTGAGAGCTGCGGGCTTTGACGTAATCACCGCCCACAATGGCAGCTCTGGGCTCAGAGAATACAAGACAAATCCTGATATCGATCTAGTCTTCTCCGACGTCATAATGCCCGGCGGCATGACTGGCGTTGAGTTGGCTATTAAGATTCTTGAAATTTCACCAGGCTTACCCATACTGTTAGCAACTGGCTACGCAGAAAAGGAATTGAAAGACCAAATCTCTGATCACAAAAATGTCGTATTGGTAGCCAAACCCTACGACACTAACGAGCTACCCGACCTCATCAATTCGCTGATACTGCAGAATCCTATGACTGACTCAGGTCATTAACAAACTGATTCCTACCTGCGCTCAATAATTGCCTTGTCTACCATCTCGCTGAATATTTCTCGAAACCCTCCGCCACTAGACGGCGAGACCTGAGCCATGATAACGATTACTGTAGATTCTTTCGGATCGATAAAAAAGCGCGTAGCAGCAGAACCATCCCACCAGATCGTTCCCTCAGACACAGGAAAATTATATTCCTCGGAGTCCATAACCAGATTGAAGCCTCCCAAAGTCCAGCCGGAGCCTAACCAGTATCCCCGGTTGCCGATTGGCATCGCCTGTTCGGGAACGCCATTCACATACATCAATGCGGCAACTTCTTCGCTTAGAATCGTTTTCCCCTTGAATTTTCCGCCATCAAGAACCATCTGCGAAAAGTTCAAAAAGTCGGGTACGCTCGATAAAAGTCCTACGCCACCTTCGATCAATGCCGGTCGCGCCGTCCATGGCACTGATTCGATCTTATAGGGTTTCAACACGCCATCGGTAGGTCGGTATAACTCCGCCAGCCGATCGATGTCGCGCCCTTCTGCCCAAAACATTGTGCTGTCCATCTCCAGAGGATCTAGAATATTCTCCTGCAGGTATTCTTCGAAAGGCTGACCCGACCAGACCTCTACTAACTTTCCTAATATGGTCGCATGAATACCATAGCGAAACTGCGTGCCAGGGTCTTGAAACAAGGGAACGCGTGCGGCATTAGATACCATCTGATCCAATGTGATATTCTTGTCTCTTACGTTATTCTCTCTATACAGAGCAGAGCTACGGCTACCCAAGCCCGATGTATGAGTAAGAAGATTGGCAACTGTGATATCGCCAGTACGCGCCTTCGTCTGCGAAATATCTGTACTAGATGAATCCAACAATACTCTCTGATTCGCAAACTCAGGCAAATACATCTTTATAGGATCGTCTAATTGAAACTTGCCTTGCTCATACAACTTGAGAACGGCAGCGCTAGTAACTTCGCGAGCCATGGAATAGATTCGAAACAGCGCATCGTCTTGCATCGGTTTGCCACTCTCAAGGCTAAGCTTTCCGAGTGACTCGAAGTAGACTAGCTTGCCATCTCTCGCCACTGCCGCCACCACTCCCGCCAGCTCTCCATCATCAATGTGTTTCTGTAGGCGCGTGGTAGCCATAGCTAATGCCGAAGAAGACATGCCAACCGATTCCGCTGGCACCAACTCCTGCGCATTGCTGAGATAAATTTGGCCAAACAACAAACTGACGAGAGAGAATCTCATCCACGGTTTAATAGTCATACTAGTTTCCAACTCTTATCTGATTAATTTAAGTCTGTTTGAACTTCTTCAATCCAGCGATCTACTCTTGACTCCAACAGAGGCATGGGCAGCGCACCTGCGCCAAGTACTACATCATGGAATGCTCTGATATCAAAATTAGCCCCCAACGCCGACTCTGAGTTACGGCGAAGCTCCTGGAATTTCATCATGCCTATCTTATAGGCAGTAGCCTGCCCCGGCCCAGTTATGTAGCGCTGAATCTCCGAGCGTATCGCGCCTTCAGCCTGTGCGGAGTTGTCGATAAAGTATTGCACAGCACGTTCTTCGCCCCACTGTTTAGCATGAATGCCGGTATCGACTACGAGGCGAATCGCTCTCCAGAGTTCGCCGCTGAGACGTCCGAAATCTGAGTAGGGCTCTTCAAACGCTCCCATCTCCTTGGCGAGCCATTCCGCGTATAGGCCCCAGCCCTCGGTGTAGGCTGTGGTCCGATACTGCGTGCGAAACCTAGGCACGCCGGTTAGCTCCTGCTGAATCGAGATCTGCATGTGATGCCCGGGATTGCCCTCGTGATACGCCACGTCTTCTAGCTGAAATATAGGCAGTGTAGACATATCGGACATATGTGAATAAAACACACCTGGGCGAGAACCATCTGGCGTGCCTGACGCATAGTGCTGAGCGGCTCCGGCCTGCTCTCTAAAGGCTTCCACGCGCCGTACTTCCAATTGTGCCTTCGGCAGACGACCGAAATAGTCAGCTAGCTTCAGTGTAATTGAATCGAGATATTGATTATTGAGATCGAGATAATCCTGTCGCCCTTCGTCGGTGTTTGGAAAATAGAAGCGATCCTCTTCTCGCATGAAAACGAAGAACTCTTGAAGAGACCCTTCGAAATCTACGGCGTCCTTTATCTCTTCCATTGCAAGATGCAGTCGCTCCACCTCTGCCAAACCTATTTCATGAATCTCATCTGCAGTGAGCTCCAAGGTAGTCATCTGCGCGAGGCGATAGTTATAGTAGTTCTCTCCCTCTGGAAGCGCCCATACACCTTGCGACATTTCAGATGCGAAAGCCTTGTCTTGCTCCAGCCAGGCAAGTATTTCCTGATAAGAAGACATGACCTCTCCCGCCAGAATCTCCTGTGCTTGAGCTATGTAATCTTGAGCCTGCTCGGCACTGACCAAATCGTTTTCAAGTAACGCTTCTATCTTGCCTTGAATATCAGTCCATATTGGCGAGTTCGGCGAACTATCATTGGTATTAAAAGGAACGCCAGAGGTAACTCTGTCTATTTCAGTCATCGCAAAATCATAGGCGAATGCCGGCTGTCGAATTCCAGCCTCCGATGCAGCACGTGCCCGTTCGAGTAACTCCGCAAAGACTCGATCAAGCTCACCCAATCGAGACAAATACGCTTCTATATCTGAGGCATCATCGACGCGGTGATAGTTAATCAAGAAATTAGGTAAGGAAGCGTGCGGGCCTCCGCGGCCGAAAATATAGCCATGTTGTCTAAAACGTACTCCAGCCTCAGCACGATCCAGCGAGTAGCTCCACATGTCGTAGGATAACTTGCCATCTTCGTTTAGAAGCTCGTAATCGAAATCTGCTCGCATAGCGGCGACACTCTGTCTGCGCCATTCGAGCTGTTTATCAAAGCCGGCGATGCTGTAATCATCCAAACTATCGTAGTCAGATTTGTCACCCAAGCGCGTTTTAGTCTGTGGACTGAAATCAAGTTGTTCGGCATATTGTTCATCAAACCAGTCATTAAGGCGCGCAGTCTCTGTAGCGACTTCATCGACAGCACCGCTTTGGATTTCGGCAGCATCAGTGTTAGCAGTCTCTGCAAGCGATTGCTGACTAGATTCTTGTTCACTACACGCGGCAAGTATCAGAATCAAGGAAAATAAGAATTGGCGCATGATTGGTCTCATTTGAGTCATTGGTCTGTTGGGTCGCAGGAACGTAGTAACTATGCTGCGGCATTTGGCGTGGTCGCCAATGCAGAGCCCGAAGCTAATACTTTTAGTATTACTTGTCCAGCAGCTCCTGCCAGGGATAAAGCGGGTCCGCCAGTGCAATAAAATTGGGGTTCAACAATTCTGCCTTGGAATTATATCTTAGCGGCTGGAATTGCAGATCCACGATTTCGCCACCGGCTGCCGAGAGAATACCGTGGGCCGCGGCGGTATCCCATTCACAGGTAGGCGCCAATCGCGGATAAATATCTGCACTACCTTCCGCTAGGAGGCACATCTTTAGTGAGCTGCCCATACTCAACAGTGTAGCATCACCGAAATGTTTCTCGATCTTCCCGACAAGAGCATCCAATTGCTCACCTAAGTGACGACGACTGGCGACTATGCGTACACCGCAGTCTTCCTGCATGGGGCGACTGGCAATCGTCTGCACTTCGTCACCAGATTGATTGGAGTCCTGTTTCCAGGCGCCGATTCCTCTGCCACCGAAATAGCTAATGCCTGTGACCG
>Ga0316189_10004086_pt1 | contig 14092 bp, 11 predicted proteins | sample LowCovwburrow_MG_FD_204930 | JGI IMG/M metagenome (GOLD analysis project Ga0316189, IMG submission 204930) | Coastal sediment microbial communities from Maine, United States - Lowes Cove worm burrow | ecosystem: Environmental > Aquatic > Marine > Coastal > Sediment | place: USA: Maine...
TCCAAGTCAGGGGACATATAACAGTGGTACTGGCATCTGGGATATTGGCAATATAGCCAGTGGTGCGACCCACACATTGCAAATCACGGTCACTGTCGATGTGCTTCCGGTGACGAATACGGCTCAAGTGTCTGCCTCGGATCAGCTTGACCCCGATTCGACTCCCGACAATGGGAATGCCAACGAAGACGATCAGGCGAGTGTCTCTCTGCCACAGGGCAATGCCGACTTGAGTCTGCAAAAGACTGCCAGTACACAATTTGTTCAAGTGGGGAACAATGTCACTTTCACGCTTGCCCTATCCAATGCGGGTCCCAATACCGCGACCAATGTGATCGTCAATGACCAGCTTCCGGCAGGCTTAACTTATGTATCTGATGTCCCGGATCAGGGAACTTACGATTCTGTCACTGGCGATTGGGATATTGGGACAATAACAGCCGGCACAACATTAAACCTGCAAATCACGGCAACGGTGAACCTCAATAATGCCTATACCAACACCGCCGAAGTCAGCCGGATGAATGAGTTTGACCCTGATTCGATGCCCAATAACAACATTGAGACAGAAGACGATCAAGATACCGTCACGCTGCTAATCCGTCCTCCGGTAAATCCGAACCCTAGTACAGGTGGTTCATCTTCCTCAAGTTCCGGCAACGGGCAAGATTTCGGCGATGCGATTGACTCATTCCGCACGACATTAGGGGCAGATGGTGCGCGTCATACCATTGTCGATGGTCTTCATTTTGGTGAAACCATCGATGCTGAACCCGATGGGCAACCGAGTGAATTTGCACTCAATGATGGGGCTGATGAAGATGGGGTAATTTTCCCGCTTATCTTCCCCGGACAAACAGCACAGGTCACTATCACCGCGACCAATTCAGGCAACAGCGATGCCTATATCAATGCCTGGGTCGATTTGAATAGCAATTTCCAATTTGAGGCTAGTGACCGTGTCGCACAAGATTTACGAGTACCTGCCGGGACTACAAATGGACGCTTTATGATTCCTGTTCCAATTCCCGCGAATTTACCTGCGAATGTTTCTGTGTATGCACGCTTCCGCCTGAGTACACAGCCTGGCTTAGATTACTCCGGTGCTGCGCCCGATGGTGAAGTTGAAGATTACGACCCCACCTTGCAGATTGTGCAGACTCTGCCCGAGACAGGTGAGACTTTCCCCTGGTATACCCGGTTGACAAGCTTATTGCTTACCTCTATCACTGTTGCGGGTGCATCCCTGTATCTTATGGTCAGAATCAAAAGAAAAAGATCTACTGGCGTTTAATACAACATGGACAGGGTCTCCGTCCAATTAGGCGTGAGTTTAACATTAGTTACCAGTCCGAATTTACCCCGATTGTTGCTGATGTTTTCAAGAAAATATTTGAAAACATCAGATAGCTTCGATATATACCAAATTCTATTGCAAATTAATCGTTTTTTTCATATTTGCCTTCGTATATCTTGTTATATTTGAAGGTATTTTAATCTGGCAGAAAAACTCACTTTTGGCATCGTTCATACGTTTGCTTGTTTCAACAAAAAACTGTTCAGGAAGTGCCATTGTGGTTCAAACACCACGAATCTGTAACAACAATCGGGGAGTTTTCGGATACCGCTGGCGAATTAATGTCATGAAGCAAGTGTGTCACAAACCCTTTGGAAAGCCGTAATTCGCGTTAAGCGTTTTGGCTTTTCAGTCAACCAATCATCAACTCGAATGACATTCAATGCTGTGGCAACTAAGAGATTATGTAAGTGTGTTTTTCGCGTGCCCCGATAAGGGGTTTTCCTCAACCGTGTAATTCGAGTAGCTTGGGAAAATGTAGCTTCAATGCCCGCACGATCTGCATATTGGTCACGCCATTCATCGGTTTGTTGCTGTCGTCTGAGCTCTTGTAGTCGCTCATGATGAATGCGAAGGTGAATTTGTCGTGGTTCAGTGGTAGATTTCGTACATAAGGAGCGTGTGTGACAGGCGAGGCAATCTGCCTTGTGAAAACGAATGTGAACGGTTCGATGTCCGTCTTCAATCGTTTCACGCCAAGATGATGTCGTTTTCCCCTGTGGACAGGTCGTGACATGGGTCTCCCCGTCAATCTTGAAATTCAAGTTGCTGTAGCCTTGTTGGGCTTTTGCTTGCCAAGATGAGTTGGGCTGAATGGGACCGAGCAACTCAACATCATATTGGTCGTCCAGATAGACGACATCATCCATTTGCATGTAACCACCATCAACAATCTGTTGCTTGGGTAGTAGCTCCCGTTGTTCAAGAGATTGATGGATGAAACGAATCACCTGGTGGTCATTGACTGTTGCTGTCGTCGTTTCAACATGAACAATGATATGAGGAAAGTCATCGTCACAGGTTTCGGTAAAGTGAACTTTATAGCCTAACCATCCATTCTCATTCTTAAAGGTGTAACTTGCTTCTGGATCATAGGGACTGTGAAGGCGTTCACCTGAAGGCGGACGTTCAGCTTTGGTACGCCAACGAAAAACATCATTCTGCCAGTCATATTGTTCTTGCCAAGTTCGACGTAGAATTTGAATAGCAGGTAAATACCACAAGTCAGATTGTTCATCAATCGCATTTAACAATTTCAATCCATCATGCCCGATTTGTAAGGCAAGCTCTTCACGTGATTGTTTACCTTTCGGAAGGCGATATTCCTCTACCCGCTTCTGATATCTCTCAAGCCACTCAGGTTCAATCAGAGGACTTAACCAATCGGGAACTTCATGAGATAATTCGTTTAAAGCATATCTCACCGTTTCAGCTACTTGCTCAAGACGGTTGAGATTCTTGACGGATGCCCAAATCGCTGTTGAATCCGTCCGTTGTTTACCACGGGATTTAAGCAATCCTTGCTCATTGAACACTTCGAGTAAGCGATCAAATAGCTGACTTTCAGCATCATGCTCAATTAAACGCTGACGGAACTCACTCAAAACAGAGGCATCGAAACCCGTATCGCCTAACTCTAAACTCAAGGCATACTTCCAATCAATACGTGCCCGCACCATATTAGCAGTTTGACGATCGGTCAAATTCTCCATATATTGCATTATACTCACTAAAGCCAAGCGCCATGGGCTGTAGGCAGGTTGACCTTGAGGTGGATAATAGGCTTCAAATTCATCATCTTTGAAGATGCCATCAAATACTTGACGGATGCGTAAACACCGATTGCCTTTAGGAAACGCTGCCTCGGCAACTTGCCTCGTTTGTTCAGGAATGGGAGGAACGGGTTGGGCTTTCAGACACATCAGCAGACTCCTTCAAATTACTTTGCACGAGTATAACCTTCAACCGAGATTTTGCCTCATTAATTCGCCAGCGGTATCTTTTCGGACTGGGAACTATATCATAGATAGGAAGCATCACTTTGAAATTACTCCCTTGCCCCAATTCACTACTGACCGTAATAGTTCCGCCGTGTAAATCAACAACTTGCTTGACAATCGCGAGACCTAAGCCTATTCCAATGGTATTTTGATTACGTGCTTCATCTACTCGATAAAAACGCTTAAATATATGCTCCTGATTGTCAGTCGATATTCCAATGCCATTGTCAATCACTTCAATGACAACATGACTCTCCTCATCATAACTCTTAATCTCAATCACCCCTTTTTCTGGGCTGTACTTGCTAGCATTATCGACCAGATTGATCAGAACACGATTTAGCTCTTTAGGGCTACCATATACATTTGATAATGTTTCACTGAGGCTGAGTGAAATTATTTGCTCTCGCCCTTCAATGATTGAACTAAGTTTTTCCACTACATTATCAATGTATTGATTAAGTTTGATGACTACTTTGTGATATTCAATGGCATGTTGCAATTCTGACATTGTAATGATGTCCTGAATGTATTGCTCTAGGAGGTTTGTTTGCTTCTTAATGAGTTCAAATTTTTGTGATTGCTTCTCCGGGTCAGAGATTTTGCCCAGTAAGTACAATGATGTATTAATAATAGTTAAGGGAGTCTTGAGGTCATGAGAAATATTGCCAATGAAATCGCGCATCGCCTTGAAACGTTCCTCCTCAAGTGCCAGTTTCTTCTGCTGTTCTTCATAAGTTTTTTTTTCTGTAATATCTCGTGCTGCGACTGTAAATCCACTGAGTTCACAGCCATTCATGATGGGGCTGATATTGGCTGAAAACCATTGTTCATTATTACGCCGTCCGCGACCTTCGATTGTTTGAGCACGATGCGTCTCTATAACTGTTTCAAAGACTTTATCAACTCTTTCTCTCTCGTCAGGATGGGCGATAGTCGTAAACATTTCTCCCACCAATTGCTTGGGCGTAGTAGCCGGATTTGTGCGGTTCGTAAAACGTATAACTTTGTCCATATCTAATTCAACAATGAAATCCGGTGCATTTTCGACTAAGGAGCGCCAGCGTTGTTGTGATTTTTCGAGTGCTTGATTACTTTTAAGCAAATCCTCTTCATTTTTTCTAGCAGATTGTAGTGCCGAATTGTAGGAACGAATCTCCAGACGAACAACAACTGCAACAAATATCAAATTCGTAATGATCAGGAGCCAAGATTGAAGCGAAGAAAGTTGTGTTTCCTGCATGATAATTTGATCGGTATTTTCAAATTGCAAGGCAAGAAAACTACTTATGATGCTCAAGATGATGATAGTAATCGCAGCATTTTCTCCCAGCAGAAGGCTAGTCATCACAACCAATAAAACATACATATTGATGATAGGATTCCTAACACCCCCTTCAGAAAATATGACCAATGAAATAGCCAAAAATAGTAGTGAGACGAGGATGATGCTTACAGTACGAATATGACCACGCCGAGTCAGAAAAGCTAAAGCTACTGAAATGGCTATAGTAACTAAACTGGTAGCAACTTGCTGGATGGAAAATGGGAATACAAATATCAAAATAGGAAGGAATATGATATTAAAAGAAATTAGGGCAATCAAAATTGTGTTGATAAAGCGAGAAGTCCGCATTTTTTCAGACGTTTCGAGACTTGAAGGTGATAAATATTTTTTCAATCCTGTCAACATGCTTATCCACCTCTGTATTATTTATTACTAATTTTGAGGAAATGTATTGGTCGTGCTTAACAGGGAGTCCGTCCAGTTTAAATAGTTGCCAATCTGAGATGTCCGAATCGGTATTTTATCTAATTTATGATTTGCACCCTCTCTCAAATTAAAATCCGAATTGTGCGAATTAACCAATGCTATCGGGTCAATGTCACTTCAAAATGGCAGTTTGGCACTGTGGACGGAGACCCTGCTTAAATAGCCTATTTCTCAATGTAGAAATTGAGTGGAATGGGTTTTAAAGGTCAAATATAGCGATTTTCCTATCCCAAATAGCAAAGCAATACAAAACCATAGGATCAATTTGTCCCATTCTAATAGTATACCAACAACAAAATACAAGCTCCATTAAGGTTTAGTCACAGGTGCATTTCAGATTATTGGCAAAATCAGGTTTGGCACGCCAAAGCCCTACCTGAAATCTCTATTTCTGGGCGTAGTGGCATGACCTGTCATGCCTGAAAATAAATAGATACCAAAATATTGAAACGCACCCTAGCCCAACACAGATTGCATCGCAGTGAAAATTTTCCCAGCAAGTGCTTCTATAGCAAATTCATCCTGCCCAACAATATCATCATAAGCAAGATAAATCCCAGTATAGGCTTCTGTTTCCCATTTCAAGGGTGCTTCAAGTGCTGGTATAGCGTAATTCTCTTGATAAGGATAAGCATATGCGTAGAGATAGGGGCGCTCAAAAACACCCTCTGTAAATGGTGCAAAACCAATATTGATATGTGATTGATATTCATCCATTTCGGGATTAGCAAAATAGACTGTACTGAGGTCAAAATGCTCCGCCCAGACAACGATTGGCGATAAATGTCCACTAATCCGTCCTCGCCAGCGAGCAATTCGGGGTCCACGCAAAAGTGGGGGCTAGGCGATTTTGATACCGACAACAAATTAAGATGTTGTAGTGAAATAGCCATGACCGCGCTTATTTTTGAAGCTTATAGAGCGCAAATTTATCATCAGCCCCTGTTTTTGCGTACTCTCGAACATTCAAGCACAAAATCAGTTCATCGCGGAGCTTTTTGGTCTAAGCGCCTAAACTCAAATCACAGCTTGTGTTTTCTTTGCCTACAACTTTTTTCTACACATTCTTTGCAACAGAACCGCTTCAAGCGCAAGGCTTCCAACTCAATCAAAATATTACCTTTCTCTCCGATGGGGGCGACACTGTTCGTGACTTACAACGCTATTTGAGTCCCTATTCTGAACATATTTTAGACTGGTTTCATATCACGATGCGTATCACGGTCATGAGGAACATTGCCAAATCACTCCCAACCATTGTGGCGGAAGGGCTCACCGCTGACGAAGCCGATCGGTATCTGGAGAGTGCTAAGGAGGTGTTCAAAAATAACTTACGGTTCTTCTAGGGAAAATAGTGTAGTTCCAGTCAGGGCAAATGGTATGGCGTAGAAGGTTGAGAGCGTTCATTTCTTGATCGGATACTTTAACGCCAGTCGGATAGTGTTGAGTAACAAGAGAAGCCTGAACCTGCAAGCCAGTTTGGGTAGTCGTGTGGCGAATGGCTCCCACGACATGTTCGAAGGAGGTCAAAGCCGTTCCCGCCCAGGTCTGTGAAATGTGACTGAAGAGACGATGCTCGATCGGGTTCCATTTAGAGGCACCAGGTGGATAATGAGCGACTGTGACGACCAAGTTCCAGACATCGGCGAGCTTGAGTTGAAGTTGTTGCTTGAAGACACGCGAGCGTGAACTGTTACTACCGCCGCCATCGGCGAGGATTAGTAAGTCGGTGCGATTGGGGTAACGGTCGCGTCCCTCTTGCTCCCACCATTCGACGATATTATCGACGGCAAAAGTCGGGGTGTCAGCGGATTGTCCCACGCACACATAGCCACGATTAGCCTGGATATCATAAATCCCATGGGGGACAGCTTTGCCCTCAGCATCTGATGCAAAATCGTACATGAGGACACTGTCAGCTTGCTCACACCAGACTTGTCCCGCTTGGGCAAAATTGCCGATCAGCTCTTTCTTCTTGGTATCGACACTGATGATCGCTTGTTGCATCAACTCAAAGACTTCGCGTTGACGCTGAATATAGCGGAACTGCTCATCGCGCTGAGGGTGAGGTGTGGTTTTGAGGCGTTTGCAGTGACTTTTGGGGCGGATTTTGTGGTGGCTTAACAAGCGACGGATCGTATTGGGGCTCAACACATGACCTATTTGTATCAGCCCTTGTCGAATGGCGCTTAAACTGCGTCGCACCCAACACTGATCGCTCATTGGATCACCTCCGACATCGTTTTTGACCAGATCCAGTAAGTCGCTTTCTACGTCGGGCATTTTTTTTGGCTAAGTGGACGACCCCCACCCGGCAGACGCGTCTTATCCGTCGGACGACTCGACAAATCCGTCTCTAATTCATCCATTCCGCGCTTAATCGTTTTTTCTGTGAGACCCGTAATCTCACTAACCTGTTTGGTGCCACCGTATCCGCGTTGCTTAGCTTCCACTGCCGCATACCAGCGTCTTTGTTGCTCATCCAGACGACTCATCAGCATATTCATTTGATGATGCACTTCTTTCAGAGCATGAGGCTCTGCTTGCTGACACACATCGCATCTACATGTATGAATTGGCTTTGAACTCATTGGCATCTCTCTGTCGTTTTGGGGATGATTCGGAGTGTACAGCTTTTTTTTTAAAAATGGTAGTTTATTTTTGCACAGTTCCTAAGTGGTATCTCTGGCATGGCAATACTTATCTCGCACTCGAAAACCTCGATTTGCTTGAGGATAGCTTGCTCTGGTTTGCCGATGACAATGATCACTGGCATAAATTGCATCAGAAGGTTGAAGAATTTATCACCTACATCCGAAACAACGAAGCCTACATCCCCAATTATGGCGAACGATACTTTTACGATGAACCTATCTCCACTGCTTTTGTCGAATCGGCTGTCAATCACATCATCAGCAAACGCTTTGTGAAAAAACAGCAAATGCGCTGGACGAAACGGGGGGCTCACTTGTTACTACAAATGCGAACCAAAGTCCTTGATGGGGACTTGCAGACACTTTTCCAGCAATGGTATCCCAACATGTCGTTTGATGACGTTGACATCGAACTTGATCCAGTCGCTTAGCCCCCACTTTTGCGTGCTCTCCCACTTTGTCCTGGTCTCCAATTTCTTTGTTAATCTCATTTCTGGCTTGATTGCTAATTGTTGGAAACCTGATAAGCCTTCGGTGCGTTTGGATGCTCAAGAATATATTCTGCTCAACCACTCACCGACTTTGGCTTAAACATTATTCACGTTAAATAAGCAGATGAGTACGCTGCTAACTGTCATTAGTGTGATGAGCGGTACACGCCACCATGGAGCTTCCCCGGTTGCAGGGAGTTCAAAGACAAAGTGCGGGTCATAATCTTCAACTTCGCCATCCGGTGCTGAGCCAAAATAATCCAGACCAGCTTGAGTACTTATACGGAAACGGGTATATATTGATTCTCCTGCCGGGAGATTGTCGGGAATAGCAATATCAACTGCGAATGTGCCGTCAATTGTTCCTGCTGGCACAAGCAAATCATGGATGACCTGGTCGCTGGTATCAAATTGGAAATTGACATTTAAATCTACCCAGGCGGTGATATAGGCATCACTATCGCGAGTGTTGGTTGCTGTGATCACGATTTGTGCTGTTTGTCCGGGGAAGAGTGGCGGGAACAATAGCCCATCTTCATCCTCACCATCTGCGACAGCAAATTCGCCCGGTTGACCATCAGGTTCAGCATCGACGGTGGCACCAAGACGAAGCCCATCCACGATGATGTGGCGTGGTCCATCATTCGCCAGAGTTGTTCGGAAAGAATCAATTGCATCGCCAAAATCTTGTAGAGGGTTATTTCGGGATGATGAGGATGGTGTTGAAGGCATGCGAACACGAATAGTCACCTCAGATTGGTCATCTTCACCCAATATGTTATTCGCCGGTGTTGAATCGATATCATACTGGTTAGAACCTGTAATTTCAGCAGTATTGGTGAATGCCCCAGCAAGTTCGACGCGAGCATAAATGACCAAATTTACACTGTTGTTCGCATCAAGTGTGATACCACTCCAAATACCGGTTATGGGATCATAAACACCAATACCAGGATCATTGCCGAGGTGGGTTAACCCTGCTGGCAATTGATCGATTACTTCAACACCATTGGCTGCATCAGGTCCCATATTTATTAATTGGATGGTGAAGGTAACAGTTGAACCCACTTGTACAGAGGTTGTACCTACCGTCTTTTCAAGTTCTAAATCCGCAATTTGTTGGGGTAGAGTCAGGGATGATTGTTCTGTTATTGGCGGTCCCAATCCTGCCGGCGGATTACCTGTGACGGTTGCCGTATTGGTGCGCGAATTCATTGTATCTGCTATCGTCCAGGTATAGGTCACAGTACCCGTTGCAACTTCGCCAGGATTTAGTGTGGTTGGTGATAAATTCGTGATTGCACCTTCTAAGTCGTCATTAACGGACAAATTGGTGATGATGACATTCCCTGTATTCTGAATGGTATAGGTATAGGTAATATCATTGCCAGCAATTGGGCTGGGGTCACTACTTGTTTTGCTAATTTGCAATGCAGGTTGAGCAATAAATGTCGTCGCACTCGCATTGTTATTGTTCGCTACTGTGTCATTCTGATCCAGGTCGGTAATTGCGGCTGTGTTGGTCTGGTTGCCATTTGCTATACCACGAACAGTCAGGGTTAGGGTTGCGCTTGCGCCGTTATTCAGCACAGGAACCATCCAGACCCCACCTGCAAAAGTACCTGTGGAGGGAGTTGCGCCCACAAACTGTAACCCGGCTGGCAAGGTATCAGCGATTTCGATATTGGTTGCCGTGTCGGGACCATTGTTGCTTAGAGTTATGGTGAAATCGAAGTCGGTATTGATGAGTGCCTGTGCCGGACCGGTTTTCGCCAGTTCGAGGTCTGCGCTTTGCTGAGGCGTTGTCAGACTGTCAGTGTCATTGACAGTTGTTCCACCCGGTGTCGTGCCATTGGCGGTGGCGATGTTTGTACGACCAAGCGCCGCATCAGTTGCCGTCCAGACATAAGTTACAGTACCTATCGCCACCTGTCCTGGATTTAGAGTTGTACGATTAAGCGTAATCGGGCCCTCAAGATCATCATTGACCGTAACATTTTCAAGCCGAATATCACCCGTATTGGTGACACGATAGGTATAGGTGATCGTGTTGCCAACCACCGGATTCGGATTGCTCACGGTTTTGACCACTTGAAGCGATGCTTCTCTCACTGTTAAAAGCGCACTCGCATTTTGTGCGGCAGGTAAATTCTGATCATTGGTCAGGTTGGTGGCAGGGATGATATTGGTATAGGCATTAGCAGTCATACTGGTGACATCGACTGTGATGCTACAAATAGCTCCTGCATTGAGCGTTCCTCCTACCAATGTTACAGTTCCAGACCCCGTTGCAGCGGTTAAAGTCCCACCACAGGTTGTTGCACTATTGGCAGGTGTTGCGACTACGACATTAGCGGGTAAGACATCCGTCAACCCTAAATTAGTAAGATTCGTCGCCCCAACCATGTTATTGTTGATAAGGACGGTCAGAGTGCTAGATTCACCTATGGCAACTATAGCCGGGTTAAAGCTCTTGCTAAGGGTGGGACGAGGATGTGCTAAAGTTACCTGATAATCTTCGACTTCGCCCTCATTAGCGTCGCTACCAGGATTAAGCCCACCAGCAGCACTAAAGCGAAAACGGGCAAAAGATAGCCCATCTGTCAACCCGATAGGAGGTGTAAACGGAAGCATATTAGCCCCGGTAACTAATGACTGTGTGTTAAAGACTTGTTCACCGGGATCATCCCAATCCCCATCAGCATTATAATCAATCCACGCATCCAGGAATCCATTACGCGATGCCTGTACTGACACATTGAGTGGATTATCAGCTAATATGATTGCAGGCAGGATAACACCATCTTCGTCATCTATACCATCATTATCGTCGCCCGTTGCTGTTCCATTAGGGAGTGCGGTATCTTCATGATCGATATTTGTCCCCAAGAACAATACCTTAGCCAATTATGCGGCAAAATCGTCAATGGTGCGAGTTCGTATGCCCCCAAAGCGAGCTAATCGTCGCCAGATACGCGAAATTAAATCAGGAGTGGGGGTTTGGGGAAGCAATTTAATTGTTTCAGAGAGATACCGTTGCGCTCGAAACTGGGCTTTGAGGTCAAGGACACTGAAGTCAGGATCATGTTCACGATAAGGCTTGAGTATGACTCGTGAGCAATTGACCATGAAAAAAGCGAGGTTGATGGAATTGGTGACAGCTTGAGGCTTGACGGTCATAAAATCATCAAGTCCCCAGTGTTGCTTGGTATCACGGAAGTTAAATTCAATCTGGAACCGTAGACTATAGTAGTCCACAATCTGTTCAGCAGTGAGGGTGAGGTCAGTGGAGAAGAGGACAACATGTCCACGTTTACCAGTGAGCAGATGAGTTTTGACGACAATAACAACATTGAGCAAGTTAGGGTAATCTTTGTGATAAAGCTGTAAGCGATAGGTCTCAATTTGATAATGCCCCTCGTTTCGTGAAGTCACCCGTGCTGATTGCGGCAAGTGTTGATAGTTGAGTTTGTCACCATAACGTGAAGTCGGTCCGCGTTTTGGTTTCGGTCCTGAATAGGGCAAATATAGAGCGGCATTACGCTTCATTTTCGAGATAATATGTAGATTAGTCTGTTGCACAAGCCATGTGGAAGGGTAATTGCCAAAGTTACCATCAAGAACGATATGCTTGACTTGTAAATAAGCAATTTGTGCCTGAATAGTCCTTATCATTTGTCCTAAAAGTTGCAGAAGTGGACTCAATACTGGCTCAGGTTTTGCATAGCTTTTACTCCCTTTGGGACGACCTCGCCCCCGTTTAGCCTTAGGGGTGACATCGGGTTCAGGCAAAGACTGCGGTATGATTTGCTGAACATACAAAGGGTAGGATTGTCTGCTTTCGACATCCACTAAGGATAGAGCAAGAACCGAGATACCTGGAATTACTCGTTGCGCTAAACCTGAATAAAAGCGTCCGACACCATAGGTCTTTTTGCCTGCTTTAGCTTCAACTACTTCATCACCTGCCAGTAAATAGAATTTGTCGGGACTGATTAAGTGCGTTTTTAGGAATATCCAATGAACAGCTAACCAGTCAATTGGCATGTGATACAAGCGTTGGAGGGTACGATAACTGCCTCCTTTTTCACTCCACCGTGACAAACCTAATATCGTTGCTCGTTTGGGGATACACAACATCGCAAATACAACATGATGTAATTGTCTCAATGTTGTGGCTGATAAATGTGGGGCAAGGCACAGTAGTAGTGGTATAATTTCACTCATGGGATTCTCGATTAGTAACGACTTTGAATATCATTACTTTATCAAGAATCCCTGTTTCAGCTAGATTCTATTTTGGCGAAGGTATTGAAGAAATAAGTGCTATTAATTCTATGAGCGGCATCAGGGTAAGAGACCGGGGCATCACCATGATCACATAAAATACCAAAAGCCATGGAATCAAGAAGATTACCCACTGATGGATTGCCGCTTGCCGTGTTGATTGCCCTGAATTCAAAGCGTGTGATGGTCTGCCCTGCCGGGATGGTATAGGTACCATTATATATTCGCCAGGCAAGCCCTGTACTAAACTGCGCGATTTCTACTGTTGCGCCCGGCGGACCAAATCGAAGCGACATTGTATCAATACCAGAACGTCCCCGATGTCCCAATTGCCATGTCACGATTATGCCGGGGGTGGTGGGTAGATCCTGGTAAAGTGCTGTATTATTAATATAGTTCAACTCGGCATGTTGATCGCCAAGTACAGACTGAACCCCTAAAAAAGGAGAGTTCCATATTTCAATATCTCCTGTAGGATCATCCGTCTCCCAGCCAGGAACGAGTGTTTCGTCTGGATGACCCCAATTATTATTAGGGATTATGGGTGCCTCAAAACTGGAGTTTACCATTATGTTGCCGGGACACAAAACCCCCTGAGCGTGCAGAGATGATGAAGTTATATCAATCAGTAATGACAGTAATAAAACGGGAAAAACAATATATGCTATTCGCGCTAATTTATTCATTTAATCTCCTTTTGATTGTAATTGTAAGTTTTGTATCAACCAATATGTTCGCCAACTTGAGTTTGAGATGATCTTCCCGAAAATTCTTCCCAAATTGACATATCAGGATAATTTCTTATGGGTCATGTAGGGTCGCAGTATACTGCGACCTTACGAAAAAACACCCGATTGTGATTTTGGCGAAGATATTAATCAACTTGAGCAGTTACTTATTTGCAATCGCAAGCAATTGTTGCTTGACACTTAAGACGCTATCTCACGTTATTTAGTTGATTTGGGAATCCCTGCATGCAACCACTCTATTGCTATATTTCTATCATAGAAAAACTTGCGCTCATGAACGGTTTTTGTAAGATTGAAGTGAGCAAATAGCTTCATTGTTTGCCCTATTGCATCATTTTTAATCACAACAGCAATCCGCCCTTGCATCTGCGGACCGAGTATTTTATGTAAATCCATAAAACGCTGCACACCATAAACAGAGTATGTACTTTGTGAAAGGTCAAAACACAAAAACAGTTCTTTTCCATTCGGTTGGTTCAAGAAATAATCGTGAATAAAATCGATAAATCTATCTACATGCTCTCGTTTATCATGCTTAGAAATGATCACAACAATCTGTTTATTATGATAATACTGTACACATATATCATCTAACATCTCATCACAGATTTCAGCATGTTGAGTATTCATAAAGTCTACCTTCGTCTAGTGTTCAAAAATTAATCTAAGTGGCAATCTGAGCGGTTCTGTTGCAAAGAATGTGTAGAAAAAAGTTGTAGGCAAAGAAAACACAAGCTGTGATTTGAGTTTAGGCGCTTAGACCAAAAAGCTCCGCAATGA
>Ga0316189_10004087_pt1 | contig 14090 bp, 13 predicted proteins | sample LowCovwburrow_MG_FD_204930 | JGI IMG/M metagenome (GOLD analysis project Ga0316189, IMG submission 204930) | Coastal sediment microbial communities from Maine, United States - Lowes Cove worm burrow | ecosystem: Environmental > Aquatic > Marine > Coastal > Sediment | place: USA: Maine...
AGTTGGCGGGTGGCGATCAGATCGTCCGGGGTCCACTCGGCGGCGATGCGCAGCCGTGCTTCTTTCATGAAGGCGGGGACGAAATTGAAGGAAACATCGCCGGGGTAAAATCCAGCAAGGACGACTTCTCCGCCCTTGGCGATACGGCCGATCAGCTGGTTTAGCACATCGGGCGCGCCGGAGGCGTCATATATTGATTTATAGTCGCGACGCTCGTCCGTTTGCGGGTCGATCACCTCGTAGCCCTCGCCGCCAGTGCGACGCGTGGCGTCGATTTCCCAAACGATCGGGGCTGGCGCACCTGCGGCAATGGTCAGGCGGGCAAGGAGCCGACCCAAGACACCGTGGCCCACGATAAGTTCCGGCATTGTTTTATCAAGACCAGCCATTGCGTGACGTGCAGTTGCGGCGAGCGCCAGAAGCGCGCCTTGTGCGCCAAGCGTGCTGTCGATTTTAACGGCGCGGGATGCTGGGCTGACGAGGCGCGAAGTTGCGCCGCCGAAGAGGCCAAACGCCTCCGTGTAGCAATTTGCGCCAGGAACAAAGACACAGTCGCCGGGGATGAGGTTCGTGCCACGGCCTGCTTCGACAACTTTGCCGGTGGCCTCGTAGCCTGGCACAAGCGGGTAGCCCATACCTGGAAATGGCGGCATGCGCCCGTCCCAGAAAAGTTTCTCTGTGCCGGTGGAAATTCCGGAATGAGACACATCGACGACAATATCGTCTTCACCGGGAGTGTTAAGCTCCAGTTGTCCAATGTCCAATTTCTTCGGACCGGACAGGATTACGGCGGTTGCGTTCAAGCTTGTTCTCCACATTCACACAGGCAGTTGCGATTCTCGCCAACTCGATTGTGTGGCTCATGACTGTCAGTTTAAACTTACAGATATATGTGTCAATCTTTTTAGACACTTTTATCTGTCAGATTTTCTGAGCAGTCACAACGGATGTAACGAAGGGTCGGTTGGTCGCCGGGACTTCGATCTGAGCGAAGCCAGCCATTGCGAGCGCTTGCGAGATCTCGACGGCGCTGCGTGTGCGGCCAGTGTTCATTGCAAGTGTATAAACTGCGAAATACGCGTCTCCGGCTTTGGTGGGACGGTCACCGCCGGTCATGGGTTCGGAGATGATAATCCGCCCGCTCGAAGGCAGGGCGTCGTAGACATTCTTCAAAAGCCGGGCGACTGTTTCGTCGGCGTGGTCGTAAAGAACGCGAATAAGCGAAATGGTGTCAGCCTCGACGGGCAACACTTCGTCGCGAAAGGAGCCAGGACGAATCGTTACGCGGTCCGACAGGCCTGCCTTGCGGAACGCTGATTCTGCGGTGGCGACAACCGCGGGCAAATCAAAGAGCGTGGCTGTGAGGTTGGGCGTGACCTTGAGCGCATGCCGCAAGAAGGCGCCTGTGCCTCCGCCGACATCCATCAGGTGTTTTGCGTCAGCAAGCGACAAAGCCTCCAGGGTTTCTTCGGCGATCAGCGTCTGGCTGTCGGTCATCAATTGCGAATAGCGCTGCGCGGTGTCGGGATCATCCGCCGCCCCTGCCCCAAACACGTAAGGCCAGAAGCGCGCCAGTTCGGTTTCGGTTTCGCCGCGAAAGAACGCGGCCGGATCCGCAAGGTCACGATAAAGAACATCGTGGTGGCGGATCATGTCGGCGAGGCCGGGGACTCCGGTAAGTGCCGCGCCGCGTCGGGTGACATCATAGCTGTCGTTTTTCAGGCGCAAAAGGCCAAGCGCCACGGCGGCATTGAGGGCCACGCGCAATCTGTCGGGCGGGACTTGGGTTGTGGTGGCAAGATCATCCAGCACGGCGGGACCGTCCATGAGAATATCGAGGACGCGAAATTCGATGAGGGCACGCAGGGCCTGCGTATGAACAAAGCCTGCCATAAGATCGAGCATGGCTTCGCCTTCGTTCCGGGTAATCCGGCGGGTCAGGGGAAAGCGCGCAGCCCAGCTTTGAAAGCGACGCGATGCCGCGAGGTTCAGGAAGCTCTGGCGGAGTGTTGAACGGCGCTGTTGTGGCTTTGAGCCTGCGAGCCCGATGTCACTCACCCGGCACCATTGGTGTCAGACCAAGATGGCGAGCCGGTTCCGGGATAATCTTTTCCGCCGTCGCCTGCACCATAAGGGCCAAGCTGGCTTCGCCCGGACACGACGGGATCGACGAGATCGCGCCGGACAGGATGTTGCGCAGGCGGCGGGTCGCACCGTCGACGCCAAGTTGGGTCACGGCATTCGGGCGACCGTGAAGATCGTCTTGTCCCGCCGGTTTGCCGAGCGTGTCGGAATCCATCAGCGCGTCGCGCAGATCATCAGCGACTTGGAAGGCTTCACCGATGTGGGCGCCAAGTTCGATCCAAGGTTCCGGATCCTGGCCGCCGGCGATGGCGCCCATTTCGGTCGCGGCCATGAACAGGGCGCCCGTTTTGGCGAGATGGTAGGCGGAAAGGTTTACTTCCGATTCGCTCTCCCACCCCTGCCCTGCGCAAATGCCGAACGGCATGCCGGAGCGTTTGGTCAAAGTCATGATCAGATCGAGCGCAGCCTTCGGATCCGCGGTGCTTGCGCGGGCGATTGTCTCGAACGCGAGAATGATGAGGCTGTCGCCGGTCAGGACCGCGAGCGGTTCGCTGTAGGCTTTGTGCACCGATGGCTTACCACGCCGGGTGTCGGCGTCATCGAAGCTTGGTAGATCGTCGTGGACAAGGCTTGCGCAGTGCATAATTTCAAGGGCTGCCGCTGCCGCGTCGGCCATCTTGGGGTTTTTGTCCCCACATGCCATGGCAACGCTGAGAAGGATCGTTGGACGAATGCGCGCGCCACCGGGCGTAACTGCATATTCAAGGGCGGCACCAAGGTGCTGCGGCGCGGGAGCCGCGCCTGCCCCACGCACAGCCGCCATAAGCGCCGCATCGATCCGGGTCTTAAGAGGCATATGCAGTCCTTCCAAAAGGTGTCATGTATAAATGACAGTATAAGTGTAAACTATACTGGACACTTGCCCGTCTTGAGTCAACAATCAAGAGATGTCTGAAAAAACCTCACATATCGTTATAATTGGCGCCGGTATGGGCGGCTTGGCCTCGGCTATTCGCCTTGCAGCGGCGGGGTACGGTGTGACGGTGATTGAAGCACTGAATGGACCCGGCGGGAAGATGCGAACATTGCCATCAGCCGCCGGGCCGGTTGATGCGGGTCCGACGGTGGTCACAATGCGTCATCAGTTTGATGCGTTGTTCGCGTTGGCCGGGGAAGACATTGCCGATCATGTGACGCTGGCGGCCGAGCCGTTGTTGGCGCGCCATTGGTGGCCAGATGGGTCGTCTTTGGATTTGTTTGCAGACGCGGAGCGAAGCCGCGAGGCGGTCGCCGTTTTCGCCGGATCGCGTGAAGCGGATGCTTTTGCCGCGTTTTCGGCGCGCGCGCAGCGTTTGTTTGAAGCATTTGAGGCGCCGATGATGGAGGCTGCGGCCCCGACCCTGCCGAAGATGGCAGCGGCCGTTTTGAAACAGCCTTCGATCATTCCGGACATAGGCTCTTTGCGATCGTTGGCCGCAGAATTGAAACGCACGTTCACGGACGCGCGCTTGCGCCAGTTGTTCGAACGATACGCAACCTACGTCGGCGGGCATCCGGCGCAAAGCCCGGCGATCTTGCAGCTGATATGGCACGCGGAAGCCAGCGGTGTCTGGCGCGTCGACGGCGGCATGGCGAAGTTGGCGCAAGCTTTGGCGGGTTTGGCCGAGCGGTTGGACGTTGACCTGCGCTATGGCGCAACCGTCGAGCGGATTGAAATGCAGAACGGGCGTGCCGCCGCCGTACATTCTGGCGGGCAACGATTTACAGCTGATGCGATTGTATTCAATGGGGATCCGGCAGCTTTGCGGGCTGGGCATCTTGGGGCATCGGCGAAATTGTCAGTGCCAGCAAGCGCCGTTGAACCACGCAGCCTTTCGGCCCGGGTCTGGGCGTTTGCTGGAGAAGCTTCGGGCGTTGATCTCGCACATCACAACGTATTTTTCGGGTGGGACCCGGACACGGAGTTCGGCGAGATCGCGGCTGGCAACGCGCCGATAGATCCAACGCTTTATGTTTGCGCGCAGGATCGCGGGACGGGGATCACCCCTTCGGCGGTTGAGCGCTTTGAAATTATCGAAAACGCGGCCCCGGAAATGGGTGTCGGCGAAGGGGAGAAAAACGAATGTCGGACACGGGTATTCGAGCATCTGGCGGAACGCGGACTAACCTTCAGTCCGCGCCCGGATACGCCGGCGCTGACGGTTCCGGGCGAGTTTCACCAGCTCTTTCCAGCCAGCCAAGGTTCCCTCTACGGGCTGAGCCCACACGGGATGATGGCGGCGTTCAAACGTCCGACGGCGCGAACGCGGCTTTCCGGCCTATATCTGGCCGGGGGCGGGGCTCATCCGGGAGCGGGGATCGCGATGGCAACCCTCTCCGGAAAGCACGCGGCCGCGGCGATATCGACGGACCTTGCTTTGCCATCGACGTGCCCAAGAACGGCTATGCCTGGTGGTACATCGACGGAGTCTCGGATGACGGCACTCAAGCCATCTCGATCATCGCCTTCATAGGCTCGGTTTTCTCGCCTTGGTATCGCTGGTCCGGGCGGAAATCCCCAGAGAATAACGTTTGCATCAACGTCGCCACCTATGGACGTGGCGGGCGATTTACCATGACGGATCGGGGTGCTTCGGCGCTTCGCCAAACCGATCAGAGCTTTACCGTTGGGCCGTCTTCATTGACCTGGGACGGCGACCGATTGGTAGTTGATATCAATGAGGTGTCATCATTGCCATTGATTGGCCGGGTCCGGGGTCAGGTCGTTGTCACCCCGACGGGGCTGGCGGATGTGGAGTTGCCTTTGACGCCGGACGGCACACATGTCTGGCGACCTTTTGCGCCGACGGCAGGGATTGAGGTTGATCTGGGACCCGGCTGGAAATGGTCAGGGCATGGGTATTTTGACGCAAACTTTGGCACACGTTCTTTGGAGCAGGATTTCGACTATTGGACCTGGTCGCGGTATCCAGTGCCGGGGGGCTCGGTTTGTTTCTACGACGCTGTGCGGCACGATGGAACCGAGCTTGCGGTTGGCTTCAAGTTTGCCTCAAGCGGCGAGATCGAGCCGTTTGAGGGGCCGCCGAAAGCACGTGTTGCCCGGTCATTGTGGGCGGTGAAGCGGGAAACGCGTGCAGATGCCGGGTATCGGCCGAAACAGGTGAAGGCGATGTTGGACGCGCCGTTTTACTCGCGGTCCGTTGTCCGTACAAAAATTAACGGCTTTGAGACGGAAGGTGTTCATGAAGCTTTGGATTTGACCCGTTTTCGGGGGCCTTGGTTGATGCCAATGCTGGCGGTTCGGGTTCCGCGTCGGGCCGGGTGGCGCTTTGCTGACTAGGCCGGAACCATATCTTTGTTCAATCGCCAGACAGTAAAATTCAGCGCGCCTGCGACAGTCACCCAAATCAGGTAGGGCACAAACAAAAGGCCAGCGATCAGGTCGATTTGCCAGAACGTAACAAGGCATCCCGCAACGCCGACCCAGAGCCAAAGCATGATGAAAAAAGCCGCACGCATGCGTCTCAGGCCAAAAAAGATCGGCGTCCACAGCGTATTGAAGGCAATTTGCATCGCAAAGAAAGCGAGCGCCATGGCGCTGCCTTCGTGCGTTGCAACACGCGCGGCGGCGACAGACATGGCGACATAAAGGAATGTCCATACAACCGGAAAGAGCCAGTTTGGCGGATTCCAAGATGGCTTCTTAAGCTTAGCGTACCACTCACCAGGCTCAAACATTGCGCCCGTTGTTGATGCCGCACCGGCAGCCGCCATAAAGATGAAAAACAAGGTCCAGTCCATTTAGAACCTATATATCAGGCGCGCCGTCTTTCCAATTGGGCTTGGCGGTCGCGGGCTTCGAGATCTGCAAGGACCGACATAAGTGCACCTGCTCTGCCGCTTCCCCAACTTGGGACCTTTGACTTTGCGCGGGCGGCGGCATCGACAAGAAATTCACATTCTTCGAGCGGACGGGCGAGCAAGACGGCGGATTGCGGCAAGGCAAGTGTTCCAGCAGAGCGCGCCATCGACAGCATGAGCCAGCCAATTTTCTGCGATTTATAGGTATGGGCCCGGTAGGAAATAGTGTCGTAGCCGTTTTTGCGGATTGCGCCGCCGATGCCCGCATAGACATGGCGAGCGGCGTAAATGCCCGGCCGAGATGAAAGCGGAAGTGCCGAGATACCTGCTTCGCCGCGCGCGTAAAGATGGCCGGCTTCTTTCAGGAGGCGTTTCGTCAGTCCGCGGATCCGATCATCGGGAAGCGGGTCGGCAAGGAAGGCCTCCGGGGCAAGATCGACTTCGCGCAACCAATCGAGCGGCAGATAAATACGGCCCATGCGGGCGTCTTCGCCGACATCGCGGGAGATGTTTGTTAACTGCATTGCAACCCCGAGGTCACACGCGCGCGCCAATGCGTCGGCGTCGCGCACACCCATCAAAACGGTCATCATTGCGCCGACAGCACCTGCGACACGGGCGGAATAGTCGATCACACCAGACAGCGTATCGTAGCTTTTTTCCATCGCGTCCCAAGCAAAGCCTTCCAGCAATGCATCCGGCAAGGCTTTGGGCATTTCAACGGCTTCAACCACAGCGGCGAATGCGCGGTCAGCGGCGGTCTCTTGCGGGCGGCCCTGATAAATCAGGTCGAGGCGGTCGCGCAAGCGCAGGACGGCGTCTATTTTCTGGTCCCCAAGATCGACGGCGTCATCGGCAAGGCGGCAGAACGCGTAAAGGGCCAAAGCTGGGTCGCGCACTTTCGCGGGCAGCAGTTTCGAAGCCGTGTAAAAGGACAGCGAGCCATGGCGGATGGCATCGCGGCAGACGTGAAGATCGCGGGGGTTTATCATTCGGCAGCTACCTTCATTTCATTTGCGCGGGGCGCATCGGGGACGAGTTTTGAAAGAACCTCAGCAGAGGACACCACGCCGGGCAAGCCCGCGCCGGGGTGGGTTCCTGCGCCGACGAGATAGAGACCATGAGCCTCTTCGCTAACGTTGTGGGGGCGAAACCATGCGGATTGCAGGATGCGAGGCTCGATGGAAAAGCCAGCTCCATGAGGCGACAGATATCGGTCGCGGAAGGTTTCAGGGGTGAAAACTTCGGAGGCTGTGATGTGCCTGGACAGACCAGGGAGCAGGTTGTCTTCGAGGTTTTTGAGGACTTTCGCTTTGTAAGTTTCGGCCATCGTGGACCAGTCGACGTTTTCGTCATGGCCGATATGCGGAACAGGCGAAAGCGCGTAAAAGGTGTCATCGCCATAGGGCGCCGCTGTTGGGTCAGAGACAGTGGGGCGATGCACGTATAGGCTCATATCGTCGGCGAGGTGGCCCTTCGCGAAGATGTCTTTCAACAGGCCTTCGTAGCGGGGGCCGGACAGGATGGTGTGGTGGCCCACGTCCTTCCACAAATCGCGCGTGCCTTTGGTGCCGAAGTACCAGACAAACAGACCCATCGACCATTTGGTGCGGTTAAGCTTTTTCGGCGTCCAGCGCCGCTTGGGACGGTTGCGCATGAGGTGGTCGTAAGTGTGACCTGCATCAGCGTTTGACACGACAATGTCAGCCTCGATGGTTTCGCCGCTGTCGAGGCGGATACCGTCGGCTTTGTTGCCCGCGAAAGTAATCTCGTCGACGGTGGTATTGTATCGGATGCGGCCACCCTGCCCGCGCACGACGTTTTCCATCGCGTTTGCGATCGCGGCGACTCCGCCGACGGCGTAATGCACCCCGAACGCTTTCTCCAGATGGCTGACAAGCGCATACATTGAGGTGACTTTACGGGGATCGCCGCCGATGAAGAGCGGGTGGAAGCTGAGCGCCATGCGGAGGCGTTCGTCTTTCACGCGGGCGCGCGCAAGACCAAGAATAGAGCGGTCGGCGCGCAAAAGAGCGAATTCCGGCAACACTTTGAGGGTGTCGATCAGGCGGTGCATCGGCTTGGCGACCATGCCTTCGAACCCGACCACGTAGCGGCGGTGCGCATCTTTGAGGAAACGCAGATAGCCCTTTTCGTCCTTCGGAGACAGACGACGAACCTCTGCGAGCATGTCTTCGGTGGATTTCCTTGCGGCAAATACCGAGCCGTCGGGCCAGCGAATTTCGTAGAATGGATCGAGGGGGCGCAGGTCAACGTCCGTGCGGAAATTCTGACCACAGGCCGCCCATAGATCCTCGAACACTTGCGGGACCGTGACAATCGTCGGCCCAAGGTCAAAGCGATGCCCGTCCTTGGTGATTGCGGAGCCGCGTCCACCCGCGCTGTCGAGACGATCAACGACAGTGACTTGCCAGCCCTTTGCGCCAAGTCGCATGGCGGATGACAGTCCGCCAAGCCCGGCTCCGACAACGACTGCATGATTTCCAGCGCCCGGCGCTCTTTCGGATATATGTTCCATGCGTGCAGACTAGATGTGTCTAGTTTAATTTACAATCGAAGACATCAATTGATGAGAGAATTACCTTTTTCCCTTCAAAGTCAGGGGAAAAGGTGTCAGACTAAGTTTACACAGCGCTGTGGAGAGCTGCTATCCAAACGGTTACTTTAAGCCTTTTCCGATTTCGATCGGTATCGTCTCGCCTATGGGTTCTGGGGCAAATGGGAGCTGCGCGCCTTTCATTTCAAAAGATTCCTGAGGCACGCTTCTGGAAACTGTGCGGATCCGGAACCGGTGAGGGCTTTACTCCGATGCCAAACACCCAAGTCTGGGCGATTCTGGCGGTCTGGGACGACGAAGAGACCGCACGGCGGCAAGTCGGCACCGCGAAGGTCTATCAGCGCTGGCATGCCAAGGCATCCGAATCGTGGACGGTTTTTCTGTCGCCAAGCTCGGTTCGCGGACATTGGTCCGGTCAGACTCCTTTCACCGCAAGCTCTGAAGGCGCCGCTGAGCCACATGGCCGGCCCTTGGCCGCACTCACGCGCGCAACAATCAAGCCGTCTACAGCGGCGCAATTTTGGCGCCGCGTGCCCGACATTTCGGCCGTTATCGGGTCGGACCCAAATGTTTTGTTTAAAATTGGCATCGGTGAGTTACCTTTGCTGCATCAGGTCACCTTTTCGATCTGGCCAGATACCGACAGCATGGCCGCGTTTGCGCGAGATAGCAGCGGACCGCATGCCAAAGCCATTCAAGCTGTCCGGCAAGGGGATTGGTTCCGCGAGGAACTTTATGCGCGCTTTGCTGTGACAGACACTTCAGGAACCTGGGGGGGCACGGACCCTCTCGCTCGACCAGAAAGATCAGCCGCATGACCCAACCCTATCCATTCTCAGCCATCGTCGGACAAGACGACATGCGCCTTGCAATGATCTTGACCGCGATTGACCCCGGTATCGGGGGGGTTCTGGTGTTCGGAGACCGCGGCACCGGAAAGTCGACCGCAGTGCGCGGATTGGCGTCTTTGCTGCCACAGATTGAAGCGGTCGAAAGCTGCCCGGTGAATGCCGCGCGTCTTGAGGATTGCCCCGAGTGGGCCGAGCTTTCGAGCATCAAGATTGTTAAGAAGGCAACCCCGGTTGTGGACCTGCCCTTGGGTGTAACCGAGGACAGAGTGCTAGGCGCTTTGGACATCGAACGTGCGCTGACGCGGGGCGAAAAGGCGTTTCAGCCCGGACTTCTGGCGAAGGCGAACAGGGGGTATCTATACATTGACGAAGTGAACCTTCTGGAAGATCACATCGTCGATTTGTTGCTGGATGTCGCACAGTCCGGTGAAAACGTGATCGAACGCGAAGGTCTGTCTATTCGCCATGCTGCGCGGTTTGTTCTAGTGGGCTCGGGCAATCCCGAAGAGGGCGAGCTGCGCCCGCAGCTTTTGGACCGCTTCGGACTTTCTGTCGAAGTCAAAACTCCGCGCGTTATTGACGACCGGATCGAGGTTATCCGGCGGCGTCAGGCCTATGAAATCGACACCGCAACCTTTTTAAAGCGCTGGCGCGCGGCAGATACGAAGCTTCGCAATAAGATTGTTGGAGCACGTGAGGTTTTGAACGTGGTCGAGACCCCAGAATCCACCATGCGCGACGCATCCGGCTTGTGCCTGGCGCTCGGATCGGACGGGTTGCGAGGCGAATTGGTTTTGCTGCGTGCGGCGCGCGCATTGGCCGCTTACGAGGGCAAAACAAGTGTCGAACAAGGGCATTTACGCCGTTTAGCGGCCCCTGCGCTATGCCACCGCTTGCGTCGCGATCCACTTGATGACGCCGGATCCGCCGTACGAATTGATCGCGTTGTGTCTGAGCAGTTTGGTCCGACGCTTGCAGCGGCTGAATGACGCCCGACGACCATAACGCTCACCACGATGCCGTACTTGTCGCGTCGCTTTTGGCAATTGACCCAGAGCACCTTGGCGGTGCCTGGATCAAGGCACGCCACGGCGCGCGGCGGGATTGGTTGCAGGCACTGTTTTCCGCAATTTCGATGCCCACCATTCGCGTCACTGGCGGGACTGCGCCGCAAGCCTTGTTTGGCGGCGTGGATCTGACCGATAGCCTAACGCACGGCCGGGTTATTGAACGCAAGGGCTTGTTGTCCAAGCCCGGGATGATCTGGTTGAACGGCGCAGAACGGCTGGATCGTGATCTGATGGCGCGTATTGTGCTGCATTGTGAAACCTCGCCCGGCCACATGCTTGTTGTGGCGGATGAAGGCACGGAAGATGACCCGCTTCCGGCGCAGATGCTACGAGATCGCGTCGCATTTTTCCTGTTTGAGGACAGTTTGACAAATGGGGCCCCTGCCCCGGGTCTCGATTATGCGCGGATTAAACGCGCGCGCGCGGCCTTTACCGGTCTTGAAGCGGATACCGAACTTGTCGAAGCTGTCGTTTCTTTGGCGGAACGCCTTGGCGTAGAGGGAATTCGAGCGGCGCAAATGGCCGTTTACTGCGCGCGTGCACATGCAGCGTTTCGGGGGTCAAACGCGATTGACGGTGATGATGTCGAGGTCGCTGTGCGTCTTGTGTTTGCGCATCGGATGACGGTCTTGCCCGAGGACCAGCCAGAAGAGCAAAATCAGCCAGAGGGTGATCGCGAAGAGCGTAATGATGAGGGTTCGGGCAAGACGGAAGAGGCAGCTTTACAAGAGATGAACCTAGAGGCTGCGACGACCCATCTGCCGGACGGTCTTTTGGCGGGGCTGGCGCTTCGGTCGAAAATGACCGCGGGACAAGGTCAGGGCGCCACCAAGATGTCCCTTGAACGCGGACGCCCTCTGCCTTCGCGGTTTGGGCATCTTGGGGGCCGCGGGCGGTTGGATTTACTAGCGACGCTGCAGGCTGCTGCGCCCTGGCAGAAACTACGGACTGCACCTGGCTCGGGGGCTTTGGCACTTCGCCAGGAAGACTTTCGAATTAGGCGGTATCGTGATCGCTCGGAGCGGCTTTTGATCTTCGTAGTAGACGCGTCGGGGTCTGCTGCTATGGCGCGGCTTGCTGAAGCAAAAGGGGCTGTTGAGTTGATGTTGGCACAGGCCTATGAACATCGCGATAGTGTCTGTTTGGCCTTATTTAGAGACGAAACAGCAGATATAGTCTTGTCCCCTACCCGCTCACTCACGCGCGCAAAGAAATGCCTATCCTCATTGCCCGCTGGCGGCGCAACGCCGCTTGCGCATGGCTTGCGTGCGGGTCTGGAACTTGCCGAAGCCGCACGCCGGCAAGGGCAGCTTCCAACGCTAGTTCTTATGACAGATGGACGCGCTAATCGGGCGTTGGACGGCACGACTGACCGCCCCAAAGCGACCGCGGATGCCAAGGTTCTTGCGGCGCAGGTTCGCCGCGCGGCAATCCCTGTGGTGGTTTTGGATACCGGACGCCGCACCACGTCACATATACGCGAGCTTGCGGCAGCCTTGGATGCGGATGTAGTGGCATTGCCAAGCCTGCGGTCGCAGCTGGCTCGACCAGAGCCCGCCTGACGTCCCATGTCAGCACAGGACATCCAATCGCAGACACTTCGCAATTCGCCGCATGAGTGGCGCGTTTTAAGCGGTGGCTCGGGACCAACGCTTTTATTTTTGCACGGGGCGGGTGCGAGCGCCGCTAGCTTCCAACTTTTGTTGAGCAAGTTAGCAGTGACTTGTCACGTGGTAGCTCCCGACCTTCCCGGACATGGCGCGACGCGTCTGGGTGCGCGGGGGCGTTCAGGGTTGGAAGCGATGGCGGAAGACATTGCATCGCTCATGACCCAACGGTTTGAAAGCCCGTTTGTGATTGTGGGTCATTCAGCCGGCGGCGCCATTGCCTTGCGACTAAGTAAGATTTTGTCCCCGCGGGGACTGGTCCTTATCAACCCTGCTTTGGATCCGTTTAGCGGGGTTGCTGGTTGGGCTTTTCCTGCGCTTGCACGCGGCCTGTCAGTGGCGCCGTTTTCAGGCGATGTCCTCGCAGGTCTTTTCGGACGTGAGCGGCGTATCTCCGAGCTTTTAGAGGCAACCGGAAGTGCGGTAACTCAGGAGATGAAGGCCAGATACCTAGCACTTGCCCAGAACCCACAACACATCCGCGGGACGTTGGCCATGATGGCCGCCTGGGATGTGGGGGCGTTGCGGGCGCAATTGCCAGACTATGATTGCCCCGCTTCATTTTTGATTGCTGACGGCGACACGACAGTTTTACCGAGCGCAGCCGCGGCAGCCGCGAAGGAGATGCCAAGTGCGCAGATAGCGACCTTGGCCGGTGGTCATCTCATTCATGAAGAAAACCCCGAATTAGTCTCTGGTTTGATTGCGAAATTTGTGGTGTCTCTTGGCGCGACACGCGCCTAGACTTCGCCGTCCAGAGCCTTGAAAACCGCATCTAGCCCGGCTTCGATCTGGCGACGGTCGAATATCGAAAAATCACGCTCGGCACGCATTTCGATCCGGTCATCCGACGCAGGACAATTCACAAGCACACCGGGACCGGTATGGCACAACGTCGTCCTTTCGCCCGCAGGTGATTTTCCGGGCTTTGCCCTCTTGGCTGGGGCTGCGAGGCTGGCGACATAGTCTCCTAGACCCACTACCTCTTCGCGTAGCGTCTTGGGGTGACGTTCAAACAACAGAGCGCGCAACCAACCAATCGGCTCAGGGTCTTGCGAGACGCGTTTTTTAACGTCTAGGCCCAAAGCGCGGGGGATTTATCCCGGATAAGTCAAATGGTCCTCAAGATAGGTCATCAGTAACGCGAAATGCGTTATATAGTGACGCTTTTGGCGCCCGCAGAAAGAAACAGGCGGGCAATGGCTTGGGAAACTGAGGCGGCCTCAGTGCGTGAACCCTCACAATAACCACGCGCAAGCATGGCCCTCTACGCGAATGAAATATCGCGGCGCACGAGGTTCTCGTCCACAATATGCCTATAGAGGTGCTCCACCCAGTCCCCCTGGCCATGAACGTGGCCCCAAATCCTTCACACCTGGCCTCGCCCGTCTCTTTGAGCAACTCGCGAACCGCACCAACCCGGCGGAAGCCTTGAATGAGCTCATAGCCGCCCTCGATCACTTCAACGCGGATAGAGTTTGAGAGACCAAAACCACTGTATAGAGACCTTCAGGTGATCAAGTTCGTCGTCGCGGGCACTCTTTCGATCGCGCGCCAACTTGTCGGTACGGACAGCATCGAGAGGAACCAACTCAACCAAAAGCGCGAGCCGTTTAAGTCGCAGATGTTCGTGTGCCAGGGCATCATTTTAGCCCAAATGGCTCGAGCCTGTTCATTGCGCTCTTTCAGTGCATTCGCACTCTCGGAAATGGCGGACGCCATCGGACCGCGGCGGCATTTTCTCTCGCCGGCATTTTCGGCGTCATCAACTGCTTCGGGAAAATCAATGTCGAAGATGCGTTTTTTGCTCATGATCTATCCTCCATCTGATCCCAGCAAGTGATGACATTGCCTTTGAACTCTTCATAAGCCCGGTCGAACGAAGCGCGTGCACGGCGCCAGGTTTCGCGGGTCATATCGCGGTAATCCATTTCATATATCGACGACAAAAACCGTCCCGATTGCGCGACCGCGCGGA
>Ga0316189_10004088_pt1 | contig 14089 bp, 6 predicted proteins | sample LowCovwburrow_MG_FD_204930 | JGI IMG/M metagenome (GOLD analysis project Ga0316189, IMG submission 204930) | Coastal sediment microbial communities from Maine, United States - Lowes Cove worm burrow | ecosystem: Environmental > Aquatic > Marine > Coastal > Sediment | place: USA: Maine...
GCAGTTAATATCCAGACCATTGAGGAGCAAGAATTATGAATATCTCACCAAGCAAACGATTAATATCCGTGGTGATCAGCGCGATGTGTGCGGTACCAGCAGTCGACGCAATAGCGCAAGACAACGAGAAAAAGTCGCTGCAAATTGAAGAAATTATTGTTACCGCCAGAAAGAGATCAGAAAGTTTGCAAGATGTGCCGGTCGCCGTATCGGCGTTCGATGGTCAAACCTTAACCGACTTGGGTGTCGACAATATTACCGATCTACAACAGCGGTTACCAAATACAACTCTGCAGGTGAGTCGTGGAACTAGCACTACACTTACCGCCTATATTCGAGGCGTTGGTCAGCAAGACCCGCTGTGGGGCTTTGAGCCTGGTGTTGGTGTCTACGTGGATGACGTCTATGTTGCCAGACCTCAAGGTGCTGTGCTGGATATTTTAGATGTTGAACGTATCGAAGTATTACGTGGACCACAGGGTACGCTCTATGGCAAGAACACAATCGGTGGAGCTTTGAAGTATGTCACTAAGAAGCTACGTGACTCCGACGCCTTCTCTATTACAGCAACGGCGGGCTCTTATTCTCGACAAGACCTTAAACTATCTGCCGCTATTCCTGTGGTGGCAGATAAGTTGTATATCGGTGGCGCGGTAGCAAGCTTAAACCGAGATGGCTTTGGTGAATTTATAAATCAAGGCGAAGAAAACTACGACAAAGATCTATTCGCCGGACGTTTGACGGCTGAGTACTACCCCTCGGATACTGTGTCAATTCGACTAAGCGCCGAAAGAACAGAAGACGATTCAAATGCAAAAGGCGGGCATCGACTTACCGCCAGCGACTTAACAGGTGAGCCGGTACTCGATGACGTTTTTAGTACGCGTGCAGGCATGTCAGTAGACAATTATGTAGAAAGCGAAGCCTACTCAATAGATGTCGAATGGGCCTTGAGTGAATCACTCAGCTTTAAATCAATCACCTCTTATCGCGAGGGTTTTACTGATACTAATATCGACTTTGATAATACTGCATTAAGATCGTTTGATGTTCCGGCTCGATATGATGACGATCAAACAACTCAAGAATTTCAACTAAGCTATAGCGGTGACAAATTTAATTTTGTTGGCGGTGTTTATTATTACAGCGGTGAAGCGTGCGGTACTTTTCATGCCGTTCTTGAAGAGTTCGCAGGCGGTGCCGTACCATTGTCGGCAACCACAGAAGGCTGTGTTGATACCGACAGCACAGCGGTTTACGGTCAAGCTGGTTGGACTTTTAACGATAGTTGGTCAATGACACTAGGCGGTCGCTTCACTAAGGACGAGAAAGAAGCATTTGCACGCAATACTCTATTCTTATTTCAAACAGTTGACTTTGATACGCCACCAATATCACCCGGTATTGTGCGTACCGATGAAGTTGGCGAAGAGGACTGGTCAGAATTTTCTCCAAGAATTGGCGTTGAATACAAAACTCGAAGTGGCAACTTAGTCTACGCTAGTTTTAGCGAAGGCTTCAAGTCTGGCGGTTTCGATATGAGAGCACGCACAGACCAAATCGCATCTGGATTTCAGCCCTACGACCCCGAAACCGTCAGTAGCCTTGAGCTAGGTTACAAAGCAACCTTATTAGATGATCGCCTACGAGCCAACATCGCGGTGTTCAGCAGCGACTATTCTGATCAGCAAGTGACTATACAACGCACTATTGATAATGGTGCCGACTTCGCTTCTACGGTTTTAAACGCCGCCGACTCGTCGATCCAAGGTGTTGAGCTTGAGCTTGATTATGTACTATCAGAGGCATTAACGGCCTCACTCGGTGTTGGTTTGCTCGATGCTGAATTCGATCGTGTGTTAACTACTGACCCTGCTACTGGAAATCTGGTTGATGTATCTGATATTTGGGGTTTTGCCAACACGCCGGATACCTCGGTAAATTTAGCGCTAAATTATTCCGATACGGTCTTTAATGATTGGTCAATGACCGTGACAGGCAATGTGGCGTACCGCGCAGAGACTCAGATATTTGAAGTGCCGTCGCAATTAGACGAAGGCTCTTACTCGATCTTCAACGCTGGCGTTACGCTAACTGCGCCGGATGACAAACTGTGGTTTTCACTGCAAGCCAAAAATATTGGTGATAAGGAATACCGTTTGGCGGGCTACAACTTTGCTACCACGGCTGCGGGTCCTGGCTTAGGCGGCGAAGATACCGTGATTGGGTACTATGGTGACCCGCGTACCTTTAGTGTCTCGGTAGGCTACCGTTTCTAATGGACCAATAAAGGACACCTTTCTCGGGGTCTGAATAAGCAGACCCCATTACATGGACTGAGAGTTGGCAGTCGAAAAACTGCCAACTTATCTAAGCGATAACGTGTGAGCGACGTATGGCATTTTTTAAAACACATAATCCGCTATTGCCCGAAATCCTGGCCTTGCATGGCCGGTGGAGAGCGAATCAAGAAGCCATCATTTTTGGCGATCAACGATTAACTTGGCAAACCTTTATTGAACGAAATCACCAGTTTGCTAATGCCTTAATCGGCAATGGTGTGGAAGTCGGAGATGCGGTTGGAATTGTCATGTCGAATGGCACTTCGATGATGCAAGCGATCATGGGCTGCATGGCCGCAGGCACTGTGTCGGTACCGATTAATTTGTCGGTCAACGACGATGCCCTACTCGGCATGCTCAGCGATTCAATGGTAAAAGTACTAGTACTCACTGACGATCAGTCTGCGCGTATTAGCGCTATAGCTGATCGATTGCCAGCCTCGTTACAGACGATATTGATTGACTCGGCAGTAGACAATGACTGGCTTGAGATTGATGAGTTCACTAAGGGCTATTCTACAGAGCTACCACAGATAAACTATACAGACTCTAGCCCTCAGAATGTCATATACAGTTCTGGCACAACCGGTTTGCCAAAAGGGATTGTGCATACACAGGCTGGTCGCCGCGACTGGGCCTATGATCTTGCTATTGCTCTGCGATATCATTGTAATAGTAAAACTCTATTGACCCTTGGCTTGTACTCCAATATCTCTTGGGTTGCCATGCTAACCACTTTGCTGGCTGGCGGCACATGTGTTATCCACCGACGTTTCGATGTGGCAACATTTTTGCAAACCGTCAAAGACGAGAAAATTACGCACACTGCGTTGGTGCCCATTCAGTTTCAAAACATTATTGAGGGCATAGAGAACGCTAGCATGGAGTATGACAGCTCTAGCCTTCAGGCTACGATGTCGTGTGGATCACCGCTGCATGCAGACCTTAAACAAAGAGTCTTTAAGCATTTTCGCTGTGGTGTGATCGAGCTATATGGCTTAACCGAAGGTGTAATCACGACTCTCGAGCCAGAACATGCGGAAGGCCGTTGGTCATCAGTAGGCAAACCACTCATTGGTACCGATATTCAAATCGTCGGCAGTGATGATGAGATTTTGCCAGCCAATCAAAGTGGCGAAATCGTTTCTAGAGGCCGAATCACCATGCCAGGCTATTTGAATCGCGAGCAAGCAAATATTGATTCGTGTTATTTAGATAGCGCAGGCCGTCAGTGGTTACGCACAGGTGACATTGGCTACTTCGACGATGATGGCTATTTATTCGTTGTTGATCGAAAGAAAGATATGATCTTATCGGGTAGCCAAAATATTTACCCGCAAGATATCGAAGCGATTATGTTCGAGCATCCCGCGATAAGCGAGGTGGCGGTCATCGCAGCAGCAAGTAAGCGTTGGGGTGAAACGCCAGTCGCGATAATTGTTTTGGCTCCTGGCGCCGATTCATCGGCTGAAGAAATTATGCTGTGGTCGAACAATAAACTTGGCCGTCAACAGCGTGTCGCCGAGGTTATTGCGATTGATCAATTACCGCGTAACCCCAACGGTAAAGTATTAAAAAGAGAACTACGTTTAGTATGCAATAATAAGCAGTATGACTAACTATAAGCACGTCTGGTACAGTAGCCACGATGGTTTAAAACTGTATGCACGAGACTACCAATCTATAGGGTCTGATGAAGCAGCAAAGCCCGTGGTGCTTTGTATGCACGGGCTCACCCGAAACTCAGCCGATTTTGAAGGTATTTGCCAACACCTTGCAGATAACTATCGCTTGATCGTCGTCGATCAACGCGGTCGCGGCCTGTCAGCGTATGACCCTGAGCCAGCGAACTATCAGCCGGCCACCTATGTTGAAGACATGTTCGCCTTGCTAAAGCACCTGGATATTTCATCGCTTACGCTCATGGGCACCTCTATGGGCGGCATTATGGCAATGATAATGTCGGCCATGAAGCCTGAGTTGATTGACGGCTTAATTATCAACGATATTGGTCCTGAACTTAACCCAGTTGGCTTGGCTAGAATTCAGGGCTACGTGGGTAAGGCATCACCGGTTTTTAGTTGGCAAGACGCAGCACAACAAAGTAAACAGACGCTGGGTGCTGCATTTCCCGACTTTACAGAGCAAGACTGGCTTGAGTTTGCCCGACGAACCTATCGAGAAGATCTATCTGGTAACCCAGTATTAGATTACGACCCGGCCATCGCGGCACCCATAAAAGCAAGTGAAGGGCAAAGCTTATCGCTCGATCTATGGCCTGTTTTTAAGCAGTCTGTCGACAAGCCCATGCTGTTGCTTCGCGGCGAGTTATCTGACTTGCTAGCGATATCATGTGTAACAAAAATGACGACACTTAAACCTGATATGCAGTTTGCGCAAGTTCCTAATGTCGGTCACGCGCCATTGCTTGATGAAGCAATAGCGGTGACCGCAATTAAACAGTTTTTGCAAACTATTGCTTAATTCCTAAGTTAAAGCTCCTTAGGGCTCTAAGGGCAGCTACCGAGTTCAAAGTAGCCAGCACTTGTTTCAGCCAAGGTGGTGTAGGTGAAAATGTTATTTAGCCCCAAGTAATCGCCTGAACCCGCTGCGTAAGTATAGAACCCAGTTGACGTCGCGCGCCCTGATGCAACATGAGAATAGTTACTCGAGGTAGACTCGGTGCAGGCCGATGGATTGCCATTAGGAGTGCTGTCGCACACATCGCCGATTCCATCGTTGTCGTTGTCAGCTTGATCTGAATTAGCCACACTCGGGCAGTTGTCGATAGTATCGTCTACGCCGTCATTGTCTGAATCAGCGTTTCCACCACCGCCGCCAGTTAGACATGCTTGCTCTGGCCCAACACAAGCAGGCGCATCGTCGGCCACCCATTTGCATTGGCCACCACTGGCGCCAACCTCACGCATGATAAAGGCGGCGGTTCCAAACTCAAGGTAGCAAGCAGAATAACCAAAGCCCCAAGTAATATGGCCTTGTGCAATGTGTAGGTTGTAATCTCCGGATACTCCGGCATCGATATTGAAACTAACGCTGTCGCTACTACTTAAGCCGGTCGTGTCGGTTGCGGTGGCGGTTGCGGTATTAGCGCCACCAGGTAAATTACAGCTCTGTGCTTGATACTGATTTGCCTCAACTTGGGCCGCTACTGTGCCATTCGCAAAGCTAAGCTGTACCGATGCCAAGTTTTGATTAGCGTCTATCACGGTGCCGGTAACAGTCGCACACTGACCATCAATATTGACCGAAATAGCACTAAGGCTAGGTGGGCTTTCCGCTGGTTCAGGGCCAACTCGTACGGTTATGCTGGCCACCGCACCCGCCTTGCCTAGCTCATCTATTGCTAGCGCTTCGATGCTGTAAAGTGCATCGGCTAAGGCCATGCTATTGGCCGCATAGGCTCCGGTGTTTGGATCAGCGCCAACATTGATAGATTCAACCACCACTGGGTTACCAGAGTCTAGGTTGTTGATGGTAATAGCAACGTTACTGACAGAGCCTTCTTGGTCAACCGCATTGCCACTAATGCTGAGCATGCCGCCTGCGTCTACTGCCGTATGATTACTGATTTCTGGACCTGAGTTACGATCTACACGGAGATTATTTTGAGCGAAGAAAGCGCCAAGGTAGCTTGCAAAATTAATGCTGTTATCGGCAACGTAGCTGCCTGATGCACCCGCACCACCGGACCAAGAATGGTCTAGCCCGTTAAACCAAAGTTTTGCTACCCGATTACCTGACCACAGTGTTTGCTCGGCGGTATGGCCAGCACCCTCGCTAATAGTCAAGCTGCCCGATAGTGGCGTCACACCGTAAAGGTTAGCGTAGCCATTAGAGTTCTGTTGATTGTAACAAGTGTTAACCGTGGTATCGGCATCACCGTGTGCAACGACGGCTATTTGGCTGGTAAAATAGCTGCGATAAGCTGCCCCAGCGTAAGTTTCACAACGCGATTTAAAGGTTGCTGGACTGACCGACTCGCAGGTTGAAATAGCTCCGTTTGAGCTAGTACCAATGGTTGGCCCAGCACTCGGTGCCACACCTGCAAACACATCAGGTGCCACACAGGCCGTTTGTGCTGCGAAAGCCGCACCCGATGATAAGCCAGAGATATACACCTGATTCGGGTCTATGCTACGAGCTGAGTCATTGCTCAGGGTGTTGGCTAAACTAATTAGGTTTGCGTAGTCGCCCGAACTTCGGTTAATTGTTCCTTGCCAGTAAGACCAGCAGCTGAAACCGGCTTTATTGACCGCGTCTGGTACCGCAATGACCATACCATGTGCCTCGGCGGCGTCTTCTAAGTTGGCGGTAAGAAAGTTGCCAATAGGTTGAACGCATCCATGTAACACTAGCAATAAGGCTTTACCTGAGCCGATCGACGAATCTGAGTCCGGGGTATAGATATGAACCGAATTAAAGCCGCCAATGGACACATTTTGTTGCCAACTGCCAGCGTGAGCCGGTGCGTTAATAAGGGCAAAGAGTAATACTAGCAAAAAGGTTTTTAATGCAACAACTGAATACATGAACTTGTCGATCATGGTGAATCCTCCGGTGTGAGATAACAATTGCTCGGATTATATTTCTGAGTCAATTTATAATTATGTGGACTCATTACTCATGGACCAAGATTAAGTAAATAAGTACACACGCATCGCATTTCAACATTTGTTGAATATCGAGCAAAACGATACTCAACAATTGTTGAATTGTCAAATGGGCAGCAAAATGGTTGCTATATCTGTGATTTCGGAAACGCTAGTTTTTTGCTCTTAGGCTGACAGGTGAAGCGAGAATGACGAAAATTTAGCACTCGTTAATTTGATTAATGGAATATCTAGGCGTAAAAAATAGTTAGACAAAATTTCTATATAGATATTCATAGCGACAAGGTTTTGTACCTAGCACTAGGGGAAATTACCGTAATGGCCTATTATCGTGATAATAGCCATAGTTAGACGCATGTCAATCAAGGGGCGGTATGGACAATAAATGTAATTACGTATGCTTATCTGATCTTCACCTAGGAGCAAGATACAGCATTCTCTCCAGTCGCGATCAAAATGCGCGCTTTAACGTTACAGAGAAGTCAGATTGTTTAGTTCGACTCGCTGAAGGCTTACGCCATTATGTTCCAAAAGTGTATGGGGACAGTCTACCGAAGCTTATTCTCCTCGGTGATTTGGTGGATCTTGATTTTGCCTCAATGACCGATGTGGTCCGATCACTAGATGTGATGATTGAGGTGTTTTTCTCGGACGAGGAAAACCCGATTTTTCAGAAAGAAATCATTTTCATTCCCGGCAATCACGATCATCGTTTCTGGCAGAACGAAAAAGATACTATGTTTCTGGAGCGGTTTCAGCAGGATGAATACAAATCAGAAGAGCGTATAGCCTATCAAACGTCTGACCTATTTCGTTGCGAGAGCTTACCGTCAAACTTCTTAAATCAATTGCCACTTGCCAAGGCCAAGGGCTTATCGTTTGAATTACGTTACCCGAATTGGGGGCTGAAGCAAACCAATAGTGATACAACAACAAGTAAGCAAGTGATCTTTCATCACGGCCACTATGTCGAACCACTTTACCGCTTGATGACAACGGTTAATCAATTAATCAGTGATATTGAAGATCCGTCTATCGAAGAGCTGGAAAGACAAAATGGCGGTTGGATCAACTTTTTCTGGTCCAGCCTTGGAGCATCACCAGCCCAGCGTGACAACGCCGTATTGTTGTTTGACATCATGCAGAACCCTGCCGCGACCTATCAGTACTCACAACGGTTGGCACGACTGGTGGGAGATTACTTAAGCACTCAGGTTGGAATGTCACCCAGCAATACAATCATAAATAACCTTACTTTAGAAAAGCTAATGACCGGTATTTTCAGCTCGACTCTGGGGAGGGGCTTTCAAGCTGAACGAGCGAGTAGCAAAGATGCGTTGTCGGAAGAAGGCTGGGAAGGGCTGCATTGGTATCTGTCTAAACCACTTTATCGCCAAATACTCGAAGCCTTCATGCCGGATGGCCGACTTGAACCGGCCAACCCCAAAACGATAGAAACCGATACCACCTTTATTTTTGGTCACACACACAAACCGTTTCAGGATTCATTGGGTGTTAAGGGGTTTAAGGCTCCAGTCAAGATTCTTAATACGGGTGGCTGGGTGGTGGACCAGCCCGGTTTCAGCTCAGTTCAGGGCGGCGCGGTAATCTTTGTCGACGAACAACTTAACAGCGCATCATTACGCTTATTTCAGGCACCAGTGAATGGTGAAATGCCGGCCGTCCAAGCACAGGGAGTCTCCGATAGCGAAAGCGATAGCAACACTCTGCTCAAAAGGATGCAGGAAAACCTTGACCCCGAACACTGGACTGCTTTTCAGAGCAGCGCGTGCGAGGCAATTGAACTTCGTGCGATGGAAGTACGGGATCGCTTTTTTGACCGCAACTCAAGTGACGGAGTAAAGCAATATGGCTAAGGCAGCTCAAGGAAAGTCTTCAAGTGACCGCATTTCGAAACAGGTTAGTGATCTCATAGATGGAAAAAACTACAGTGTGGTGGTGGTGGGTTCCGGTTATGGCGGCAGTATTGCTGCCTCACGAATGGCGCGAGCAGGCCAGGATGTCTGCCTCTTGGAGCGTGGTCACGAAATTCGACCGGGAGAGTACCCATCCAGCTTAGGAGAGGCAACAGATCAGACTCAGATTCGCACCGATAGCGACCCCGATTCGCCACAGGGTAAACCGACCGCGCTGTTTGATTTACGCGTAAACGAAGATGTCAGCGCATTGGTAGGCTGTGGTCTTGGTGGTACTTCGCTTATTAACGCCAATGTTTCGTTGCAGCTTAACGAGGCTGTTTTTAAACGCGATGGCCTTGAATGGCCTAAGGAATTCCGTGATCAACCAGATCTACTAAAAAAGTATTACCAGTTAGCACGTGAAGGCCTTGGCGCTAACCCATACCCTCAACCTGATGACCAAGATGCCCTAGGTTACAAGCCATTGAATAAGCTTCTTGCCTTGGAGAAATCAGCAATTGCCCTTGGTGTAGAGGTTACTCGGCCTGATATCAACGTGACCTTTAATCAAGATAAAGATAACCATTTTGGCTTTCGCCAAGCAAAATGCAATTTGTGTGGCGATTGCTGTTCGGGTTGCAATATTGGCGCAAAAAATACCACGCTAATGAATTACCTGCCGGACGCTCACGCGCATGGTGCTGAACTATTTTGTAACGCCACGGTTGACTACATCGAAAAAGCGAGTGACGGTTGGCTGATTCACATAAAACCCACCGAGCGACCTTCTCGCAATAGAATAAAACGTAAGACTATCAAAGCCAAGGTATTGATTCTGGCTTCAGGCACATTGGGCTCAACCGAAATCATGCTGCGTTCAAAAGGCAAAGGGCTATCGTGCTCTAATAAACTTGGCCAGCACTTTTCTGGAAACGGTGACTTATTAGCCTTTGGCTACAACAGCTATTGGAAGGACAATAACGAGCATTCTGATCCTCGATTAAGAGAGGAAGGCAGCGCACGATATGAAAGCATTTACAGTGTTGGTATGGGTGACAATGATCTATCCGAAGAACAGATGCCCGGGCCGTGTATCACTGGTGCTATTGATCTACGCAACGATAAGCTTTCGATTGAAGACCATCTGATGATTCAGGAGGGTGTGGCCCCTGGTGCGCTTGCCAGCGTAGTCCTTGGTGGCCTAGTCTTTGGTGCGGCTGGTAACGCCAATTTCCTCCGCTACGGCGCGGGTCAGGCGGAAACTCGACTTCGAGACATTGAGACCTTAGCTACCACGATTCAAGACGACCCGTCATCATTAAGTAGTCTAGCGTATGAGGGTGCGATTAGCAGAACCCAAAACTACTTGATGATGAGCATGGATACATCTCTAGGTAAGTTAAAATTGAAGCACGATAGCGCCGTCATTCACTGGCCTGACGCGGGTAAGAGTGACGCTATTAAGAGCCACCACACCACCATCGCTCGCGTCAATGATGCGGTACAAGGCCAACTTATAAAAAACCCTTTATGGGGCGACGCCTTCGGCAATAAGCTAATTACGGTTCACCCCTTGGGCGGGTGTCGCATGGCCGATGATTATCATACTGGCGTTGTAAATCATAGCGGCCAAGTTTTCGATTGCGCTGATGATAAATCGGTATATGACGGATTGTATATTTCTGACGGCTCAGTTTTACCTGGTGCAATAGGGGTAAACCCTTTGCTGACGATTAGTGCCTTAACTGAACGATGCTGTGAATTGATTGCAGAACAACGGGGCTGGAATATAGATTACATAAGTAAGGCAAAAAGTAGCAATATCAAAAATACGCCAACCACCACGGACGAGCAATTTGATCAAAGTGCTGCGCTTGCAACATCGCTGGATTTGACAGATGAAATAGTTCAGAAGAGGGACAATCGCTCTGACGACAAGGAAAAGCTACGGCGACATATTAGTCAGGCCGCGACGGCCCTACTCGACCTTTATGATGAAAAACTTATCGCAACCTTTGACTTCACCGAGTCTATGGCCGGTTATGTAGATCAAAGTAACAATCATAGAGAGCAAATGTTAACGAAGCGAGATTATCAACGCGCTTATGCCGGCGGCAGATCCGATGAAACGTCACTACAATTGAAAATGACGATTCAAATCCCTGAATTGCAGAAATTAATCAAGGATCGTCACTACCTTAGTACGATAAAGAAAGGCGAAGTAATCCTAGCGAAACAAAGCATGCCAATTGAGTCCGGAACCTTTCAGCTATTGATTCCGGATTCTGAGGCTGTTGAAAGCTGGCTGATGTTGTATGAACTAAACTTCAAAGATAAAGAAGGTACCCGGCTTAAACTCCTCGGGCGCAAGACTCTCCACAGTGCTGAGGGTTCCCATTGGTGGACAGATTTAAGTACATTGAACGTCGATATTTTCACCGATGACGATGATCGAAAGCGCCTCTACAGCGGTATCGTCGAACTAAGCTTGCAAGAGCTTATTAAAATGGTGAGTACCTTTGAAGCCAAGCTTGGTGGCGGAGTTTTGAGAAAGTTACTGGGAAACCATGTTTACAGGTTGGTTAAGTTAACCGGTAACGTCCCCGCAATAAAAAGTAGCATCGGCACTTATTACCTAACTAAACTAGCCACTTCATTGGGCGAAACCGTGTTCCGTTCGTACGGTGGGCTGCTCTCAACTCTCAACAATTTTCCGAAAAAAGAATTAGCACAGTATGCGCCTGCGGTACCGCTAACGCCGGAGGAGTTTCCACTTATTGAGACCGCAGACGGCTCGACTATAAAACTGACGCGCTATCGATCTGAAAAGCAAGCTTCGGTAAAGGCGACGCAGACGCATTGGCCAGTTATTCTTGCCCCAGGTATGGGTGTTAAGGCGTCCTCTTTTGCAGCTGAGACAGTGGACTCTAATCTTGTTGATTTTCTTAACTGCCAAGGTAGAGATGTGTGGCTGTTTGATTATCGTGCTAGTGCCGATTCAGGCGTTTCGCAGCACCCGTTCACGATAGACGATATTGCCGAATACGATTGGCCGGCGGCGATTGATTTTGTCGACAGCCATTCTGAAGCATCTCAAGTACAAATTGTGGCCCACTGTGTCGGTTCACTAAGCTTGCTGATGAGCCTATTGAAAGAGTTCATTAACAAAGATCAGATTCGATCTATTGTCTCGTCACAGCTCACCTTACATCCGGTAACCAATTGGCTGAACAACGCGAAAGCTGATCTCGACGTTATTGATCAACTCAAGAGTATTCCGCTGATTAGTCAAATGGGTAATGTGCTGGAAATGAATTCTGGCACCACCGGATTCGACCGAATGTTTGATGTAATGGCCTATCAGATACCCACGCCTGAAGGTGAAGAGTGCAACAACCCCGTTTGTCATCGAATACTAGCGACTTACGGACCCTCCTATTTACACTCTCAGCTGAACCACGGCACGCATCTAGAACTTGCCGACTGGTTCGGTAGTATTAACCTCGATTCGTTTCGACAGTTAACGCATATAATCAGAGCCGGTCATGTGGTTGATGCTGAGGGCAAAAATAGCTATTTAGAAGGAATCGCACGCGCCGATTCACAAATACCTACTAAGAACACCATCGATCAACTCGACCTACCAATCACCTTCATGGCTGGTGCGTTGAATCTAGAATTTCTACCACAAACCTCGGTTCGCACCTATGAATGGCTGCGCGCCCACAACCCACTGAGCGAGCATAAATACCATCGGCACGTATTTGAGCATTATGGGCACATGGACTGTTTTATTGGTAAGAATGCCAGTATCGATATATTCCCAGAGATACATCGATGGCTAGAGAAGCACAAGTGAAGCACGCAACTGGGTGTTTTTAAGCTAATACGAGTCGCCAAAAATGGCGACTCGGTGCTCACGCTTGAATAGTTTCAAACGTCCATTAAAAGTTGACTAGTGTGTCAAGAATGAACTATATTTTGAAATTCTCTAGCCGAGCTACAACCTCGGCATAAGCTGCGCGATCATTCAGAATGACACGTAGGAAACCCGTAACCGGACCGTAAGCTATCATTAACTGGATTAAAAAGTATGTCTTCTAAGCCTATACGCTTTCTTCTAAATGATGACGAAGTCAGCTTGGCAGATATCAACCCGAACACAACATTGTTGCAATATCTTCGTGGCACGCTCGCAAAAGTAGGCACTAAGGAGGGCTGCGCATCCGGTGATTGTGGGGCTTGTACTGTTGTTCTTGGCGAGGTGTCTGAAGAGCCTTCGAGTAATGCAAAAATGCATTATAAGACCGTCAACGCTTGTATTACCTTATTACCGAGTCTACACGGCAAGCAACTTGTCACCGTTGAAGACCTACAGCATAACGGTCAGCTGCACCCGGTGCAGGCTTCGATGGTCGAGCAACATGGTTCGCAGTGTGGCTTTTGCACTCCAGGGTTTGTGATGTCACTGTTTGTCTTGAATAAAAAGCATGATCATCCAACACGACAACAAATCGACCAGGCTCTTGGCGGAAACTTGTGCCGTTGTACTGGCTATAGAAGTATTATCGATGCGGCTATGAGCGTTGCAAATAGGCATGATCATTTTGATTCCAACAGCGCCATCACAATCGATAAATTACAGGCGATTAGCGATGAGTCGGCCGCTGCTAATACGTCTCTTCAATTGAGTGGTGATGGCTGTCGCGCCTTTGCGCCAAGGTCGATTGGCGAGTTGGCGCATTTGTGTGAAAGCTATCCAGAGGCGCGCTTGGTTGCCGGAGGCACCGACTTGAGTTTGCAGATAACCCAGGGCCTAGATCAGTTTGATACGCTAATTTCAACTCTCAAGGTTGCAGAGCTTTGCCAAGTTGAGCTTTCTGAAAAAGGTTTTACAATTGGTGCGGCAGCTTCTTATAGCGAGTTTGTTACGCCACTAAGCCAACAATACCCTGAATGGGGGGCGATGATAGAGCGGCTCGGCTCACTGCAAATTCGAAATCTTGGCACCCTGGGCGGTAATATTGCAAACGCCTCGCCGGTGGGTGACATGCCGCCGGTGCTAATTGCCATGGATGCCACAATTCGTTTGCGTAAGGGCGATCGTATTCGACAACTCGCAATCGACGACTTTTTTCTTGATTACAAGAAAACAGCATTAGCAACCGGTGAATTTATCCAATCAATATTCATCCCA
>Ga0316189_10004089_pt1 | contig 14089 bp, 11 predicted proteins | sample LowCovwburrow_MG_FD_204930 | JGI IMG/M metagenome (GOLD analysis project Ga0316189, IMG submission 204930) | Coastal sediment microbial communities from Maine, United States - Lowes Cove worm burrow | ecosystem: Environmental > Aquatic > Marine > Coastal > Sediment | place: USA: Maine...
GGTTGTACCGGGCATTGTTCGAGACCGCCTCGGTCACGGTTTCGGTAGTGATGCTGGAATCGGTCGCCAGCAGTTTCAGTTTTTCAACTTCCTGCACCGCTGCCAGCAGGTTGCCTTCCACGCGCTCGCACAGCAGTTGCAGGGCGTCGGCGTCAATGCTCATGCCCGCATTGCGCACCCGCTGTTGCAGCCAGCGGGGCAGCTCAGCGGCATCTACCGGCCACACCTGGATGGTCACGCCGGCTTTATCCAGGGCCTTGTACCACTTGCTGTTAGTGGATTGCTTGTCGATCTTGCCGGAGATGATCAGCAACACGTCTTCGCCGCTCGCCATGTCCAGGTATTCACACAGGGCCTTGCTGCCCTCGGCGCCCGGCTTGCCGCTGGGCAGGCGCAATTCCACCAGTTTGCGCTCCGCAAACAGCGACATGCTGGAGGCGCTGTGCAGGATATCCTGCCAGTTGAACCCGGAGACCCCGGCGTCGATGACTTCCCGCTCGGTGCAACCCTGCTCCCGCGCTTGCTGGCGGATCAGGTCACAGCACTCCTGCAGCAACAGGGGCTCGTCGCCGCTGACCAGGTAGACGGGAAGAAGCTGCTGTTGCAGGTGACCCGGAAGTTTCTCGGGGTAGAGCCGCATCTAGCCGTTGCCGGTAGCAAAGAAGCCTATGCGACGCATGATCTGGCGGGCGAGATCGGCGCGCATCTCGGATTTGATAATGCGAACCTCCTCAGACTTGCCCACCACGTTGCGCGGGTCATTTTCCATCTGGCGTATTACCGCGACCTCGGTGGTCTCGATGGTCACCTGGTTGTCGGCATCGATGACGGAAAACCGGGCCGTCATGTTGAGTTCAAATTCAGCTACCCGGGCCTCGGAATTGAGTGACAGATTGCGCTGGCTGAAGCGCTCGGGGCCCAGTTCCAGACGATAGTTGGCGCTCTCCCGGTCTGTCCAGGTAATGCCCTGCGCCGCGAAGCGCATCTCTACCTCGCGGCTGAACTCGCTGTTGGGGTTGTCGGTAGACAGGTGCATGCTTTTCCAGCTCTCGGGCAGGACGGTGGCATTGTCGCCCACACCGCGCAACTGGAAGCCGCAGGCGCTGAGCACGAAGCCCAGGCTCAAAAGCAGGATGAAACTGGCAAGGCGCCTGTGCATAGAGATTCCTGGTGATGTCTTAGTTGGCAACAATATTAACCAATTTCCCGGGTACCACAATGACCTTGCGCACGGTGACGCCCTCCAGGAAGCGCTGCACGTTGTCCTGCGCCAGCGCGGCGGCCTCCACCGCGGCCTTGTCGGCATCGGCGGCAACGTCCATTTTGGCGCGCACCTTGCCGTTGACCTGCACCACCATTGCAATGCTGTCCCGCGTCAGCGCGGCCTCATCGACCAGGGGCCAGGGGGCATTCAATACATCACCTGCCCCGCCCAGTGCCTGCCACAGTGACTGGCACACGTGGGGAACAATGGGGTTGAGCATCAGTACCACGGCCCGCAGTGCTTCACCGGTTACTGCCTGATCCTGCTCGTCGCCGGTATCCAGCTTGCCCAGCTCGTTACACAGCTCCATGATCGCGGCGATGGCGGTATTAAAGGTCTGGCGGCGGCCGTAGTCGTCGCTGACCTTGGCAATGGTCTCGTGAGCCTTGCGGCGCACCGCTCGCTGCTGCTCGTTGAGGCTGTTGGTATCCAGGCTTGCGCCGGCGTCAGCCTGTGTATAGTTGGCCACCAGTTTCCACAGGCGCTTGAGGAAGCGATTGGCGCCTTCGACACCCGAGTCAGACCATTCCAGGGACTGCTCCGGCGGTGCGGCAAACATACTGAACAGGCGCACGGTGTCGGCGCCGTAGCTGTCAATCAGCGATTGCGGGTCTACCGTATTACCCTTGGACTTGGACATCTTGGCGCCATCTTTCAGCACCATGCCCTGGGTCAGCAGGCGGATGAAAGGCTCATCGGATGTGACCAGGCCCTCGTCCCGCAGCAGTTTGTGGTAAAAGCGGGCATATAACAGGTGCAGGATGGCGTGTTCGATGCCGCCCACATACTGGTCTACCGGCGCCCAGTAGTCCGCCTCACTGTCCAGCATGGCCTCGCCGTTGCGGGCACAGGCATAGCGCGCGTAGTACCAGGAAGACTCCATAAACGTGTCGAAAGTATCCGTTTCCCGGGTGGCCGCGGCGCCACAGGACGGGCAGGGCACCTGGTAAAATTCCGGCATCTGCTTGAGCGGTGAGCCCACGCCCTCAAATTCAACCGCGGTGGGCAGCACCACGGGCAGGTCCTGCTCGGGCACGGCAACGGCGCCGCATTTATCGCAGTTGATGATGGGTATGGGTGCACCCCAGTAGCGCTGGCGCGATACACCCCAGTCCCGCAGGCGGAAATTGACCGTGCGCTGGCCGCGACCCTGCGCCTCCAGCCGGTCGGCAATGGTATTGAATGCCCGCTTGAAATCCAGACCGTCGAACTCGCCGGAGTTAAGCAGTACACCCTTGTCAGTAAACGCCGCCTCGCCCAGATCGCAGTCCTCGTCACCGGCTGGCTCAATGACCTGCACGATGGGCAGGCCGTAGCGGGTGGCGAACTCCCAGTCCCGCTGGTCGTGACCGGGCACCGACATCACGGCCCCCGAGCCATAACTCATCAATACAAAATTGGCGACCCATACCGGGACTTCCTTTCCGGTCAGCGGGTGCGTGGCAGTCACGCCAGTGTCCATACCCAGTTTTTCCATGGTGGCCATTTCCGCTTCGGCCACCTTGATATTGCTCTGGGAGGCGATAAATGCTGCCAGTTCCGGGTCATTCTCCGCGGCAGCCAGTGCCAGGGGGTGCTGGGGTGCCACCGCCACGTAAGTGACACCCATCAGAGTATCCGGGCGCGTAGTGTAGACGCTGAGCGCAGTGCCGTCTGTCAGGGTGAAGTCCAGGTCCACACCTTCAGAGCGGCCTATCCAGTTGCGCTGCATGGTGCGCACCTGCTCCGGCCACTGGTCCAGGGTGTCCAGATCGGTCAGCAACTGCTCCGCGTAGTCGGTAATCCGGATAAACCACTGGTCTATCTCGCGGCGCTCCACGGGGTTGTCACAGCGCCAGCAGCAGCCGTCCACCACCTGCTCGTTGGCCAGCACCGTCTGGTCGGTCTCGCACCAGTTCACCTCGGCCTTCTTCTTGTAGGCCAGGCCTTTCTCAAACAGGCGCGTGAAAAACCACTGCTCCCAGCGATAATACTCGGGGTTACAGGTGGCGATCTCGCGATCCCAGTCATAGGCAAAACCCAGCTGACGCAGCTGGTCGCGCATATAATCGATGTTCTGCGCGGTCCACTGCGCCGGCGGTACCTTGTTCTGGATGGCGGCGTTTTCTGCGGGCAGGCCAAAGGCGTCCCAGCCCATGGGCTGCAGCACGTTCTTGCCCTGCATACGCTGGTAACGGGCGATCACGTCGGCGATGGTGTAGTTGCGCACATGACCCATGTGCAGCTTGCCGCTGGGGTAGGGGAACATGGCCAGGCAGTAAAATTTCTCCCGGGTATCGTCCTGTTGTACGGCAAAGCTGTTGTGCTTCAGCCAATGTGCCTGTGCAGCCTGTTCCAGGGCCTGTGGGTTGTAGCGTTCTTCCATCACGGTTTTGCTGTTGCGTCCTTCAAAAAGCGGTTACCACCTGCCCCCGTACTTATCTTTCGGGTGATTGTGGGGCCGGTAAAAAGAAGCGCGGATTCTAGCAGTATTTGTTTGGGGCTGCGATGTTTGTCAGCCCTAGTTGCCCGGTTGTCAGTGGCGGGGTTTGCCCTTTCAGGGCACGCTACAAGCCCATCCATGGGGGCTCGGGGGCGCGGATCGCCGCCCGGGCCTTCCATGGCCGCCCAAGCCCCATGGACGGGTTTACGGCGTGTCCAGAAAGCCTTATTCGCGCCTGTATGGCGGGGTCGGCAGCACCCGGTAGTGCAAGCGCTCAGGTAAAAGGGTGGAAATATTGCGATTTAGGGTCCAAGCTTAAAGCATGCGTAAGACCAGTGACATTATCTGGCAGGACGCCCAGCACCAGGTGCTGTTCGAGATTCTGGACCTGATCAAGGACGCCGGTTCGGATTCACAGGTGTTGTTCAAGTTAAAGGATTACACCGAGAACCACTTTGCCCTGGAAGAGCTGTATATGGCGCAACTGGAGTTCCCGGGCAGGGACGCGCATATCGAATCCCACAATCGTTTTCGCGAGGAAATTGATGAGTTGCTGGGGCAGGGAGAGCAGTTGGACGACCAGTTCCGGGAAATCATCGGCACCTATCTCACCGAGTGGCTGACCCGGCATGTATTCGGCATCGATAAAGAACTGGAAGATTTTATCCTGCAATCCGATACCCGTTAGGCCGGCTAGGGGGTTTCGCGCCAGAACCCCACATACATCAATAACATCAACAGCAGGGTTATAGCGCTGCCGGCGATCATCGGCGTGGTGCCAAAGCTGCCAAAGGGTGTGTTGCCAAGCATCACGTTGACCTCGCCCACCAGAGTCGTAGCCATGAACTGTTCGGTGCGTTTCACGATGCGGCCCTGGTGATCAATGATGGCTGAGACGCCATTGTTGGTGCCGCGCAGAATATAGCGGCCGTTTTCCAGGGCGCGCATCTGGGTGATCTGCAGGTGCTGTAGCGGGCCGATAGAGTCGCCGAACCAGCTGTCATTGCTGATGGTAATCATCAGGTCTGCATCGCGCGCGGCAGTTGCCACCTGCTCGGCGTAAACAATCTCGTAACAGATGAAAGGCGCCGCGCGATAGGCGCCCACGCGCAGTGGGCCCTGGCCCGCCGGTCCCGGGCTGAAGCTGGACATGGGCAGGTCGAAAAAGGCGATCAGGCCGCGCAGCAGTTGCTCCATGGGCACGTATTCACCGAAAGGTACCAGGCGCTGCTTGTAATACTCCCCCTGGCCATGCCCCAGGGCGACGATGCTGTTGTAGTAGGCATCTCCCCCCTGCGGGCGCGAGGGAACCCCGGTGATCAGGGTGGTTTCACTGTTTGCCGCGCGCTCTACCAGGGGTTGCAGGAAGGGCTGCGCGCGTTGCAGGTAGCCTGGAATCGCCGCCTCTGGCCAGATCACGATATTCCGGCCCATCTGCGGCTCGGTAGCCTCGCGCAACTGCTCGAGAATGGGCTGGTACCAGGACGGGTTCCACTTGTGCTCCTGGGGTACGTTGGGTTGTATCAAGGCGACGCTGAGAGGTTGCTCAGTGGCCCTGGCCACCCATACGGTGGGCTTTAGCGCGGCACCGCCGCCCCACAGGGTGATTACGATCACCGAGTAGGTGGCCAGGGCGATAGGTTCGCGACTGCGCCAACCCAGGAACAGGCAGGTGCCGCTGAGGGCACAGATAAATGACAGGGAGAAAACCCCCATGACGGGCGCCCAGCCGGCGATCCAGGTAGAGGTGTGGGCATAGCCCAGGTACATCCAGGGGAAGCCGGTGAACAGCCAGCCGCGCAACCACTCAAACAGTACCCACAGTACCGGGAAGCCCATCAGCATGCCCCCGGGCAGGGGGCGCACCAGGTAACAGTAGCTCCAGGCAAACAGGGCCTGGAACAGTGCCAGGCCGGCACAAAACAGGGCGGTGAGAAATACCGCCAGGGGGACGCTGGCATAGCCGTAGACATGGATGCTGACGTACACCCAGGACACGCCGCTGCCGAACAGTCCCAGCCCGTATAGCCAGCCGCGCCACAGCGCCTGCCCGGGGCTGCAGCTGCACAGTAGATAGGCGTATATCGCGCAGCTGAGAATACCCAGTGGCCACAGGTTGAAGGGCGCCAGTGACAGGGTCACCAGGGCACCCGCCAGAGGCGCGATGATCAAGACCAGCAAGGGGGAAAGTCCGTTATCGGTTTTCATCAGTCAGGCCTGCCAGCGGTGTCAGGCTTCTACTGGGCGCATGCGCAGGCTTTGGATCGTGCGCTGATCAGCATTGATCACCTTGAATTCGAAGTCGCCAATGACGGTGGTCTCATTGCGTGTGGGCATATGGCCAAAAGCCTGGATGACCAGGCCGCCAATGGTGTCGAACTCCTCCTCATTGAGGTCGGTTTTGAAATATTCATTGAAATCGTCAATCGGCGTGAGGGCTCTGATAAAAAAGTCGCCGTCACTGATTTTGCGAATAAACTGGTCGGTGGCGGCATCCGTTTCATCCTCGATTTCACCGACAATTTCTTCCAGCACATCCTCGATGGTCACCAGCCCGGCTACGCCCCCGTACTCATCGATGACAATGGCCATATGGTTGCGATTTTCGCGGAATTCACGCAGCAGGACGTTCAGGCGCTTGCTCTCCGGTACCACCATAGTGGGCCGCAGCAGATCATTGATATTGAAGTTGCCATTGTCCTGTTCGAGTATTTGGGGCAGCAGGTCCTTGGCCAGCAGAATGCCGAGTATGTCATCCGTGCTGTCGCCAACCACCGGGTAACGGGAGTGGGCGGAGCGGATGATCTGGGGCAGTACGTCCTCCAGCGAGCAGTCCGACTTGATAACCGTCATCTGGGCGCGTGGAATCATAATGTCCCGGGCCTGCATGTCGCTGACCTGCATCGCCCCTTCCATGATGCTGCGGGCATCCTCATCAATAACCTCGTTCTCCGCGGCTATCGACAGCACATCCTCGAGATCCGTGCGGTTGCGTGGTTCAGAGGAAAACAGCAGGCTGATCTTGTCAACCCAGGACTTTTCGTTGCTGTCAGTAATGGTACGGTCGTCGCTCATCCGCAGTTGCGCTCCATACCCTCAACACCGTAAGGGCAGTCGAAGTTGAGTTGCTCAAGAATGCGTGATTCCAGTGCCTCCATGGCTTCGGCCTGATTGTCCTCAATATGGTCATATCCCAGCAGGTGCAGGGTGCCATGTACCGCCATATGCGCCCAGTGGGCAGCCAGTGTTTTGTGCTGCTGTGCGGCCTCACGGCGCACTATCGGTGCGCAGATTACAATATCGCCCAGCAGCGGCAGTTGCGGTTCCGGGGGCAGATCGCAGGGGAACGACAGTACGTTGGTGGGACCGTCCTTGCCGCGGTAATCCCGGTTGAGCTGGGTCATTTCCTCAGTGTCCACCAGGCGCACGCAGATTTCACTGTCTCGAGCGCGGGTGCATCCCGCCGCCATGGCCGCCGCAATCCAGCGTTGTAAGTCTTCCTCGTCGGGGGTGGGTTCAGCGCTTGCAGACTGGATATCCACGTGCAGGTTCATCGCTGGTTTTTGTCCAGGGAGGTCGTGTTCTGTTCGTGCTTGTCATAAGCCTCGACGATGCGTTGCACCAGCGGGTGGCGCACCACATCTTTATTGGCAAAGTAGGTGAAGCCAATCCCCTCCACACCATCCAGGATATTGCTGACATGGGTGAGTCCGGAGTGGCTGCCCCGGGGCAGGTCGATCTGGGTGGCATCCCCGGTGATCACCGCCGTGGAGCCAAAACCGATACGTGTCAGGAACATTTTCATCTGCTCACGTGTGGTGTTCTGGGCCTCGTCGAGAATGATAAAGGCATTATTGAGGGTGCGCCCGCGCATAAATGCCAGGGGTGCCACTTCAATGATGTTGCGTTCTATGTATTTATTCACGGTCTCGAAACCCAGCATCTCGTAGAGCGCGTCATACAGCGGGCGCAGGTAGGGATCGATTTTCTGGCTCAGGTCGCCCGGCAGAAAGCCCAGTTTTTCCCCCGCTTCCACTGCCGGGCGCACCAGCAGGATGCGGCGCACCTGCTCCTGCAGCAGCGCTTCCACGGCGCAGGCCACCGCCAGGTAGGTCTTGCCGGTGCCTGCCGGTCCTATGCCAAAATTGATGTCAGTGTGCTTGATGGTGCGCACATAGGCCTGTTGGTTGACGCCGCGAGGCTTGATGGAGGTGCGTTTGGTGCGAATAACCTGTATCGCCTCTACTGCGCCTTCCTGTGAGGTTTCGGCCAGGCGCTCCACTCCCGATTGCTGTAAATTCAGGTGCAGTGATTCCGGGCTCAGTCCCACTCCCTGGCAGACCTCTGCGTACAGGTGGATCAGTAGCTGGGCACCCGCCCTGACATTGACCGCCGGACCCTGTACCTGGAACTGGTTGCCACGCGCGCTGATGGTAATGCCCAGGCGCTCTTCGATCTGGCGCAGATGGCAGTCCAGTTGGCCACACAGCAGTGCCAGGTGACGCGCATCATTAGGTTCCAGGGTGAGGCTTTGCTGGGTCGTCTGCTGGGGGGAAGCTTCGTTGTTCAAAATACTCGTTAGCCGCTGCGGGCAATAGGGTTAAGGGTAAGCATATACCGGAATTCGCCCGCGTCAACTATCACGCAGACGGCCTCGCAGAGAGTTGGGCAGGGCTTCGACAATGTCGACATGCACAAATTCGCCGATCAGGCCGTGGTCGCTGCTGGAAAAATTGACCGCCCGGTTGTTTTCGGTGCGGCCCTGCAACTGTCCGGGATCTTTTTTCGATACCCCGGTCACCAGTATTTCCCGGGTACTGCCCACCATGCGGCGGCTGATTTCCTGGGCGTGCTGGTTGATGCGCGCCTGCAGTATCTGCAGCCGCTGTTTTTTCCTTTCCTCGTCGGTATTGTCCGGCAACTCCGCGGCGGGGGTGCCGGGTCGTGCGCTGTACACAAAGCTGAAGGATGTGTCGAAACCGATGTCTTCTATCAGTTTCATGGTGGCGGCGAAATCGGCCTCGGTCTCACCCGGGAAGCCGATAATAAAATCTGATGAAATACTGATATCGGGCCTGACTTTGCGCAGGCGGCGTATCTTGGATTTGTATTCCAGTGCCGTGTGGCCGCGTTTCATGGCCATCAGGATACGGTCTGACCCGCTTTGCACCGGCAGGTGCAGGTGATCCACCAGTTGCGGTATCTCCGCGTAGGCGTCGATCAGTGCATCCGAAAACTCCACCGGGTGGGACGTGGTATAGCGAATACGCTTGATGCCGGGTACCCGGGCGACCAGGTGCAGTAACTCGGCGAAATCAACGATGTCGCCCTCGTGATTCTCGCCGCGATAGGCGTTGACGTTCTGGCCCAGCAGGTTGACCTCGCGCACGCCGCCTCCGGCAAGGTGGGCTATCTCCGCAATGACATCGTCCACCGGTCGGGACACTTCCTCACCGCGGGTATAGGGCACTACGCAGAAGGTACAGTACTTGCTGCAGCCCTCCATAATGGAGACAAAGGCCGTGGGACCATCGACCTTGGGGTCGGGCAGGTTGTCGAATTTTTCGATTTCAGGGAAGCTCACGTCCACCACAATGGTGCCACCGGGCCCGCGCTGGTCCATCATTTCCGGCAGACGATGCAGGGTCTGAGGACCGAATACCAGATCCACATAAGGTGCCCGGCGGCCAATCTCCGCGCCTTCCTGGCTGGCCACGCAGCCGCCCACGCCGATGATCAGGTCCGGGTTGCGCTGTTTCAGGTGTTTCCAGCGTCCCAGTTGGTGGAATACCTTCTCCTGGGCTTTTTCCCTTATAGAACAGGTGTTTAGCAACAATACGTCGGCTTCTTCCGGGTTGTCCGTGGGCACCAGGTCGTGGCTTTCATGCAGTAAATCGCGCATACGAGCGGAGTCGTATTCGTTCATCTGGCAGCCGTGTGTCTTGACGAAAAGCTTTTTGCTCACGAGTTTCCGGTGGCGTTGTTATCGCCGTGCCTGTTCCAATGCTGAAAAGGGCTGCGGAGTATACCGATTTAGTGCGCTGAAACCTAGGCGTCACGCGCTATACAGGCTGGTATTCTGCGCCCATGGTGGTAATATTGCCGCCCCCTGAAAACAGGTGCCCGCCGAGCGCACACCGCGCGATAGCTGCCGCACGAGGAAACAATGGCCAACCAACCCGTCTACAAGGTGATCTTTCAAAACGGCAACCAGGTGTTTGAGGTCTTCGCCCGCCAGATCTACCAGAGTGATATGTGGGGATTTATCGAGGTGGAGGAGTTCGTTTTCGGCGAGCGTTCAAAAATCGTTGTGGATCCCAGCGAAGAGAAATTGAAGAACGAGTTCAGCGGGGTGAAGCGCAGCTATATCCCGCTGCAGGCTATCATCCGCATCGACGAGGTCGACAAGGAAGGCAGCAGCAAGATTTCCGACGCCTCTCCCGGAGATAGCAATGTGGCCAGTTTCCCCTTCGCCGGCATCAATCCCGGCCAGCAGGGTGGGGAAGAGTAACCCCGCCCACGCTGGATAGTACTGATCCAGTAGCTGGTGTCAGCTGCACCACTTCCTGAGCAACCACTTTTTTACCGATTTTAGTGAGCCTGTAGTGCCGGGGCGGGCAGTTTTACGCTTGAAAATACCGGTTCGGCCCACATATAGAGATGATGGTGCCAATAGAAGAAGGGGTCGTAAAAGCATGAGCGAACAGGACGAAGCGTTACACGCCGAGATCTTGGATTCACCGCAGGGTGGTCAGGCGCCGGCGGTGGCAGATGATGTCCTGCCGGAAACCCTGTACCTGATGCCGGTGCCCCACAGGCCTTTCTTCCCCGGGCAGGCGCAGCCCGTAGCGATTAACCCCGCTGAATGGGGTACTACCCTCGAAGCCGTGGCCAAGGCGGGTCACGGACTGATTGGCCTGTCTTATGTGGACAAGGTGGACCCGCAGTCGCTGGATCCGCGCCAGTTCCCCGAAATCGGCTGCGTGGTGCGCCTGCACCGCCCGCCCCAGATCGACCGGCAGGGGGGGCAATTCCTGGCCCAGGGGGTGAAGCGTTTTCGCATTGTGCGCTGGCTGAGCGACAAAGCGCCCTACCTGGTGCAGGTGGAGTACCCGCGCAGCCAGGGCGATAAGAATTCTGACGAAATCAAGGCCTATGCAATGGCCCTGATCAAGGAGATCAAGGAGCTGTTGCCGCTGAACCCGCTGTACAGCGAAGAGCTCAAGCAGTACCTGGCAAATTTCAGTCCCACCCAACCCAGTTTGCTGGCGGACTTTTCCGCCGCCCTGACCACTGCCTCGGGTGAGCAGCTGCAGGAGATTCTCGACACATTGCCGCTGCTCTCGCGTATGGAGAAAGTCCTCACGCTGTTGCGCAAAGAGCGCGAGGTGGCGGAACTGCAGGGTCAGATCACCAGTCAGGTCAACGAAAAAGTCTCGGATCAGCAGCGGGAGTTTTTCCTGCGCGAGCAACTGAAAATCATCCAGAAAGAGCTGGGCCTGTCCAAGGACGATCGTACCTCTGATGCGGAGATGTTTGAGGCGCGTATTGCAGAGCTCACCATGCCGGAGGCGGCTGAGAAGCGCATTCGCGAAGAGTTGCACAAGCTTTCGGTGCTGGAAACCGGGTCCCCGGAGTACGGGGTAACACGCAATTACCTGGACTGGGCGACCTCGGTGCCCTGGGGCGCATTGTCCGAGGACAACCTGGAGTTACCCCACGCCCGTACGGTACTCGATGAGCACCACGAGGGGTTGGAGGACGTAAAGAAGCGCATTCTGGAGTTCCTCGCTGTGGGCGCCTTCAAGGGGGAAATCTCCGGGTCAATTTTATTGCTGGTGGGACCGCCGGGAGTGGGCAAGACCAGTATCGGCCGCTCGGTGGCCGACGCCCTGGGTCGGAAGTTCTATCGCTTCAGCCTGGGAGGCATGCGCGACGAGGCGGAGATCAAGGGGCACCGTCGCACCTATATCGGCGCCATGCCCGGCAAGTTTGTACAGGCTTTGAAAGAGGTGGAGGTCGCCAACCCGGTGATCATGCTGGATGAAATTGACAAGATAGGCGCGTCCTACCAGGGCGATCCGGCCTCTGCTTTGCTGGAAGTTCTGGACCCGGAACAGAACAGCGATTTCCTGGACCACTACCTCGATTTGCGGGTGGACCTGTCCAAGGTGCTGTTTATCTGCACCGCCAACCAACTGGATACTATTCCCGGTCCGCTACTGGATCGCATGGAAACCCTGCGCCTGTCCGGGTATGTAGCTGAGGAAAAGCTGGGTATCGCGCGCAAGCACCTGTGGCCCAAGCAACTGCAGCGCCACGGGCTCAATGACGAGCAGTTGAAGATCAACGACGCGGGACTCAAGTACGTGATTGACTCCTATTGTCGCGAGGCCGGCGTGCGCACACTGGAAAAGCAACTGGCGCGCATCATGCGCAAGTCCATTGTGCGCCTGCTGGACGAGAAGGAGGACAAACTGCGCATTGGCAAAAAAGACATCGACGAATTGCTGGGCAGGCCGCCGTTCCAGCCCGACAAGCCGATGCGCGGACTGGGGATAGCCACCGGCCTGGCCTGGACCGCCATGGGCGGTGCGACCCTGGTTATCGAGTCCTCCCAGATACACACCCTGAACCGCGGCTTCAAGCTGACCGGGCGCCTGGGGGAGGTGATGAAGGAATCGGCGGAGATCGCCTACAGCTATGTCATTGGTCATCTCAAGGACTATGGCTGCGATCTGGATTTTTTCGACATGAGTATGGTGCATTTACATGTCCCCGAGGGTGCCACGCCCAAGGACGGCCCCAGCGCGGGTATCACCATGGCCACCGCACTGATATCGCTGGCACGCAAGGAGCGCATCAAGCGACCTATTGCCATGACCGGAGAACTGACCCTGACTGGGCAGGTGCTGCCGGTGGGAGGTATTCGGGAAAAAGTCATCGCCGCACGGCGCAGCAAAGTTATGGAACTGATTCTGCCCCATGCCAACCGCCGCGATTTCGAGGAGCTACCCGATTACCTGCGCGATGGCATCAACATCCATTTTGCACGCAACTACCGCGAGGTGTTCGAATTCGTTTTTCAGGAGCACCGCCAGGACAAGTCGCTGCACTGATAGCGCCGGCGCCATTGCACTACTCCTGGCAGGGCTGCCAGTTGCCCGCAGCGCGCGCGGTCACCACGGCGCGTCGGGGGGCGGGATAGCCTTCAATGGATTTGCTGCTGTCGCCCGGATCAAGGAAATCGCTGAGGGAGTGAAAGCGCATCCAATCGGTGGAGCGCTGCTCAGCTACTGAGGTAGTGGTGACGTCCAGCAGTTGCGGATCGGTAAACCCGATTTTACGCAGCCAGCCCAGCAGGGTGGCGCAGCTGGGCAGGAACCACACGTTGCCCATACGCGCATAGCGACCTTCGGGCAGCAGGGTATCCCCGAGTTCGCCTTCAATCACCAGGGTTTCCAGCACCAGCTGTCCACCGGGGCGCAGGCACTCCTTCAACTCCAGCAGGTGATCCATGGGCGAGCGGCGGTGATACAGCACCCCCATGGAAAATACCGTGTCGAAGGCCGCCAGTTTGGGCGGTACCTGTTCTATGCCCATTGGCAGCACCCAGGCGTTGTCCTGTTGCAGGTATTTTTGCAGCGCCCAGAACTGCACTACGAACAGCGGGGTGGGGTCGATACCGATAACTTCCCGGGCGCCGTCCCCCAGCATGCGCCAGCAGTGATAGCCGCTGCCGCACCCCACATCCAGGACGCGGCGGCCATTCAGGGAGTCAATATTGTTCTGCAGTCGGTCCCACTTCCAGTCGGAACGCCACTCGGTATCGATATGCACGCCGAACAAATCGAAGGGACCCTTGCGCCAGGGGTGCAGCCCCATCAGTGTTTCCTGCAACGTGGCTTTGGTCGCCTCGTCCAGTGGTTGCTCTGTGCGCGCACCGACTCGAGAGCCGTCCAGTTGCAGGTGGTCTGCCTTGATCCGGGGCAGCTCATCCAGTGTCTGTAACCAGCGCGCCAGGTCCCCGTAGCGTTCCCGGGACAGGCCCGCAGCGACCTGTTGCGAGAGCAACTGGGCCCAGGCATCGAGGTCACCGCCGCGCCAGCGGGTAATCAGCGGTTGGTAGTCGATCATTTCAGTGCGATCAGTGAGGCGAAGTTAAAGCACTGGAACCACACGTCGCAACTGCTGAAACCGGCGGTAGCGATACGCTCTTTGTGCGCGGCGAGCGTTTCCGGGACCAGCACATTTTCCAGGGCACTGCGCTTTTGTGCAATTTCCAGGTCGCTGTAGCCGTTGGCGCTCTTGAACTGGTGGTGGGCTTCGATATTAAGCTCGTCCAGGTGCGGGTCTTCGAACGTAACCTTCTCCGACAACACCATGATGCCCCCGGGACGCAA
>Ga0316189_10004090_pt1 | contig 14088 bp, 11 predicted proteins | sample LowCovwburrow_MG_FD_204930 | JGI IMG/M metagenome (GOLD analysis project Ga0316189, IMG submission 204930) | Coastal sediment microbial communities from Maine, United States - Lowes Cove worm burrow | ecosystem: Environmental > Aquatic > Marine > Coastal > Sediment | place: USA: Maine...
TACGCTTGTGCTTCCGAATGACTGGAGTCTCAGCAATGGGAATGCATTCATGAACCCCACCAGCCTGGAGAGCAAGCGTAAGACCCTGGACGCCGGCGCCACGATAAAGCTGGGCAGTTCCTGGAGGATTCTGGCCAATTACGAACGGCAGACCAAGGATGGCACGTATACCTTTGGTGGCGGCGTGTTTCCGTTTAATGGCGTGGTTCTTCCTGCGCCGTTCGATTACACGACCAATCTGTTCGATGTGGGGCTGGAATACGCGGGAAACCGGGGGCAGGCCCGACTCGAATTCAGCGGTTCGGATTTCAATAACGGCAACAATTCCGTGACCTGGGACAGTCCGTTTGCCCGGGGTTTTGGTGATGAAGTTTCCCGCAGTGCGCTGGCGCCCGACAACAAGTATCACCAGCTAAGCCTGGCCGGCGCCTACCGATTTTCAACCCGTTTCCGGGTTTCAGGCAAGGCATATATTGGCAAGGCCAAACAGAATGTAACGTTCCTGCCCTATTCCACCAATCCCAGGTTCGATGACCTGGAGCTGCCACGCACGTCGCTCAACGGAAAACTGGACACCTCGATGTACAACCTGTCGGGCCGCATGTATCTGCGCCTGGCTGACGGCCTCGATCTGACAGCTCAATACAAGAAGGATGAGCGGGACAACAAGACTCCGATAGATAGCTATACGCCGGTCCTGATGGAAGTGATTGAGACCGGTCCGTTCAGCAACCGCCCCTATAGTTATGACCGTCAGCAGGGCTGGGGCGAACTGCGTTATCGGCCGATACGCAACATTCGGATCAATGCCGGACTGAAACGGGCCACCCTCGAACGCACCTACCAGGAAGTCCGCAAAAACACGGAAGACTCCTATTGGGCTGAAATGCAATTGACCCCCTGGGCCTTGCTGGACACCCGTTTGAAGTACGAGCACCTGGATCGCGACTCGACGGTACATGAGCAGCAGGGGAACTACGGTCGCGATGAACACCCGTTGATGCGCAAGTACAACATGGCGGACCGCGATCGTGACCGGGTGACGATCGAGTTCGACCTGTCGCCCACCGACCGTCTGGCCGTCAATATGAGCTATTACCAGACCGACGACGAGTACACCGAATCGGCGGTCGGTCTGACAGACGGTAAAGAGTCCAGCGTAAACCTGGATCTCAATTACGCTTTAGGCAAAAATTCCACCGCCTATGCCTTTTTCTCAAAGGAGCGCATCAAATCTACCATTTCGGGTTCACCCAATGTGTCTACAGGTCCCTGGACTTCTTTTACGGACGACAAAATAACCTCCTGGGGACTCGGCATTTCCGGCCGCATCAATGACAAGACGAGTTACGGTTTGGATTATGTCTATTCAGATGCGAAGGGCAACATCCGGACCGAGACCAACGCCGACGAACCTCCGTTCCCCGAATTGTTATCAAAACTGCGAACGGTGCGGGTTTACATGAATCACAAGTTCAATGACCGTTGGGGACTGGGTCTGAATCTGCTGCAGGAAAAGTACGATTCGTCTGACTGGTACGTGGATGGATTCGGGCCACTGGATGTGAATGGATTGATGACTCTCGGTGAAATAAGCCCGAATTACAATGTGTGGTCTGCGAGCCTGTTCGCAACCTTGAATTTCTGATTCTTAAGCAACCCGGCCGGGCAGTTTCCCCACCCGGCCGGGTTCGGACGTACAATATCCTTCATGCTACGTAGATCTCTGCTGCCCGCAATATTCCTTTTGCTCGGATACGGGTTCTGGGCCAGTGCGGAATTCAAGACCGTCGCCGCCGGCGTAGCCATTTTCCTTTTCGGCATGCTTGCACTGGAGGAAGGCTTCAAGACTTTTACCGGGGGAACTCTTGAGAAAATCCTGAAAGCCTCGACCAACCGGTTATGGAAAAGCATGGCTTTTGGCGTCGTGTCAACGACGATCATGCAGTCGAGTTCGCTGGTATCCGTTATAACGATCTCATTTCTCAGTGCCGGCCTGTTGGAATTATCTTCGGCCATTGGCATCATCTTCGGCGCCAACCTGGGCACCACCACGGGTGCCTGGCTGGTGGCGGGCTTCGGGCTGAAAGTGAACCTGTCTGCCTATGCCATGCCGATGCTGGTGTTTGGAATTCTCCTTATTTTTCAGAAGCAGAAAAACCTGAAAGGCGCAGGCTATATCCTGACCGGGCTCGGTTTCCTGTTCCTGGGAATACACTACATGAAAGAAGGTTTTGACTCTTTTGGGCAGACCATCAACCTGGCGGAATATTCCATCGCAGGCTATCCCGGCGTCTTCGCTTTTGCCGGCATCGGTATCCTGGCAACCGTGGTTATGCAGTCGAGCCACGCAACGCTCATTCTGATCCTGGCGGCGCTTGCGGCACAACAAATAAGCTATGAAAACGCCCTGGCGCTGGCTATTGGGTCCAACGTTGGAACCACAATCACCGCCATTATCGGATCACTGGGTTCCAGTGCGGATGGCAAGCGTTTAGCCGTAGCTCACCTGGTATTCAACGTGGTTACCGGCATCATCGCGATCATCGGAATTTACCAGTTAATGGAGTTTGTCGGCTGGGCCAGTGCCTACCTGGGTATTGCGGCCGAAAACTACACCTTGCAACTGGCTGTGTTTCATTCCGTGTTTAACCTGCTGGGCATTATCGTGATGCTGCCGCTGTTGAACTGGCTGGTGAAATTTCTGGAGCGGCTGTTTACTGGTCAACCATTCGAAGTTGAACAGCCTGTTTACCTGAGCGATGCAACACGCTCCATGCCCGAGGCTGCGGTTGAGGCGGTGCGTAAAGAAACGGTACGCCTGTATGATCTTGCAGTTAGCGTAATCACTGATGGCCTGAGCATCCAGCGGGACGCCCTTCAATCCGGGGAAAAGCCCAAGCAGGTTGTCAAGCAGTCCTCTGCCGTGATCGATGAAGATATCGACACGCTTTATGAAACAAAGCTGAAATCCCTGTATGGGAAAATCGTCGAATTCGTCATCCACACCAAGGGTGGGTATACAGAAGGGAGACTGAAAGAGGAATTGCACGAACTCCGGGACGCAGGCCAGCATGTCATTGAAGCCGTCAAGGGGGTCAAGCATTTCAAAAAAAACCTGACCCGGTCCATTCGCTCGGATAACGTTTACATCAGGAAGCAATACGATCTTTTACGCCGCCTGATCGTCAGGGTTTTACGGGAAATCGATACGGTCCGGTCGACCCCGGAAGAATCAGAATCGATTCTGTCACTGGACCAGGTCAAACTTGAGGTTGGAAAAAAGACTGAGAAAATCAGTGATGGACTGGATGATTTGATCCGGCAGCAACACATCACCGTACCAATGGCAACTTCGCTGATGAATGACATTTCCTATTGCAAAGAGATCTGCTGGGACTTGCTGGAAGCGGGCGCAACGCTGTTCTCGGTGCCCGATCTGCATGAAAAAGCCGCGATGCGAAGTGTTGCCCTGGATGAACAGGAAATTACTGAAATGATGAAAAGCCAGGAACAGGAACCTAGCCGATGAAAGCAAAAAAATTGCTCAACAAGCTGAAAGATATCCTCAGTGATGAACGACAGGCGCAGCTGGCCAGGTATTCTTCCCTGAAAAAAGTCCTGAAGTCACTCAGGAATGAGAAAATCAGGCTGGAAATGAAACTGGCCGAAGCTCGAAATGAAGAAGACCGACAGGAAATTGCATCAAGACTGGAGATCATTTCAGCGCAGCGCAAAAAAGGCCTGCAACTTCTGAAGGAACTCAAGAAAGAACGTAAAAACAATCCCGATTGAGCTTGATACAGTTGCCGGATTCATTCTCCGTTATCACCGGGTGACCCCGTATAATTGCAGCATGACTGAAGAAACACCGAATAACTCCAATTTTCGCCTGGTAGCACTGGCCATTCTGGTGGGCGCACTCAGCGCCATAGGCGGCATTTCCCTGTGGAATGTCCTGCAGCGCCCGGACCAGCCATCAACTGCTGCGCTGATGGTTCTGCCCCAACCGAGGGTAATCGCCGATTTCGCACTGGTGGATGACGAAAGACAACCCTTTTCTCTGGAAAATTTACGCGGGAAGTGGACCTTGATGTTTTTCGGTTTCACCAACTGCCCGGATGTCTGCCCGAGTGCGTTGTATGACCTGAACCTGGTGACTGAAGAGCTCACAGAGCTGCGCGGCAACAAACAGCCCCCCACACAGGTCGTGTTCGTATCGGTCGACCCGGAACGTGACTCGCCGGAGAAGCTCTCGCAGTACCTCGGCTATTTCAACCCCGGCTTTATCGGAGTAACCGGCACCCGGGAGCAACTCGCCCCGCTGACCATGCAACTGGGAATCGCATACCAGATCGAAGAGCATGAACCGGGCGCCGGGCAGTACAACGTTTATCACTCGGCCAGTTTTCTGCTGACCGATCCGGAAGGGCGTCTCTACGGCGTGTTTCCCGCGCCGCACGATGCCGGCAACATGGCCAGCGACCTGGCAGCCGCCATCGATTGAGTTCTGTTCAGAAAACCGGTGCTATGATGAGTACAACAGCACAGGCTGAGGCGGCCATTTGAATTCCGATCTCCGGCAAGGGTTCTATCTCAAAGATCTGCTGGTCGAACCTGCCAAAGGCAACGTAACCGGCAAAATCAGGTCCATGCACCTTCCGCCAAAGGCCATGGAGGCCCTGGTATGCCTGGCTGAATGCGCCGGTCAGCTGGTAACACGTGACGAGTTGATCGAACGTGTCTGGGGCTCCGACCATGGCAGCCAGGAGGCCCTGAACCGTGCAATCAGGGAGATTCGCAATACGCTCGATGACCAGGCAGAGAACCCCAGGTACGTGCAAACGGTTCTCAAGGAAGGCTACCGTCTCCTGGTCCAGCCCGTTTTTCCATCGGATCGGTCTTCAATCCAGGCGGCGCCCACGGCGGGGATGATACAGAGCCACGAGCTCGGCTTACTGGATAACCTCAAGCAGCGCGGCGTGCTGGAAACAGCCCTCGCCTACCTCGTGATAGGCTGGCTGATCATCCAGGTCGTGGACGTGCTGTTTGACCAGCTCCATCTGCCGGACTGGGCAGGTACTTTTGTTACGGTCGGGGTGATTGCCGGTTTTCCCATCGCGATCGTGCTTTCCTGGTTTCTTGAGCTCCGGCATGGACGGGCTGTTCTGGATGAGTTGTCACCTGGCGACGTCCGGAGGCGGGGGTTCAGCCGGACCTATGTATCGGTTATTGCCGCGCTCGGCCTTGCAGCCATTATCGTATTTATCTATGACAGGAACGTGGGGCTGCCGGAAGCGCCGAAGACTGAGGCCGTCACCGCCATGGAAGAAATCGTCCTGCCGCCGGTGCAGGATAATTCAATCGCGGTGCTGCCGTTCTTCAATATGGATGGCAGTAATGAAACCCGGATCTTTTCCCAGGGCCTGGTGGATGATGTAATCACGCGCCTTTCACGTGTGCCGGGACTGCTGGTTTCCTCGCGCGGCGATGCTTTTACTCTGCAACCCAACTCTGCATCGCAAAAAGTCCGCGAACGGCTGCGAGTGGCCCTTTACGTGGAAGGAAGCGTCCAGATCCAGGGCGACCGGCTGAGAATAATTGTTCAGCTCATAGATTCCAAAACCGGGTTTCATATCCTGTCGCGCAGCTTTGACCGCCTGCGTGAGGACTTTTTCGACATCCGTGACGAAATCACCGAGCTGACCGTCGCCAATGTCCGTGTCGCTTTACCGCCGGACACGCAAGCCGCCTCTGACATTACCGGCGATGACCCGAGTCTGGACGTCTATGTATTGTATCGGCGTGGCATGGATGCCTTGCATCAGCCGAAGAATCTCGCGACGCTGGAAGCCGCCATCGGATGGTTTACACAGGCCCTTGATATTGATCCCGGCTATGCAGCAGCTCATGCAGGGAAGTGTTCGGCCTACGTGGAAGCTTACCCGGTAAGCGATGATCCCGCTTATATCGAAAGTGCGGAAACCTCCTGTGCCCGGGCGCTGGCGCTGAATCCGAATCTTGATGTGATTCATACGGCATTGGGGGATCTATATCAGGAAACCGGAAAATATGCCGAAGCGGAGACCTCATTCCTGGCGGCCCTGGACATTAACCCGAACAGTGTCAAATCACTATCCGGCCTGGGCACCATTTATATGCTCCAGAAACGATCCGACGAGGCCGAGACCCGGTTCAGGCAGGCCATCGGACTGCATCCCGGTGACTGGTCGGCCTACAATTCACTGGGTTACTTTTTATACGGATCCGGGCGTTACGCCGAAGCCGCGGAGCAGTACGAAATCGTTGTCGCGCTCGACAGCACCAACCCGGTTGGTTTCACAAACCTGGGTACCGCGTACATGCTCGCAGGTGATTTTTCGTCGGCGGCTCCGGCATATCAGAAAGCCATCGCCCTCGAACCCCGCAAATCAACATATAGCAACCTTGGGCTTATGTATTACTACCTGGGTCAGCTCGAAGAATCCATAAACGCGCACAGCCAGGCGATCAAGCTTTCACCCAACGACCACCTGGCGTGGTCGAACCTGGGTGATGCACTCTGGATTTCTGGCAAAAAGGAACTGGCGAAAGACGCATTCAGGACCGCCGAGGAGTTGGCCAGAGGCGCCATAAAGGTCAATCCGAATGACCCATATTACCTGATGGATCTGGCCTGGATCACGACCATGCTCGATGAGAAACAGGAAGCGGAAAAGCTGATTGACCGGGCACGCACACAGGCACCCGACGACCCCTATACATACTATTACCAAGGGCTCATGTTATTACGCAACGGTGATACCGACGGGGCGTTGGCATCGTTTGAAATCTCTGTGGACAAGGGTTACTCCCTGCAAATGCTGGGTGCAGACCCGCAACTGGCTGAGCTTCGGGACCATCCGCGATTTATTGACATTATCCAGTAGGCACTTCCAGCGGTAATCAACTATGCTTATGCATGACAGATTCAGGAGGGAAACCATGATGCGTAACTTGTTTTTGATCTTTTTGATGCCGTTCATACTGATTGCATGCACTTCCGAAGGAGAATATTCCAAATATAATTCGTTCGCTCAAGAGGAGGAGTGTGACGACGGCGGCACCTGGGTAAAGGTCAATTACGGGGACTCTTACCTCGAGGTCAAACCGAAGGTCAAGCTGAAGAAAGGCTCGGCCTGGGAGTTCCGGCTAAAACCCAGAACCAGCGCATACGAAAAAATGCTGGTTACCATCAAGGGGAAGTCGGCTGACTCGGATGACGATTGGATAAACGTGCAGGGAACATTCGAGAAGAATAAAACGCTTGTCATTTGCGTGGACCCGGACCAGGAAGAACGGGTCAAAACATATGAATACCTGGTAGAGATCCAGGAAATCGGAACACTTGATCCGCGCGCTGAAGTAGAAAGATAGGTCTAAAATTACTCAGTGAAGTAACGAGCATTCTGCTCCGACACGGCTTCCAGCACATCGCCCCGGAAACGGGGCGTTTTGGATAGCCGGTAGTCCCAGTCACGCACTTCATACAACCCACTCGGAAAAGTAACCGTGATCTGGTCCGGCTCCAGGACCGCGTAGTTGTAGTAACTGCCCGCGACCAGCCAGTCCCACTCCTGCAGCCTGAAGAGGTTATTACCCACACTGTAGTCACTTGCCGGGTTGGTGCAGCCCAGCAGGTCCTCCATCAGGGTTGGAACGATGTCGTAATGTGAGGTCCGGTGCTCGTACCTCACCCCCTCGGCGCGCCCCGGCCAGTAAACCACCATCGGCGTCACCAGTTGGTGGCGCGTATAACCCGAACCGTGTTTTTCGAGTTTCGCACCGCTTTCGCCAAACTCTTCACCGTGATCCGCTGTAAACAGGATCACCGTGTTCTCCATCAAGCCGCGCGCATGCAGGTCCGCCAGAACCTCTCCTGCAAGGGAATCCATATAATGAACTGAGCTCTGGTAGCTGGAAAATTCCTTCGCCTGGAAGTCCTCGCTCACGGGGGGAAACTGCACCGTGTAATCCGGCGGAGAGCTCTTGCCCATGGTCGAGTCATAAAACAGGAAGCCGAAGAAAGGCTTTGTTGTGTCACGCGCATCCATCCACTGGAACCACTCCTGTGTGAGTTTTCGGTCCCGTTTCCAGGCCGGGTCCGACGCCGGCTCGGTCATGATCCTCAGATCCGGGACGTTCGCGAATGCGGTCCGGTCGAGCACAACCGGACGGTACAGGGTGGCGCTGCTGAACAGCCCCAGCTGGTAGTCCCGCGACCGTAATTCTTCCACCAGGACGGTGGGTTTCTGCACCGACGCGAAGCTGCTCCAGTAACCCGGCGGCAGGCCGTAAAACAGGCTGAACATGCCCATCCGCGACGAATTCCCGCCGCTGAAGTGATTGCGAAAATCAATACCCTTCTCGCGGGCGAACCGGGAGATGTTGGGCGCCAATTCAGGCGTTAGTACGCTGCCGCGCATGGAGTCGGCAACGACCAGCAACAGGTTCAGCGGTTCCTGCTGCGCACATTGCAGCGGATTGAGGGGATATTTTAAAAGCCGGCCGGAAGATTCATCCATGTTCTGCGCCATGCGCCTGGCCAGTTCGCGTTCGCGGCTTTCCTTCACATCGACCAGGCCGGTTTTGGTCATGAAGGACTTCGCCGTCACGCCTTTATACACCGGCAGTTGCTGGCCCAGGCCTGTCACCGGTACGTAGTAACTCGCGTCAGCCCAGGCATGGATGCCTTGCGAGATGACCACCATCAGCCCGCAGGCCAACCCAACCGCCCGGCCGTAACGGCGTTTGGGTGCAAGCACCCAGCCCCAGACCGAACGTGCCAGAACGGACTCGAAAAAAAGACCGATCAGGAAAATGACAGCGGCGAACACCCAGCTTTGCCAACCCAGGATTTTCATCGTCAGGGCATTGATGTGGAAGCGGCTTTGCGACCACAGCAGGCTGTCGAGCATCATCACCGCAATCATCAAAGCGAACAGCATCACGGACAGGATGGTCAGCAGGCGGCGCCGGGGAAATAACATGACAACCGGTGTTACCAATACGAACATGGGGACCATGGTCAGGACAACGTGATGGCCGATATAAACCGCCACCAGGTAGACCAGTGATAAAGCCGTTTGATCCGGCAGCCCCCCACTGAAATAGCGCAGGCTCACCAGCCCGAACACGACTGAATTGGCCAGCGCGAACCAGCCGGCCCAGCGCAACAGCAATCTGCGTGAAATGATGTCCTTCATAGCCTGAATCCCGGTCGGGGTTCTGGCTATTATGCCGGATAATACTCGGACAGCGCTCGCATCACGTCCCAGCGCGCAATGACACCCACCAGCCGCCCGTTATCGATCACGGGGTAACGCTGGAAGCGCCCGTTTATAAACATTTCGGCCACGGTCAGTATGCTCTTGTCGGGGCTGACGTATTCCGGATCGGGGCTCATGTGCTTTTTCACCAGCCCGCCGGGTTCACCGTGGTAATAGCCTTGCAATGCCACCTGCATGCAGTCCCGTTCGGTCAGCATGCCGACCAGCCTTCCGTGCTTGTCCAACACCGGAGCACCTGAAATATCGAGTTTTATCAGCAATTTTGCCGCATGCAACACATCCATTTCAGGATCCAGCGTCAGAAAGTCCTTCTTCATGCAGTCGGCGACCTGCATTGATCTTTTCATCAGGATTCTCCTTCTGGATTTATAGTATCCGGCCGGTGCCGGTTCTTTCGTGGACAGCCTTCGCAGCGGGGCGTGCCGGGCGGTTTACTGCCGCAGCCGCCCCTGAACGGTTTGCCTGAAAGCAACAGACCAAGGCTCATCGCCAGGCAACACAAGCTGACAATGATCAGTGTTCCCAGGAATACGCTCATACCGCTATTCTCCAAAGTCGTCGAACAAAACGTTTTCTTTCTCTACACCCAGGTCTTCCAGCAGGCGGGTGATCGCAGCGTTCATCATCGGCGGGCCGCACAGGTAGTACTCGCAATCCTCGGGAGCGGGGTGATCCTTCAGATAGTTTTCATAGAGTACGGTATGAATGAAACCGACCAGCCCGGTCCAGTTGTCTTCTGGCAATGGATCGGACAACGCCAGGTGCCATTCAAAATTTTCGTGCCTGGCTGCCAGCTCATCAAATTCATCCTGGTAGAACGCCTCGCGCAAGCTGCGTGCACCATACCAGAATGAAATTTTTCGCTTGCTGTTGAGCCGCTTGAGTTGATCGAAGATATGCGACCGCATCGGCGCCATGCCGGCGCCGCCTCCTATAAAGACCATTTCATTATCGGTCTCTCTGGCCAGGAATTCTCCATATGGCCCTGAAACCATGACCTTGTCCCCCGGTTTCAGATTGAAGATATAGGAAGACATGATGCCTGTTGGCACACGGCCTGAATCGGGCGGCGGTGTCGCAATACGGACATTGAGGATGATGATGTCTTTCTCTTCCGGGTAACTCGCCATGGAGTACGCCCGCATGGTGGGCTCGGTGACTTTCGACTTCAGTTTCAGCAGGTCATATTGAACCCAGTCAGGCAGGTACTCCTCGCCGATATCAAAGGTCTCATAACTCAGTACGTGCGGCGGGCACTCGATCTGGATATACCCGCCGGCCTTGAAATCGATCAATTCACAAGGAGGCAGCTCAAGCACGAGCTCCTTGATAAACGTGGCGACATTGTCGTTGGATCGGACGGTGCATTCCCACTTTTTCACGCCGAAAATGTCGTCTGCCACCTGGATATCCATATCCTGCGTCACAGCAACCTGGCAGGCCAGCCGTTCGCCCTGCGCGGCTTCCTTCCTGGTGATCAGTGAAGTTTCCGTCGGTAGCAACGAGCCGCCACCGCTCTTCACCCTGACCCGGCACTGGCCGCAGGTCCCGCCCCCGCCACAGGCCGAAGGAACAAAAATTCCGGTATCAGCCAGTGTTCCCAGCAACCGTCCACCGGAAGGCGCCTTGATTTCACGCTCCTCATTGACCGTGATGATGACTCCGCCCTGCGGCACAAGGCGTGCCCGAACCATCAGGATCAATAGCACCAGCAACACAAGAAGTGTTGTAAAAACGATGACGCTGTAAAGAATTTCCTGCATCAGGCGTTCCTAAAAACTCAGGCCGGCAATACCCATGAAGGCCAGCGAAATCAGCCCGGTGGTAATAAACGTAATACCAAGGCCTTCCAGGCCGGCCGGGACATCGCTGTATTTCATTTTTTCTCTCAATCCCGCCAGCATCACGATCGCCAGGGCCCAGCCGACCCCGGCGCCGAGACCGTAAGCAACACTCTCCATGAAACCGAGATCGCGCTGCACCATGAACAGGGAAGCACCGAGAATGGCGCAATTGACCGTCAACAGCGGCAGAAAAATGCCCAGCGTGTTGTAGAGTGCCGGGAAGAAACGATTCAACACCATTTCCAGAATCTGGATCATCGCCGCGATCACGGCAATCTGGCTGAGCAGGCCGAGATAACTGAAATCCAGGTGCCCGAGATTGGCCCAGGCCAGCGCGCCGTCACGCAAAATGAAGTTGTAGATCAGATGATTCAGCGGCACGCTGATCGCCTCCACTACAATCACTGCGATACCCAGGCCAATGGTTGTCTTGACCTTCTTGGAGACGGCCAGGAACGTGCACATGCCCAGGAAATAGGCAAGGGCCAGGTTTTCCAGAAAGACCGCCCTGAAGAACACATCTATGAAATTACCCATTAGCGTTTCTCCCTGTCCGGCAGAGGCGCAGGCCTGAAGTCAGCACTTTCATTCTGTTCCGGCTTCCAGCTGCGGATACCCCACACCAGGAAACCAATGATGAAGAAGGCGCTGGGCGGCAGCAGCAACATCGCGTTGGGTTCATACCAGCCGCCTTCATGAACCAATTCCAGGATACGGTGGCCCATCAACGATCCGCTGCCGAATAATTCCCGTATGACAGCGACGATAATCAAAATGATGCTGTAGCCCAGTCCGTTGCCCAGTGCATCCAGTATGCTGATGCCCACACCCTGTTTCATTGCACAGGCTTCTGCCCTTCCGAGCACAATGCAGTTGGTCACGATAAGGGCGATATAAACGCTGAGCGTCTTGGCTGCATCGGGTAAATAGGCCGTCAGTACCTGGTCTATGACCGCGACTGCCGAGGCAATAATGGTGATTTGCACAATCAGGCGGACACTCGAGGGCAGGTGTTTGCGGATCAGGCTGATTGCGATGTTCGTCATCACCAGAACGGAAGTGAGCGAGACGCTCATGATCAGCGATGAAGTCAGGGAGTTCGTAATGGCCAGCGCAGAACAGATACCCAGGACGTGAAGTGTGATGGGATTCTCTGTCAGCAGTGGCTTGATGAATGTGTCTCTTGGTCTCATCCGGCTTCCCCGCTTTGCTGCTGTCGTAACGCATCCAGAAAATCCTGGTAGCCATGCGGTCCGAACCAGTAGCGGATAATATTAGTGACCGCATCCGCCGTAACTGTTGCTCCGGTCAGTGCATCGACTTCATACAACCAGGTGGACGAGCCCGGCTGCACTTTGCCATGGTTGACCGCAAAACGGGGATCGCCCACCTCGTCGTATATCCGCCGCCCTTCCCACTGGGCCTGCCACTCCCGACGCAGGATCTGATCGCCAAGCCCCGGGGTTTCATTTTGTTCGTAGAATGTTGCGGCAGCGATCGTATTGAGATCTGACTCCAGCGCGATGAAACCATATATGGTCGACCACATTCCGGTGCCGTGGATGGGCAGGATCACCCGCTCCAGCTCACCCTCCCTGAGCACCAGGTAGATAGTGGCGAAGCGGCTGCGGCGCCCAAGGCTGGCAAGGTCCAGTTCAGGGGGTATGGCTACGCTGAGGTCCGGGTTATTGACCGCGCGGCGCGGGTCGAAAGTCAGGGGATCCAGTTCACTGTTGTACCCGGCCTGGTCGATATCGAGGATCTCTACATCCATGCCCTGGTAGAGCTTGAGCATTTCCTCGTCACTGGGTATTGCGCCCTCTTCCACCAGTCCGGTCAGCTTCATGATGTTCCGGCTTCTTTCCAGCATCTGGTTGTCGAGCTGGATCGGGCGAAGAACCACGACCGCTGCTGAAACCAGCGAAGAGCAGACCACTGCGGTCAACAAGACGACCAGGAAGGCTTTAACGGGCGAGTCGTTATTCACCAAACTCTCCTTCCAGCCTGAGCCTGCGCCGGCGGATGTTTCTTTCAACCACGACGTAATCAATCAGGGGCGAGAACATGCTGGCCAGCAAAATGGCAAACATGACCCCTTCGTAATGAGCCGGATTTCCGACCCGGATCAGCACGGTTAGTCCTCCCACGAACAATCCAAAGCCCCAGCGTCCCTGGTCGGTCATCGGACAGGTCACCGGATCGGTAGCAATGAACACTACGCCGAATATGAACCCGCCCAATACCATGTGCCAGTACCAGGGCATCGAAAAGAGCTGGTGATCCGGCGCTATGGCATTGCACACCAGGACCATTCCCATCATGCCGATGAATGCGCCCAGCATGATTCGCCAGGAAGCCATGCCCGTCCAGACCAGGAACCAGCCGCCAAACAATGCCGCCAACGGTGAAGCCAGTCCAAATGCGCCGGGCTGGTCACCCAGCAGGATCTGCCAGACGCTGTAATCCACCGATGCAATTACCCCGATTCCGCCTTCATCAGTAACCAGCTCAAGAACCGTTGGCTGGTCATAACCTTCAACCGGCACCCAGGCTCCGGGCGCATACATCAGGTCAGGATAGGAAAATATGAGAAAAGCCACACCGAGCAAGGCCGGGCTGACCAGGTAGCGCCCGGAGCCTCCATAAATCAGCTTGCCTACGACAATACCGAACGTCATGCCCAGCGCGACCTGGTAGATCGGAACAGTGGCGGGGAGTAACAGGGAGAACAACCAGCTGATGGCCAGCAAGCCTTCATCAACCCGCTGGCGGCGCACGGTCGCAAACAGGGATTCCCAGAAAGCTCCGACGATCAGCGCCGTCAAAAATACGGGCACAAAATACAGCAGTCCATGCGCCATGCAGACCAGCACATTGCTGTAATCGAAACCAAGACCTGAGTGGCTGAGCAACCA
>Ga0316189_10004092_pt1 | contig 14084 bp, 14 predicted proteins | sample LowCovwburrow_MG_FD_204930 | JGI IMG/M metagenome (GOLD analysis project Ga0316189, IMG submission 204930) | Coastal sediment microbial communities from Maine, United States - Lowes Cove worm burrow | ecosystem: Environmental > Aquatic > Marine > Coastal > Sediment | place: USA: Maine...
GCGCGCGGTCCTGCTGGCCACCGGCGCCAAGTACCGCCACTTGGGTGTTCCCGGAGAAGAACGCCTGGCGGGAAGGGGTGTCAGCTACTGCAGCACCTGTGACGGTCCGCTTTTCCGGGAAAAGAAGGTCATCATGGTCGGCGGCGGAAACAGCGCCGTCACCGAAGCCCTGCACCTGTTTCACCTCGGCATAGATGTGACCCTTGTCCACCGGCGCGACAAACTCCGGGCCCAGGATTTTCTGGCCAAGCAACTCTTCGACAACAATATTCCGGTGCTGTGGAACGCCGAAGTCAAGGAAATCCGCGGCAAAGAAAGGGTTGAAGATGTGGTGCTGGTCGACAACCGGTCCGGCAAGGAGAGCGTCTTCAAAACCAACGGCGTTTTTATCGCCATCGGCTACGAACCATCGGTCGAACTGGCCCAAAAAATCGGGGTGGAGCTTAATGAAGACGGTTTCATCAAGCACGACGAAAGACACCGGACCAACATACCCGGCATTTACTCGGCCGGAGACGTGGAAGGGGGCTACAAGCAGATCGTGACGGCTTCCGGGCAAGGGTCGGCGGCAGCCATCTCGATATTCGAAGATCTGATCAACCCGTACTGGAAGACGCAGGTCGACCTGGATGCCGAGGTTTACCGCAGCAAAAACTGATCGGCATCCTTCCAGGCCGGAAAACTTTGGCGGTAGTCATCGAGCCGGTCCCGCTCGAGCGGCAGGGTGAAGACGCAAGGGGCATGAGCGCTGCCAAACAAAATGCTGCCGATCGGATCGATGACGGAGGAATCTCCGCTGTGGTAAAGGCCGTTGCCGTCGGTGCCGATACGGTTGACGCCGATGACATAGGACTGGTTCTCTATAGCCCGCGCCTGCAGCAGGACTTTCCAGTGCTCGGCTCTTCGTTGCGGCCAGTTGGCGACAAAAAGCGCCAGATCGTAAGGGCGGTTCGTGTTGCGGGTCCAGACCGGAAACCGCAGATCGTAACAGACGAAGGGCCGGATCTTCCAGCCTTTCAACTCGACCAGAAGCGACGCACTGCCGGCCGTGTAAACCTGATCCTCACCCGCGTAGCGAAAAAGGTGTTTCTTGTCATAAGTTGACAGCTCGCCGTCTGGGCCCGCCCAGCACAGGCGGTTGTAAAACCGTCCGTCATCGACCACAATGACGCTGCCGACCAAGGCGGCTGCGGTGCGACGGGCGGTTTCACGCAACCAGCCGACGGCTGGACCGTTCATATTTTCCGCCAGCGCGGCGGCGTTCATGCTGAAGCCGGTCGTAAACATCTCCGGCAGCACGATCAGGTCGGTGGCGACCTGCAGGCTGCCGATCAGGCGATCGAAGCGGCGCAGGTTGGCCGCGACGTCTTCCCAATCCAATTCGGTTTGAATCAGCGTCACCGTCAAATCCGGCATAAAATCTCCGCAGCTTTTTTGAGGGTTTCATCCTTTTTGGCAAAGCAGAAGCGCAGCACCTTGTGATCGTCTCTGTCATGATAGAATACCGACGGCGGTATGGCGGCCACGCCGTATTCCATTGTCAACCGTCGGGCGAACGCGATATCAGGTTCGTTCGAGACGGCCGAGTAATCGAGCATCTGAAAGTAGGTTCCGTGGCAGGTGAGCGGGCGGAGCCGGGAGTCCTTCAAAAAGGATAGGAATGTGTCCCTTTTTTGCTGGTAGAAATCCGGCAGGTCACGGTAGATATTCTTTTGCTGTATGAAATCGGCGTATGCCATCTGGATTGGTGTGGTCGATGAGAATGTCAGAAACTGGTGAATTCGGCGAAACTCCTGCGTCAATGCGGCCGGCGCGATGCAGTAGCCGATCTTCCAGCCCGTGGCGTGGTAGGTTTTGCCGAACGAGCTAATGGCGAAACAGCGCTCGGCCAGCTCCGGTTCTCGCAGCAGGCTCTGGTGGCGCCTGCCCTCGAAGACTATGTGTTCGTAAACCTCGTCGCTGACGATCAGAAGATCGCTGCCCCGCACGATTTCCTTCAACGCGGCTATATCCTCGGCCGTCAGAATCGTACCGGTCGGGTTGTGGGGCGAATTAAGGACCAATAAACGGGCCTCTTTTGCGACATCGGCGACCGCGTTCCAGTCGATGCGGTAACCGGGAAGCGACATTTTATGGTAGATCGGCCTCCCGCCGCTCAGTTCGATGACCGGCACGTAGGAGTCATATGCCGGTTCGAAAACGATAACCGCATCGCCCGGATGCACGACAGCCGTTATCGCCGCAAAAAGCGCTTCCGTGGCGCCTGAGGTCACGGTGATGTCGGTCTCGGGGTCGACCCGGGCTGCGTAGAGATCGAAGACCTTCTCGGCAATTCTCTCCCTCAAGAGCGCCACTCCCTGCATGGGGGCGTACTGATTGTGGCCGGCGCGCATGTGTTTTTCCACCAGTTCCATCAGACCGGAAGGCACGTCGAAATCGGGAAACCCCTGGGATAGGTTGCAGGCGCCGTGTTCATTGGCCAGTTGGGTCATGGCGGTAAAGATCGTCACGCCGACCTCGGGCAGCTTGGAGCGTAAGGGCATAGGGGGGCCTCGCATTGGTGATGTTTGGTGTCGAGGTGCTGTAAGGTTCGCGGGTTCTTTGTGATGTTGGATCACCTGCACCCCGGCCGCACCGGCAGCCTCCTCGCCGCACGGTTGGATGCCGGAGAATACGCAGACCTTGTCGACCTGTCAAGCGGTCGGTAGACTGCTTTCGTCGAAAGCTTGAAAGAAGATGGTCGAGAACGAAACGTGGCGACTTGACGCCGACCGGTTGACACCATATGATCTTTATACGTTCAAACTCAATGTCATTAACTTAAGGAATGCCTTCGGAAGTCCCCCTTTGAAAAAGGGGGATTTAGGGGGATTTTCAAACGGTGACAAGAAATCCCCCCTGGCCCCCCTTTTCCAAAGAGGGGAATTTTAGGCCTTAAGATAACGACATTGAGTCCAAACTGTGTGAAAAGGAGCACCCATGCGAGCCTCGATCAGATCCGCGCTACTTGTTCTGATTTTCGCCCTTGGTCTCGCTGTGCTCGGTGTCGCTGCCTGCACTGCGGCCGGACCGGCCGGCGGACTTCAGCTGGACAGGATCAAACTGCCGCCGGGTTTCAATATCAGCCTCTATGCCGACGGCGTTCCCAATGCGCGATCTCTGACACTGGGCGCTGCCGGTACGGTGTTTGTCGGCACCCGTCGGGAAGGGAAGGTCTACGCGGTACTCGACCGCAACCGGGACAACCGGGCGGATGCGGTGCTGGTGATCGCCGAGGGCCTCGACTCGCCCAACGGGGTCGCCTTCCGCGACGGTGCCCTGTATGTCGCCGAAATAAGCCGAGTCCTGCGCTTCGACGCCATCGAGGAGCGGCTGACGGCGCCACCGGCCCCGGCGGTGGTGAACGATCGCTTCCCCGGCGAGGCACACCACGGCTGGAAATATATTGCTTTCGGGCCGGATGGATGGCTTTATGTTCCCGTCGGGGCTCCCTGCAATGTCTGCGAGCGAGCGGACGACCGCTATGCCAGCATCATGCGGATGAAGTCCGACGGGCAGCAACTGGAGGTCTTCGCTCGCGGCATCCGCAACTCGGTCGGCTTCGACTGGCATCCGCAAAGCCGGGTGCTCTGGTTCACCGACAACGGTCGGGACTGGATGGGCGACGATCAGCCGCCCGACACCCTGAATCGGGCACCCGAAAAAGGCTTGGCCTTCGGCTTTCCCTACTGTCACGGCGGTGACATCCCGGACCCCGAGTTTGGCGGCAAGCACCGCTGCACCGAATTTACGCCACCCGAAATCAAACTCGGTCCGCACGTGGCCGCCCTGGGTATGACATTCTACTCGGCCGGCATGTTTCCGCCGCAGTATCGCAATTCCATCTTCATCGCCGAACACGGGTCCTGGAATCGCAGCACTCCAATCGGATACCGGGTGACCCGGGTGACCTTGAACGGGAACCGGGCCGAGCGCTACGAGGTTTTTGCAGAGGGCTGGTTGCAGGGCGATACGGCCTGGGGGCGACCGGTGGACGTGATGGTCATGCCGGACGGCGCCCTGTTGGTGTCCGATGATCGGGCCGGCGCTATCTACCGCATCGCTTACAGCCCCTTATGACCAGCAATTCTCTGTGCGAGGTGTGCGTCTTATGTCGAAATCTCCTGATTATCCAGCGGTGCCCACGGCCGGTCGGTATCCCGAATGCCCGGTTGTCGCGGTGGGGGCAGTGGTATTCAAAAAGGACCGCGTGCTGCTGGTTCGCCGCGGGCAACCGCCGTCCCACAATCTGTGGGCCATTCCGGGCGGTAAGGTCCGGCTCGGTGAAACCCTGCAGGCAGCTGCAGAACGGGAAATTTTGGAGGAAACCGGGCTAACCGTCTGCGCCCGCCAACCGGTTTACACCTTCGATCTCATCGAGCAGGACGCACAGGGTCGCATCCGGTTTCACTACGTGATCGTGGACCTGATCGCAGATTATGTGGCCGGCACCATCAGTGCCGGCGACGATGCCCGTGAGGTCCGCTGGATCGGGCCCGACGAAATTCCGCACTTGGAGGTGAGCCCCCAAACCATTGAACTCCTGCAACGCGAATACGGTTTCGGCCGACCACGAGCGGATGGTTCACCCATTCCGAACATGTCTTGAGGAAATGCAGTGAAAGGCGGTTCGGCGATGCACCCTGATCGGATCAAATGGAATCGTAAGTACCGCAGCCGCAGGGCGGCCATTTCCGCCCACCCGTCTGACATCGTCTGTAATTTTTATCACCTGGCCACCCATGGGCGCACTCTCGATATTGCGGCCGGCAACGGCCGCAATGCACTCTTTCTGGCACAAAAGGGATTTGCGGTGGACGCCCTGGACATCTCGGAGGCCGGGCTGAAGATGGCCGCCGGTCGGGATCCCAATTTTCGCGCGGCTTGCGTCGATCTCGACGTATACGATCTTGCGCCGCGGCGCTACAGCCTGGTCCTCAACATCCGTTACCTCAACCGCAGGCTCTTTCCCCAGATCTGCGAAGCCCTGACCGGGGGCGGAGTCCTTATCTTTGAAACCTATCTCAAGCACCCGGACTTCATTCCGCAGCGTTCGTTTCGTGACGACCACCTTTTGAGGATCAACGAGCTGTTGCTCGGGTTTTTGAAACTGGAGGTCGTCTACTACCGCGAGACGACGACCGCTGCCGCCGGTGAACCCTACCCGCTGGCCTCGCTGGTGGCCATCAAACGATAATGCCCGCTTTGCGCAAAAAGGTGGCGATATCGCGCCAGAAGCGCTCCTCGTCCGGCGGGCAGTCGTTGTGGCCGCAGTCGTACGCCAGGAGTGTCGCGCGATGGGCGGCCTTTTGGAGCGTCGTGCCGTGATGAAAGGGGATGATGTCGTCGTAGCGGCCGTGAACGATGAGAACCGGCCCGCTGAAATTGCGCACGACCGTCAGGTTGTCGAAAGGGTCGCGGACCATGAACCCGGGAACCAGGTATCGTGATGCCATACTGCGGATACCGGTGAAAGTCGACGCCAGAATCAGGGCTGCCGCCGGTCTTTCTGCGGCCAAGGCACAAACGGCACCGCCGCCGAGGGAACGACCGTAGAAGACGATTTTCGACGGGTCGACATCATGACGCGCCGCCAGCATGTCGTAGGCCGCAAGAAAGGCCGCGGTGATGCTTTTCTGAGACGGTGCGCCGGTCGATCGGCCGTAACCCGGGTATTCCACCACCAGTACGCCGATGCCGAGAGCGGTGAAGGGCATCAGTTCGCCGGCGCACAAATCGATGCGCTCGGCGTTGCCGTGGGCGAAGATGAGGGCCGGCCTGCGGTCGTTCGCCGGGCCTCCGGTCGGTGGGATGTACCAGCTTTCCACGGATGCGCCGGGGATGGTCAGCCAGATTTTTTCAATCGGCAGGTTGTCGGGAAGGGCAACCGGGGCATAACCGATTTGACTGCGCGGAAAAATCATCTGGCGCTGGAATGCAAACACCAGCGTGCAGTAAGCCGCATACGCCAGCACCGCCAGCCCAATATATTTAACCCATACCGGCATGTCGATTACCTTCGTCTGCAATGGGTCGTTTTCGTTTCAGAGACCGTTCGGCACCATCTTTCCAGCACCAGACCGGTGTTGTCAACCATAATGCGGCGGCAAAAGAATGCGGCGAGAGGGGTCTCGGATGGACATGCGGCCGTCAATTTGTTAAAAAAGGTTCCGGACTTAAAAGTTTCCTCTTCGATCAGAGTGGTCGCTCACGGCCACAAGCGTCGCTGAACCTTTAATTCCGCCTGGGCGGAAAACCACTCAACTTAGGGTTGATTACACAACCAGAGCGGTGACTTTCTGGGCCACAGATCCGCCCGAAACCGGCGTCGAACCGGAGTAATAATTGCCCCTTTTCCTTCAAAGTGTTGCCGGCATCGTGATGTTCGCCCTCATCGCCCTGGCGTTGAGCGAAAACCGCAGACGCATTGGTCTGAAAACGGCTTTGATCGGCATCGGGCTTCAGTTTGTGGTCGGACTCCTCCTGTTGAAATTGTCCCTGTTCAGAACGTTTTTCCTGCTGCTCAACCGGTTGGTACTGTCGCTGGAAGAGTCGACGGCAGCCGGTACCGTCTTTGTTTTCGGTTACCTGGGCGGCAACCCGCTGCCGTTCGATGAAAAGTTTCCGGGCGCCGGCTATATCCTGGCTTTTCGCGCGCTGCCACTGGTGCTGATCATCAGTGCCTTGTCGGCCCTGCTGTTTTACTGGAAGATCCTGCCGCTGGTTGTCAGGGCTTTTTCCTGGGCCCTCCGGAAAACCATGGGCATCGGCGGTGCCGAAGGCCTGGGTGTCTCCGCCAACGTCTTCGTGGGCATGGTGGAGGCGCCGCTGTTTATCCGTCCCTACTTGCATCACATGACGCGCAGTGAGCTCTTTTCTCTGATGACCTGCGGTATGGCGACGATTGCCGGCACAGTCATGGTGCTCTACGCCAGCTTGCTGAGCCGAACGATTCCCGATGTCATGGGACACATTTTGACCGCTTCGATCATCAGCGTTCCGGCAGCGATTACCGTGTCGAAAATTATGGTCCCGGAAACCGGTGAACTGACTTCGGGGGCCATAATCGCCCCCGAAAAAGCGAGCGGCGCCATGGACGCCATTACGCGCGGGACCCTTCAGGGGGTCACTCTCGTGATCAATATCGTCGCTATGCTGGTGGTCCTGGTCGCCCTGGTGCACTTGCTCAACCTGATCCTGGGATTGGTGCCACACTGGCGCGGTCAAGCCGTAACGTTGCAACGGATTTTAGGCCTGGTCATGGCGCCGGTGACCTGGTTGATGGGAATCCCCTGGGAGGAGACAGCCACGGCGGGTGCTTTGATGGGAACCAAAACAGTCCTCAATGAGTTCATCGCCTACCTCGACCTCAACCGCCTGCCCGAGGGGTCCCTGGCCCCTCGCAGCAAACTGATCCTGACGTACGCCATGTGCGGGTTTGCCAATCCCGGCAGTCTCGGCATCATGATCGGCGGTTTGGGGAGCATGGCCCCGGAACGACGGGAAGAAATCGTCTCTCTGGGGTTGCGGTCAATCGTGGCCGCCACCCTGGCCACCTGCATGACCGGAGCCGTGGTGGGGATTATCGGGGTGTGACGGCCGAGACAACCGGCTCGGGTTCCATCCTGTCGATCCGGGTTCAGCGACGCTTGCACGGCAATGCCGGCGCTTGCAGTGCTCGATGAGGGCGTTAGCGGTTTTCGCTGCAACTTTGAATGGACTCGGGTGATCGATTTCAAAAGCGGTCAGTTGTTTAAGGGCCCCAGAAAAAAATAAATCCACATCTTGCTTGTCTGTTGGCCCGTCTACTGCGTTACATCCGCCGGCACATATCCCGATATGCGCCGGCGGATGTGCCTTGTAAACGACCCAAAATCCGGCGCAATTGTGTGGATTTATTTCTTGCCGTGACCCTAAGCCCGATTCCATCCGGCAAATTCTCATTTTAACGAGCATCGCTACTGGCCGTCAGCCGACTTGACACACCGGGTAATATCCCGTACTATCGCGGCATAGAAAACATGAACGATTATCTGTTTATTTTCAAAGGAGGCGTGCATGGCAGAAGAGACACATTACGAATGCAAAAACTGCGGTCACAAAGTCGAGGTGAAGAGCACCGACGCGACGGTTCCGGTATGCTGCAAGCAACCGATGGCCAAGACAGAGCCTTTGCCGGTCTGCGAGTCGTCCGAAACTGCCGAACACTCGCGTATGGAAGATATGGGTGAACCCTGCGATGACGGTCGTGCCGGAAAACTTTGATCGAACCGGCCGGGTCTCAGCATGTCGACGTCCGATGCGTTGACAGATTCATCTTTGATCCGGCACCTATCGCGCTCCCAATCCAACGCCCCGCCAAATTCCTCAGTACGGATCGGCTTCATAGGGTGTGATGCCGTCCAACCTCTTTTCTGCATTGAATCCGTTAGCGGACACCCTCGTGAGAGCATCCGGTGTTGACTCCATCTGTCCGGAAATCCGACCGACGTTTCTCAGCTGCCCCGCCGGCCGGGCCTCCCGACGCCCAAAAACCGTGAACTTAATTTTTTGCGAACCCTTAAAGTGGGGAGGATGCCATGTTCGGAAAAATCCTTGTCGCTTTGAAATTTTCTCCGTCCGGTCTGAACGCCATTGATCTGGCCGTCCGGCTGTCGCAGGCTCACGGCGCCCGATTGCATGTTTTTCATGCGCTCGATTATCATTTCAAGAACATGGACGATGCCGATCCGAAAATGAACGAAATCCTAACTACCGTCCGGCAACGGATCGAGGCCGATCTCACGCCGAGATTGGCCGGCACGAGCGAGGTGGCCATCGACTATTTTCCGGCCGACCCCGCATTAGAGGTCTGCCGCATCGCCGGCAACATCGGCGCGGATCTGATTGTGGTCGGGTGTCATCAAACGCATCGCCGATACAGCTTGGGCCGCGTGGATTACATCGGTATGACTATTTTGGAAAAAGCCCCCTGCGCGGTGTTGCTCGTGCCCCTTATCGAGTCCTTCGGGTCGGCATCCGGTCCGGACCAGCCCGGGTAAATTGTCTGACAAACTGTATAAAATGCGTGTTCGCGCGAGGATGGCATCTTAAAAAGGCCAGAAGTTGTTGTCGTTCCAGATTGTCTCCGTAACTTCGCGCTCGACGGTGGCCAGAAACGCCAAATGAGTTTTTTCCCAATCGGCCAACCACTCGTACAGCGCTTTTTCATTGGGATCCGTTGCTTCTTCCGCCCTCTGCGAATAGAGCGTGATGGCGTTTTTTTCCATTGCCATGGCGGCCGCAATCGCGGCCGATTCGAACCCCGCGGCCGATATTTGATCCTTTAGTTCCTTGGACATCACCGTCGAAGCGATGGCACCGGCGGGTTCCGTGCTATAATTGCCGGATTTGAAACTTTTCTTTTCACAATAGACCCGATACTGCTCGGAGAGCACGCGGATATGGGTTTTTTCTTCATCGGCCATTTGCCCGAAGAAACGGCGAACGGCGTCTTTATCGGTCTGCTGGGCAACCGTCGTGTAGAAAGCGCGGCCCCTCTTTTCAAGTAAGATGGCACTTTTCAGAATCTTCACCGTTTTGTCTTCACCCATTTGATACCTCCTTTAACCGTTCACGCGTGGGTTTGTCATCGATGAGGGCACAGACCGAAAATCGGGTCTGCCCGGCCGATTTCGCCGACTGTTTGAGTCGAATTGATTGTCTTCACTTGCTGTTTTAAACGGGAACAACATATGCACGGGTGCGGATTTTTCAATGGCGACTCGCGAATCGTTCGGACGGAGGTCTGGTGTCAGGCGAGCGCAGGTCCCCCCGAGAAACGCCGTCGAAGAGTTCCACCAACAGCGGTTCATACCATGAGTGCAGATCGAAGCCGTCGATAAAGCCGTTGTGGCCTCCATGGCGTTGAATCGACAACCGCGTCAACCGGTTGAGGCGGAGCTGCTCGAAATCTTCGACTGCAATGATGGGATCATCAGCGGCCGTCAGAAGAGTGAGCGGAAGAGGGATGCGGTGCAGCGCGTCACCCAGCAGGGTGTAGGTTTTGAAATAGGCCCGAGTCGAGCTGAAATCGCTGTAACCGGCCAGCAGCGCATCGGTCAGCCCGCGCACCGATGTTTCCGCCGACAGCGGCTTGAAGTCGTAGCGCAGAGGGTAAAGGGCCTGCTTTTGCCGCAATGACCGCCGCCATTTTTTCAAAAAATAAACCCGAATATACGGGATCGCATCGATTCTGGCGGTCGCTTTTTCCGGATCAAGCACCGGGCTGATGCAAACGACGTGTCGCAGGTTGTCGATTGGTTCCCGACGGCAACGACGGGCGATACGCAAGGCAAAATTGCCGCCCAGTGAAAAGCCGACGATAAAGGCCGGGACACCGGCCAGCATGCCGGCAGCCCGGCGAACAGCCTGAAATACTTCATCGAGAGCCGAGGCGTAGAAAAGGCCGGTGTTGAGATAGTGGCTGCTGCCGTGATCTCTGAAGTTGAATCGGAAAACTGCATAGCCGTTTCGAAAGAGGCGGTCGCCGGTGCGCACACAATAGGTAGAAGAAGTACTGCCTTCCCAGCCGTGGAGTATAATGACAATGCCTTTAACCGGCCTGTCCGGCGGCGGGACGGAGAACCAGCCGAGGAGCCGGACACCGCCACCTGCATCGAGGATTATCGAACGCGCTGATCGGATGACGGGATAGGTGTGCCGTAAGCGGAGTTTGCTGCTGGCGAGTATTGTCTGGACGTGGGGATTGCGAAGGAGCAGCGGCGGGGTGAAGGTTGCGGCATCTATCCGCCCTTCTATTGTTCGACCAGAGCGCAAATCAGGTCGACGGCGCGGTCCAGGTTCAATTTCGACCTGTTCAACACCTGATCGTAGTGAACCGGCTGATCGTAGTCCGCGCTGTTAAAAAGCTTCATCAGTTTCAACCGCCTTGTGCCTTGCTTGATGAGCGCCTGGCGTGCTTCGTCCGTGGTAAGGTCATAATGTTTCTGCATAAATTTCACGCGGTCGGCTTCATCGGCGAGCAGAAGGATATGCACGACGTCTTTTCGGTCCTGCAGGATAAACTGGGCTCCCCGGCCTAGTATAATGATGTTGCCCCTCCATACTTTTAAAACTCTCGCGGGTCAAGGGTTATTAGAGTCTTAGATCGTTACTCCTGCGCAAGATGCGAAGATGTGTTGTTAAAGTTAAACCACTTGATTTATCGGGAATAGGGTTTCAAGTGCCAGGTGTCAGCAACCCCCAAATCCTGAAACCCGAAACCTGACCACTGATTTGGTTGCGGCCGAAGGTCTGCATTGAATATCCGATAGCGGTTTGACTTCCGTTGGCGATTCTTTTATACACACAGGCGAAACTGAAGGCTTTATCGTCGCGCGGCGACTTGCTGCGAGGCTGCCGGACGTTTCCATCGCCCTCGTCGCCCCGATCCGACCGATTGCCGGACCGGCTGCGGCACTGAACCTGATGACCTGACATCCGACACCCATGGCCAAGATCGTCGATCTCAAAACATATCGCGCACGGATTTTCCGCGACCGGGTCTTCGGTCCCTGGAGGAGACGCTTCAACGAAACCTATGACGTCACCTCGCAGCTTGCGGATCTTTCCGACAAGACCCTGCTGTTCTTGGCCCGGCCCGGAGACGCAGGCACACTTGCTTTCTATGAGATCATCATGGGCACACTCGATCTTGGAACGGCTGCGGATTTCTACGCGCTCGACAAGCAAGATCAGCTGAAGGTGGTCGACACCCATCTCTTTCTGGTGGATCAGACGCGCTTCGACTTGATGCGCCGTCTCGGTTGGGTCATGCGGTTTCCCTGCCAAGTGTACACGCTGGTCAAGCTGATCCAGGACGCCGAGCGCTTGAAGACCGAGAGCAGGGGTAAACCGCCTGAACTCTCGCCGTCCCATGCCGCCTACGCAACATTCCGGGATCTCACGGCCTTAGACAAAGAGTCCTTCATCCGTCGACTGCTGTCCGAGGCGTTGGAGTCGTTCAAGAACCGGCTCGGTTGATCCTTTGCTTCCGTCGCCCCGATAAAAAAAACGAGAAGAGGGTCGGCGGCATTCTTGTTTCCCATAGTTGTGCCTTCTTGCCGGTTTAGGCCTCATCCTCAAATTCCCGCACTGCATCACACGTAGCCCGGCTTTCAGACATTCCGCCGCGTTGGCACTGCTTCCGATCGACGGTTCCGCGCACGCCCATCTTCCCCATTGCCGCACCATTTCCGGCATCCGTTCTGAAAGGACACATTTATTTTTTCACTAAATAGAAAATACATAAATGTTTTTTTAAAAATGATTAATAACAAAATTGTATATTCGAGACAATCGCTCGATACGCGTGAAAATATAAATAAAGTCAATAATTAAAATATCTTAAAATTTTATAACTGTCCTCGACTGAACTGGCACATGGTTTGCTCAATAGGCACGACAAGTTCCAACGGAATAACCGCTCATTTTAATCAGGCAACAGGAGATGTTCCATGAAAAAAATCATTTTTACCCTGCTGTTTCTCGTCTTAAATCTCGCCCTGGCCTGGGCCGGTGACGAACCGGCCACAGTCGAATCCAACCGCACGGCCATCGACCTGGTGCAAACCAACGCGGATTACGTGTGGACCCTGGTGGCCGCCGCCCTGGTCTTTTTCATGCAGGCCGGTTTCGCCTTGGTGGAAAGCGGATTCACGCGCGCCAAAAACGCCATTAACATCATGATGAAAAATCTGATGGATTTTTCCATCGGCTCCCTGGGCTTCTTTGCTATCGGTTTCGGCCTCATGTTCGGTGTGTCCGCCACCGGCTGGTTTGGCACCACTGGCTTTTTTCTCAGCGACTTCAAAATCGGCGGTGATCCCTGGGTGCTGGCCTTCTGGATGTTCCAGGTGGTGTTCGCCGCCACGGCGGCCACCATCGTCTCCGGCGCCATGGCCGAACGGACCAAGTTCTCCGGATATCTGATCTACAGTTTCGTGATCAGCGCCCTTGTCTACCCCATTTTCGGTGGCTGGGCCTGGGGAGGGCTCTTCAATGGCGGCGGATGGTTGGAAAAACTGGGTTTCATCGATTTCGCCGGTTCCACGGTGGTCCACTCGGTCGGCGGATGGGCGGCCCTGGCCGGCGCCATCGTCCTCGGTCCCCGAATGGGCAAATACACCAAAGACGGCCGTGTCAAACCGATCCTGGGGCACAACATGCCCCTGGCGGCGCTGGGGGTGTTCATCCTGTGGTTGGGATGGTTCGGTTTCAACCCCGGTTCCACCACGGCGGCCAACCAAGACATCGCCATGATATTCGTCAACACCAACCTGGCCGCCGCCGCCGGGTGCATTCTGGCCCTGCTGGCCTCCTGGCTTAAATTCGGCAAGCCCGAAATCGGCATGAGCCTCAACGGCGCCCTGGCCGGACTGGTGGCGATCACCAGCCCGTGTGCCACCGTCACGCCCGGCAGTGCCATCATCATCGGCGCCATCGCCGGGGTGCTCGTGATGTTCTCGGTGCTCTTCTTCGATAAGATACGGGTGGACGACCCGGTGGGCGCCATTTCGGTGCACGGCGTCTGCGGCGCCTGGGGAACTCTTTCCGCGGGTATCTTTGCCATTGACGGCCTGTCGCTGTCCGTCATCGGTGTTCAGCTTCTCGGCATCGTGGCCTGTTTCCTGTGGGTTTTCCCGACCACCTTCCTCATGTTCAAACTGATCTCCAAAACCATCGGCCTGCGCGTCTCCCCGGAAGAAGAGCTCGAAGGCCTCGACTTCTCGGAACATGCCGGCAATGCCTACCCGGACTTCGAGGTCTCGTCCTACGGTGGCATGGTCACCGGCAGTGAACTCGGCGCTGCTATGCCGCAACCGGCCCTGGCGACATCGAAACAGGTGGAGGTGAGCTAACATGACGCTACCGCGAGCGGACGCGAAAAACAGTGCGGTCTTGAGCTGAACCAAACCGACGGCACGCGACTTTCATTTCCGCACCGGAAAATTGAATCCAAATCAAGGGGTTTAGGTTAGTTCCTAAGCCCCTTCTTTTTTTGT
>Ga0316189_10004093_pt1 | contig 14083 bp, 8 predicted proteins | sample LowCovwburrow_MG_FD_204930 | JGI IMG/M metagenome (GOLD analysis project Ga0316189, IMG submission 204930) | Coastal sediment microbial communities from Maine, United States - Lowes Cove worm burrow | ecosystem: Environmental > Aquatic > Marine > Coastal > Sediment | place: USA: Maine...
TTATGGGTTTGCTGGGCATCGTGCAGAACGACATCAAGCGCGTGGTCGCGTATTCCACGCTGTCACAGCTGGGCTATATGACCGTCGCTTTGGGTGCGTCCGCGTACAGCGCGGCGATCTTCCACCTGATGACGCATGCCTTCTTCAAAGCACTGCTGTTTCTCGCGGCGGGCTCCGTGATCATTGCAATGCATCATGAGCAGGACATACGCAAGATGGGCGGCATCAGGAAGTACATGCCAATCACTTACTGGACCGCGCTGATTGGTTCGCTTGCACTGATTGGGTTCCCCGGCACCTCTGGTTTCTATTCAAAGGACCTCCTGATCGAGGCCGTGAAGGACTCGCACTGGCACGGGCAGGGCGCCGTGTACTGGATTGCCTACCTCAGCGTGCTGCTTGGCGTTTTCGTAACTGCACTGTATTCATTCCGTATGTTTTTCCTCGTGTTCCATGGCGAGGAACGCATGGATGCCAAGACGAAGTCGCACCTGCACGAGACGCCTGCGGTTGTGACCATTCCGCTCATCATGCTGGCTATTCCGTCGGCGGTTATCGGCTGGTTTACGGTAGGTCCGGTGCTGTTCGATGGTTACTTCGGCGATGCGATCCAGGTGAACTCAGCACACGACGTGCTTGCTCACATGAAGGAGGCTATCTGGCACGGCCCGGGTGCCTTGCTGATGCATGCGCCCATGACGCCGGTTTTCTGGCTGGCAGCAGCAGGCGTTTTGTCTGCCTGGTTCCTGTACCTGAAGCGTCCCGATATTCCGGCGACCATCAAGAACAAGTTCGGCGGTCTGTATAACCTGCTTGATCGCAAGTACTACTTCGACGACCTCTGGATTCGCGGCTTTGCGGGGGGCGGACGACGTCTTGGAACCTTCCTGTGGGAGCAGGGCGATCAGAAACTGATTGACGGCATTCTCGTCAACGGCACAGCAAATTCAATTGGCCGGTTGGCTGGCGTCATGCGCCAGCTCCAGACCGGTTATCTGTACACCTACGCATTTGCGATGATCATTGGCCTGGCTGTTCTGCTTGGCTGGTTGGTCTGGTTCCGATAGATCAGGGAAGTCTGCGAACATGTCACAACATCTTCTTAGTATCCTGATCTGGTTGCCGATCTTCGGCGGCTTCGCATTGCTTGCGATCGGTGACGCTGGCGACTACAAGTCGGCGCGTGCCGGCATGATGCGGAACGTGGCGCTGGCACTGTCGGCCGTTACATTTATTCTGAGCACCGGCTTGTATACCGGCTTCGACAATGCCGCGACAGGTATGCAGTTCATCGAGCGCATGGAGTGGATCGCGTCGCTGGGCGTGCACTATTACCTGGGTGTCGACGGCATCTCGGCGCCGCTCATCCTGCTGACCACGTTCATCACGCCACTGGTTGTGATTGCGGGCTGGGACTCCATCAAGACGCGTCCTGCACAGTATTTTGCGGCGTTCCTGATCCTCGAAGGCCTGATGATCGGCGTATTTGCGGCACTCGACGGCATCCTGTTCTACGTTTTCTGGGAGTTCATGCTGGTACCGATGTTCCTGATCATCGGTGTCTGGGGCGGCGCCAATCGTATCTATGCCACCCTGAAGTTCTTCCTGTACACCTTCCTCGGCTCAGTCCTGATGCTTGTCGCATTCGTCTATCTATATCGACAGACCGGCAGCTTCGACTTGTTTGGCTGGATGGATGCGCCGCTCAGCATGACTGCGCAGAAGATGATCTTCATCGCGTTCCTGGCCGCATTTGCCGTCAAGGTGCCGATGTGGCCGGTGCACACATGGTTGCCAGACGCCCACGTCGAGGCGCCGACGGGTGGCTCGGTCATCCTGGCTGCCATCATGTTGAAGATGGGCGGCTATGGCTTTATCCGCCTGTCGTTGCCGATAGTGCCCGATGGCAGCGAGTACTTTTCAGGATTGATGATTGCTCTGTCGCTGATCGCAGTTGCCTACATCGGGCTCGTGGCGCTGATGCAAACGGACATGAAGAAACTCATCGCCTACTCATCGATTGCACACATGGGCTTTGTCACCCTCGGCTTCTTCCTGCTGTGGTCTATTGATGGCCCGACCGGCGCAGTGCTGGGCATGCAAGGCGGCATGGTGCAGATGATCTCGCACGGCGTTATTTCCGGAGCCATGTTCCTCTGTGTCGGCGTGCTGTATGACCGCATGCATAGCCGCCAGATTGCGGATTACGGTGGTGTCGCCAACACGATGCCGACCTTCGCCGCTTTCATGGTGCTGTTTGCAATGGCTAATGCCGGACTGCCAGGCACATCCGGCTTCGTCGGCGAGTTCATGGTCATTATCGCGAGCTTCAAGGCTAACTTCTGGTTTGCGTTTGTGGCGGCGACCACGCTCATTCTCGGCGCCGCTTACACCCTGTGGATGATCAAACGCGTCATTTATGGCGAAGTCGCCAATGACAATGTTGCCAGGCTCACCGATCTCAACCGACGCGAGTTCCTGGTGCTGGCCATTCTCGCGGTTTCGGTTCTCCTGCTCGGTCTTTGGCCGGCTCCGTTGGTTGACATGATGAACGTAACGATAGAACAGCTTATCGAGACAATAGGGCAGTCCAAGCTATGAACCTGTCAGAATTTGTATGGGCTGCGCCTGAAATGACCCTGCTGGGTCTGATCTGCGTGGTGTTGATAGCCGATCTGTTTATAGACGATGACAAGCGCATTGTGACGTTCTGGCTGGCGATGCTCAGTGTTGGTATTACAGCACTTACTGTCCTGTGGACGGATCCGGGTCACGGCATCGTGATATTCGACGGCAGTTACATATCCGACTCCCTGTCGCAAATTCTGAAGCTTGGCTGCGCATTATTTGTCGGCATCGGCTTTGTCTATGCACGCGATTACCTGATCGCAAACGATCTGCACAAGGGCGAGTTCTATCTGCTCAGCCTGTTTGGTCTGCTTGGCATGCTCATCATGATTTCGGCAAACAGCATGCTCACCATGTACCTCGGGTTAGAGACACTGGCGCTGTCGATGTACGCGCTGGTCGCGATCGATCGCAACAACGTCGTCTCGGCTGAGGCTGCGATGAAGTACTTCGTGCTTGGTGCGATTGCCTCGGGTTGCCTGCTGTACGGAATATCCTGGATCTACGGTGTCACAGGCAGCCTGCAGTTCCATGAGATCGCTGCGGCTATTGCGGCTGATCCGGGGCTCAATAACCTGCCGCTTTGGTTCGGTCTCGCGTTTCTGATCGTGGGCATTGCGTTCAAGTTCGGTGGCGTGCCGTTTCACATGTGGTTGCCTGATGTGTACCAGGGAGCACGCACTCCGGTAACGCTGTACCTCGCCACTGCGCCTAAACTTGCTGCGTTGGCGCTGGCGTTGCGGATTCTTGTTGGGGGGCTCGGCGGACTGCAGGACACCTGGGGCCAAATGGTGATGATCGTAGCGGTGCTGTCACTACTGGTCGGAAACATCGTTGCCCTCGCTCAGACCAACATCAAGCGCATGCTGGGTTATTCCACGATCGCGCACGTTGGCTTCATCCTGCTGGCACTGTTCGTTGGCACGGAGCAGGGCAATGCGGCGGCACTGTTCTACACCCTGACGTACGTTGTCGCAGCAGCGGGTGCATTCGGCGTCATTATTCTCATGAGCCGGGGTGGTTTCGAGGCGCACAATATTTCGGATATTAAGGGGCTGAATGAACGCAGTCCGTGGTTCGCAGCGATGATGATGCTGCTGATGTTCAGTATGGCGGGCATCCCGCCGCTGGTCGGGTTCTTCGGCAAACTGAACGTTATTGCCGCATTGCTGGACGCCAACTACACCGGACTCGCGATTCTTTCTGTGGTCGCCTCGGTCATTGGTGCGTTCTATTACCTGCGGGTTATCTGGTACATGTACTTTGAAGCGGCCGAGGACCAGGCGGTTCTGCAATCCGGCACGGACACGCGTGTGGTACTGAGCCTGAATTCACTGGCAGTTCTAGCGCTGGGGATCATGCCCGGCTGGCTCTGGACGCTCTGCGTGCAGGTTTTCGCAGCGTCCTAGCAGCGGCCCCGGATAGGGGTTGCTAAGTACAGACCAGAGCAGTACTATCTCGTTCGCCGATGCGGGGTGGAGCAGTCTGGCAGCTCGTCGGGCTCATAACCCGAAGGTCGTAGGTTCAAATCCTACCCCCGCTACCAAACAAACAAGGGTCCCTCAATGAGGGGCCCTTTTTTGTTTGGGAGTTGTGGTGCAAGGGTTTGGGCCTCGTTCAATAAAACGCGTCAGCGTTTTAGACGGCGGAGCGAAGCGGAGCCGGGCCGAAGGCCCGAGAATCGCCCCTAGGCGAGTCGAGTCAATCCTACCCCCGCTACCAATTCAGGGCTATTTATAGACAGTCCTCCAGAAAGCCTCGTTTTGACGAGGCTTTTTGCGTTTGAGGAAGAGTGCGGCCACACCGCCCCATCTTTCTGCTTAAGCGTAATCTGACCGAGCAGGGCGCGTAATTAGCTGGATCAGACGGCGGTGCATGCCGATAAGGTGGCGATCGGGCCGGCTATCCTCGACGTAGGGTGCCAAATAGCCGAATTTCGCGCGTAGCCCCGTATTCGTCGCTCGGTCAATCTTGGCGAATGAAAGTTAGAGAGGCACTTCGATTGTTGAGGGAAGACGGATGGGACGAGGTAGCCCGTCGCGGAAGTCATCGTCAACTGAAGCATCAGAGCAAACCTGGTCGTGTGACGGTTCCCGGCAAACAATCTGACGACTTGGCACCCGGAACTCTCAACAGTATCCTTAAGCAAGCTGGTCTCAAGAATGAGTGATGTCCCGATGAAATATGCGATTGTAATTGAAGACGCTGGTGCGAATTTTTCAGCGTATGTTCCGGATTTGCCAGGCTGTATAGCTACCGGTCTAACCGTTGATGAAACCGAGCGATCCATTCGAGAGGCGATACAATTTCATATTGAAGGATTGCGATCGGACAACCTTCCAATTCCACGGGCATCTAGTCGCGTCGATTACGTTGAAGTCGCCGCCTAACAAATCGCTGTAACAGGCGCTCTCTACACCACCTGCACCTACCTCTGTCCAGTGACCGGGTCCGGTTTGCAATTGCGGGCCTGACGAGGCCTTGCTGAATGGAAGGGGCGGTTGGCAGGGCTGCGGAATGGTACTACTTGAGACGTACTCGCTGCGGGACTGTCGGAACAGCACAAATCCTGCTCCTGCTTCCAAAACCTAAGAAGCCCAGTTTCTCGGCTCCATCCCCTCAAGGGGCGGGCCAAGAATCGATGGTCAATTTGGGTCAGCGGTGATTGGCGGCTGACGTTTGAGTTCAGAGACGGAAATGCGTTCGTTTTGGATTACGAGGATTATCACTGATGGCGATGCATAACCCCCCGCACCCGGGCGAGTTTATCCGGGAGACATATATCGAGCCTTTCGAAATTAGTATCAGGTCGTTGGCTGAAAATTTGGGCGTTGCCGCTTCCACCCTGGCGCGTGTTGTCTCCGAGCGTAGCGCGGTAAGTCCCGAGATGGCGCTGCGCCTGTCCAAGGCGCTTGGTCGATCTCCTGAGAGTTGGCTGGCCATGCAGGATAACTATGACCTGTGGCAAGCCCGAAAGACAGCAAATCTCTCGCAGGTTCGGAAGGTTCCGCTTGAAGCGTCCGCATAAGGGCGAACTAGCGCGCACGAGGCACAACGGAGCGTAATCAGCACGTATTAGGCTACTTTAGTCATATCCTTTTAGGTGCTGTCGGAACAGCGAATATCACTCCCCGCTACCAGCAGTCGCAACGGCAATGCGAGCAGAATGCTCTATACTCGAAAAACCTGTTTGGTGGGTATTGCGGGGTACAGAGCGATGCGATTGTTTTCGATTTCAGGCCTGCTGTTGTTGCTGGCATCTGCTGCGCTGGCAGATGCTGTTGACGATGTTCGTTGCAATGAGATCCGGTTTAGCCAGTCGGTCGGAAGCCAAAATCTCGAGTTATTCCGGAGTTTCATCGACACCGACGCCCGTTTTGTGGGAAGTGAGGTCAGCCGTGGCCGGGACGAAGTTGTCGGAGGCGCCTGCCGATGACGTGCAGGCACTGCTTGAGCGAAGCGACGCCTGCGGCGAATGAGCTTCGAGGGCGAAAATGAATAAACGACAACTTGGATCGACCGGCCTGCAAGTGTCAGAGATCGGCTACGGCGCCTGGCAGCTTTGCAACAGTGATTCGTGGGGCGGAATGGATGATCAGACCGCACTGCGCCTTATTGACGAGGCCATCGACGGTGGCATCAACCTGTTCGACACCGCGCCCAACTACGCAAATACGAAAAGCGAGCGCATCCTCGGGAAGGCTCTGAAACGTAAGCGCGACAAGGTGGTACTTGTCAGCAAGTTTGGTCATACGCCGGAAGGACCAAAAGAATTTACTGTCGATTGGTTCTGGAAGAGCCTGGATGCCAGTCTCAACAGGTTGCGCACGGACTATCTGGACGTTCTGCTTCTGCACAATCCGCCGAGTGAGATATACGCCGGCACGGATCCACTATGGGCCGCAATGGAGGAGGCGCGATCGCAGGGCAAGATCAGGCACTTTGGTGCCAGCCTCGACTTCTCGGCCGAGGTCGAGGACTGCCTGTCGAACACCAACAGCGAGGTACTCGAGGTCTTGTTCAACGTATTTCATCAGGATGTTCGACATGCGTTTGGCACGGTCCGTCAACACGGGGCTGGAATCATCGCCAAGGTGCCGCTGGACAGCGGCTGGCTGACCGGACGATTTGATTCGGACAGTCGTTTCGAAGGCATCCGGGCGCGTTGGAGCGAGGAGGAAATCGCACAGCGGGCCAGTCTTGTGTCCGCAATACAGTGGCTTGTTGCCGATAATTCCGAACTCGCGCACAAAGCCATTGCTTACCTGCTTTCCTACGAGGAAGTCAGCTGCGTGATTCCGGGGATTCGAACGCAGCAACAGCTCGAGAGCAACCTGGCGGCGGCTGCCTGCAGAATTTCGCCTGATGACCGAAAGAAGCTCGAGAAATTCTGGGACCAGGTAACCGAAAACGGATCGAAACTTCTTCCATGGTGAAGGCCGCCATCTTCGACATGGATGGCTTGCTCATCGACTCCGAACCTCTCTGGCAGGAAGCGGAGATCAAGGTGTTCAGGTCTGTTGGTGTGCCGCTCACCAGAGAGCTTTGCCGCGAGAGGGCTGGAACACGATTGGACGAGGTCGTGCGCCATTGGTACGACAAGTTTCCATGGCGCGGTGATTCACCGAAGGTCGTTGAAGCCCGGATCCTGGAGGAGGTCAGCCGCCTGATTATCGACCGCGGCGAGCCGATGCCCGGGGTCTGGGAAGCAATCGATATGCTGAGTGCCGCAGAATACGAGCTTGCCGTTGCCTCCTCATCTCCGATGGAACTCATTCGCGCCGCGCTGGGGGCTTTCAGTCTGATAGATAAGTTTTCTGTGCTGCATTCCGCGGAGGCCGAGGCCTCCGGCAAGCCGCATCCTGCCGTGTACCTGTCAGCCATATCACGCCTGGGAGTTGATCCGAATCACTGCATCGCATTTGAGGACTCGGTAGCAGGTGTTCAAAGTGCCAAGAGTGCAGGTGCCTGGGTGATTGCTGTGCCTGATCCGGCAGATATTTCCAATCCAGCGTTCGCCGCTGCCGATGTGGTGCTCTCGTCGTTGACAAAGTTTTCGATGGACTGTGTGCCGTGATCGGCTAATTCGTGTCGGCGAAGACGCGAAGACGGTTCTGGCTCGGAGGCGTCAGTTAGTTATTTTCCAGAATTGACAGACTTGGCTAAGTGGGAGGATGGTAGGGCCGGTAGGGGTGGTTCTTACCTGAGTGCGATTGCTGGATACCACCATGTTGCTTACTGCATGGGCAGACTGAATCGTACCTGTTAACTTCAGCCGAGCTTTCGGAACATCAGCAATTCTGCCGAGCCAATGCGTATTTGGGCTACACCTTCGAAGAACGACTATCTTTCCTGTAATCTTGTGCGATCCGCTGGACTGGAGGGGCGCATATGTCTCTCGTCTCCGAACTGAAACGCCGAAACGTTTTCAAAGTAACCGCCGCCTACATTATCGTAGCCTGGCTGCTGTTGCAGGTGTCCGACACGCTGGTACCGGCGCTTCGCCTACCTGAGTGGTTCCACTCAGGCGTTGCTTTCCTGCTGATTATGGGCCTGCCGATCGCCATCGTATTCGCATGGGCTTTTGAACTGACTCCCGAGGGTCTGCGAAAGGAAAAGGAGGTCGACCGCAGCCAGTCTGTCGCGCATAAAACCGGGAAAAAACTCGACTACGCCATTATTGCGGTGCTTGCCATTGCCGTCGTTTCTCTCGCTGGGAAACTCTGGTTTGCGGAGGATGACGCTGCAACGGTCATTACCTCGACAGAAAGAAAGTCAATTGCTGTTCTGCCTTTCGACAATAGAAGTGCGGATGAGGAGGACGCAGAGTTCTTCGCGGCCGGAGTACATGACGAGTTGCTGACACTGTTGTCAAGACTCGGCGATCTGAAGGTCATCTCACGCACTTCCGTTGAACGCCTGGATCAGGACCTGAGTCTTCCCGAAATTGGTGCATTGCTCGGAGTTGTCACGGTGCTCGAAGGTCAGGTACAGCGGGCGGGGGATCGCTTGAGGATAAATGTACAGCTCATTAATGCAGCCGAAGGAAATCATCTTTGGGCCACTACATATGACCGTGAGCTCACCGCATCAAATGTTTTTGATGTTCAGAGCGATATTGCGAGAACCATCGCCAATGAGTTGCAGGTAACCCTGTCCCCAAAAGACAACGCATTGTTGCGAGCTGTTCCAACCAACAGTATGGAAGCATTGCAGCGCTATATGCTTGGCAGGCAGTTAGTGGAGCGGGGCACGTTTGAGTCCTTTGAGAAGGCAGCGGACTATCTCTCCGAAGCCACCGAGCTTGACCCGAACTACGCTGAGGCATGGGTTGCAATCGCATATGCAAATAGCAGGATGTTCCAAACCGGTCTCATTGGTTTGCAGGACTATATTGCGGCGGCGGCACCGTCTATTGACCGTGCTCTGAGGATCAATAATGCACTCCCGGAGGCCCACGCAGAACTGGCGGCCTTACAGTGGCAATCAGGCGACACCATAGCTGCAGAGGCGTCTTTCAAAACCGCACTCGAACTCGGGTCCGAAAATTCGCAAAGCCTGTATTCCTACGGCAACTACCTTCGGAAGACGGCGCGGCCGCTGGAGGCCGTACCTGTGCTTAAGAGGGCACTTGAACGTAACCCGTTGTCTGTGACGACGCTTTTCGACCTTGGCAAAGCTGAAATGTACTCCGGACAGCCGGAACAATTCATCGTGCGAGCCCAAAAAATCCTGGAGATCGCCCCGTCAAGCGTGCATGGCTATGTTGCCAATCTGCAGGCTTATGATTGGATGGGTCGCTTTGACCTGATGTGGCCCTGGTACATCAAGTCGATTGCATCGGATCCTGAAGATTTCGAAATCTGGTGCCACCTTGGCTTGTACGCTTCGTATCTCGGCGCAGATGATCTGATCGACCCATACCTGGATCGCGCCGTGGAACTCGGTCCACGCGAACCTGCGGTGCTCAGGTGTCTGGTAAGCGTCCTCAGATATCGTGGTCAGTTTGACGCCGCGGTGGATATCGCGAGGAGTGCCCTGGAGGAGGGGCTGGACGACCGCTGGCAATCTAACGAGATATTCCTAAGACTCGTGCGGGACGACGCGTTGCGGAGCGGTAATTTTGACGGCGCCATATTCTGGTATCTCGATCGACATCCGGAGCTGTTTCTCGAGACACCGGAGATCAAAACGGACAACGTTAATGCGGCAGCCGACCTCGCTCTTCTGCTGCAGCGCGCAGGAGAGCCCAACGCCGCCAGCGCGATCATCAATGCCGGGCTTACCTGGATTCAGCAGACACAGCCAAAAGGTGTGCATGGTTATCTGATTAACATTGCCGACGTTGAATTACTGGCGTTGGATGGGCAAACCCAAGCCGCTCTGGATACGCTGCAACAGGCAGTTGACAGTGGCTGGAGATCCCACTGGCGATCGTCCTTCGGCAACGAGAACCTCGCTTCATTAAGGAGTGAGCCAGGATTTCAGCAAATGACTGCACAGCTAGAGAAAGACATGGCCGCGCAACTTGAGGCGATTCGGGCGTTGCCGAACATGGGTGAGTTCGATCTACGTCCTGGTGTTCTAACACCCGTGCTTCCAAGATAGCGCTGCCGTCCCCCTCTGACAACCGTGCAATTTTACCTATTGACACACTTTTGGGGTTCTCCGAGAAAATGTTGACAGCGCTGTCAGCTTTCAGTACAAAAGAGTGCATCAGGAAGGGGGAGTCTTGGTTTTAGCTGAAACTATTTTCGGCCATGCCCCCCTAGTCCACAAAAAGAAAACCGGTCACTTTTCCATACACGGCAAGCTTCAGGGGGCTTGAGCATGCAAAAACCTATATTCCGTAAGACACCTTTGGCCACAGGCGTAGCTATTGCGCTGGGTGCTGCGTTCGCGGCTCCTTCGGTGTCTTTCGCGCAAGACGACGACGTCATCGAGGAAATTGTCACCACGGGTATCCGCGGCAGCTTGAATCGGGCCATGGATATAAAACGCAGTGAAACGGGCGTTGTGGACGCAATTTCTGCGGAAGATATCGGTAAGTTTCCTGATGCGAACCTGGCAGAGTCCCTGCAGAGAATAACCGGCGTGTCCATTGACCGACAGCGCGGTGAGGGCAGCCAGGTGACGGTGCGAGGGTTTGGCCCTGAATACAACCTGGTGACCATCAATGGCCGCCAGATGCCAACTCACAGTGGTACCAGCCGCTCGTTTGACTTCGCCGATCTGGCTTCAGAAGGCGTAGCGGGCGTCCAGATTTACAAGACCGGCCAAGCTGACGTGCCCTCCGGCGGCGTAGGCTCCACAATTAATATTTCGACGCCCAAGCCGCTGCAAGGTGAACCAACGTTTAGCCTTGCGGCGAAGACTGTCTTCGATGAGTCGACTAGAACTGGCGACGAGATCACGCCTGAATTCTCGGGCATTTACCTCGGCCATTTTCTTGATGAGACGGTAGGTGTCGCCATCACGGCAAGCCATCAGACCAGAAACAATGGCGTGAACTCGGCACAGATCAATGGTTGGTACACCAGGCCGGGCGATGATGTGCTGCCAGATGGAAGCGTAGATGTCCGGGTCATTAACAATGAAAACCAGATAAACCGGCCGCAGTTGCCGAACGACAACTATTCCATCCCGCAGGCAGTGGCATACAACATTGCCGAATTTGAGAGTGAAAGGAGCAATGCCCAGGTTGTGCTGCAGTGGGCACCGACCGAGAACATCACCGCGACGGTCGATTACATCCGCTCAGAATTTGAATTGGATCGATCCTACAATGACCTTTCTGCCTGGTTCTCCAATACGTCAGCGCTTTCTCAAGCCAGTGTATGGGGGGCTGACTGCTCCAAACCGGGCTGTATTGCCACTCCGATTATCTACACGGAGACAAATGACAATAATGACTTCGCCATGGGTTCCGGCCGGGATGGCTCGAAAAACCTGAACAAGTCTATTGGCTTCAATGCCGAGTGGTGGATTAACGATCGATTAAGTCTCGAATTTGACTACCATGATTCTTCGGCCGAAACAGGGGCGAACGGTCCTAACGGCACCAGCTCGCTTGTTTCCATGGCCAGCTTTAACAAGGTCGGTCAGAGTTTTATCACCGGTTATGAATTGCCGATCTTCTCAAACAACCTGAACTCTGGCGGAGAAGAGAACCGCCCGCTTTATAAGAACGACATGATAATCACGGGTAGTGTGTTCACTAACGATGCTTCCAGGATGGAGCTGGAACAGGCCAAGATCGCCGGAAGTTTCGATTTCTTTGAGGGTTCCAGCATTGATTTTGGCGCACAGATGACGGAGGTCAACAACCGTTCGGTGAACGCCGTTGTGCAGCTGGATAACTGGGGCGGCATTACGGAGCCCGGAGAGATCGCGGACATCGTCGTCCGTTCGAGCATTGCGGGCCAGTTCGACGAGCTGTCAGGGTCCGATCACCCGGATCTGCAGACAGAATTTTTCATAGCCAGTCTTGCGGATCTTCAGGCTGCGGGTGAGGCCTGGTATCGCCGCACCGGAAATGAATATGCCAATGTAGGTGACTGTGGTACCGGCTATTGTGCGTCGACTGACTGGACGACGGATCTTCGGACCAAAGAGGAAACGACTGCCGTTTATCTGCAGTACAACTGGACCGGGGATATCGCTGCCATGCCCTCCAACCTGCGTTTGGGCCTTCGCTATGAAGAGACGGAGGTCACGTCTGCTGCATTCGATCGGACCTGGTCAGGGTCTTCGTGGGTAGGCGCAGGCAACGAGTTCAACATCGTTGCAGCAGAAGATGATGAAGGTAACCCTATTCAGAGCTTCACGAATGTCACGGGTGACTATGACGTCACGCTGCCCAACCTCGATTTCGATATCGAGCCCTGGGAAGATATAGTTCTGCGAGTATCGGTCAGTGAAACCATCACCCGTCCCAGTTACCAGGACATCAAAGGTGGATTATCGCCCGATGGCACCCAGTTCACGCCGACCAACCGGCCGTCGGCATCTACGGGTAACCCCGGGCTTGTTCCAATTCAATCGTTCAATACCGATTTGTCGCTTGAGTGGTACTACGCGGACGGCAGCTACTTCTCGGTGGGTTACTTCAAAAAGGACGTCGAGAACTTTATCGGCACCGGTCGACAGTCAGGCACCACGTTTGAAATCCCCAACATTATTGGTGGCGCCCTCTGGAATCGAGCCCTCGCAGACAGTGGTATTGATCCCAGCCAATATCAGGCGCTCGGTCGATACATCCTGGACAATTACCAGGACGATCCGGCCGTTAATGGCGAAACCATTATCAGCGTACCGGGTGACCCGTCCATTGTCTTTGATCTGAGCCGACCTGTTAACCAGAGAACGGCGAAAGTGGACGGCGTCGAACTGAACCTGCAGCACGCCTTTGGCGACACCGGATACGGTTTCATTGTCAACGCAACATTGGCTGATGCAGACGTCGGTTATGACCCCTTCAACTCCCTTGAGACACAGTTTGTCCTCAATGGGCTGAGTGATTCGGCAAACCTCATCGGTTTCTACGACGGTGAAGCCTTGCAGATTCGTGTGGCCTACAACTGGCGCGATGACTTCCTCGCGGGAGTTGGCCAGGGCGAGGGCACGCGGACCAATCCTACAAATGTTGAAGCTTACGGCCAGTGGGATCTCGGAGTTACGTACTATTACAACGATAATCTCACGTTATATTTCTCCGGGTTGAATCTCACCAATGAGACAAGACACGTATACAGCCTGACGAAGGCCCAGGTACTGCAGGCTGTTCAGGGTGGTAGCCGATATGACTTCGGGCTGCGATATAACTTCTTCTGACAGAGGCGGCTCACAACCAATGGCCCAGTCAAAATTCAAATTTCACCTTGCTCAGGCACAAAAAGACTTATTTTTAGGGGGCGTAATGCAACGGCAAATCTTTAACTTACAGCGCAGGCTACAGGGCAACTTTGCCAATCGCTTTGGTGCTTTAGTGGCCCTGACAGGCCTGCTTATGCTATCCGCGTGCGGAGGCGGTGAGAAATCTGTCACGGACAACAACCTGTCCGACCCCCCCTTCAAGGACGGCGTGCCGCCCACACTGACCAGCGTCAGCATCAGGGAGAGTACCAAGTCCGCAAAGCCGAATGGTGCCGTGAAGCTGGGCAAGGCTGCGCGCATCGACATCGTCGCCAGCGAAGCTATCATGGCTCCACGCATCGTTATTAACGACGTAGAAGCCGAGGTCGTTGGAAAGGTAAACGGTTGGTTCGCAATTCGTGATATGACCGAAGCGGACGAGCTCGGAGAGATCACCTTCTCAATCGTCTACGAAGACATCAGCGGTGAACTGGGCTTGCCTGCAAACGCAACCACTGACGGCAGCAGCCTGATTTACTGTGACGACGTCACGATCAAGTGCCCGGAACCCGTATCTATTCCAGGTGACTGGAGTCTGGAT
>Ga0316189_10004094_pt1 | contig 14082 bp, 7 predicted proteins | sample LowCovwburrow_MG_FD_204930 | JGI IMG/M metagenome (GOLD analysis project Ga0316189, IMG submission 204930) | Coastal sediment microbial communities from Maine, United States - Lowes Cove worm burrow | ecosystem: Environmental > Aquatic > Marine > Coastal > Sediment | place: USA: Maine...
TGAAAAAACTGCTTACCCTGATTGTGTTGTTCGGGCTGACCACTGCCGCGACGGCAGAGCAGCGTTTTGAGTTTTCACCCTTCCAGATTCCCGCAAGCGGACGCATTGTTGTGCCCGTCGTCGAAGGCGATGCGCTAAGCGGAATCGCGGCAACGATTGATCAGCAAACCAATGGCGCACTGAGCATTGCCGCGGCGGAAGCGGCTTTCACAGGTGCACTGGACTCAACGTTGACGCTGTTTGGCATCGCCCCGTATTCCCGCATCGACCTGATCGGCGTCGGTGCGGAAACGATTGGACGGGTTGCCGCTGAAAATTTCGGTGGCAATGCGGCGGCTGCGCTGCGCGACGCTCTCGGTGGAACCGTGCAGATTCTCTGGCCCGATGAAAACGCGGACGCGCTGGCCACGGCAGCGCGGGTCGCATTCGGCTATCGGCTGCGCAGTTATCGCTTTGACCGGCACCAAGCCGATAAGGTCAGCATGGACACGCTGCCCATCATTCAACTTTTGAGCGACGACCGCTCAAAGGATGATTTTGAGAACGACCTCAACTATGTTGCCGACGGCGTCTTCTTCGCGCGTGACATGAGCTCAGAGCCCGCCAACATTATTTATCCAGAGTCATTTGTCGAGCGTGCGAAGGCGCAGTTTCGAGGACTGGACAACGTCAGCATCAAGGTGCTGGATGAAAAGGACATGCAGCGACTCGGAATGGGCGCGCATTGGGGTGTTGGCAAAGGTTCCGTAAGGCCGCCTCGCCTGTTGATCATCGAGTACATGGCCGGCGGCGACCAGGCACCGATCGTACTCGCCGGTAAAGGCATCACATTCGACACCGGTGGCATCTCGCTGAAACCCAACGACACCATGTGGATGATGAAAGGAGACCTCGGCGGCGCCGGCGTCGTCACCGGAACGGTCCTTGCGGCGGCACGTCGTGGTGCAGCAATCAATGTCGTTGCGCTTGCAGCACTGGCCGAGAATATGCCTTCAGGCACCGCCACTCGTCCCGGCGACTTGCTGACGTCGATGTCAGGCATTTCGATCGAGATCCGATCCACTGACGCCGAGGGACGACTCGTCCTTGCCGATGCTGTGCACTACGGACAGATAACCTATCAGCCGAGCGTCTTAATCGACGTCGCTACGCTTACGGGATCCGTCGGCCGCGCATTGGGCGACGACTATGCCGGTATTTTCGGGCGCCACGATGCAATCATCGAACAGCTGTCAGCGGCATCCGATACGGCGGGTGAAGCCGTCTGGCGCTTGCCGCTGGATGACTCGCACTTTGCGCAAATTGAGTCGAAGTTCGGCGACATCATTAACAGTGGCGCCGGCAGCCCCGGAGCCAGTGTCGGCGCAGCCTTCATCGGTTCTTTTGTCGACGAAGACCAGGTCTGGGCGCACCTTGATATCGCGGGCGTCGATTACCTCGAAGAGGATCGGCCAACGGTTCCTGCAGGCTATTCAGGCTGGGGGGTCCGAACGCTTGATGAGTACCTCCGCCACAACGATCCGTGAGCAAGAATATCGATGGCATTCAGCTCCGCGGGCTTTCGCGCCGCTTTCACGAGGGCGACCGCGAGCAGATCGTGCTCGATAACATCGACCTCGACATCCATCGCGGTGAAACCGTTGCACTGCGAGGACGGAGCGGTTCTGGCAAGTCAACGCTGCTGAATCTTGTGGGTGGGATCGACGCACCGGACGCCGGCTCGGTAACCGTCTCGGGTATCGATCTCACCGGACTGGGCGAGCGCGAGCGTACGCTGTTTCGCCGCAAGCACATCGGCTTCGTCTACCAGTCATTCAATCTCGTGCCAACCCTCAACGTTGCTGACAATGTGCGGCTGGTTCTCGAACTCAATAAGGTGCCTGCCGCACAGGCCTCGGCGCGTATCGACGAACTGCTGGCCGCCGTCGGTCTCGCCGACCGCGTTAAAAGCTATCCCGATGTACTCTCGGGCGGCGAGCAGCAGCGCGTCGCGATTGCGCGAGCACTCGCCCATGAACCTGCTGTGCTGTTGGCCGACGAGCCAACCGGTAACCTCGATGACGCCAGCGCCGATAGTGTGCTTGAGCTTCTCGATAAGCTTGTGCGCGACAGCTCGCATACGATGCTCATCGCAACGCACAGCCAGCACGTCGCCTCGCTATGTGACCGCGTTATCGAACTCCACAACGGTCGGCTCAAAGAAACCACCAACCGATCACGATGATCCCGGCCACCTTCCGCGCGAGCTTCTCTTACCTGTTACGACATCCGTGGCAGTTGGCGTTGTCGCTGATCGGAATCGCCGTTGGCGTCGCGGTCATCGTCGCGGTCGACCTTGCGAATTCGAGTGCACGCAAAGCGTTCCTGATGTCGATGGATGCCGTAACGGGTGAAGCAACGCACCAGGTTATCGGCGGGCCACGCGGCGTTAGCGAGCAGGCATACGCACAGTTGCGCGTCGAACAGGGTATCCGCATGAGCGCCCCGGTCGTTGCGGGTACGATTTCAGTGGACGGCATTTCGCTTAGCTTGCTCGGTATCGACCTGTTTGCCGAACAGGACATCCGCAGCTTTACGCGCCAGGCGGAGTCAGGGGATTCAACAGAGTCCGGCAGTTCGGCCCTGTTTGCGAACTTCCTCGTGACGCCCGGCGCCGCGATGACGTCCGCCGGCACGGCCGAACAACTCGGGCTAGCCCTTGGCGAAACTTTTGATGTGCTCGCCGATGGACGGACGCGCGAGGGTGAATTGCTTGCGATCCTGCCCGGCGGGAATGGTGACGGCCTCGACTTCCTGATGGTCACCGACATTGCGACGGCCCAGGAGTGGCTGGATCAGGCCGGCTGGCTGAGTCGTATCGACGTACGTATCGAGGACGGCGACACGGCAGCGCTGGAGCGGCTTCGTTCTGTACTACCGGATGGCACGCAATTGCTGTCGGCGGCGGGGCGGACACGATCCACCGCCGAGATGAGCAAGGCCTTCATGACGAACCTGACCGCCATGAGCTTGCTGGCACTTCTCGTCGGATTGTTCCTGATATTTAACAGTGTCAATTTCTCGGTGCTGCAGCGACGCAACCTGATCGGTACTTTGCGCGCGCTGGGACTGACGCGCCGGCAGCTACTGGCGATGATCCTTGTCGAGGCCGGCATTCTGGGCGCTGTTGCAAGCGGACTCGGACTCATCCTCGGCATCGCGCTGGGCGAGCAACTTCTCGAACTGGTCTCCCGTACGATCAATGACCTGTATTTTCGCGTTAGCGTGACCGATGTCAGCATCGAATCCTTTTCGCTCGTTAAAGGCATGGTCGCCGGAATCGGCGTGGCACTCGTGGCGGCGGCATTCCCGGCCATCGAGGCCACCTCTTACCAGCCAAGACTCGCAATGACACGCTCATCGCTTGAGCACCGCGCACGCCACCTCTTGCCTGCCGTCACGTTTATCGGCGTTGCTACGATGGCGGCGGCCGCTGTATTAATTTTGATTTCCGGCACAAGCCTTGTCGCCGGGCTGGCTGCAGTGTTCATGTTAATCCTTGGCTTCGCCTTGTGCGTCCCCCTTGTCGTGAGTTTTGTTTCGACCCGGAGTGCGCCGCTCGCCGAGCGTCTCGGCGGCACGATTGGACGCATGGCGGTTGCGGGGATCGCCTCAGGATTGTCGCGCACCGGAGTGGCTATTGTTGCACTTGCGGTCGCCGTTTCAGCAACGATCGGCGTCAGCGTCATGGTCGACAGCTTCCGTGGCTCCGTAAGCACATGGCTCGATCAATCTCTGCAAGCAAACGTCTATGTTGGCACGTTGCGTGGCACCCTGGATCCGCAGCTGATCGATTCCATTAGCAAACTCAAGGGCGTTGATAACGTAAGCACGCGCAAGCTCGCGTGGGTCGAGGATGCCAACGGACGAACGCAGCTGCGCGTCTTCGCAATGCCAAGCGAGAGTTATGCCGGCACCGAACTTCTGGATGCCGATCCGGTTGACGCATGGCCCGCGTGGGAAGCCAGCGATGTCGTGTTTGTTTCCGAACCCTATGCTTACCAGAACGCGGTCGGCGCGGGCGACATCATTACCTTGCCGACCGATCATGGCCCGCGCGAATTTACAGTGGCGGCGATCTTCCAGAGCTACGATATTAATGCGAGCGGCATCATGATGAGCCGCGCAACGTATGCGCGGCATTATCTCGATGACACGATCGATGCGCTGGGCCTTTATCTCGCGAGCGATGTCGACGCTGCAGCCATCGTCGCCGAGGTCGAAGCGCTCAGCAGCGGCCGACAGCGCCTGTTTGTCAGCTCGAATGCCAACCTGCAACGCGAATCGATGCGGATCTTCGACCGCACCTTCGTCATCACTGATGTGCTGTACTGGCTTACGCTCGGCGTTGCATTTATCGGCATTCTTTCGGCGATGCTCGCCTTGCAGCTGGAGCGCGCTCGCGAGTTTGCCACTCTGCGCGCACTGGGCATGACACCCACGCAGGTCGGCAGCATGATCACGGCGCAAACCGGTGTCATCGGTCTCTTGAGCGGGCTCGCCGCACTGCCGCTGGGCATTGTCATGGCGTACGTCCTCATCAAGGTGATTAACCGCCGTGCATTCGGCTGGCAAATCGACATGACGATCGCGCCTGGCATCCTCGCCGTATCCGTCGCGTTCGCCGTTGCTGCCGCCCTGCTCGCTGGTCTTTATCCGGCGTATCGAGCAGGCCAGAGTCAGCCGGCGATCGCGATGCGGGAGGAATAAGTTGAAGTATTTACAGTTACTAGCTGGCCTCGTTGCGTTGTTGTTCGCAACCGCAAGCATTGCCGACGACGGTGAGCCGCCGTCACAGCTCGCCGATCTGCTCGGCGCCGAGGCGGACGCCGGTTTTGCCAGGGCACTTCTGCCGCGTGAGTTCGAATTTCCCGCCGATCACGGCCCGCACCCCGAGTTTCGCAATGAATGGTGGTACATCACTGGAAACCTCGACGATGAAGACGGCGAACGCTTCGGCTTCGAGCTGACGATCTTCCGCTTTGCACTTGCGCCATCCGCCATTGAGTCGCAGTCAGCGTGGCGTACCCGACAGGTCTACATTGCACACCTCGCGGTCACGCACGTCGCGGACGAGCGCTTCTACGTCGCACAGCGCTATTCGCGCGGCGCGTTGGGTCTGGCTGGCGCGCAGGCCGCACCCTTCAAAGTCTGGATCGACGACTGGTCGATCGCCGGGCAAGCTGATGCTGACAGCTGGCACCTGACTGCCAGCGACAAGGACTTCGGTATCGACGTCGAACTGCGGGCCCTACAGGCACCCACCCTGAACGGCATCGATGGTCTCTCGCAGAAGTCAGCCGACCCTGGCAATGCCTCCTACTACTATTCAATTACGCGCCTTGGTACCGAGGGGACGATCCGCATTGGCGAACGCGACTATAGAGTGTCCGGTCTGTCCTGGCTGGACCGCGAATGGAGCACCAGTGCGCTCGCCGCGGACCAGGTTGGCTGGGACTGGTTCGCGCTACAGCTCTCCGACGGTAGCGACCTGATGTTTTATGGTCTGCGCAACAACGATGGCACGCAGGATGCCGCGAGCGCAGGCACATTCTTAAGCAAGGACGGCATCACCTCACACCTCGATGCGGATGATGTCGAGCTAACCGTGCTCGACACATGGAATAGCCCGGAAGGCGGCACCTATCCATCAAAGTGGCGCCTCGCGGTGCCGCAGTTCGGACTCGACGTGACCGTAACCCCCGTGATGTCCAACCAGGAACTGTTCACGACCGTGCGCTACTGGGAAGGCGCGGTGGATGTTGTGGGTAAGCACGATGGTTCAGACATAACGGGTCGCGGCTATGTCGAATTAGCCGGCTACGCGCAGTAAAGCGGCAGGGAAGCGAAGGAATATGGACTCTATTAGTCAAGCCGTCCTCGGAGCCAGCGTCGCTGCTGTGGTTGCACCTGCCGGTTACCGCCGCAAAGCACTGCTGATGGGCGCGTGCCTGGGTACCTTGCCCGACCTCGATGTGTTCATTGACTACGGCGACGCTGTCAGGAACTTCACTTACCACCGTGCATTTAGCCACTCACTGTTCGTCCTTGTGCCGCTATCGCTAATCATCTGGCTAGCCCTTAGACGTGTCTGGTCGGGCATTCGTGTCGCGCAGTACCGATGGTTGGCGGCAATAACGCTGGCGTTAGTCACCCACCCCCTGCTCGATGCCCATACGGCTTACGGCACCCAATTGCTATGGCCGCTGGATGTTGCGCCAACCATGTGGGCAACAATATTTATTATCGATCCCGCCTATACTCTGCCGCTTATCGCGGGAGTCTTGTTCGCGGTAATCTGGCCACAGCAGCGGCGTGCGACCCTGGCACTGCAAGCAGGTCTGGGCATTAGTTGCGCTTACCTCGCCTGGACCTGGGTCGCACAGGCAATCGTCAACACGCATACCGCCAAAAGCCTCGAAGTGGCCGGTATTCGCAACGCCACCGTGTTCTCTACACCAACGCCGCTCAACTCACTGCTCTGGCGCGTCGTTGTTCGAACCGAGGATGGTTATTTGGAGGGGTTTGATTCGTTAATGATCGACGAAGGCCCGATTGTTTTTACACCCATCGAGTCCGATCAAACGTCGCTTGAGGATGCCGGCGCTATTTGGACCGTAGCCCGACTTCGCTGGTTCGCGCAGGACTTCATTCAGACTGAAGTCAGCAATGATCGATTGATCATCCGTGACTTGCGCATGGGACAAGCGCCGAGTTTTGTCTTCAGCCACGTCGTCGCGGCTCGTCATGGTAAACAATGGCGAGAGATTAACTCGGAGTTGTTGCCATTTTCGTTCGGCGATCGCGCCCTGGCGGACACCTGGAATCGCATCTGGAGCGAAAAGCGGTGACGAACATCAGGCCAATGCCTCTTTCAACGGACCGAGCCAGGGCTCATAGTTGCGCCAGTATTCAAGGCCCGACTGAAAAATCGGCTGCCGCACCTGCTCCGAGCTCGGTGTTCTTACCGAGCGCTTGTTGCGATGAAAGTCCACGCAACCGGGTTCGAATTCGAGACCGCAGTAGTTAAGAATCCGCCGTACCTGGGTATCAAGGTCGCCAACGACGTCCTCGTACTTTACTCGCAAGATCCTGTCGGGCAGCACGGCGTCCCAGTGATGCATCAGTTCGACGTAGTCCCGGTAGTACTGCCCCATGTCGGCGAGGTCGTAGGTAAATTCCTGACCCTCGGCAAACAGCTGCTTGTAACCGCTGAAGCAACAGGCCATCGGCTCACGACGCATATCGATGATGCGTGCATTCGGCAGAATTAGATGAATGAGCCCAATATGCCGAAAGTTGTTGGGCATTTTGTCGATGAAGAAGGGTGAGCCCTGTCGGTGAATGCGTGTGTCTTCAATATACTGTCGACCAAATTCTTCTAGCTCCTCCGCCGGCAAACTCGCCAGCAGCCCCGGGTAGCCGGACGCTTCTTCACCCTCGCGCCCGCGCCGCCGCAGTGACTGCGACAAGGACAGTATGTTCGGCAGTTCCAGTGTGCCGTCTACTTGCGAATGCGACGACAGAATTTGTTCGAGTAACGTCGATCCTGAACGCGGCAGGCCGAGGATAAAGATCGGGTCAGGCGCCTCAAAGCCACAGCCCTTGCGCTGCTGGAACACGTCACTCGTGCAGAACTCCCGCTGCGCGCCAAGGTCTTCGGTCATGCGATCAGCGTTGTAACTGCTCTGCGCCTTCTTCAAGCGATTTCCAAGTGCATAGTAGCGAAAGGAGGCCTCAAAGTCGCTCTTGTCTTCGTAGGCCTTGCCGAGCGCGAAGTTCAGATAGACACGGTCCATGTGACCGAGGTTGGCATTCTGTTCCTGCTCATGCATGGCCTCAATCTCAGCGTCGGCGAACTCATAGACTTTGAGGTTTGCCAGCGAGTAGTAGGCCTCACCGTGTTGCGGCGCGGCGCCGATTGCAGCGCGATAGGCAGCGACGGCCGCATCGTATTCACCCTGCGTCTTGTAGGCGTGACCCTTGGACGTCAACGTCACCGGATCTTGCGGCAGCGTCTCAAGCACCTTGTCAAAAAAAACAAGCGCCTCGTCGTAGTTGCCGGTCTGCATACATTCGATCGCGTAGATCGATTGAAACTGCGGGTTCGTCGGTGATGTCGCGAGTAGCGTTTTCGCTTCGCCGAGCGCCTGTTCAAACTTCTGCCGTTTGCGCAGCGCCTGAATATAATCGATTCGGATCCCCAGATTGTCCGGGTCGAGCTTGCAGGCGCTGGCGAGCAGAAACTCTGCGTCGTCGAGCACGCCGAGACGCAGGCCGATGTCGGCCAACAGGCGCATCGCCTCGGTGTCATGAGGGACTTTCTGCAGATACTGCCGGCAGAGGCCTTCCGCTTTCAGCAACGCGCCCTGCGCGATGAGGTCGATTACGCCAATCAGTGGTTGAGCGAGTCGCTCGAGATGGTCCAGCTGCGACTTAATCTGCCGCGCTTCGTCCTCACGGCCGCTGGCCAGCAGAATTCGGAGCTGCTGCTTCCAGCTCGCGAGCAGCGCAGGATTGAAACGCGTGGCGCGACGATAGGCCACCAATGCGTCGGCGTCCCTGCCCATGTCACGAAGAGCGTGCCCCTCCTCCTGATGCGCCCGGCCATGCTCCGGAACTTTTGCCTTGATTCGGCTGAGGGTTTGAAGCGCACCGTCGAAGCGGGTAGACAAACGCTGACACACGGCTCGCATGTAGAGGACTTCAGGATCATCACGCAGCGTGTCCGAAAGACTGTCCAGATCCGACAGTGCGTCGTCGTAGCGCTTCGCAACGATCTTCTCCTGAACGGATTGAAGAGACGGACTGGATGCTGCTGCCTGCATGTTATTCCTCAGGATGGAATACGGCGCCCCGCAGGGCGCCGTATCTCATTTAGCTTTGCGCCAGAGCAATCAGAAGTAGAAGCTTGCTCGTACACCGAACGTCATCGGTTGAGCGTAGGTGACCTGCGTGCGATCAAAGACGAAGTTTCTCGCCACCTCTGCACGCTCGTCGGTCAGGTTGTTAATGAACAACTCCGCATTCCACGTATCGGCCCGCACGCCAGCCGTAACGGACGCCATGAACCAGCTGTCAATTTCGTCGCGGTTGATCGTGACGATGTCGCTGAACGATTTGGAGGACCAGCTGACGCCCGGCATAATATGTGCGCTCAGCCCAGAGCTCATCGGCCACTCGTAACGCGCCCTGAGCGTTCCCTGGAACTGCGGTGCGAAGGCGAGTTCGTCACCCTTGCGTACGTCATTCGTCGGTGTCAGCACTTCTGTAATTTCCGAGTCGAGGAAGGAGAACGCGCCGGTCACGGTTAGGCGATCCGAGAATGCCGGCAGCCAGATAACGTCGCCTTCGATTCCCCGCACTTCTGCATTTGCAGCGTTATCCGAGAAGAACAGGTTGGAAATACTCGGGTCAAAAATGGTCGTCTGCAGCCGTTCGATATCGACGAAAAAGGCCGCGGCGTTAACCTGCAACGTGCCGTCGAGGAACGTCGCCTTGGTGCCAATCTCGAAGTTGGTCACGTCATCCGTATCGAGGGCGTACGGTACCGTGAACGTGCCCGCCGCATTTTGGGCGCCACCCGGTCGATTGAGCAGGCCAGCGCGGAAGCCCTCGGAGATCGTTGCGTAGTACATCTGGTCGCTATTCGGACGCCAGGTACCCGTTACCTTGAAGATTGTGCCATCGGTCGCAGCCTTGTCGGGCGCGCCCACCGTGTTATCCGGCGCGAACTGCGCCGATATATTGGTACCAAATGCCTGCGCATCCGTCGCCGCTCCGAAATTAAAGAACGACGAGTTGGCACTACCTTCAAAGTCCACCTCTATGTCATAGAAGCGCGCTCCAACGGTGACGGCGAACTGCTCATTAAAGTCAAAGGTCGCCTCGCCAAAAATGCCGAGCTGCTGATCCGTACGCAGGATGTCGTTGCGGAATATCACGCCGTCGGGGAACGGACCCGGGTCCGAGAAATAGCCCGGTGATGCATTGTTAATCTCGCCGGTGACCGACGTATTGGTCAGTGGGTAGTTCGGACCGAAGCCTGTTGTAACGCCGTCAAAAGAGACCGCATTGACCGAGTTCGGGTAGGTGAAGTCGTTCAGCTCTGTCAGTTCGAGATCCTGGTAGAAAGCACCAAACGTAAATCGAAGCGCTTTTGCCTGATCAGTCGTCAGACGCAGTTCGTGTGTGATCGACTCGACGTTGGTTTGGCTGGCAACAAACAGGTTCGGTGCCTGACACGTGCCCGCCGGCCCAGCGGCGCCGGGATAGGTCACGCTGCCGTCGCAAATGTAGTAAGGAAGGTACTGGCCGACGTACAGGTAGTCAGTGTAGTCAACAACCTGGTCGGTATCACGATCGGTAAACGCACCGGTATAGAGGACCTCGAGTTCCCCGAACAGGGCTGACGCCGTCCAGGCCGTGTTTGAGAATGAATCGTCGATGGAATCCGGGCTGAAGCGTTCGACTTCAAGGTCACCCACGCCGGGGTCCGAGAAGAACACGCCGTCGGACTCAAGATCCTGCGTCGTATGCGCGAAGTCGAACTTCCATCGATCGTTGGGGAGCCAGCGAAAACTAATTCGGCCACCCGTGTAGGTGGATTCGTTGAAGTCCTTCTCAACGAGGTTGGTGTTGTTCGCTTCAAGGAATGTAACGTTGCTCAGGTCGGCGGTCGACTGGAACCCGGCACGATCTGCGGACACGACCTCTCCGTTAGCGCGCACAGTGCCCTCGGGCCTGAATCGAGCGCTGTCTGCGGTCGTTCGAGTGCCGGCGACGTTGTCGATCCAGCCACCTTTGCTATCCGAGTAAAACACGGCGCGGGCCGCGAACGTGTCGCTGAAAGGTACGTTGATCATCGCTTCGAGGTTGCCCGAATTGCCACCGTCCTGGATGGAACTCGCGCCCACGCTAACACTGCCGTATGTATCGCCAAACTCCGGCTTGTTAGTGATGAGGCGCACGTTGCCCGCCTGCGAGCTTCCGCCGAACAGCGTGCCTTGCGGTCCGGACAACACCTCAATGCGTTGCAGATCCGCGGCGTAAACGTCGAGATTGCGACCCGGCTGCGCCAGAGGCTGCTCGTCGAGATAAAAGGCGACATTCGGAGACAGTCCCGCGACCCCGGCCGTTGTCAGGTTGGGCGTCGTCGATGCCACGCCTCGGATATAGATCGTGTTCTGTCCGGGACCGCTGCCGCCAGCGGTGACGCTGGGTAGCTGCAGGACATAATCTGAGAAGTTGGTGATGCCCAGCTGTGCGAGCTCTTCGCCGCCCAGCGCTGACACGGCAATCGGCACATCCTGCAGCGACTCTTCGACCTTGGTCGCGGTTACCTTGATCTCTTCGATTTTTCGTTTCGCTTGTTGCTCTTGCGCAACTGCGGGTGCGGCGGCAAGCGCCGTGGCGATGGCAACTGACAAAGCGGTTCGTCGTGGATCTAAGCCTAATTTCATGCTGTAGCGCCCCTTTATTGGAGGATTAGTCGTTGAGTGCGGTGACGAATGATAGCACATTGAGAAAAGTTGTTGCTGACACGCCACAGCTGGCGCGAGAAGCGGTGACGAACATCAGGTACCGCAGAAGGTGCGGGCCACGCGCTCCTGGGGTAACGGTGGATCTGCATAGCGGGCAAACGCGTGCTGCGCCTCAAACGGCTTGGCGAGCACCTCGCGAAGCGCGTTGAAGATGCTCAAATCCCCCGCAATGGCCGCCTGAATAGCGCGCTCAATCTGATGATTGCGAGGAATAAACAGCGGGTTAACGGCGTTCATCGACGCGCTGACCGCGGCCGGGCTCTGCGCTTGCTTCTCGATACGCTGCCGCCATTTCGCTTCGAACTCGCCGAAGCGCGCAGCCCCCTCGCCGTTCGCTCGCAACGCCAGCTCTCTGAAACTCAGCGTGTAGTCCAACTCATTCGACTGCAAGTACGCGAGCCACTCATCAATTAATGCACGGTCGCCAGCCGCATCTTCAACGTCGTCTGCCAGCAACCCGAGTTTGCTGCGCATGCGAGCATGGTAGTGCTTCTCAAACAGCGGTTTCACTGTCTCGAGCTGCTCCTCGAATTGCGGCTGATCGTTGTCGAGCATCAGCAAACACTCAGCCAGTCGGGTCAGGTTCCACTGCACGATGGCAGGCTGGCGATCGAACGCGTAGCGACCACCACGGTCGATGGAGCTGAATACTTTGGCCGCATTGAACTCGTCCATAAACGCACACGGGCCATAGTCGAGCGTCTCGCCCGACACCGTCATATTGTCGGTGTTCATCACGCCGTGAATGAAACCGATGGCCATCCAGTGTGCGACCAGCGCGGCCTGCGCTTCGGCAACCTGCGCAAAGAAGGCGAGGTAGGGACGCTTCGTGGTCGCCAACTCGGGGGCGTGTCTTGCAATGGCAAAGTCCGCGAGGATCTTAAGGCCATCCACATCGCCGCGTGCAGCGTAATACTGAAAGCTGCCGATACGTATATGGCTGGAGGCCACCCGCGTCAGTATGCCGCCGGGCAGCGATGACTCGCGATAGACACTCTCGCCGGTAAGCACGGCAGCGAGGGCACGCGTTGTCGGCACGCCGAGCGCATGCATCGCCTCGCTCAGGATGTATTCGCGAATCACCGGACCAAGGGACGACTTGCCATCTCCAGCGCGCGAGAATGGCGTTCGGCCGGAACCCTTGAGTTGCACATCGCGACGCTTGCCCTGCGTATCCACAAGCTCGCCAAGCAGCACCGCACGACCGTCGCCGAGTTGCGGCACGAAGTGCCCGAACTGATGGCCTGCGTAAGCAAGCGCAATCGGCTCAGCGCTTTCCGGGACACGGTTGCCGCTGAAAATGTCGACAAGCTGCTCGTGCTTGGCACCGAGGTCGGTCAACCCCAGTTCGCTGGCCAGTTGCTCGTTCCAGGCCAGCAGTTTCGGTGCGGGGACGGGCATCGGCTCAACGCGGGCAAACAGCCTTTCGGGCAGCCGCGCGTAACTGTTGTCAAAATTTATGGGTGCGATGATCGGGTCCAGCCGTGATGCTCGGCAACGTAGTATCCGGTGAGCAAAATCCGATTACAAGCGACCGCTGTTCGCGCAGCTAAAACCCTACTCAGCCGGGTTTTCAGGGCTCTTCGGTTTCGGCCCGATGATGTCGAAAAACACGCCGGCCAGAACATTCACGCGTGTTACGCGAAATATCAGCTTCGAGAACGAAATCGCGCGAACTCTGCGTACCTCGCGGATCCTGGGCAACAATACCGCGACGACGGCAAACCTGACGAGCGTCGAAATGGCGAACACGCCAATCAGCGGGCTGAGCCAAACCCACACGACACCAAACACTTCCAGTTGCGAGGGAAGTCTACTGCCCAGGTAACCGCCGAGTATTGCGCCCGCAAAGATACCAGTCGCCGCCAGCACATTGTGAAAGGCCATGTAGGCGGCGCGCTTGTCCTTTGCGATCAGGTCATACAGGAAGTTGCTGGCGCTGAGCGAGAAGCCTGCCCACGCGAGGCCACTGAGGGCCTGTGCCATTAGGAGGTACCAATAGTTGCTCGATACCATCCACAGCAACGGCAATACAGGAACCAGCATCCCGGTCGCCGACAAAATACGTCGGTTGCCGAAAACGTCGCTGATTCGACCCCACTGATTCAGGGTCAGGAACTGCGCGACGATCGCCATTCCCGTACAACCCATGAATTCGACATAGCTGAAATGCAGATCGCGCAGCATATAAACCGCGAAGAAAGGCGACGCAATCGCAACAGAGAATTGCATCAGCGCAAAGAAGATCGAAAACTGAGCAAAGTTGGATTCACGTAGCCTGCGCCACCAGGCTTTTTCAGTCGGCACTTCCAGCGCCGCAACGTGCCCGCTCGGATCGTGCATCTTTGCAAGATGATAAATAGAAATCACCCGTGCCAACATTGCGATGCCGAAGACGATCAGGAATCCCCACAATGTTGCGCCGCGAATGTCGAACAGATGCAGAATGAGGCCGCCTGCAACCAGCGAGACAAAGGTCACCAGGGTTACGATTCTGGTG
>Ga0316189_10004096_pt1 | contig 14072 bp, 10 predicted proteins | sample LowCovwburrow_MG_FD_204930 | JGI IMG/M metagenome (GOLD analysis project Ga0316189, IMG submission 204930) | Coastal sediment microbial communities from Maine, United States - Lowes Cove worm burrow | ecosystem: Environmental > Aquatic > Marine > Coastal > Sediment | place: USA: Maine...
AAAAGCGTGCATGCCTTTGAGTAACGACACGAAACCCTTGGCACCGGCATCAACGACGCCTGCCTTGCGCAACACCTCGAGTTGCTCTGGTGTTTGCGCCAGCGCTTCCTCCGTGTGACCAAGCGCCTCCTGCATCAGGGCAACGAAATCGCCTTCCTGGTGCTCATTGGCATGATGCGCAACGTTGTCCGCGAACGCTGCTATGACCGAGAGAATCGTGCCCTCACGCGGGTTGGACAATGCATCGTGCGCATACTCCGCGCCCTGCCGAACGGCTTTGCCGAATGTGTAGGTGGTGAAACGGCTCAATTCGCCTGCCGAATCGCTGACGCCCTGAAAGAACTGCGCGACAATCGCGCCAGAGTTTCCACGTGCGCCGTCGAGCAAAGAGTCGGCAACTGCAGCGAGCATTCGGCCGAGATGCTTCTCATCCGGCTTTGAAAGCACAGGCAATGCCGCGCCAAGCGACAAGGCAAGGTTGGTGCCGGTATCGCCGTCAGCGACCGGAAATACGTTGATGCGATTCAGATCTTCCTGGTCGCCAATGACCGAATGGATTCCCGAGATTAAAGCTGTCGCGAGTCTGTCGCCGTCCAGGTGCTTCATTCGCGCGGCAACATGAACTGCCGGCCGCGGTACTCGAGGACGACGCCGTCAATGGTGATTTCGCGAACAGTCGGCCCTTCTTTCAGCGTTGAGCCCTCGCGATGTTTATCCATGTTTATAAACACAAAACGTTCTGCGGGCACATCACTGAAGACGTGGATATCGACGTGCATATCCGCTAATTCCAGCTCTCCATTTGCGCGTAGCTCAAGTACGCTGGGCAAAGGCATCGCTGCATCGCTTGTTGTTGAGGCGGACCGCCTGCTTCTAATTGCTGGCGCTTCGGGCTCAGGTTCCGATGAGATCGGCGCGGCGTCACGATTTGCTTTTGCTGCAGCTACGCGCTCGTCAAACGATGTTCTCTCGGCCGCAGGCTCAGCGTTTACCGGAGCGGTTTGCGCGGCCGCCGGTGTTGTTACGACTGTGCTACTCGCCAGCGAAGCAGGTTTGTCAGGACGCAGCGCCAGCACCAGCAACACGATAATGTTAATCGCGAGCAAGGCGATCAGCACCCACAGCCAGCGTGGCGCACCCGGCTGTGGCGGACTCGACGGCACGGTCGAGAATTCCGCGCTGCCTTGTTGCTGCCTTTCTGTTTCGGATTTCTTCAGGGCATCGAGGATAAATGACATACGCTATTCCTCTGCCAGTTGCGGCGTATCGTCGCTCGCGAGTGACGACTGGATAATGATCTGCGTTTGCTGGCCAGCGAGCCCATCGACATCAATACGATGGTCACGTTGGAATTCGCGTACGGCGCTTGCCAGGGCCGTATCAAAATAGTCTGGATCCAGGGTGTCCGGAGCGTATCGATTATCGATAGTTGCGAGGCTCGTCCTGAGCCATGCCACATTCGGATGACGCATGCCGCTACGCAAGGACACGATCTCGCCATTCGGCGGCTGCCAAAGCAGCAGGTAATCGCCAAACCAGAGCTCCGAGACGCTGGCAACCGGATGGCTCATCGCGACACCCGCAATCGAGAGCTCGGCATTGCCGTCACGTATGCCGGTCAGCACAACCTTGTGCGTTTGTCCGCGACTGTCTGTCAGCGTCAACGTGGCGGGGAGGTTGAATTGCCGCAAGCTACTCCAGGAACCGCGTTGGTACATGCAGGCAAAACCCGCAGCCTCTGCCTGCCCGCAGCCATTGCCCAGCGAGCGGTTGTAATTAATGCCCCATATGTCGAACAGGGTCGAGAGCGCGGTCTCTGTGTCGGTCAGGCCGTCGGCAAGCTGCAATTGTTCGTCCAGGCTGGCCTGTGGTTCTGGCTCTGGCTCAGGTTCCTGCAAGATGGCTTCAGGCTCCGGTTGCGGCGCCGCCATTGGCTCTGGCAAGGGCTCTTTTTCTGCCTGCTCTAGCGCGGGTGCCGCAATGTCAGCGACCGCTTGCTCGACGATCTGCTGGCGGCTCATGAATATCCAGACACCGGCAACGATGACGGCTAGTACGAGACTCCCGAGAACTGGCAGCAACCATCGCATGCCCCGATCGGGCAGGTCCTGGCCGGAGATCTCCGCGGCGGCGCGTCGCACCAGCCGTTTGTTGACCTTGCGAGTCTCAAGCGTGAAGGCACCGAGCAGCGCGCGATCGCAGATCACGTTGATAAGTCGCGGCACGCCTTGCGAAATATTGAACGCTTCCTTTTTCGCACCCGCATCAAATATTTCGCCGAGCGCTCCGGCGACCTTCATTCTGTGTTCGACATAGCGCGCCGTTTCTTCGAGCGACAACGGCTCAAGGTGATAACGACCGGTAATGCGCTGTGCGAGTTGCCGCAAGTCATTGCGAGACAGTAGCTCCCGCAGTTCAGGCTGGCCGATGAGGATGATCTGCAGCAGCTTTTGCTTTGAGGTCTCGAGGTTGGTCAGGAGGCGAACTTGCTCCAGAACATCGGGGCGCAGATTCTGCGCTTCGTCGACAACAAGAATTGTGCGTCGACCATCAGCGTGTGCGCGCAGCAGGTGACCGTTAAGCAAGTCGATGAGAACCTTGCTGCTGCTCTTGTCTTCAGGCAAATCCAGGTGCAGCTCTTCGCAGATGGATTGCAGGAACTCGAGCGCTGTCTGCTGCGGGTTAAGGACCACCGCGACGTTGGCGTTGTCTGGCAGCTGGTTGCTTAGCAGGGTTCGCACGAGCGTCGTCTTGCCCGTTCCCACCTCGCCGGTCAGCTGTATGAAGCCGCCGCTTTCCGTGACGCCATAAACCAGGTGCGCAAGTGCTTCACCGTGGCGCTCGCTCATGAACAGATAGCGAGGATCTGGCGTTATCGAGAATGGCTTTTCGTTGAGACCGAAGAAACTCGTATACATCCGCGACATTCTACCCTAAGGCGGCGCCCAGTCAGGGCTTATCGAGCGTCCGCGCGTGTCCCAGCGAGTCACTGCCGAAACGCTCACGAATATTGTCGAGCGTCTTGTCGAGTGTCTTGCCCCGTCCGGAAGGATCGGCAAACAGGTCAGCCTGGGGCGGCTTGCCGAGATTGCTGCCGCCGACGCCGAGCAAGCGGATCGCCTTACCCGGATGTTCGGCGAGCCAGGTATCCAGCAATTTGCGGGCGGCGGCATAGATCCGGCGCGTATCATCGGTCGCCGGCTGCTGGCCCTGCTGGCGCGTAAATGTGGTGAAATCCGCCTCCCTGATCTTCAGCTGAATGGTGGCGGCCGTCAGTCCCGCCTTGCGCAGTCGTGCGGCGGTGCGGTCGGCAAGGCGCAGCAGTTGCTTGTCCATGTCGCCGCGATCCGTCAGGTCGGCGTCGTATGTTTGCTCCGCGCTGATGGATTTTTCCTCGCGCTCGGGCACTACGGGTCGATCATCGAGGCCCGCAGCACGCGCTCGCATTTTGTCCGCGAATCGCCCGAACACCGTCTGCAGGTCACGCGGCGGGGCGACACGCAGCCCTGCGACCGTGCGAATGTCGAGCTGATGCAGCTTCGCCAGCGTCTCGCGTCCAATTCCCGGGATCACCGACACCGGCAGTGGATCCAGCACCCTGCGATAGTCCGCCGGTCTGACCACTGTGAGGCCGTCTGGCTTGTCGAGGTCAGAGGCAATTTTTGCCACCAGCTTGTTCTCCGCCACGCCGACGGATGCGGTCAGTCTCGTCTTCTCATTGATACGTTGCTTGATCGTCGCTGCCATCGTCTCCGCATCACCAAGCAGTTTCCTGCTCTTGGTAACGTCTAGAAATGCCTCGTCGAGCGACAGGCCTTCAACCAGCGGAGTGAATTCCCGGAAGATGCGGAATATTTCCCTGGATGCTTTCTTGTAGGCCTGCATACGCGGTGCTATTCGAATCAGCTCCGGGCAGCGGCGCATTGCTTCTGCAATTGGCATCGCCGAGCGAATACCGTAGACGCGGGATTCGTAACTGGCTGCGGCGACCACGCCGCGATTCGTTGTGCCGCCGACGACGACCGGCTTGCCTTGTAAGTCGGGATTGTCACGCTGCTCAACGGACGCAAAGAAAGCGTCCATATCCACGTGCAGAATACTGCGTGCGGCGCCGGTCTCAGTTTCCACGATTGACGATATAGTTTGCGAGCCAGCGCAGCGCATCTGCGCGGTCACCGAACAGACCGAGCTCGGCGAGACCTGATTCGAGCAACTGGTCGCAGCGCGCGCGTGCCGCCTGCAGCCCGAATTGACCAGGAAAGGTTGCCTTGTCGAGTGCCTCGTCCGAGCCGGCGGGCTTGCCGATTGTCTCGGTATCGCCCTCGATATCGAGAATATCGTCCTTGATCTGGAATGCGACGCCAACAGCACGAGCAAATCGGTCCAGGGCGGCATGCTGATCGCCTGGCAGGTCCGGGGCCAGGTAGCACGCCGACACAATTGAGGCGTGAATCAGCGCCCCGGTTTTCAGTGCGTACATGTGTTCGATCTCGGAATTCGTGAGGTGCTGACCCTCTGCGGCGAGGTCGATCGACTGACCCCCTGTCATGCCAAGCGACCCGGCTGATTCGCTGACGAGGCTGACGAGCTTGATACGCGCGTCCGCCTCGATGTCTTTGGAACTTGCGATGACCTTGAAAGCCAGCGGCTGCAGGGCATCTGCAGCGAGTATTGCGGTTGCCTCGTCAAATTCGATATGCAGAGTCGGCTTGCCGCGACGCAGATCGTCGTCGTCCATTGCGGGCAAGTCATCGTGCACAAGAGAGAACGCGTGTATCAGCTCGATTGCGACAGCCGGTGCATCGAGCAGTTTGTTGTCAACACCGAGGCATTCGCCGGCCGCGTATACGAGCAGCGGACGCACGCGCTTGCCGCCGTTGAATACCGCGTAGCGCATGGCCTCGTGCAAGCGCTCAGGCTTCTGCGTTGCCTCAGGCAGGGCGCGCGCCAGCGCCAGGTCCACTCGTTCTGTCAGTGAGCTGATGCGGTCTTCGAAGGGCATTGCTGAAGCACTTTCCTGGTGTCATCGGGCTGCTGTAGCGTACACGATTTGTGGCCACGTTGGCGGCCCCGGGTGGGCTATAATCTGCCGTCCTCCACAAGCATCCAACCCGGAAACTGTCATGCGGGCCACAGCCATCGCCCAGCCAAATATTGCGCTCATCAAATACTGGGGCAAGCGAGATACGAAAAAGAATCTCCCTGCCGTTGGTTCTATCTCCATTACGCTCGATGAGCTATTTACCCGGATGCAGGTGCAGCTGGATGCCGCTGTCAGTGAGGACATGCTGACGGTGAATGGAGAGCCGGCAGCGAAAATGCTGCCCAGGGTCAGCCAGTGCCTGGACAGGGTGCTGGGCGAGGACAGGGAACGCGCGCTCATAGAGAGTACGTGCAATTTTCCTATAGCGGCCGGACTCGCATCGTCAGCATCCGCTTTCGCTGCAGCGGTGGTTGCTGCAGCCGCAGCGGGTGGGCGGAATTTGCAGACGGCAGAGCTCGCGAGTCTTGCAGGTGCTGCGTCAGGTTCGGCGGCACGCTCCCTTTATGGTGGATTCGCAGAACTGCGCAACGCGGGTGACGATATCGAGGTAAGCACCCTGCGAGATGCGAGCGACTGGCCGTTACGCGTCGTTGTTGCCATTACAACTGCGGAGAGCAAGCCAGTGAGCTCCGGCGAAGCCATGGAGCTGAGCCGCAAGACATCGCCATTCTACGAGAACTGGGTGAACAACCAGGATGCCGATCTGGATGCGGCGCGGCGCGCTGTTCTCTCAGGGGATTTTCCGATGTTGGCAACGGTGGCAGAACATAATTGCCTCAAGATGCACTCGGTCATGTGGGCCTCGAGGCCGGCCATTGTTTACTGGAACAGCGCAACGCTGAATTGCCTGCAGACTATTCGTGCGTTGCAGTCGGATGGCGTTGCTGTGTTCTTCACGATTGACGCCGGTCCGCAGGTGAAAGCGGTGTGCCTGCCCGAGCATGAGTCCGATGTCCGGGCTGCACTGACACAAACAGACGGTGTCACGGCAACGATGGTCAGCGGCCTTGGGCAAGGCGCCAGAATGGACAGCCAGTAGTGATCGCCGCGAGTGCCCCGGGCAAGGTCGTTCTGAGTGGTGAGTACGCCGTGCTGGATGGTGCGCCCGCGATCAGCATGGCCGTCAATCGACGTGCGCGGGCCGCCGTTGTGGCAAGCACAAGGGATCAGCACAGTGTCGTCGCCCCGGGTTACTCGTCAACCGAGGGGCTGTTTCGCGCCGATAACGAGCAGATTGAGTGGTTAGCGGGTGGCGGCGAATATGGACTTGTCGACTGCGTCTGGCGCGAGCTGCAGCCTGTTACCGACGGCTATGTGACCTTGATGCTGGACACGCGAGAATTCGTTGACGAAGCGAGCGGTGACAAGACGGGTATTGGTTCAAGCGCCGCTCTGGCCGTTGCGCTGGCAGCGGCCCTGGGTGGGTTCTGCGACGCTGACGTTGACCTCGCGGCTGCAGCGGGCAGAGCACATCATGCATTTCAGGGCGGTAAAGGCAGTGGTGTCGATATAGCCAACAGCGCACTCGGCGGACTCATCGAGTACCGCATGGGACAAACTGCGGTTCCACTTCAATGGCCAGACGGCCTGCACTTTGCGCTGTTGTGGAGTGGTGTGCCGGCAAGCACCGAAGACCGGGTCAGCCGCATGCAACAGGCGATTTCGAGAGACTCACGCGCGGCCCTCAGCGAGGCTTCGGAGCAGCTTGCGGCGCACTGGCAAGCGGGGCAGTCGACGCAACTGTTGCAAGCCTACCCGTCATACTGCGAGACGCTACGTACTTTCAGTATTGACCATGATCTTGGGGTATTCGATGCTGGGCACGATTCGGTATACACGGCTGCTCGCAGCAGCGGCCTCGTATACAAGCCCTGCGGTGCGGGTGGTGGTGATGTGGGTATCGTCATGGGACATGAGGAAGCTGCGGTTGACGCCTTTGCGGACGATCGCGATGCGCATGGCTTCCGGCGGCTTGCAGTCGAACTGGATGATGCGGGCGTCATGACGACGGCTGAGGCAAAGAGCAGATCTTGAGTAATTCGCGCATACCGGGGTTTTACAAGCTATCGCTGGCGGATCGCATAGGCGAGCTGCAACGTCGCGGCTGGCTGTCCGCGGAGGATGCGAGCGCACTGCGGGATGGCCGTACTGTCCTTACCGCCAGCAATGCAGACCGCATGATCGAAAACGCCGTCGGTGTGTTCGGACTGCCGTTCGCGATAGCGCCCAACTTTACTGTCAACGGCCGCGACTACCTTGTCCCCATGGTCGTCGAAGAGCCCTCTATCCTGGCCGCGCTGAGCAACGCGGCTTCGCTGGCCGGCGACGGCTTCCGGGCATCCTGCGACGAATCGCTGCTTGTCGGGCAGATCCACGTGACAGGTGCAGGCTCGCAGGCGAGCGTTGCCTTGCGTGCAGCGAGTGATGAACTTCTGCGGCTGGCGAACGCAGCGCAGCCGCGCCTTCAGGCAAGGGGCGGTGGCGCGCGAGAGCTCGAGATTCGCGAGTTCGAGCTAGCGGAGCAGGCGCATTGCATTGCGGTGCATCTGGCCGTAGACACGCGAGACGCAATGGGGGCCAACCTCGTAAACACAATGTGCGAGGCAATCGCGCCACGGATTGCGGACATCAGCGGCGGCCAGATCGCAATGCGCATCCTCTCGAATCTTTGTGACCGCTCAGTCGTTACAGCGTCAGTGCGCTACAAGGTCGACGCTCTCGGCAACGCCGAATTCAGTGGTGAAGCGGTGCGCGACGGCGTTGTGCTCTGCAGCTCAATTGCTGCGAAAGATTCCTACCGCGCGGCTACACATAACAAGGGCGTGATGAACGGTATCGACCCTTTGGCTATTGCGACGGGCAATGACTGGCGTGCTATCGAAGCCGGGGTGCACGCCTATGCCGCGCACGCCGGACGCTACCAGCCTCTGAGCACGTGGACGGTTGCGAGCAATGGCGATCTCGCCGGCGAGATCCGGCTGCCGCTTAAGGTTGGTATTGTTGGTGGCACCCTGTCTTCGAATCCGGGTGCCGCGCTGGGCCTGGATTTGACGGGTGTACAGTCGGCGACCGAACTCGCTTGTCTGATGGCAGCTGTCGGACTTGCGCAAAACTTCGCTGCGCTCAGAGCACTGGCGACCAGCGGGATTCAGCGAGGACATATGCGCCTGCATGCGCGCAGCGTCGCGTCGAGCGTCGGTGCGCCGGATGACGTGCAGGACGAGTTGACCGACAGGTTGGTTGAAAGCGGTGAGGTCAAACCCTGGAAGGCCAGGCAGATACTGGCCGCGATGTTGGCCGCGGATGAGGAGCCACCGCAGCACGCAGTTCGCGCCGCTGGCAAAGTCATACTGTTTGGCGAGCATGCGGTGGTCTATGGCAAACATGCGCTCGCGTTGCCAATCAAGGATGCCGCGCTGGCCTGGGTTGATCGCTGCGAAAGTGGACTCACGCTGAAAGTTTTGCAATGGAATCTCGTTCGCGAGATTGATCCGCAAAGCAACGACACTATCGATTCGGCGGTGAAACTGATTCTGCGAGAGCTGGGCCTGCCAAACACGGGATTCGTCATCAACGTGCGGCTAAAGCTGCCGAGTGCTATGGGTTTGGGTTCTTCCGCAACGTTTGCCGTCGCAATCATTCGCGCGTTCGACGCTGCGCTTGAGCTGGGGTTGGCGGATGAGCGAATCAATGAGATTGCGTTCGAGTGCGAGAAGCTCGCGCATGGCACACCGTCCGGCGTCGACAACACGCTGGCCGTGCACGCTGTGCCGATGTTGTTTCGAAACGATGGCGGCCTGGACATGGATTTGCTGTCGCTTGACGGTAACCCTTCGCTGCTTGTTGCCTGGGGTGACGAAAAGGGCAGTACGATTGAACAGGTAAACGCTGTGCGGCAACGACATGCTCAAAATCCTGATCAGTTTGCGAGTATCTTCGAGCAGATTGACGGCCTCGCGATGCAGGGTGCAAAGTTGTTGCAGCAAGGCGAATTCGCGCGACTTGGTCAGCTGATGAATGTTTGTCACGGCTTGCTGAATGCCATCGGAGTCTCAACGCCGGGACTGGAGCGCATGGTCGCGATCGCACGGCAAAACGGTGCGCTCGGAGCCAAGCTCACCGGCGCTGGCGGCGGCGGTTCAATCGTTGCACTTTGCGACGGCAACGCGGTCGAAGTAGCCGGCGCCCTCGAAGCCGCGGGATTCAAGACTCACATTCTGGAAAGTAGTAGTGAATAGTTCAAATCGCATCGTGTCATCCGAGTCCGAGGAATTGATCCTGGTAGACGCGCAGGACAATGAAACCGGCTTCATGTCGAAAGCCGACTGTCACGACGGCGACGGCGTTCTGCACCGCGCGTTTTCGGTATTTCTGTTCAACAGTCAGGGCGAGTTGCTGTTGCAGCAGCGCAGCGACGATAAGCGTCTTTGGGGTGGATACTGGTCAAACAGCTGCTGCAGTCATCCGCGCCGTGGTGAATCGATGGAGGTCGCCACTCGTCGCCGACTGCAGGACGAGCTTAACGTCAGTGTCGATCTCGAGTTTGTTTACAAGTTCTCGTACCAGGCAGATTTCGGAACCGCAGGCGCTGAGAACGAGATGTGCTACGTCTATCTTGGCCGCTGCGATGCGGTAATGGCCAACGAGCTGGAGATCTCCGCCATCAGGTTTGTTTCAGCGCGTGAGCTGGCGAGCGAATTCGCGACCGCGGCAGATACACTGACGCCATGGTTCAAGCTCGAATGGCAGGCCTTGCAGAGGGATTATCGAGACGCACTGTCGCGCTATTGCGCGCTCAGCTGACGTATTTGTAATACTCGATGCCGATGTCGGCGAAGTGCCGTTCGTCGCGTTGGCCAACGCGCTCAATGATAAATTCGTTTCTTGGCAGGTAGGCTAGCCCCGTCGGCTTGCGGCCACTATGTAGTGCGTTGTACTGAGTTTCGTCGAGGTCAACAGCAAACTCGAGAGTTTCCGCAAACTTCATCTTGCGTGTGGCTTCCTTCCAGCCTTCAGCGACGAAGAATGGAATGACCTCGGCTGCGTCGCCGCTGCCATAGCCAAGCGTCAGGATTTCCTCACCAACTTCAAAACTATCTGCAGCCAGGGCCTGTTCAAAGCCGGCTGCCATCCATGCTGGCAGGGCGGCGGTATACAGATTGCCCAGGTCCAGCATCGCATCACTGCCGAGCGCCAATTTCGCGAGCACTTCGTCCTGGTAACGATCAGTTGTGCGGAATATGCGGTAAACGGCCATTGTCAGCGGGTAGGCTTCGTATTGCAGCAGCTCCGCCGTGGCAAAATCCGACACTGCCGGCTTTGCCGTTATCTCCGCGTGCAGCGCCTCTGGGTCGATATTGACCGCAGCACAATAGGAGGCAAGCTCTTCGCGATCCTGCTCGCTACCCTCGCTCAGCGCGAACAGGTAGGAAATGGCCCAGCCGGTCTCTGGCATGCGCCGGTATGGCCGGTGCATGAAGACGGTGCGCAGCGAGCGCAGGTATTCGCTGGCCTTAAGGTCGCGCTTTACGTACATATCTGTGAGCGCGTGTAGTGTCTCGTCGACATAACAGGTCGTTGAGTACTTGCCGTTGAAGACCGGGAAGTCCTGCACCTGGTGACTCTCTGAGCGGTCCTGGCCACAGAAGCGGGACATTGGCTTGCGAAAATCCATCACGCGGTAGTCCGATGCCGAGCCGCTTGCCACAAGGTCCACAACCGCCATTGTCGGGTTTTCCTCGAGCAACATTGCAACCGCACCGGCGCCTTGCGTCGGCTCGCCGGAACTGCCGCGCGCGTACTCGGCAATGTCTGCACACACGACGATGGCCTGGCCGCCGGCACCGTCGAGCGCCAGATGGCGGATTGCGCCCTTCATACCGTATACGCCGCCCAGACAGGCATGCTTGAACTCGGGAACCTCGCAGCTGCGCGAAATCGGCGGTAACCCGCGGGCTTCGAGCGCCTGGTCGACCATGCCTTTGACGATGATCGCGCCGGCTGAGTTGTCAGTGCTGGATTCGGTTCCGAGGCCCAGGAACTTTACCCGGGTTGGGTCGACATCGTATTGCTCAATGAGCCTGACCACGGCGGTGGCCGCCATGGTGTAAACGCTTTGATTTGGCCCCCTGACGCGAAAACTGCGCCCAACGACCTCGCGGATCTTGGGCCACTGGGTATCCGTCCACGCACACCAGTCCTCCAGCCATACCCGGTATGGCGGCACGTAGGCGGCGAGGCCGCTGATACCTATTTTCTTATTGTTGGATGTCTGATTCATGAGTGGATTCTGCCCAGCCCGGGAATTTTAGTGTCCCCGGCGCTGCGGCTCAACCAATTATTCAACCATAACGCGAAATTCATTGATCAAACAGAAAAAGCTGCGATGGCCAGGGCCCCCAGCATTGTCACTCCAAAGCCGAAAAAGTAGGCGACCACGAGCGCGATGTACTTGAGAAAAGTGACTATTCGCCCTTGCCCATAGACGCGCCGCATGGCCATGAAAAGGTAGACGGGCAAATACAGCGAGCCCGCGGCAACCGCAATGTCCATAGGCGTTTCCAGCGCCGCTACAGCCGCTCCGAGCCTGCTCAGCAGGATCTGTATGGTCAGCAGCAGGAAGAAAAATGCGTGGAAATGGACGAAAAACAGCAAGTGCTCAACATAATAATGGCGTGACAGTGGGTAAAGGATCAGTAGCACCAGACCCATGATTGGCAACAGAATGATCAGTGCCGCGGGCACGTTGTCGAGCAGGTTTTCCAGCAGTGCATTTTCCCCATCTGGCGCCTGGATGCGCTCACAGACATGTTGTAGTCGCTCCGGCGTCAGGCGTTTCTTGAACCAATCCGGCAGCGAGGCGAGGTCCTCCGAATCGACCGTACATTCGTCTTCATCCGTGTGGTCCTGGTTGACCTGTATATTGAATGCTTTCAGCTTTGCGTTGGCATCAGCAATCTCCTGAGCCGCCTTCGGAGGCAGCTTGTCGCCTGCAATGACTCCATTTTCCTCAAGTTCGTCGAGAATCTCCTGTGCCGTGTCTCTGTCGTCCGCTTCCTGCGTCGCCAGATCAGTCTCTGGCGGTGGCTCGAAAAGGAACGCGAAATCTGTGCGCGGATCGAAGAATGCGACAACGAAGAAGAGCAGGCTGAGCACAAGGTAGGTTCTGAATGGCGGCATGAAGCGTGCGCGCCTGCCGGCCAGATAGTCCGCGGTCAGTTTGCCCGGACGAAACAGCAGCGGCACGAGGGTGCGCCACAGGCGTGAGTCCAGCTCGAAGATATCGCCAAACGCGTCAGAAATAAGCTCCCAGAGACGGATCATGCGGCCGCGAGCCTTCTGCCCACAGGTGCCGCAATACTGTCCGCGCAGCCTTGTACCACAATTCATACAATCGGGATTCTCTCCCGGTGCCGTATCGTGCCGATGGTCCTCGCGCAACAGGCGGCTGCTGAACAAAACATCGAAGCGGGATTCGGCCTCGGCTTCGACGTCCGTGCCCAGCCCGTCCAGGAAAGGACCGACGGCATCATCATCTGAGAGCGTGTACTGGCAGGCGCGTCCGATACGGCCGTCAGCATCGTTGGCTATTGGAAAGGAACGGCAGGCTAGGATGAGGCGACTGTCCTCGGCCAGCTCGCAATGCGCTGCAAGCCAGGCGTCGAATTCCTCAGCGCGATCCGCATCTACATAGAAAGTTGATTCGTAGATTGGGCCTTTGCTATTCAGCATCGTTCATAATCAGGCTTCGGAGGTTTTCTTCTTGCTCGCCTTCTTCTTAGACGTCTTCTTCGCGGTCTTTCTTGTGGCAGCCGCCTTCGGTGCAGCCGCCGGCTGCCTTGCAAGTTCTTCGGGCGCGAAGTCATCGACAGACATCAAGGCAAAAACCTTGTCGTGATAGTCCTGCAGGCTCGCGGCCTCGGCCTTGTTGACCACGCCAGCAGTTGCCGCTTCGCCGATTTGCTCGCCCAGGTATCCGGACTTGATCAGCCCTTCCTTGTTGGCCTGGCGCAGGCGCGCCTCCAGCGGCTCCATTTCTATCGATAGTTCCAGTGCTTCCTGCAGCAGACCCAGCGGATTGCCGGGTTCCAGCGTTGTGTACGCAAGCTCGCTGAGTCGTTCGCGCGTCTCACCAGGCGTGGTAATCAGCGTGACAATCTTTTGCGCCAGCTCGTCAGACGGAGGCGAGTAGGTGCGACCGCGCGGGAATATGCAAACACGCAGGAATGCGGCGACCCAGCGATTTGGGAAATTCAGCAGGAAGGAGTGCAGGGCTTCCTGCGCTTCGTACATCAATGTGCGCACTGACCATTCGACAAGCGGCAAATCGGTTGCGCGGCGGCCCTGGTCTTCAAAGTGCTTCAGTACCGTAGATGCGAGGTACATCGAGCTCAGGATATCGCCGAGGCGAGCCGACAGCAGCTCCTTCTTCTTCAGCGCGCCGCCGAGGGTCAGCATCGCGAAATCCGATGCGGTCGCGAACGCCGCGCTGTAGCGGTTGATGTTCTGGTAGTAGCGCCGCGTCGGCGTATTGAGCGGCACACGGCTGAACTTGGCGTGGGTCAGCGCCAGAAAGAATGATCGGGCGACGTTGCTGATCGCGTAACCGATATGACCGAACAGCGCGTCGTCGAACTCAATGAGGCCACGATCCGTGTCTTCATCCTGGGCAGCGTGTAACTCACGCAATACGAATGGGTGGCAGCGAATAGCGCCCTGACCATAAATGATCAGGCTGCGAGTCAGGATATTGGCACCTTCAACCGTGATTGCGATGGGCGTTGCCATGTAGCCGCGGCCCATATAATTGTTCGGCCCCATCATGATCGCCTTGCCGCCGTGCACATCCATCGCATCGTTGGCGACTTTGCGGCTGAGCTCCGTGCAGTGGTACTTGAGGATGGCGGATGGCACTGCTGGCTTCTCGCCCTGATCGATGGCACCTGCGGTCACCGATACTGCGGAATTCATTATGTAGGTGTAGCCGGCAATGCGTGTCAGCGCTTCGCCGACACCTTCGAACTTCGCG
>Ga0316189_10004098_pt1 | contig 14064 bp, 11 predicted proteins | sample LowCovwburrow_MG_FD_204930 | JGI IMG/M metagenome (GOLD analysis project Ga0316189, IMG submission 204930) | Coastal sediment microbial communities from Maine, United States - Lowes Cove worm burrow | ecosystem: Environmental > Aquatic > Marine > Coastal > Sediment | place: USA: Maine...
GAAGGTGAGGGTGGGTATGAAGCGATACTACAACCCTTTGATATGATGATTAGTTTGCAGAGTCAAAACTGCTGAAAATGGGATCAAAGATTAAATACACACCCGCTTACTGCGAGGAAAATATCTGGCACCTGGCCTGTGATGTCCGCTTTCGTGGACTCGATGCCAGGGTTGTTCTGATCACAGGACCCGGCAGCCATCGTAAGCTTTGGTTCCAGCGTTGTAGCGAACACGTCGCACTCCCCGTGCACTGGGACTATCACGTCGTACTGCTGGTATGGGATGACATCTGGCAGGTTTGGGACCTCGATACCACATTGGAATTTCCAGTAAATGCATCTACCTATTTCCGCAAGACCTTTCGTGGACCCGATGAAAATTTCGAGGATACAAACGTCTTATTCAGATCGATAGAGGCGAAAGAATATATCGCCAACTTCAGCTCAGACAGATCTCATATGAGACTTCCATCGGGTGATTGGGCGGCCCCTCCACCATCCTGGCCACCCATTATGAAGAGTGAGAGTTCGAACCTGATGGGGTGGCTTGATATAGAATCGGATGGGCCCGGGGAGTTGCTAATGCTGGAGGACATAATTTCTTTTTGTAGTAACCAGAAGAGAACAGGCATAACCAGCAATGTACCAAACACATAGCGTATAAACGCAGCCTTGTCCGATCCAGGGTGCCGGACAATACCCGTCACCGCTACAAATTAACTGTTGTCGACCATGCTAGCTATAAACGCAACAAATGGTTTTATGTCCTTGTTCACAGAAGCCGATTCTAGTGCGGCCATATATTGCTCCCTGGCTTCCTTTTTAACGATCACCCAGTTATAACCGCCAATGACAAATAGAAAATTCATTAAGAACCGGGCTGTCCTCCCATTACCATCAAAGTAAGGATGGATATAGCCAAAAATAAAATGCCCGAGGATGGCTTTTACTACGAAAGAATCTTCGCTAGCGATAGACTCTTTCAAAGCATCCATGCAATCCATCAATTGCTCACTTGCCGGTGGCACGTGCCTAGAAGCTCTAATGTATATTGGCCCCTTCCTGAAACCCGCCAGGTCCATTTCACTAATGATGCCCGCTGTCACACAGGGTTTAAACATCGATGTATGCCACTGCGTAATACCGACATCAATTAGGTAATTTAAATCTTCCTTGTTATAGGCCTGCGTTAATGACTGCTTAACCTGATTAAAAGCATCATAATAACCCCTTGCTGCAAGCACATTTTTTGCATCGTTATCTTGGGCAATAGTTTCAGGAGACCAATCACCACGGCTAACCTTTTCGATTAACTCAGGCGTTACCGCATACCCCTCAATCGATAGCGAATGATAAGCATCATGAACATAAATCTCATCGATTGAATCCAGGGTTTCATCCAGCGACCTGGAGTAAAAATCAAAATTTGGTTTGATGCTAGAAAACCCTGCAATCACCTCCTCCCTCATTTGTTGCCAGATAATCCTGATTCGTCGAGCACTCGCATTTTCTTTTTTACCTTTAGCTAACATTACTGGTGGCACTAGAAATGGATTGTTAATCTTTATATTTCCGAAAGCACTACCAATGATAGCCTCTAGCTTTTTGCTCTCCGACCGCATTTCCAGTGCGTCATAGGCGCCAATAATACGACTGGCAGAGGCCAGATTTTTTGAACGTAATAACGCCTCGGCCAACTTGTCCAGTTCGGCCGTCCTCAATGCAATCTGCATACTGACAGGATTCTTTTGAAAAGACCTCGGCACAGAATTCGCCAACGCTGTTTCCAAAGGAAATACCACTACCCCTCTATGCTTAGCCAAAACAACAGGTCTTGTTTTACTCTTCACCATCAACAAACTCATATTATTGGGAAGACGAGTAATATCGTCCGTACCATTGGTAACAAATACCACGAGTTGGGCGGGCATCGTATTATTATGTGTATGGATATCCAGAGACGCCTCTGCGCTCAGCCAATAATCATCTCCAAATCGAGAGCCCAGATACTGGCCAATAAATGACCAGATTGACTCATACCAAAGGGCAGATTCACCAGCCACCTGTGCAGACAAATCGGCATCGAATAAATACCATCCCTTAATAATTCTTTTCAGATAACCCTGTTTTACCAGTATCGCCTGTTGCTTAGGCTTTATGTTTTTTGAATGGACAATATTACCATTGGCATTCTTGCTTACCTCAGACAAAGCTTCTGCAACTAATTGATTGATTGTTTTGGCCATTGGTTTGCTCGATACAGTTAGGGTAATTTGGCTTAACTTCAGATACTTGACTGTTGTACGCGATTAATCTCATCGCAAAATCCATTACTTGGTTATTACGGATATCATAACCCGATTATTACAGATTTCAATACCTGGTTATTACGGATTTTTATACCCGGTTATTACGGGCGACAACAACATTTATGCCCCCAAATAACTACCGTTCAATATGCTCGATCAATAGGCTGATAATTCGATTGTTCAGGTCTGTTGTTTTTTTGTTTTCGAACGACTTTATATTCTGACGCTCCGTGCCCAGTTTACGCGCAAGGTCTGAAGCAGATTTAGAATTGGTAACAGACGTTAACCTTTCGATGATTTCTGAGTTGGAAAGAACATGATTGCTCATTTGTAATAAATGCCTTTACGTTTGTAATAGATAGTTTTACAATTAGCAACTATCAATAACGGAGAATAAGATGGAAGTCATACTAGCAAGCTGCGGCAACCCCGACCACTTTCAGCATCCTGACCACAGTATGTATGGAGCCGAGAAGGATACCCGGATCAGGGTGAAGTCACTGGAAGAAGCATCAAAAAAATGCCGCGAGTTTATTGATAATAATGACCTGGGTAGTGGTAACTGGGCAGGCGGCGATGTCTTTGAAAAGAATCAATGCATCGCGAAGGTTTCTTACAACGGAAGAATATGGCTTCCTGGCAGTAAATATTTTTAGATGGTAAGTGTTGTAGCCAACCTAAAAAATCTAGTTAAAGGAATATATTTCTCGATGGCTTTTATCAAATTAACCGAAGATGCATTTTTCGAAAATTTCAAGCCTTTAGAAAACCTCGAACAGGGACATGGCAATTATTATTTTGAAACAGAAAATGAAATAGACAGAGTCTTTCTGCAATTTATGGCTCAGAGGTACCCTCGTCATATCTGGACACGTATTGATGGTGCCGATGGTTGTATTTACAACATTAACGGCTGGCACATTGTAGATAAAATAGATTTCCTTATTACCGAAGTTCCGTGGGTCAAAAATCACGAATATGAAATTTTGGATTACAGCCCTTACAGTTAAAGAAAACCTGATTAGTATTTCCTGTATTGTGATTCAAAATATGAGCTATCACTACATCTTAACCATTGGTCTAACTGGATTATCACTTCTTCAAATACTGATGTATCGCGTGTCGCACACTCCCAGATCACAGCGACTCGCCATTTGTTATCTAGCAATTGCTTCGAAACACGATGATCTCGTTGAAGATTATCTGTAAATTTCTTTTTCCACTTGTCAGAATAATTCCTGTCGGAATAGGCAAGCTTGCAGCCTTCGTGCTGGTGCCAATAACAGCCGTTGGTAAATATAGCGGCTTTGTGTTTGCGCAGCACGATATCTGGTTTGATTTTTCCGATCTTGCTATCGAGCCGGAATCGATAGCCGAGTCGGTGGAGGGCTTCTCTTGTCAGGATTTCAGGTTTAGTATTTTTTGAGTGGATGCCGGCCATCATTCGGCTTCGGGTTTGTTTATTTACTATGTCTATCAATTAAACCACCTTATGTACCCAATTTCCTGGTATTCTACTCAGGTTTTCGTTATACAAAAAATCAATCATGCCGATAAAAATCATCGACCTATTTGCGGGCCCGGGCGGGCTTGGGGAGGGCTTTTCTGCTTATAAACCTAACAAAACAAAAAACTCAGTTTTTAAAATTGCTTTATCTGTCGAAAAAGAAGAAAGCGCATGGAAAACATTACGTTTACGTGCTTTTGCCCGGCAGTTTTTAAATAAAGGGGCACCTCTACCAAATGAGTATTATGAGTATATCTCCGGAAAGTATGAAAGTGTCAGTGAACTTTTAGATACGTATCCTAAAGAAAGAGACGCTGCAAACAATGAAGCACATCAATTCACACTAGGTGAGCATGATAACGATGAGCTGGATACTTTAATAGCGAATGAGGTTTCCAAAAATGAACCTTGGGTATTGATAGGAGGGCCGCCCTGCCAAGCCTACTCGCTAGTCGGACGCGCAAAAAACCAAAGTATTAAAGATTACAAACCAGAAGAAGACAACAGAAATTATCTATATGAGCAGTATTTAAGAGTAATTGCTAAACATCAACCGTCAGTTTTTGTAATGGAAAATGTTAAAGGCATTCTTTCTGCAAAAATAAATGGTGAAAAGGTTTTTGATAAGATTATTTCTGACCTCCAGAACCCCGGTGAAACCACAAACATTAAAGGAGTCAAAAATTATAGAATACATTCGCTTGTTACTAACAGAGTTTGCCTTGAAAACAGCGACACTGATTTTGATCCTCATGATTTTGTAATTAAATGTGAAAATTATGGTATTCCGCAGGCAAGGCATAGAGTTATTTTACTAGGTATACGAGAAGATATTAGATCTACACCTGATACTCTCGATCGTATACAGGAACGGGTTTCAGTTGAAATGGTCGTGGGTGGGTTGCCACATCGGCGAAGTAGTTTATCCAAAGATGATAACACTTACGAAAGGTGGGCAGCTGTTATTGAACAGGAAATACATCTGGTTTCTAGTGAGTTACAAAATCAGAATCCGGAGCTGTTATCAAAAATAACAAACACCATTCTGCGAATTAAGAAAAATAGTTTGAGTACTGGAACAAATTTTTATCGAAGTTCGAAAAGCCGATTTAAGAATATGCCGAGTAATTTGGTAGAGTGGTTCAAAGATGAAAAACTTGAAGGAGTTACTAATCATGAATGTAGAGGTCATATGAATAGTGACCTAGCAAGGTACCTATTCTGTAGTTCATATGCAAAGTTACACAAAGATAAAGAAAAAATGATTAGAAAATCTCCTAAGCTCCCCGATTTTCCAGAAAAGTTGTTACCAAATCATGAGAATAAAAAATCAGGTAAGTTTGTCGACAGGTTTAAAGTGCAGGAAGCTCATTTGCCTGCATCTACGATAACTTCTCATATCTCAAAAGATGGACATGCCTTTATTCATTATGACCCTGTTCAATGTAGAAGTTTGACTGTTCGAGAGGCAGCTAGAATTCAGACTTTTCCGGATAATTATTTCTTCGAGGGAACTCGTACTCAGCAGTATGTCCAAGTTGGAAATGCCGTGCCTTGCTTTCTAGCTAATCAGATCTCTAAGATTGTTCATGGCGTACTCATAGGAACAGAATGTTAGGTCGCTATTATCATGAAATTAAATGGAGTCCTTCTTCAATCATTTTTTGCTCTATATCAATAATTGCTAAGGACTGTTTTTCGTTAGGAAACCTATTTGGTATCATCGCTGCAACCTGAAGTATTCCAGAATCTTTTGATGATAACAGTTTTGATGTTTTACCCCATTCAAGGACGTTCCCCCAGTAGGATGCTCCTTTTTCAAGTACATACCGTTGAGCTTCAATTCCATTATCAATTTTTTGAGTTGCCTTAGCGGTATTTTCTTTACTTATCTGCTCATCTTTCCCGACAAGTTCAGATATCAACGAGTCACTAAGTGTGTACCCTATATTTTTCACCTTATCCCAACAGCCTTCTCTTTTACACCACTCAGTTACATTGGTTATACCTACAGGAGTATCCTGAATGGATTCATTAACCAGTTCAGCTATCTCATGAAGACATCTTTGCGTTGTTTCAGTTAATGCCTGTGATTTCCAAATAGTTTCAAAATCAATAAATTTGCCTAAAGCATCAATTAAGTGCGCTAATTTGGCCAGGGTGTAAGTCACAATGTTAGCTTTATAACCTCCATACCAGGGTTGTTTCATTAATGTTTTATCAAGAAACCTGAATAGAACCGCTTTGGCAATTAACTCTTTAAAGTACAATTCATTGAACTGTTTTTCATTTTTTTCCCATCCTCTAGCGACATTATTAGCAAATAAAACAAAATTCTTTTGTGCGCCAAGGCTGACTGTATGAGGTGCCATACTCCATGAGCCCTCAAATTTAGCCAGGTCTGTTTTTGTAAACATCTGGTTCCTGGGGTTTTGTAATAAAAACTCTTTTTTCTGCGAGGGGGTTAAGTTTGTCTGTGCATTTGAATACTGACCTCTAACTCTTTCATAGTACCAGTGTGTTTCTATAAGCCCTCCACTAGGAGATGGTGCCCAAAGGCGGCGGGAAATATTCTCTATTCTTAAATGATAAGGGTGGTTAGAGAAAAAGTCAGCTGCACTTACCTTATTTTGTGTATTTGCATATTCAGATATTTTGGGGACAATTTCTTCCGTTTTCTCAGTAGGGATAACTGTCAATTTAACCTGAACATAAACCTCAGCTAAGTCGGTCTTATTTTTTTGTTGTGAGTTGAATAACGAAGCTGTCGTCTGGCCTCCATTTACAATTTGTAGATTTTTAATGCTAGTAATCTTTACCAGCTTTTCATCTTCAACTGTTTCTACATTTTCTGCGGTGGCGGTGATTCCATTATTAAAAGCAAAGAACATCTCTGGCTCGTTCTGAATGGTGTTTCTCATTCCTTTATTTACTTTCCCTCGAAATTGAAGGAACGTTCTAACGTTTTGTTCGAGTAATCTTTCGCCATATTCATCATATAAATTAGCAATTTGATCACCTGGTATAGCCAGAAGATAGGATTCGTAGGTGTTCTTTCCGGTAAATGCAGGTAAACAAGGTATTCCTCCATACTCAAAGTCAGAAAAATCCACGATCATGTCTTCTCTGGATTTTCCAGACTCTTCTAGTCGCTGGATCCGTCCCAGATCCCATACATCAAAAAAGCATGATATGTTCTCAATTATTTGACTGGTTACTGTATCGGCTCTTTTGCTGAGCTGTGCATTTGAAACAAGAATAAATTTTATTTTTCTTATATCAGATGAGTTAGTATAAATTTCTCTTGCTACATTGAACCCCTGATCACTTTCATCGAGGCCTTGATAGAAAGTGTCATTGAGAGATTTTGTAAAGAACTTGATAACCCGCTTAAAATTCTTTTCTATATCGGTAGTCGTTAATGTCTCGGGCTGTAACCGGTAGTCCGAGATGATGAGCGTGAGTTCACCTGATTCAGAGTAATCATATGCATCAACTCTGACCCCCGTAGTTGTTTTTTTGTAACTGACTACTGCATAGTTTTCAATAATGGCCTGATCCACCAGAAAATCACAGACCCTTTCAGTAAATTCAACTTCCTTATAGTTGTTTTGTGCTTCGGAGCTAGAGTATATGCTCTGCATGTACTCATGGAAAAAGTCTTCATACGTCATGGCCATCCATCCAATCTGGTTTACCTATAAAAGGCTCGCATTCAAGCAAGCTAATATCGTAGTTAACATTATCAATTCCTTGAATTAGTGAATCTGGGCATATTCTAGGGAATCCTTCTTCAATTAAATAAGTTTGTTCTGAGGTTAGGATATAACTGAACTGAAGGTAGTCATCTGAATCTACATAACCAGTTTGAATAAGAAGATTACTGAATCGCTCAAAGGACGAAGGCGATTCTTCTTCGAGCATTTGCCTTATTTCTGCAACCAGGCCAGGCAAATTTATTGCGTCAACAGCTTCAAAGTTAGTTTTTCCTAATGTTATAACATGCAAGTACATATTTGGAAGCTGAGTACATAGTTGGTCTGCAGAAGAAATTCGTACCCTAGGTTTAGTGCTCCCAAGTTGGGTTTTTACTTCTATGGCATTGTTATCAATAGTAAAATCCTGGGGCGAATCATCCGGACCTTGCCAATACTGAATCGCCTGTCCGATTCCAAAGGCAGGTTGTACATATAATGTGAGAAATAGAAGTTCTCCAATAAGTCCTTTAATGGTCTTCTCAGGTAATAGATCTGAGCGAGGTAATTGCAAAAAATCCTGCCAGCGTTTGAGTCGCCTAAGTATTACTTTTGTAGCATGGGAAGGTTGCTCAAAATCAGATGTAGCACTTATTATGTCATTGCACAGGGATAGAAATATTTGCCAGTCATTTTTTTCCTTTAGCAGTAATATCAGCATATATTCCGCTGTATTATTGTCTCCAGGTTTAAGTAGGTGCACTTTGATACCGTTCAGAACTGGGAATTTATCAGGAAGGTGGTCAGGTGTTGAAAATTCATAAACAAACAGGAAATGACCTAGAGGGTCTTTACCCCAATACAGGTTAAGCGGGTGCTCAGAGCTAACTCTTCTTGAATAGATATCATGGGAAGGAAGTTTTATTTTTTCCCATGGATTATTCATCCGCGTTATCCTCTTCTTCAAGTATTTCAGCGAAGTTTTCATTCCACCATGTAGTGTTTACGACATACTCAACAAGGTTTTCGGGTTTTCTACTTCCAGCTTCACCGGGGTAACTGATTCCGTAGGCTACGATCCCTTTTTCAAACATTGGAATTTTTGGCGTTTCATTGAGCCTACAATCGAGAATATGAATCATTAATAGTGGTTTTTGTCTTGCTGCACGGTATATTTTATCTGGGTAATTACTGACTAGCGGATTAGCTGATTTGTAAGCCTGTTCAACCACATCAACTTCTTGTTTTATTAAACCAGCTTTTTCTGCCCCTCTTGATGCTACTCGATTTTTATTTAAACGTACTCCGTTAGTTGGCTGGCCATCATTGCTAACAGTACGCTTCTGGCAAGTGATTTCTACACCGTGCAAAGAAGGGATGTTTTTAATCTTAATGTTATCTGTACCTGAAACGCTTACGAGAATAACATCCCAACTGTCCATACCATTTCGTTCTAGGATCTCCAAATAATCAATAAGAGGCTTTTTATCGGTCTTTTGGGATGCAGGGTGATTTATAAATTCAGATAGAAATATTGAAATTGCACCGGCTGGAATCGATTTAAAAAGAAAGCCCGGTTGATTTATTGTGATAGGTGGCTTTGATGAATTTGGAACCTGGTCGAGTAAGTTTATAAGTGCTTTATGATTTTCTGATACTACATTCTCCGATTTAATAAGAGTTGAAGTTTCAACTAGCCTACCTTCGAGGCTAATCTGACGAATAACACTTTGACCAGATCGCATTTTATTGCGAGCTGTAACTATTAATGTTTCTGGATGGCTTCTTACGCAAAGACCAAAATCACGCGGTGTCATTTTAGCTTTTTCCATGGTCTTAAATTCATCTCGCAATTCTTCTGTAGCTTTTGATATATGTGCGTACCACGAAATCGCATCCTCAGACATATAAATACGGCATAGGTCTTCACATTTTGTCCTATAACCAAACCAGCGACCCATTTGCATAAGCGTGTCATACATTATGGAATTTCTGAGGAAATAGCTGACTGTTAAGCCTTCAAGAGTTAGCCCCCTTGAAAGGCTTAAACCACCAACGGCAATAAGATTTCTTCCATTTGGATAGTCGCGTTTATTGTAATCGAGTGGTTCTGCATTCCTCGACCCATTAACTTCAATGACACTAATAACAGAAATGGCTTTTTTTAGTTCTGCCTGTACCTGATGCCAAGAGAATTCAGTACCAGAAAACTCATTATCCCAGGTATTTTTTAACTGACCCATGTAAGGATTCTGCAAGGCAGTAGGTTCTGGGAGCGCAAAATGATTTGTTACAGACTCACGTAATTCAGTTAGATAAAGATGGATCAGCAGCTTTATATGAGATTGAATGTCAGTAAATCGACTTACATTGACTAGCATAGAGTTATGGTTTTTTGTCTGCCCCCTAAGGTTGCGGCAAGCTTTGGCAAGTATAAACGAGCGGATTGCTTCCTTTAGGCTTGGTATTAGTATTTCGGGCAGATCACCTTTTTTATGCTTTAAGGGAAGTATATCTTCATAATCATCAAGCTCCCTCAGAATATCAAGGTCGCCATCTTCTTCAAAAATTCTTTTTGAGCCAACATAATTTGTAGGGGCATCAAGGCTAACAATAAAGTCTTCAGGGAATAGATCATCATTTAGCATTTCATCTTCGGTTTCTGGGTCAATAAAGATGTTCGCAAAAGGGGTAGCTGTATACCCCAGATAAGAATTTTGATCAAATAATGAGAGAAGTTCTCTGATTCGTTTATTGGTCGTAGTTGGATCCTCATCAGGCTTATTGGTATTAACTGATGCATGGTCAGCTTCATCGTCAATAAGTAACATTGGATATTTGCTAAGATCCTGATTGTTATTCTTTAACCAGTCGATCAGGTTTCTTAATATGGAAACATTCTTTTTAAGTACCAGTACAACAGGTTCATTAAAATGTTTTAATTGAGCCCTTAATTGAGTGGCAATTTTTTTGTCGAAATCCTCAGTATTTGTGGTTAGGGGAACAGGACTTCTATCTGATTTATATAATCCTACACCAACCCTTTTTTCACCCAGACTGGAAGCTTGTAACTGTAGAGCGCTATCAAAACCGACGAAGCCTTCATCAATACGTTCCTGAGTCTGGTTTCTAAGAGCATTTAAGAGGCCAGCTAAAATAATAATAACCTTGTACCCTGAGTCGGCAGCTTTTGAAACAAGGCCTGTGTAGTTGGCTGTTTTCCCTGATTGCACATGACCTACTACGAGCCCTTTTCTTGACCACTTCCCTTCTTTTCTGGGATTTTCAAGATGGTCAAGTATTTTGTCTGTAACCAAATCTAGGCTACTTATCACTTTTGGAGAAAAGTTGTTTTTGCCTAATAATCGTTTATATCTACTCCAGTAATATGGGTCAATTTCACTTCTTAAGTCATCGAGCCAGGGAGTGTAGTCATCAGCTTCGAGAAGGCTGCCTATGCCCATACTGATATCAAAGCGGGTCTCAAGCTGTTTGCAAATATGTTCTTTTTCTTCTGCGCTTATATTGCCGTGATAAGGAGGTATGTTTGAGAACGCTTCTACAGTATTTTTGATTGTCTCTGAATCTGTTGAGCCACCTTCAATGGTAGTAGCAACGCTATCTTCTAACTTAACTACAAGTTCATTCATTTATGATTCCTTTCTGTTTTAAGAGTTTTTCTGTTTCTTCTGGATAAGATGCAAATGGATCACTTGATAAAATTCGTACTACTATTTCCTCAGGAGGTATAGAGTTCCGTTTCATTGGTTGGATCATTGCCTCAAGAAGAGGCGCATAAGTATCAATAATAAAATCAGGCTTCGATAAAGTTTCTGGGGCTTTTGCTATATCGCTATAAAATAATTCAGCGGGAAAACTACCTTCAATCATTGTGATCAGCGTTTTCAATTCTGATTGCTGTTCTGAAGATAATTGGTTCTCAAGTTGAGTTACCAGTTGATGACTTCGGTTGATAACATACTGGATATTCCCGTCTTTCTGGATTCGATTCCATGCGGGTTCCTTTATTCTATCGCTTAGTTTTTTGCCTCTTCGTTGATAAACCCTTTTGCCGGAAGATGCTATTTTATCGATGATTGAACGAAGTTCATTTTTTATTGACTCTGGAGGAGATGCGTTTGATTTTTTAACATCAATTTTCCAGAAATGATCTAGTGAGTTTGGTATGTCAATTTGTACACGGATAAGTTTTGTAAGTTCTTCCTTTTTTAACAGCCGAAACCAGGTTCCTTTGATAATCAGTCTTTTATTTCGGTAAACATAAAACCCCTGATTTTGTAAGTACCCCTCGTTTCCTGCATATTTTTCATATTCTTCGCGAGTAGATTTATTGTAATGAGGAAGAACATATGGCTGCACATTTATGACTGTATTTTCAAGATGTATATTCTGTGAGGGAAGTTCCTGAGTAGATGGGTGTGTAGGAAAAAATGGGTTAAACGCGATGAGAGAATCATTGTTGATTTTAATATTAGTTCCTTGTTTCCCAGGACCCGGTGAAAGGTAACGATGGAAAACAAGCTCAAGATGATTTCTGGTTCTTTGAAATAATGAATTCATTTTTTCCTGAGACTCATCAAAGCGGTCTAGCTTTCTCCAAAGTACTATCGTTCCATCCGTATCTTGTAGATGACTCTGGATAATGTTCGAAAGAAGGGTTAAGTTGTTAAGTTCTTCGCTCGATATTTTTAAAATTGACCAACCTGCGTCAGGATTGAGCTTTAGCCAATCAAGGTTCCATTCAAGAGCTGAGGTAATGCCATTCTTTTTGCTAATTACAGTTAGTTGCCTGCATTGAGAAAAAGATGCCGTTTTAAGGCCTAATCCAAAGCGGCCAAGATCTGAATCATTTCTTTCAATATCTGAGTTCTGATTTGCATGCCGCATGGATTCTTTGAGTTCATCAAAAGACATGCCAAAACCATTATCGGTAATACTTATCCATGGAGAACCATCATTCCATAAAAAATCAATATTAATTGTTGATGCTTCTGCAGTAATACTGTTATCAATAATGTCTGCTATAGCCGTTTCTATAGAATAGCCAATATCTCTAAGTGATTCTATTAGGTCAGGTGCGGAGGGTAGTGCTGAAATAGTTTCTTCCATATTTATACTATGGGGTTAAGGAGATTAAGTGGACGCTACGTTTTTTATTCACCAAAGCATTACGATGTGCCCCGACAAGCCAGAACCGACCAATATACCGATCCAAAGACTGCCCTGGATTCCTAAGCGGTTTGTCCTTTAGTGGGGATTTCATCAGTACTACTACTCCATTCGTTACTGCGACTACTTTTGACTGGCTCGATTGTCTGCCAAAGGCTGCTTGAATGCAAACAGCAGTAGCTGCTGGCCTGGGCAAGCATTGCTTTGCTCGATAACTGCTCCTCGATAACTGCTCCTGCGTTATTCTACTTACGGGCTCCTGCCCTAATGCGTTATTCTACTTACAGGCATCCTGCCCTAATGCGTTATTCTACTTACGGGCTCCTGCCCTAATGCATTACTCTACCAACCGGGACGCCGGACCGCTACATCCCTGCAGGCGTCGTAATGATGGGTGTTTTAAGGAATATCGAACCGTCAGGCATGACGAAATCAATACGGAATGACTTCAGTTCAACCACCAGACCAAAGTCTATCCATTGGCACCGCATAACACTTGTCTACTTTGAGTGGCAAACAATTCGTTCCCGAGTACAACAAAATGCCACCCTGAAAATTTTTACCTGCTTGTGCCGCTATTCTCGCCAATCCTGCGCCGTCCTTATCCTGCAGGCTGGCGGCTCGTTTTATTTCCACTGCCCACAGCTTGCGGCCCTGTTCAATCACCAGGTCGACTTCTACCTGATCTTTGTCACGGTAATGCGAAAATTTTAAATCATCATCTACCCAGCCAGCCTGACAGATTAATTGCTGGACGGCGAAACTCTCCAGGATAGCGCCAAATTCTGTACTATGGCTTTGCCAATCTTCCTTGGTTAACCGGTTCAACATGGCCATTAAACCTGAATCTATAACGTGAACTTTAGGCGTTTTTATCAGGCGCTTTGCATTGTTCCGATGCCATGCCGGTAGGCGCCGTATCAAAAATAGTCGCTCCAGTACGGATAAATACTTTTCTACCGTTGCTCTATCGATTCCCAACTCATTGGATAGCTGGCTGATGTTTAATAAACTGGCTGTTCTATAAGCTAACAATTCTATTAAACGCAACAATTCGTTTTCATCTCGTATGGCTGCAATACTTTTTACATCTCGTTGAATGATTGCATTTAGATACTGCTTGAACCATTGCCGCGCCCTGGCGGCAGAGCGCGTATTGGGCTCAGGATAACCGCCAGAACAAACTGCTTCGGGAAGCCCCTTTACGATACCTTGCCGGGCAGAAATGCTTGTTTTCATTTTGCCTGCTAACATTTCTTGAAGCAGACTGTACTTGCTGCGCTGCTTTTCCATTTCTGATAGCGGATTCAAGTGAATCACTTCCATACGCCCTGCTAACGAGTCCTGAACTTTTGGCAACAACA
>Ga0316189_10004101_pt1 | contig 14059 bp, 16 predicted proteins | sample LowCovwburrow_MG_FD_204930 | JGI IMG/M metagenome (GOLD analysis project Ga0316189, IMG submission 204930) | Coastal sediment microbial communities from Maine, United States - Lowes Cove worm burrow | ecosystem: Environmental > Aquatic > Marine > Coastal > Sediment | place: USA: Maine...
GTTTGATCGGATGGTTTCATTATATATTCCTCTAAAGCACAGCCTCGAAATTGAGGGTGATGGGAATAGTGTGCCCGTCCATGGCTCTCTTTGCCGCTTAGCGGCTTCGTTCAACAAGGCAAACCACACTGACGTCAAAACCTTCGCTCCTTGGTCGCTACGGTTTTGCCACCGGTGGTCACGGCGTTAATTGTGCGGTAGACATCATGGCGTTGTAACGTTATGATGTTGTGGATGATTCATAGAGGTGAAGCATGAGTAATTTATCCAAACGATCCACAGTATATTTTGAGCCAGAAATTCATCAGGCGCTAAGGATGAAGGCTGCGTCATCTGATATGTCCATTTCAGAGCTTGTCGATGAAGCAGTGAGATTGTTGATGAATGAAGACCAAGAAGACTTAGCCTTCTTCACTCAAAGAGCAAATGAAAAAGAAATAAGCTACGAAGACTTGCTCAATGATTTGAAGAAACATGGGAAAATTTAAGGTAACGTTTAAAAAATCTGTTACTAAAGATCTTCGCAGCATTCCGAACGCTGATATAGAGCGGATACTTAAAAAAATAGATGTGTTGTGTGAAAACCCTAGAGCAGATGGTTGCGTAAAGCTATCTGCACAGGAATGCTACCGCGTTCGACAGGGGCTTTATAGAATAGTTTATGAAATAAGAGATCTAGAGCTAGTGATTCATGTTGTAAAAATAGGTCATAGATCAGGTGTATACAACGGCAATTAACAAGGCAAAAAACTGCCATTCGCTACGCTCACTCGGACGCCCACTCCGTAAAACTTAGGGTCTTGTATTTTGTATTCAGTGACCCCCTTTGCAAAAAAATAGCCGAGACCCCCATCTTCAAGCCGAAATCATACGGGACAGTCCTTTAATCTAAACCTAACAGCGCATTTAAACCTGTTGGATACGAATGAAGGAAGATTCTATGCCGAGGGAATGCCGGTTTTGTCTCACAATGGCGCCACCGCAAAAGTGCGGCTTGAATGTTCGCGAAAATCAATTAAAGGGCATTGACCCCTTTAGTTTATTCCTCATCAGGAATGAGCGTGTAGCGAACCCGGTAAAGCCCGTCAAAACGCCAACATAGCGGTTCTATTGTTATTAAGCCTCCAGCATTGAGTGATCTAGCTAGCCGTAGTTTGTCAAAAATCGACCAGGCTCTGGATGTTATAGGGTTTTTAGATCACAATGTCTTATATTATGAGCAAATAGATCGTATATAGCACAATGTATAGGACACTTTATGAAGACCCAAGCAACCAGCACGATGCCTAGATCAGCTCGACAAACCCTTATCAAACTGGGAGAGGACATTGCTATTGCACGTAAAAAACGCCGTATCTCGACGGTCTCCATGGCGGAGCGTGCATTCATCAGCCGAGGCACACTCTATAAGGTCGAGAGGGGAGACCCTTCGGTTTCTATGGGTATCTATGCGACAGTGCTCTCTCTCCTGGGCTTGGTTGAAGGTCTCGGAAGCGTGGCTGACCGTGGTTCTGATACTTTGGGTCTGGATATCGATGAAGACCGACTGCCTAAAAGAATACAGCCGCGTAGCAGGAAGAAGGGGCGATCATGACAGATACCATCGAAATCTACATCAATCATGCCGGTGAGGCGCATTTAGTGGGTCGGTGCCGTTATGTCGCCAAGCGTCGTGGTCAGAGCTCCGTTTTTGAATATGCAGATGAATGGCTAGCCAATCCAGATGCTTTTGCCCTTGATCCGGCTAATCTACCCCTGGATGGTGGACAGATTTACACCACGTCAGACAAATCAGCACTCCCAGGAGCGCTGAGGGATAATGCGCCTGATCGTTGGGGCCAGCAACTGATCAAACGGGCGTTTCGTAAAGCCGGAGAAAATCGCACTCTGTCAGAAATCGACTGCCTGTTGGCAATTACCGATCAAACCCGAATTGGCGCATTGCGCTACAAGCGTGACAATGAAGATGGCTTTGATCATGACATTGGCCAGTATCGCGTGCCTCCTCTGATCAAGCTTCCGGCCCTTATCAGTGCTGCTGACGCCGTTCAAACTAATACGGAAACGGCGGAAGATTTAAAGTTGCTCTTGAATGAAGGTTCACCACTCGGGGGCGCGCGCCCGAAGTCAGCGGTGATGGACAATGATGGTACCTTGGCCATCGCCAAGTTTCCCAAAGCGGATGATGATCGCAGCATAACGCACGGTGAAGTGCTCGCAATGACACTTGCCGCTAAGGCCGGCCTAAATGTTGCGGCAGCGAGGCTTCAGGACGTGGCTGGTCGGGCAGTGGCCTTGATCACCCGCTTTGACCGGCAAGGTGAACAACGCATCCACTTTTTGTCAGCCATGAGTCTGTTGGGCCTCAATGACGGGGATGAAGCGACCTATACCGACATTGCTGAATGTATACGCATGTATTCAAGCGAGCCAACGGCAGATTTGCATGAACTCTGGCGGCGTATTGTCTTTGGCGTATTGATCGGCAATCTTGATGATCACCTGCGCAACCATGGTTTTCTGTATGACAAAGACGATAAGTGGCGGCTGTCACCGGCCTATGATCTGAATCCTGTGCCGCCGGAGGAGAAAGCGCGTGAACTCACCACCTGGATCTCAGATGAGGGGCCGAATGCTGATCTCGATATTGCTCGTAGAGCAGCCCCTTATTTTGCGTTGAAGGACAAGCAGGCGGGTGCCATTATCAGTGAGGTCTCAGCTGCCCTGAATGGCTGGCAGAACACCGCCCGGCAACTAGGTATGAGCGCGGCAGATATTGCCATCTATGCCACAGCGATTCAGAGTGATGTCCCAAATTTCCGGTAGAGCTTCATCGGCCATCTAAGAGCCAATAAATTGGTTTCTCGAGTCTGATCTCTGGCTATGGGTCAGTACTTTGTAGTTTGGGGCCTGTAGTTAGGGGCCTGGTCTTGTAGTTTGTATTCAGTGCCCCCCTTTGCATAATTGGTCTATTTGGTAATGACGGCCGATCCCCCGTAATGCGCGATATAATTCACTCCCTGAATTTGTTCTTGAGTAACGTTACCGTTATGATTGCTAAATAATCAGTCTGACAAGATATTTTTTCTCAAACGCTAGGCTTTATGGGCTTTTGCAGGAGAGAGCAGGAAATAAATATACCGGCACGCTGCCGGTTATAAAAACTGTTAGCATCAAGAAGACATATGGACGAGTACGAGCAAAAAGCCATTGATGATATTGAAAAGTATGGATGCCATATTCTCCATGTGATGGAGGATGAGGAAAACCCTAGATTCACCTATTCAATAGGCATAGAAAAAAGCACGGGTAAGCCAGACTTAATAATCTACGGTTTAAAGAATGAAGTTGCTCAATGGTTGATTAACGAATACAACAATAGAATAAGAAATGGTGAGGTGTTTGAACCTTCCAAATTATACGGTGGCTTTCTAGATGGCTTTGATATCGCATTTATTGAAGTGGAAAAAAAGCATTATAAAGAACACTTTGGTTGGGGGCTTTGGTATAACAAGGATGAGAATTTCAAAATGTTGCAATTGGTTTACCCAAGTACATTAGGTGTGTGGCCTTGGGATAAAGAGGCGCCAGAGGATTTCACATGGTTTCAGCCGTTACTAAATTAATGCTAACAAGTAGCTCCACCGGACAAAATACTCGCTGCGCTCGCATTTTTCCGGTTAGCTAGGCGTTAGCTGCCTATGGCTGATGACAAAACGCACACATGCGTGCTAGTATGTCGCGTATGAAAATCTACAATTGGAATTCTGATAAAAATCAAGAGCTTATCCTCGATAGGAATATCTCTTTCGAGGAGGCCGTCTTCTATATCGAAAATGGAGGGCTATTGGACGACGTTGCTCATCCAAATAGATCAGACTACCCCAACCAACGGATTTTCATTCTACGAGTTAAGGAATACGTATACCTGATGCCCTACGTAGAAACTGACGATGAAGTATTTCTTAAAACCATTATCCCCAGTAGGAAATTTACCAAGAAGTATCTTGGAGGTGAGTCATGAGTAAAGCAAAACTATCGAAAGAGGAAAAAGAGCTACTTGATGCCCTAGAGGCTGGCGAATTTGAATCAGTATTAACTGAGTCTCGAAAAGAAGAGCTGCAATCCATTGCAAGAAATACGGTTAAAAAAGATAAAAGAATTAATATCAGAATTTCCAACCGAGATCTAACAGCTATTCAATCAAGAGCTTCGGAAGAAGGCATACCGTATCAAACATTTGTATCAAGCATTATTCATAAATATGTTTCAGGATCGCTGAAAGATCTCACAGCTAACAAGCAAAGGCAGTCGGACGGGTAAACGCACCGCTGCTTTGAGCGTTAATTGTGCGGTAGATGTCATGGCGTTGTAACGTTATGATATTGTGGTTAATTCATAGAGGTGAAGCATGAGTAATTTATCCAAAGGAATTAGAGGGACAGTATACCTATTGCTAAAACGGATTAGATTATTCCATCGGAGCTAAGCTGTAGTTAAGACAGACAGGCAGGTAAATAAGTAAACTGTCCCCCAACTCCCCCAACTCTGAGAGCAAAGCGCTGAGATGATTTAGCATTACTCTATATTTTGTGTAGCGGGCTGGTGAAAATTGAAAATCAGGTCAATTGCCTATCTAACTCAGCGACTAGCTCAGGGCTTAATTCTAAGCCAGATACCAAATCTGCAAGAAAGCCGATTTCGACTTCTGAAGAGTTGTCATCAATAAGGATTTTTGCGGCCAAATAGACTTCGCTGGCCGTCGCTTCATCTTCTACTTTGTCGGCAAGCTCCTGAGCAGATAGGGGTTGATCTATGATATCTGCCACAACATCGAATAGGTCCCGGGCTAGGTTCATGCTAAGCACTTCGCGCTTTAACATGGCGGATTCGTCATCGTCTAGCTTGCCATCGGCATTTGCTGCGGCCACCATGGCTTCAATCAACAATAGTCCTCTTGACTCTGCTTTTGGCCCTTTTAACTTATGTATGGGGGTAGAATCACCAAACTCTTCATTGTCGTTATTACTGCTCCAATTTTGGTAGCCTTTATAGGCTGCTGTGCCCAAGGCTGCAAGCCCTCCGACTTTGATTGCTGTGCCTGTCAGCGACCGTCCGCCTTTGGTGCCCAGTAGGCCGACGATAACTGCCGTTGCAATGGCGCCTTTTTTAAGGCCTTCGAGCATTTGCTCACGCTCAGGGCCGGTTTCTGGAATATTGAGCTGTTGCTCAGCGAATGTCTGGCCCTTTTCGGCAAACTCCTTGCTGGCATTAAGTAATTTTTCCAAAATTTGCTGGGGATTAATTGCTGAACTATCCATTCTGAGCCTCGGTGGTTGGATGAGAGTTGTTATATTGTATTAGTTTTAGCAATGTCGCAAACGTTGAATTCAATCTTCACGATTAATGAGTTAATTGGAATTTGTATGTCAGCTTTTGATCATCGCCTATTTTAATTCGGGCTGTGCTTCACTATGATTGGGGTATTATATTCACCTTATTAATTTGTGCTGGTGCTCCTAATGGAAGCTTCATTTGAAAAAACGATTAGAGTTCACCCCAAAGACCTGAAGGCGCTAAGCGTGCGTTCTGATTTTCAAGGGTGGTTGCAAACGGGCGGGCATCTTAGCGCAATTTTGCTCAATACTATATTGCTATCCCAGGCGTGGAATAGTTATTGGGCTATCCCCTTGTTTCTGTCGCAAGGCATATTGATTAACTGTCTGTATGCCGGCGTGCATGAACTAAGCCACAATAGTGTTTTTAAGACTAAGAAGTTAAATGAATTCTTTGGTCGACTATTTTGCTTTGTTTTACTTATGGGGCGTGATCAAGATAAATATGAGCATTATCAGCACCACCGGCATACCCAAGATGTGAATCTGGATGCCGAAATCGTGGGTGGAGAGCCTTTCACTTTAGCCTCTTATCTACTGTATTTTTCTGGCCTGTCATATTGGCCGGGTCGTTTCAAAGAAGTTATTCGGCTGGCGCTAGGGCAAACAGATAGCTGGCCGCATCTTTCTGCAATACAGTTTAAAACCGTACACAATGAAGCACGGCTTATGCTGTTGGGCTATGCGCTAATATTGCTTATCTCCCTGTTTATGGTTTCAAATGTGGGGCTGTTGTATTGGTTGTTGCCAATGTTCTGTACCAAGTGGTTCCATAATTTACAGAATATCGTTGAACATACTGGCATGCCACATGAGCAAGATATTTTGTTAAACACCCGAACTATCAAAGCCAATGTTTTGATGCGGCGTTTGTTATGGAATATGCCGTACCATACCGCTCACCATACTTATCCAATGGTGCCGTTTCACCGTCTTCCGGAGTTGCACGCCAAGGTGGTAGAGGCACTAGACGGCAGACAGCCGCCTACGGTAACGCATTTCGGTTTTCAGAGACATATGATTCGAAAATTAATTAAAGAAGGAACCTCTACTTATACCGGCCAAGACATCAGTGCGTATTAGTGCGATCTACCTCAATGAGGATTTGTATAAATAGAGAAAACCATGCAATCGCTTAAAATTTATCAGTCGTTATGGGCCATGGCCTTGCGACAACCTGGCTTGGTTGAACGAAGTGATGAGCAAAGCTTCGAAATGGTGGCCGCCGCTGGTTTTCATGGCGTGTGCTTAGACCCTGCGGTGCATGAAATAGACGACTGTCGAGCCAAGCTGCCGTTATTCGAAAAATATGACCTTGGTTGTTTGATCAACGCTTTCCCAAAGAGTGGTGATGAACTAAGGCAACTATTGGAATTGGCAAAAGAGATGGGCTCTCCATTGGCCAATATCATCGGTACCGTGTATCCACTAACCGTAGCAGACTCGATTCCGATTATTAATGAGTGGATTGAAATATCAGAGCAGGTTGGAGTGCCAATTTTGTTTGAAACACATCGTGATTGCATTACAAACGACATGTTTAACACTTTGCAACTCATCGATGCAGTGCCAAATATGCGCCTCTGTGCAGACTTTTCTCACTATGCTCTTAATCGCGAGCTTTCGCTGCCGATAACAGCTGAGTGGGAACTACTTTTTGAACGCCTCCTCTACCGCTCAGATAGTTTCCAAGGTCGAATTTCCAATCACGAACAGATTCAAGTACCAATAGCATTTGCACAGCATCAACATTGGGTAGAGCAATTTAAGAGCTGGTGGTTTAGCGGCATGCAACAGTGGCGTGACAGGTCTAATGAGAATGAAGATTTGATATTTTTATGCGAGCTAGGCCCACCACCGTACGCGATTACCGGAGCCGATGGCAGAGAGCTTTCAGATCGCTTCGAGGAAGCCGTAATTATTAAATCGTGGGCTGAAGAAATCTGGAGCCGAACGAATCCATCTGAACCTAGTTAAGCAGACAGTTAAGCAGACAGTTAAGCAGACAGTTAAGCAGACAGTTAAGCAGACAGTTAAATAACTAGCTAAACGATGCATAGCCGAATTGCGTATAAATTCTGCGATTCTGTGGGTCGCCTATCGGGTTGCGTCCATGCATAAAACGCGTATTGTCGAGCATGACAAGATCACCTTTTTGCCATTTTATGTCACTTGCTAAACCGTTGGTGACTTGTTCAATTTCATCCACAATACCATCCGGTATTTCCTCTCCGTTGGCATAGGTCGGAAAATAGCTAACTCTTAATTGCTTTCGAGCAAATACTAGAAAATTGCCGTAGGCCCATTGGTCGCTAAACATGGGTTTGTGTAACATAGGCCTAAGATAGGTTCGTGTAATCTCGCCGTTTTTAAGTTTGAATTGCATAGCCGGTGTCGAGTATCGCTCTACTTCATCGATTCGCAAATCCGGGTTCCCGAGATAGTTTGTGCACCATTCGAGAGTCGCCGGGATGGTGTGTGCCAGGGTGCTTTCTTTTAGGTGCGCAAATAGGCTGGGTGAAAATGCTTTGGCTGCTGCGATTCCGTCGCAGACCGTAGTTTCGCCTTGCATGGTGGCGGCTTGTTCACAGTTGAACCACGCAATATCGGGCTGCCACGGCTCGCGTGACAGTTCTGGATGCAATGGAAAGTGCCGCTCGCCGAGGTTTACTGTTTGAATACGGCCATCGTCATCCAGTGATTCTCGGCCAGGACTTTCGTTGCGTATATAAGAATCACAGAATTGGTCAGTGAATTTAGCGAAAGCACTAAGATCAAAGTCAAAATCTCTGAACAAGATTGCCCCGTGCACCTTAAATAAGTCTACGACCTGCCTTGAATCAATATTTGAAAGTTCCTTTTTCTTAGCGTTGGCAAAGACCTGTACCATAGGCAGCTGGTCGTCAGGAAGTTCGATACTATAAAGTGATGTGGTCATGGCAATAGGAAAGATGGTTACAGCAGAGTATAATTGATTTGAACTATAATCCACAATGTCATAGCAGCATCGCTTGCTTAGATTAATCTTATCGCAACGTGTCATTTAACGCCAAAGCTCTGCTTGAATCGCCAAGTTTCTTTCCATTGCGGTTTGACGGGCAGAACATTGTGTTTGTGGAAATGTCACGTAGCTCTTATCAGCAATCAATATTCACACTACCTAACCGTATCGTAACTGAAGGTTCTCAAGCCTGGGCAGTTCCACTTGGTGAAGTTGTCGGTCTGGTTGAGAGCTCAGATATAAGCTTTCCGTCACAGGGTTGTATATTTCAGATTGCCCATTGTGGCTCAACTTTACTTTCACGCGCGCTGGATTATCCGAGTCGAAGCCTGGTGATTAGAGAGTCTTTCGCCTTAAGGCAGTTCACAGCAACACCACCCTCTGCCAATCCCAGTCAGAATAAAGACCGCCAGCGAGCGCTGTGTGCTTTATGGCATTTGCTTGGTCGTCAATACCAAAGCTCTGAAGTAGTGTTACTAAAGGCCAATGTGCCGGTTAATTATTCACTACCTGAGATCATTGAAATTGCACCCGGTATGTCGGGCATATTGCTGTATTCAACCTTTGAAAGTTACTTGTTGGCGGCGCTCAAATCCGTTGAGCGAAGACAGTGGGCTAACTATGTTGTGCGTGAGATGGCGCCCAGAATAAGGAGCATAGCCGGTTTTGAGTCAATCGACTTCGAATCACTTGGTGATGGGCAAGCGGCCGCTGTTCTTTGGCTGTCCCAGATTGCTATGTTTGAAGCGGCAATAAAAAACAATGCAGCATTGCGAGCTTTGTGTTCCGATACGCTTTATACGACACCGCAACAGGTTCTGGAGGCTTCAGCAAAGCACCTGAATATATCGCTGGTCGAGCCGGAAATTGAGCAAATAGTAATAAGCGATTTGTTTAGCCGCCACGCAAAAATGCCAGAACAGGAGTACTCTGCTGAACAGCGAGCAATTGAAGACAAACAACTGACTCAGCAATATCAATCAGAAATTTCAGAAGTAAAGTTGTGGTGCGAAAAGGGCAAATTTAATACCGAGACTAGCCTTTGTGACCATAGTATTGTTTAGTCCATTCACCTATTAAATTAGTGATTAAAGAAACATGAGCGAGGAACAAAAAAATAATCCACTACATGGCGTTAAGCTCGAAAGTTTGCTAACTGAATTAGTAGATCATTACGGCTTTGAGATACTTGCAGGGCAGATCAATATCAATTGTTTTAAGAGCAACCCAAGTATCATTTCCAGCCTAAAATTCTTGCGCAAAACCCCGTGGGCACGCAACAAAGTGGAAGCCTTCTATCTTTATAGGTACAAGGGTTTGCCAAGACCAAGCGATTCGCAATTTGAATTGCCCCCGCGCGAACGGGGTGTTAGTTTAGATCAAGCAGCGGCTGCGCCAGCTAAAATTGATATTGATGATAAAGAGTTTTTTGATGACCCGGAGTCAGGATACTCACCGCATAATAAAGTGTTCAATAAAAAACCGCAGTCAAATCCCAAGCCAAAAACAAAATCGAATCCTTCGGCTCCATCCAGAAAAAAGAAGACCGGTGAAGCCGGGCCAAGCGCCGATCCTTGGGCAAAATGGCGTAGTAAAAATAGTGATTAAGGTGATGCATTCAAACCATAGCGATTTTGAGGTAAAGACATGAAGAAAATTTTCCTAATACTAATTTGTTGCTTGGCGGCGGCATGCGGGTCTGAGCAAGCGACTGAGACGCAACCTAGCAAACCATCGGTGTTGATTGAAACTCAACTGGACGCGCTGGAAAAAGCTAAGGACGTAGAAGCGTCACTACAGGAAGCGGTCGATGAGAGAGACAAAGCCATGCGCGAGCGCGGAATATAAAGTAACTTGCTAAGCAAAAAACCCACCAAAGGTGTTACTCCTCGGTGGGTTCTTTTGTGAATGAAGCTAGTACAGAACTTGCATTCGCTCGTTATAGAGCTACTTCTTTAGCACCGATTCAAGTTTCTTTCGAGACTTTTGATTTCGACCTACATCTTTAGTGAAATCTCTTAAGGCGCCCATGATCGGCTCGGCAAAAAGTTTCTCAGGTTTATCCAGAGCTTTTACTCTTGATTTTTTGTCGTCAAATGAAACTGATTTCATTTGTTCGGCTTGTTTAAGCGTTGCTTTAACCATACTACCTAAAACTAAGTGCTCTAAGCGTGTGGTATCTACCTCCAGTTCATCTAATAGCTTAATGAAGTCAGGAATTTTTGGTCGTGGAATCAGCTCCAGCTCCCATATGATGTCCCAAATTCGTTCGGTCACCCAACAAGGGCCATATACCAGCTTCAAGTGTTCGGCTAAGGAAATGCCTAAATCCGCGCGTCGTGCGTCAAAGTTATATTCCTGAAAGCCAACTGTTTGAATGTGACTGCTGATTACTGATAGATAGAAACATTTTGTTGAATAGCCTGGAGGGTTCAGCCAAACAGCGAGATTTATATAGTATCGGCTGATTTTTTTCCAATCGTCATTATTGGCTGCCTTCATATTGTCTATGTTGACATCCATCCAGTGATGCCAAGTTGAATCCGTTGCTACTCGGCCTACACCCGCCTTATGACCGTCGTAAACAGCAATCATGGGGTTGTTAGATCGTGCAGGTTGGGCTCCTTTAACAAAGTTATAGGGAGGCTCGGATAGGTTGCTGCCGTAGGCAATTACTTCTGGTTGCGGCTTAGTGCCACCGCCGGATGCATCTGGATACTCCAGCTCTGAATTGAATTGCTTGCTTGCTGAAAGGTTGGGCGCGGGAACGCATAGACCTTCATGCGCATGATCGGGCATTACATCGATTGGGCCCATTGTGGGGTGACACAATACTGGGTGAGGTCGCTTCTTTTTAAAGAATGGACCAAAAATGCTTTTCCAAGTCACCCATTGAATGGACTGTACCGTTAGGTCGCCCTGGTGCGATGAGTTGCCAAGTGCGAGTGGACCACCGGGTGCTCCTGGCATATAGGCCGCAGACGGCGGGCGCAAAGTGTCAATGCGATCGGGCGTTCCAATTGGGGGTACGCCATCGGCATTGGTCCATCGACGCATGGTTCCCAAGCGCGGAATTTTTCTACACATTGAAGCGCCTAAGAAATGGTGGTCTCCGGTGCCAAATATCCCGCCTTTTTTCTCAGTCATCCATGAATCCAGTTTTTCCAATTCTGCATTACTGGCGGGTAGTGCAAAGTTCTGGTCGATGATGCTGTCATCGCTACTACCAGAGTTGTTTGGTTTAAACCCAAAGCACCAAATTTGTTCATATTTGTCGATAATATCTGAGCCACTATGAGTGGAGTTAAATCTGAACCCATTGTATTTGGCTTGTTCGTTTCCAGGGTTTGCCGCCACTGAGAGTGCGCCGTTGCTACGAACCGCAATATCGACGCTGAATTTCATACAACCGACTTGGCTTGTGCGGATTAGGTCGATTACTGTTGCAATTCCGAAACTATTGGAAGCAGAAATTGATATTTCAGTATCAACCACAATCAGTATGTCGACATAGGTTTTCAATCGCCATGGGCGTAACCACTTAATCAGCTGTGGTTGGTAGTGCGGGTGGATGGTGAGGTCTTTTAAAAACTCGTTTGGTTTTAACATGTTAAATCTCCTTGTTTTACCGTTAGTTCTAGAACGCGCATCTGTTTATAAAGAAAATGCTCCGGCCAGAATTATTAAGCAGCGGATAGAATTCCTTGCTGCGAGAGTAGGCTATCACGTCGATCTATTGGTAATCTTCATCCAAACGAATGAATTTCAGCGATTTTAGATGCAAATCAATGAAGATTGCATGGCTTAATAAGCACACCCAAGTAAGCACCGGCTGGCCAAAATTACTTGAAGTTAAAGTTAACTACGGTGTTCGCTGGCAACGTCCTGTTCAAAATCACCTTCCGTGTTGGCTGATAAAGCCTTTGAATAGTGCTTAGCAAAGGTGTCTAGTATTTGCTCATAGGGCAGGTCATCAAATACATCATGATGGTTTACATATTCCATATGTCGATTGCCTGCTTTGTCGAATTCGTGGTAGATCGAATCCTCGGTGCCGTCAAATTCCAGAGGGTGAATATTCGCTTTCTCACACAAACTCAAATTGAAGGCCGGAGTTGCTTTGACCCATTTTTCTTGTAAATAAATATCGGAATATCCGTGCCACATAAAAATATCGGTATTCATTTCTCTGCGAAGTTTTTTTGATGTTAAGTGATTTTTAACATCAGCAAAGCCAAGCCGAGCAGGTATGCCCGCAGCGCGACAACAGGCGGTTAGTAATACAGCTTTAGGCACACACCAACCGAACTTTGTTTCTAATGTTGTTGAGGCTTTAAAACCCTTGGTTTCTAAGTCAATGTGATAGGGGTCATAGCGGATGCTGTCTCGAACCGCGTAATACAATGCCACGGCGTTTTGGGTATCACTCGCCATTTCATTACTATGCGCCTTAGTAAACTCTATTACCTTGGGATGCCCCGAATCGATTACAGGGGTGGAAGTTAAATGAAGTTTTGTCGGCATACTTCTCGGGTCTATGTTGATGGGGTGATTTGACTTCGCGCTAGGAAACTCAAACTATAACTGCCTGCCAGAGAGTATAAGGCAGGAAATTTTTACACAGAGTATAATTGTAAAATCTATGCATGAATACACGCCAGGAATATTTTAAAACCCCTCAATGGAATCGGATATGTCTCTAACTTCAAATTTAATTTCGCCTGCTGATTTAAAGTCACTGCTAGGTGGTGAAAATGTGCGAGTATTGGATTGTTCTTGGTATATGCCGGGTCAGCAAATAGACTCTAAGCGAGAATATTTGGACAAGCATATAGCTGGAGCAAAGTTTTTCCATATTGACGAAGTATGCGATCAGCAAAGTGATTTGCCGCATATGTTGCCAACGTCGGCAGATTTTTCACAGTCGGTAAGGAGACTGGGTGTCGATAATGATTCGGACGTTGTTGTCTATGATAGCGCTGGTTTGTTTTCAGCCGCCCGAGTGTGGTGGATGTTTCGTGTCTTCGGCCACCAAAAAATACGGGTTCTCGATGGCGGCTTGCCGGCATGGATTGCATCGAGCGGTGAAGTGTATGACACCAACTCTGATCCCATTACAGAATTCATAGTTAGCGAGTTTGAGGCCCATTTGGTCCCACAGGCGATAGTTTGCAAATCACAGCTACAACATAATTGCCAACAACCTGAAGCATTAGTCTTGGATGCCCGTTCAAATGATCGGTTTTTAGGCACAGCACCCGAACCCAGAGCAGGCTTGCCCTCTGGTCATATGCCACATTCTATCTCGATGCCGTTCACCGAGCTACTGGAAAATGGCAGATTGAGACCGGTGGAGCAACTTAAAGAAATACTCGCGACGCGCGGTGTAAATGAAAGTACAAAGGTGATTACCTCCTGCGGCTCGGGAGTAACAGCGGCCATAATCACCTTGGCGTTGGCTGAGTGTGGCTACGGCCTGCAACAATTGTACGACGGTTCTTGGACCGAGTGGGCTTCTGCAGACGATACTATTATTTTAACCCGGATTATGTATTAGAAATCTACTCGGCAACAGCTCCTGCGTTGCCCTACCTCCTGCTCCATGCAGTCGTACGAATGAAAGTAGCTTTGAAAACAATGACTTTCTCGAATTATTTCGCTC
>Ga0316189_10004103_pt1 | contig 14057 bp, 13 predicted proteins | sample LowCovwburrow_MG_FD_204930 | JGI IMG/M metagenome (GOLD analysis project Ga0316189, IMG submission 204930) | Coastal sediment microbial communities from Maine, United States - Lowes Cove worm burrow | ecosystem: Environmental > Aquatic > Marine > Coastal > Sediment | place: USA: Maine...
CAGTTTACCCGGCTGGCAGCGCCACTGGCAGACCTCGGCCACACGGTCGAGGTAAAACCGCTCACCAGCGGCCTGCACGGCATTCGCATTCTGAAAGACGGCCGGATGGACGGCGGCGCCGACCCGCGCCGGGAAGGAACAGTCGTTGAGGTGGGCGAGGAGTAGAGTAGAACAGGAGTGGTGGGGGTGGGGTCGGTCTTAATCCGCTCACGCAGGCAGCCTGGCGGCTGCGCTCCGCTAGGGCGCACTTCGTGCGACGGCCAGTCGGCCTTGCCTCAGCACTTCGTGCTTCGGAGGGGAGTTCATCACAAGGGTTGTTCGGGGTCGGAGAACGGCCTGAGCGAAGCGAAGAAAGCTGTTCGACCAGCATGAATGATATCGCTCACGCAGGCAGCCTTCGGCTGCGCTCCGCTAGGGCGCACTTCGTGCGACGGCCAGTCGGCCTTGCCTCAGCACTTCGTGCTTCGGAGAGGAGTTCATCACAAGGGTTGTTTGGGGCCGGAGAACGGCGCGAAGCACGAAGTGCTGAGTAAAGCTGTTCGACCACCAGTTTAAGCACTCCGCTTTCCGCGCCGGCCGGAATCCACTTCCTGCAGCCGGTCGGGAATGCTGATCTGGAACACCGTGCCCGGTTCCGGGCTTTCCACCAGCCGCACCTCACCGCCATGGGCGCGGACCAGTTCGCTGGCAATTGCCAGCCCGAGGCCAGTGCCGCCCTGGCGCTGTGATCCGCGAAACGCTTCGAACAGGTGTTCCCTGGCCTTTTCCGGTACACCGGGGCCGTTATCGGTGACCTCGATAATGCAATGGCTGTCTTCGTGCCGCGCCCGCACCCGGACCTTGCCGCCGCTGCCACGCGCAATGGAGGTTGCTCCCTTGTTTTCTACCGCTTCCGCCGCATTGCGCAGCAGGTTCATCAAGACGCGGAACAATTGTTCCCGGTCGGCATCAGCATCCAGATCTGCGGTCACTTCATTGTAGAAAACCACGTCACTGCCGGCCTCCGTGGTGCTGTGGTCCAGCACGTCGTCCACTAAAGTACGCAAATTGAACATCTCACGCCGTGGCGGCGCTTCCTGCGCCCGGCCGAATTTCAGCGTGTCCTGGCAAAACCCGATGGCCCGGTCCAGGGACGCAATCAGCTTGGGCGCGAACTTCTTTACCGTCGGATCGTCGACCATGCCCAGCCGGTCCGAGATCAACTGGGCTGACGCCAGCATGTTGCGCAGATCATGACTGACTTTTGACACCGCAAGTCCAAGCGATGCCAGCCGGCTTTTCTGCGACAGCAGATCAGACAGTTCGGTCTGCATCTGCTTGAGTTCCTGTTCGGCAGCGCCGATTTCATCGACCCGGCCGGTCGGTTCTATGATGCGGCTGCGGTCTTCAGGGTTGAGCGCAAAGGCCTGCATGTTGCCGGACAGGCGCTGCACCGGACGCACCAGCAGCCGGTTGAGCGCGAAAAACAGCAAGGCCGCCAGAATGAAGGCAAGAAAGATCGACAGGGTCAGAATGTTGATCGAATACCGCACCATCGCCTTGAACAGCGGCTTTTCATCCAGCGCCATTTCGATCAGCGTTCCGCTCATGCTGGACGGCTTGTCCATCACCCCGATGACCCGGTTGCCGCCATGAAACAGTGTAGTGAACGCGTCGTAGATGGCCACCAGCGGCTTGTTTTCGCGCAGATCGTATGAGGCTTCCACGACAGGAGGCATGTCGGGCATCAGCACCAGCTGGCGGGCGTCATTGGTCCTGACCGCCAGCACCAGCACACCGGCACGATCCAGCAGTTCCTTGCGCAACAGCGGAGAGATCTCCTGGTTCTGGGCAGCTTCGACCGCCAGAGCCGCAATCTCCGCCGTGGCCGAGCGTTGCTGCAGCCAGTTGATCCGGAAATTGGCGATTGAGGGCACAAACACCAGCATTTCGCCAATCATCAGGAACACGGCCGCCAACACCAGAACCTTGGCGGTCAGCTTGCGATACCATGGTGCACGCCGGCTGGACCGCACAAAATCCTGCTTTTCCGTATCGCTACTCATCTCTGCCTTTACTCAAGCGCCAGCAGAAATCGTCCAACTGACGGCGGTCATCCAAAAATTTTCAGCCATCCTATGATACGGCGAACCATGGGTTTGGATGGCAGGTCGGCATAATAACTTGTCGCGGCGCGTTTGGAAACTTCGCTCAATGTCGGATATGCCGCGACCATATCTATCATGGCCTTGATCTTTAGTCCTGACGAAATCGCCATTGCCCACGGTTGAATCAGGTCACCGGCATTCGGCGCCACGATAGAACAGCCCAGTATCTCGCCTTTTGCCGAGACGACCGCCTTGATCAGGCCGGTCGTCTTGCGTTCGGCGCGCGCGCGATCGTTTTCGGCAAAGTGCCAGCGCAATATCTTGTGGCCCGGATGGCTGTCTGTTGCCTGTGCTTCGGTAAGCCCGATATGGGCCAGTTCAGGGTCGGTGTAGGTTACCCACGGGATGATCCTGGTTTCGTTGGTGACCGGCAGGCGGAACAGGACGGACTTTATCACAAGGCCAGCCTGATAGCCGGCCACATGGGTGAACTGCAGCCCGCCGGCTACATCACCAATGGCATAGACCTTGCGATTGCTGGTGCGCAGGCCCTTGTCCACTTTGATGCCGCGCCGGTCATATTCGATGCCGGCAGCCTCCAGGTTAAGGCCGTCAACATTGGCAACACGTCCCGCTGCAACCAGCAGGTGCGAGCCCGACAGTTTTTCTGAGCTGCCGTCTTCACCTTCCAGCGTGATCTCAACGTTTTTTGATTTCCCGGCCCTGGCAATACCGGTGATCTTGGCCCCGGCACGGATGTCGATGCCCTCATCACGCAGATGATCAAGCACAATGGCGGTCAGTTCCGGGTCATCCTTGCCGAGCGGCTGAAACGCTTCCAGAACCGTGACCTTGGCGCCGAGCCGGCGATGGGCCTGCGCCATTTCCATGCCGATCGGACCGCCGCCGATGATGATCAGGTGCGCCGGCAGCGTGGTATTGTCGAAAATCGTTTCATTGGTGAAATAGTCGACGCTGTCCAGGCCGGGAATTGGCGGTGCAGATGGTGATGAACCTGTTGCAACAACAATCCGGCGCGCCTTGATCCGGTTGCCGCCTGCTTCAACGGTTTCACTGTCGACAAACCTGGCCGCATCGCGAATAACCGTCACGCCAAGGCCTTCAAAGCGTTCCTGGCTGTCATGCGGCGCAATGCCGGCGATGACATCTTTCACGTGGGCCATGGTTTTGGCGAAATCGACTTTCGGGACCTGTGCTGCGACCCCGAACTCCACGCCGGAGGAAAACGCGTGCGCATGTTTGCCGGCAGCCAGCAGGGCCTTGGAGGGCACACAACCGTAATTCAGGCAGTCTCCGCCCATTTTGCCTTTTTCGATCAGCACGACTTTTTCGCCGAACTGGCTGGCCGCTGCAGCGACACTCAAGCCGCCGGAGCCTGCGCCAATCACGCAGATATCGCAGGTAATGTCAGTCATGGAAGTACCTTTCAGGCCTCATCGAAGGCCCATCAATAGATGAATTGTTGGAATTCGTTGTAACTGGCCGCAAGGTATCTGCGAACTCACGCTTCGCCACGGGTTGCATTTTTCCGGGCGCGCAGTTTTTTCACCACGACCGGGATCAGCGCCACCACGCCCAGTGCGGCAAATGCCGCCAGCAATTGCGGCGTCACCAGAGCGCCCGCATCAAGTGCAAATTCACAATTGGCGGCACCGTTCTCTGCAATGCAGGACTGATAAGCGGCTTTTTGCTCGGTGATGATCGAATCCAGTCCGGAACCAAGCACTGAAAATGCGAATGTGCCGGGGATAATGCCGATGAGCGTGGTGATTGCGTAGGTGCCCAGGCCGACGCCTGCGATCGCAGGCGCTATGTTGACCAGCCAGAACGGGAACACCGGTACCAGCCTCAGGAACAACATGTAATTGAACGCGTCTTCCCGAAAACCGCCGGACAGTTTTTCCATCCACGGACCTGCGCGGTTGGCGAGTGTGTCGCCAAGCGAGGTTTTGGCGGCCAGAAAGATGGCAACCGCACCGGCAGTGGCGGCAACAACGGTGAACACGCCGCCCAGCAACCAGCCGAACAGGAAACCGCCGAGAATGGTCAACAAGGCGGCACCGGGTAGTGAAAATGCGACCGCGGCCACATAAATCGCCACATAGCTAGCGGCTGCCAGAACGGAATTATCGGCGACATACGCCATCAGGGCGTCGCGATTGTCGGCAATGACGGTAAGGGAGAGGTATTTGTGTAAACCTGATGCATAAACTGCGGCAATACCGCCCAGCAATATCACCAGAGGTGCCCAGCGTTTCAGGTTTGCTGCAACACCGGTTGGGCGGGCAGTGCCCGCTTCAGCTACGTTTCCAGACATTTTTTCTTGTTCTTTCTTCATCTGTATGAGTAAGGCGTGATCTGCGCCGGATTGCAACCAAATGACGTGTTCATGACTTTGCGCGCGCACCAGTTTGTAGGACCACAGGAGTTGGCGCGAAGATGTCGCAGAACCTGAATTGAAGAAAGGGGGTGTAAACTGCTTGTGAAAAGGTATGACAACAGGTGAGAATTTGGTGTTCGCCGTGTTATCGGGGGCAGCAAATAGATGCGCCGCGCGAATTGACTTGTTGCCGTTGCGCCCGTATAAGCCGCGCAGGATTTCATCCGGTGATCAGTGATCAGCATGCTTGACGTTTTTCGACGTCGCGGCCTGATACGACCGGAAACATGAAGATTTTGGAGATTTAGCCATGAAACGCACGTTTCAACCCAGTAATCTTGTTCGCAAGCGCCGCCACGGCTTCCGCGCCCGCATGGCAACTGTCGGCGGCCGCAAGGTCATTGCACGTCGCCGCGCGCGGGGCCGCTCCAAGCTGAGCGCCTGATCAGCCGGATCGCTGGTTGACCCGTGAATTGCGTTGAGCTTTTCGGTCAGCCTTGCGCACTTCGCAGGGAACTCCCTCATTGATACAGCATCTAAAGCGACGGCAGGATTTCCTCGCCGCCGCTGCGGCGCTTGTGTGTGCACGAAAGGGTTGTGTTGTGCAGGCCAGGGTGCGCGACGATGCAGGTGAGCCGCGCATCGGCTTTACCGTGACCCGTAAACTTGGCAACGCAGTGGTGCGGAACCGCATCAAAAGACGGTTACGCGAAGCAGTTCGTGTTGCATCAGGGCTGGACCTTAGGCGCGGGCATGATTATGTGTTCATCGGGCGCGCAGCAACGCTGGCTCAGGACTTCAGGGATTTGACGGGTGACATTGTTTTTGCAACGCAAAGGCTGAATGACGGCAAGGGTGATCCGCCACGGTCGCGTGGCAGGACCCGCAGCGGTCGCGGTGGTGCAGGAACACGAAAATAATTAGTAACGCTCAGGCGTAAACGGGGATGAGCCGCCAGAAGCGGCTAGAGGCAGGACCGGACATCATGAATAGTGACATCAAGAACTATATTCTGGCGATAGCATTATCGCTGGGCGTGATCGTTCTCTGGCAGATGTATTTCCCTCAGCCCGGGCGGCAACAGGCCCCGCAGCAACAGTCTGCTCAAGGTACCGCAACACAATCCGGCGACATCGGTTTGCCGCAGGCACCCGCAGCAGGAACCGGCGCTGGCGTACCTCAGGCAGTGCCCGGCGGGGCGGCCGTTCCAGGTGCTGTGCCTGCTTTGCCCCGCGAAGCGGTTCTGCAGCAAGGCACGCGTGTCAAAATTGACACACCAGTTGTGTCGGGCAGCATCAATCTGAAGGGCGCACGTCTCGATGATCTTCGATTGAAGCAATATCACGAAACGGTGGATGATACTTCACCGACCATCGTGTTGTTGTCACCCGTAGGCAGTACAGGCGCGTTTTTCACGGAACAGGGCTGGCTTGCGCCGGCTGGTCAGGTCATGAAACTGCCGGATGCTCAGACTGTATGGTCGACTTCAGGCAATTCGACACTGACACCGTCCGCACCGGTCACGCTGAAGTGGGACAATGGTGAAGGTCTGCTGTTTGAACAGACCTTTTCGATTGACGACAATTACATGTTGACGGTCCGTCAGGACGTTACGAACAACACGAGTACTGCAATCAATGTTGTTCCCTACGCCCGGGTGCAGCGAATAGGCATCCCGAAAATTACCGGCATTTATGTGCTGCATGAAGGCTTGCTCAGTGTGCTGGATGACAAGCTGGAAGAAGTGACCTACTCCGATGCTCAGGACAATGGCGCCGACGCGTATGCGTCGAAGAGCACGGGCGGCTGGCTTGGCATTACCGACAAATACTGGGCCGCAACCCTGATCCCCGATCAGAAACTGGAAGTTACCGGGACGCTTCGTCATTCGACTATCGCAAACAATGACGCTTTTCAGGCAGATTATATTGCCACCCAACCGCTCAATGCGGCACCGGGTGCAAGGGCGAGCATTGAGAGCCGGGTGTTTGCCGGCGCCAAGAAAAGCTATCTGATCGACAGTTATCAGGAAAAACTGGGCATCAGCAATTTTGAACTGATGATCGACTGGGGCTGGTTCTATTTCATCACCAAACCGCTGTTCAAGGTGCTGCACTATTTCAACGCAATGGTCGGCAATTTCGGTATCGCCATCCTCATCGTCACGGTGCTGCTCAAGCTGTTGTTCTTCCCGCTGCAGAACAAGTCCTATACCTCCATGAGCAAGATGAAGAAGCTTGCGCCTGAGATGGAGAAGATCAAGACCCGGTTCCCGGATGATCGTGCCAAGCAGCAGCAGGCGATGATGGAGATGTACAAGAACGAACAGGTCTCGCCACTATCGGGCTGTTGGCCGATCCTGATCCAGATCCCGGTGTTCTTTGCGCTCTACAAGGTGATCTACGTCACCATCGAGATGCGCCACGCTCCGTTCTTCGGCTGGCTGCAGGATCTGTCGGCACCGGACCCGACCAGCCTGTTCAACCTGTTCGGCCTGCTGCCGTTTACGCCGCCGACGTTCCTGCTGATTGGCGTGCTGCCAATTCTCATGGGCATCACCATGTGGATACAAATGCGTCTCAACCCGGCCCCGCCGGACCCGATCCAGGCGCAGATTTTCAACTGGATGCCATTGTTCTTTACTTTCCTCTTGGCTTCTTTCCCGGCCGGGCTGGTGCTGTACTGGACTTGGAACAACTTCCTGTCGATCCTGCAGCAGTCGTACATCATGAAAAAGCACGGCGTTGACATCAACCTGCTTGGCAACATGAAGGCCTCACTTGGCCTGGACAAGAAAAAGGACCAGCCGGAGAAATAATCCGGCTGTCTTGTACCAGTCATGCGAGAGTACGAACCCGAGGAACTTGAGCGCGGCAGACTGCTGTTTGCCGGGCAGACGGAATTCCGCATGGGCGCTGCCAAACTGGCGCAGCTGCCGCCGGAGTACCCTGTTGAAGTGGCCTTTGCCGGCAGGTCCAATGTCGGCAAGTCCTCATTGCTCAACGCACTCACCGGCCGCAAGGACATTGCCCGCACCTCCAACACACCGGGCCGAACCCGGGAACTCAACTACTTTGAGCTGGCAGAGGGCGCGGTGGCCCTGGTCGACATGCCGGGTTATGGCTATGCGCGGGCATCCAAGACGCTGGTGAAGGCATGGCAGTCGATCATCATGGGGTATCTGCAGGGCAGGCCAAACCTGCGCCGGGTATTTGTGCTGGTCGATTCACGCCATGGCATCAAGCAGATTGATCTGGAGACCCTGGACCAGCTCGACGAGGCGGCGGTCAGTTACCAGATCGTGCTGACCAAGGCGGACAAGATCAAACAGGGCGAACGTGACGCCGTTCTCGCAGCAGCCGCCAGGGCGATTGCCAAACGGCCGGCAGCATTTCCCGACATCATCATTACCTCATCGGCCAAGGGCTGGGGCATGCCGGAACTGCGCGCCGAAATCGCCGGCATGCAAAGCTGAAGTACCTTCAAATGCTGCAGATGACCATGCAACCGTTTTTCTTAGAGCAACATGGGTTCCATAGAACCCATAAAGTTGCTCCAACACTCTGGAAACGATCAGTTTTATGGTTTTTGACTGTTGTAATCAAAAACCATACTGATCTAGACATGCGCGGTTGATCGGCTATAAGGCGGGGCTGGCACCTGAACAGTATCCTCTGGGTCTATTAAAATCATGTCGGAAGTTCAACAACCTCAGACCATTGCGCGCATTCTGTCGGAAGCGCTGCCGTTCATGCAGCTTTATGACAACCAGGTGATTGTCGTAAAATATGGCGGCCACGCCATGGTCGACCCGGACCTGTCGCGCAAGTTTGCCCGTGATATTGTCCAGATGAAGCAATCGGGTTTCAACCCGATTGTCGTGCATGGCGGCGGTCCGCAAATAGGCGCCATGCTGGATCGGTTGAAAATCGAATCCCGGTTTGAAGACGGCTTGCGCGTGACCGACAAAGAGACCATGGAAGTGGTTGAGATGGTGCTGGCCGGTTCGATCAACTCATCTGTGGTGTCGGACATCCAGGCCGCCGGTGGCAAGGCCATCGGCATCTCCGGCAAGGATGGCAATCTGTGTGTTGCAAAAAAGCTCGAGCGGACACGTGTCAATGCTGATACCGGCAAACAGGAAATTGTCGACCTTGGGTTTGTGGGCGATCCCGGGCAGATCAATCCGGAAATCCTGCACACCATTATTCGCTCGGATACGGTGCCGGTGATCGCACCGATCGCGACCTCTCTTGATGGTGAAACCTATAACGTCAATGCCGATACTTTTGCAGGTGCCATTGCGGTTGCCATGAAGGCCAAGCGCCTGTTGCTGCTGACCGATGTCGCAGGGGTGCTGGACAAGGACAACAACCTGTTGCCGGAGCTGACTCTCGCTCAAATCAGCGAACTGAGCAGCGATGGCACCATTTCCGGCGGCATGATCCCCAAACTGGAAAGTTGTGCATCTGTGGTGCGCGGCGGCGTTGAAGGTGTCGTGATTACCGATGGCCGCGTGCCGCATTGTGTACTGCTGGAACTGCTGACACCGCACGGTGTCGGTACCCGTATCTCCGAACGCAAGGTTTAACAACAACATGTCTGCACCCGGCTTCCATCATGTCGAGACCTGGATATTCGACCTCGACAATACGCTGTATCCCGCATCATGCCGCCTGTTCGACCAGATCGATGTGCGCATGGGGGAATTCATCTCTGACCTGTTCAAGGTCGACCGGACCCAGGCGCGCCGCATTCAGAAGGACTTTTTCTACAAGTACGGAACCACCCTGCGCGGGTTGATGAGCGAGCATGGCATCAAGCCTGACGCGTTTCTGGACTACGTGCATGACATCGATCACTCGCCGGTGCCTGCCAACGGGGCGCTTGCCGCCAACCTGGAGGCGCTGCCGGGCCGCAAGCTGGTGTTCACCAATGGCACGGTTACCCACGCAACCAACGTCATGCACCGCATCGGCATTACCCACTTGTTTGACGGTATTTTCGATATTGTGCACTCCGATTTCATTCCCAAGCCCGAGCGCGGACCCTATGAAAAATTCATTACCGAGCATGACGTTGATCCTGGCAGGGCGGCGATGTTTGAAGACATAGCCCGCAATCTGGCAGTGCCCCATGATCTTGGCATGACCACGGTTCTGGTGCATGACGCGGCCAATGAAGACGGCAACAAGATAAACAGCATGACAGGTGACGCAGAAGGCGCCCCGCATGTGCATCACACAACATCTGACCTGGCCGGGTTTCTGGCCGGAATCAAATCCAACTGATCTAGGGTCAGGACTCATTAATCTTATGCAATTCTGTTTGAAAGAAAACATTCGAATGATGTTGAAAAAGCGCAAGACAAGGCTTTGTGCCTTTTCGAGTATTTTTCGACTTCAGGCGGGTGTTTTCTTTCAAACCCGAAGGGCGGGGTCTATTTTGCCCCTGACCGCGTTGAAAAGTCTTGAAAACCGGACGGTTTCCTTCGACCTTTCGCCTTCTCACGGGCAAAATATCCTCCCGCAGAATGGATAACATTAATGGGCCCTGACCCTAGGAGCGAACCAATGAGCCACGCTGATCTGCAAGCCACAATCGAACAAGCCTGGGAAGACCGCGACGCCGTTACACCGCAAACGCAAGGGCCGGTTCGCGACAGTGTTGAAGAAGCGCTCGAACTGATGGATTCCGGCAAGGCACGCGTGGCCGAAAAGGGCGCCGACGGCAACTGGTCGGTCAACCAGTGGCTCAAGCAGGCCGTACTTCTGTCGTTCAGGCTCAATGACATGGCGCCGATTGCCGGTGGTCCGGGCAGGGCTACCTGGTGGGACAAGGTACCGTCGAAGTTCGAGGGCTGGGGCGACAATCAATGGCGTGACGCCGGATTCCGTGCAGTGCCCAACTGCATCGTTCGCCGCTCAGCCTATATCGCGCCATCGGTGGTGCTGATGCCGTCATTCGTCAATCTGGGGGCCTATGTCGACGAGGGCACCATGGTCGATACCTGGGCAACGGTGGGCTCATGCGCACAGATCGGCAAGGGCGTGCACCTGTCCGGCGGTGTCGGCATTGGCGGCGTCCTGGAGCCGTTGCAGGCAGGCCCGGTGATCATTGAAGACAATTGCTTTATCGGCGCGCGTTCAGAAGTGGTTGAAGGCTGCATTGTCCGCGAAGGCGCTGTACTCGGCATGGGTGTCTATATCGGCAAGTCCACCAAGATCGTCGACCGTGCAACCGGCGAGATCATGTATGGCGAAGTGCCGCCTTATTCGGTGGTGGTGTCCGGCACGCTGCCCGGCAAGAACCTGCCCAACGGAGATCCCGGCCCGTCGTTGTACTGCGCGGTTATCGTCAAGCGCGTTGACGAGCGAACCCGTTCCAAGACGTCGATCAATGAGCTGTTGAGGGATTAAGGCGCCAGGGTTTCCTTTGTTGGCGAATCCGGGCAGTTTCCGGTTACCGGGGCGGCAACAATGGAGTTGATATTCCAATGGAACTTTTTCTTTCACTAGACGGCCGGATTGGTCGCGGCAAGTTTTGGCTCGGCTTGCTGGCGCTGATCGTTGCCAACATTGTGCTTTCCATAGTTCTGGGTGTTTCCGGACTGATGAGTGTTGATCCAGTAACCGGCATGCCTGCGGGCGCCGGTTACTGGATCGGGATTCTTGTCATGATGGCGATCATGATCTGGCCGTCAATCTGCATATATGGAAAACGCTTCCACGATCGTGACAAATCAGCCTGGTGGATTTTGATCAGTTTTGTGCCGATTGTCGGTGTCATCTGGCTGCTCGTCGAATGCGGCCTGCTGCAGGGAACTGATGGACCAAACCGGTTTGGCCCGGACCCGCTTGCAGAGGGTTAATTGAAACAGGCAGATTGCTCAAACAAACTGCTGTTAATCACCCGGCCCCTTGGCCGGGTGATTTGTTTCAGGTAAGGCTTGCAGCATGACCAACACGCCTGATCCGACCCCCATTCTGCAAGACCTGATCCGCTGCCCGTCCGTTACGCCGCTGGAAGCCGGCGTGCTGGATTATATGGAGACCCTGATGGGCCCGGCAGGCTTTGCTGCCGTCAGGATGCCGTTCAGTGAAGACGGCACGGCAGATGTCGACAATCTGTTCTTGCGCATCGGCTCTGACGGGCCGCATTTCTGTTTTGCAGGCCATGTGGATGTCGTGCCGCCGGGCGCGGACGAGCTGTGGTCCTATCCGCCATTTGCCGCGGAAATTCATGATGGCATGGTCTATGGCCGCGGTGCGTGCGACATGAAGGGCTCGGTGGCTGCATTCTGCGCCGCCGCCACCGGCTTTGCAGCAGACCGTGCGGGAAACCTGCCGGGATCGGTTTCCATGCTCATCACCGGTGATGAAGAAGGCATTGCCATCAACGGCACGGTAAAGATGCTGGCGGAGCTGAAACGCCGCAATGAAGTGCCGGACGTCTGTCTGGTCGGAGAGCCGACCTGTTCCGGTGCGCTGGGCGAAACACTCAAGATCGGCCGCCGCGGATCCATCCATTTCGAAGTCACCTGGACCGGTGTCCAGGGTCATTCCGCCTATCCGCACAAGGCGTTGAATCCGATCACGCCGCTGGCCCGCCTGATCGACCGGGTCTCGTCGCATGAACTCGACAGGGGCAATGCGCATTTCGGCCCGACGACATTGGCAGTGACCAATTTCGACACCGGCAATCCGGCTAACAACGTCATCCCGGCTTCTGCCAATGCCCGTTTCAATATTCGCTACAACACCGAGCATACCGGGCAAAGCCTGAAGGACTGGGTGGCGCTTGAATGTGAAACCGTCAAGCAGGCCTTCGGCGGCACCTTTGCAGTCGCCATCGTCGAGGGGGCCGATGCCTTCATGACCGAACCGGGCAGTTTTGTTGACTGCATGGCAGAAGCGGTTGCGGCAGAGACCGGAATTGCGCCGAAGCTCGATACCGGTGGCGGTACGTCCGATGCCCGCTTCATCAAGAATTATTGCCCTGTCGTCGAATTCGGCCCCAACAACGCCACCATTCATCAGGCTAATGAATGTATCAAGGTCTCAGAGCTTGAGGCTCTGACAAGGGTTTACAGGCGGATGCTGGATGACTGGTTTGCGGGGAGCAACTGAGTGAACTTTGCGCTTGAAGCTGTGCGCGGGCTGAAAGCCTGCTGGCGTCTGGTCTGCATGGATGAAGATGGTCTCGATGACCTTGATCTCAGTTCGGACGGTTTCTGGAATTCATTCGCCGCCATCTTTCTGGTTGCGCCGCTTTACCTGTACTCGTCGTCCGCCGGTGCCAGGCTGGCAACACCGCCACAACCCGAACGCCACTGGTTCGGTGCGCTGGCACTGCTGGTATTGTTGTGGGTGATGTGGCCGTGGATCATGGTGACAGTCGCGCAGATCCTGGACAGGCGACATCATTATGTCCGCTATATCGTGGCCTACAACTGGTCGAGTGTGTATGTCATCGCAGCACTCGTCCCCGTATTGTTGTTGCAGCAGGCCGGTATCATTGATGCGGTTATCGCAGCACTGTTGAGCCTGTGCGTCATTGGCTGGTCGCTGTATTATCGGTGGTATGTTGCCAGGGTCGCCCTTGAAGTGCCGACACTGACGGCGTCGATGCTGGTTGCCGGAGATCTTGCCATGTCAATTGTGGTGTCAATGCTCGTCTGAATAGTCGACACTTACCAGGTATAGCCCCTGCGGTGGCGCGACCGGGCCGCAGGCCGACCGGTCTGCCGCGTGCAGTGCGTTACGGACGTCGCCAGCCGACCTTTTTCCCTCACCGGCGAGCTTCAGTGTGCCGACCAGGGAGCGAACCTGATTGTGCAGAAAGGATCTGGCCGATGCGCGCACAATCACATCTCGTCCTTCGCGGCAAACATCCAGCCTGTCCAGCGTCTTTACCGGTGATTTTGACTGGCACTGGCTGGACCGGAACGTTGTGAAATCATGATGTCCGGTCAGTTCCTGCGCTGCTGTGTGCATGGCTGTGTCATCCAGCCTGTACGGCACCCACCAGACCCGGTCCCGATCCAGCGCCGGCGGGGTGCGGCTGTCCCTGATGCGATATTCATAGTGCCGCGCCGATGCCGAGAACCGGGCATGAAAGCTGTCATCAACTTCTTCGATGTCAAATACGCTGACAGGGTCGGGGCGTAGCTGCGCATTGATGGCTGCCATGAGTTTTTCCGGCAGCCAGGTTTTCTCAAGATCAATGTGGGCCACCTGGCCGAGCGCATGCACACCGGCATCGGTCCGCCCGGCACCAAACAGTGTCGGTTCGGACTGTCCGAGACGGGACACCGCATCTTCAATTGCTGCCTGCACAGATGGTTGGCCGGCCTGGCGCTGCCAGCCTGAAAACGGTGCCCCGTCATACTCGATGGTCATGCGATAACGCGGCATGTGGTCAACCCGCCGTGGAGCCGGCAACGGGTTTCATGCCGTTCAGAAACATGTCGAGGTCCATTACCGCTTTGCCTTCACGCTGCAGGTGTACCGGGCGAACCGCCCCGTCCTTGCAGGCAATGGCCAGGCGTTCATCCAGCACGGTCCCCG
>Ga0316189_10004104_pt1 | contig 14055 bp, 11 predicted proteins | sample LowCovwburrow_MG_FD_204930 | JGI IMG/M metagenome (GOLD analysis project Ga0316189, IMG submission 204930) | Coastal sediment microbial communities from Maine, United States - Lowes Cove worm burrow | ecosystem: Environmental > Aquatic > Marine > Coastal > Sediment | place: USA: Maine...
GTTCTTTTCATCACCAATCGGGAAATTCCACGCCATTTGAACTGGAAGGTGTTAAAATATAGTCACTTGGAGCACTGGAGCTATGACCATGATCGGGCAAGTCATCGACCAATACAAGGTTGTTAAAATAATGGCGAAGACCGCCATTGCGGATTCTTTTCTGGCAGTTCACACTGAAGGCGGGCAGAAGTTCGTTCTCAAAGCTGTCAACCAAAAACTATTTACCGTTTCAGGCTTCAAACGTCGCCTTATCGATGATTCGGTCAAAATCATTCAGTTGGATCAGCCGAATGTGGTTTCCCTGGCCAATGTGCTCGACGAGGGCGCAGCAGTTTTTACGGTATATGAGTATGTAGAAGGCCAATCTCTGGACCGGGTTCTCAAAGAAAAACCGACTTTTCCCTTGGAGAACATTGAAGAAATCGCCATGGATTGTCTGGCGGGTATTGACTACGCCTATCAACAGGGCTACATCCACCATTTCCTGCAACCAAAAAAACTGATCATTACGCCCAGTGGCACCACCCGGATCTTAGATTTTGGGGATGTGCTTCAGGTTGCCAAAGAAAAATACCGCAAGAAGGACAAGCTCATCAGACCCGCTCTCTATTTTTCCCCCCAACGCTTTGGAAACCCGGGTCTGAGCGATGTCCGCACCAGCATTTACTCGCTCGGAATCATTCTTTTTGAGGCCGCAACCGGCAGGCTGCCTTTTGTCGCCAAGACCTACGATGAACTGGCGAACCTTCATGCGCAACGCCCCTTCCCAGACCCAAGAGAGCTGAATCCTCAGGTCAGCGAAGGCATCGCCTCACTGATTATCAAGGCGTGTCAAAAACGTCCGGAAGACCGGTTCCAGAATATCAGTGAGATGCAGCAAGCCCTGGCAGCAAACCAGCCGCCAGCAAACCAACCGGAACCAACCGATTTGTTGGGTGGCTTCGGCGAAAGTTGGGGTTCCGTAGGCGAGAGTTCGGAAGAAAGTTTCGATTTCGGTTATGAGAATACAGGTCAGGAGCCTGAGCCCGCGAGTCCAGGTGAAGCCATCGTTGCGCCCCATGAATTTGCCGCAGATATGCATGCCGACAGCGGCTTTGCCGGCAACTACGAAGAGGCCGTGGCCCCAGCAGATAGTTTTGCCGATGCAGCCATCGAGTTTGAAGCGCCGCGTGAGAAGGGCGGTTTTGCATCTGCAGGTGCCAACGATAACCCAGACCTGATTTCAGCCCATGAATTCCCAGACACCGTAGAAGAAAGCAGCAGTCAGGGTTTCGATTTTGGCACGGGTCCGGGAGCTGAAGCCGACGATGACTTTGGATTTGGCAATTCAGAAAAACCCGCCGATATAGGTGAAGGTTTTTCAAATGGTGACGACGATCCCTTCGGTTTTGGCGATGCCACTGGAGAATTCGGAGGCGCGTTCTCCACTGGCACGGGTGATGAATCCTTTGATACGGCCAAAGATTTGGCGTCCGGATCGGGTGATAACAGCAACTCAGATGGTTTTGATTTCGGCGCTCCGCAATCCGAAGAAGCAGACATCGGTTTTGGCTTTGGCACTCCCCCGGCCGAGCCGGAAGTGGATGACTTTGGTTTCGAGCCTACTCCACCAGATGCAGAATCATCCGACCCCTTTGGTTTTGGCGGTGCGGGACCCGACTCAGGCTCCAGTGATTCTTTCGATTTTGGCTCTTCGGTCCTTGACAAGAACGATGGCACCTTTGATTTCGGCACGGGCCTCTCGGAAGACAATTCGGCCAGTGATTCCGGCTTCAATGCGGCATCAACCGTATCCAACGACGAGGACGGCTTCGACTTCGACGCATCGGCAACCAAATCAGAAGGTGGAGATAGCTTCGGTAGCGGCGACGATGGTTTCGATTTCGGTGCTCCTGAACCTCCGGGTGCTGGCGATGACGGCTTCGATTTCGGCGCTCCTGAACCACCCGGCAGTGGCGGCGGTGGGTTTGATTTCGGCGCTCCCGAACCTCCGGGTAGCGGCAGCGATGGATTTGATTTCGACGCTCCCGAACCACCAGGCAGCGGCGGCGATGGTTTCGATTTCGGCGCTCCTGAACCACCTGGCAGCGGCAGCGATGGTTTCGATTTCGGCGCTCCCGAACCACCAGGCAGCGGCAGCGATGGGTTTGATTTCGGCGCTCCCGACCCTCCGGGCAGCGGCGGCGATGGTTTCGATTTCGGTGCCCCCGAACCTCCTGGCAGCGGCGACGATGGTTTTGATTTCGGCACCCCCGAACCTCCTGGCAGCGGCGGCGAAGCCTTCGACTTTGGCGCTCCAGAACCGCCAGGGAGTGGCGATGGTTTTGATTTCACGGGGCCCGAACCCCCGGGAAGCGGAGACGTCTTCGATTTCGGCGATGCCGAACTTCCTGCGGGCAACGCTTTTGATGGTCCGGGATCCGGAACCGGAAGTGGTGACGAATTCAACTTCGGAGCCACCAGCCCAGAAGGGAATGACAGTTTTGACATGCCCTCATCTATTCAGGACGACTCCCTTGGTCTGGGAAGCTCTGAACCTGATCCAATCAGCTCTTCGTTTAATCTGGAGGGGGATGGAAATAACGGTTTCGACTTCGAGTCTGCCGAAGATCAGGGGTCGGCGTTTGACTTCGACAGCGCTGCAGACCCGTTCGGTGATAGCAGTGCCGACCCGGGAAAGGGCGCGGCGGAAGAAGATGCGTTCGCCGGCTTTGACCTGGAAGACAGCGGCTTCCCTTCGGGATCAACCCCCACGGAAAGCGCTGAGAACACTTTTTCCACCGAGGATGGCGCTTTCAGTTTTGAAGCAGTGGATGATTCAGCTGGTACGGATCTGGACAAGCCATCCACTTTTGATGAGCCTGAGTTATCGACAGATGTACCGCTGAAAAGAACAGAAGCGAAAGCGGGTCTTGAGAGTAGTATCGCCGCACTTGAGCATTCAGAAAAAGCAGGAGCCAAAAAAGCAAAAAAGCCCCGGGTTGTTCGAAAATTCGAAAAAAAGACCCTTGCCATTACCGGTGGTTTAGCCATTCTTGTTATTGTCGGATTGGGCTATTTAATCATCAGCTCTCGGCAATCAAAACGCGACAAAGCGGCAGAAGCGGCAATTCAAAACCTGGTAGATGATAGTCGTTACGAATTAGCCATTGCGAAGCTGGACGAATACGAACCCAGTGCCTCTTCTGCTTCGAAGAAACGGCTGAAGCAAATGCGGGTTAGCATCGAAGACGACAAGGCAAATGTTGAAAAACAGATCGATACCTTGCTGCTCAGAGCCTCCGAATTCGAAGAACAAGGCAAGATGCTGACCGACGGTAAAAACGATGCTTTTGGCCAGTACAGAAAAATTCTTTCCATGTACGCCAACCATCCCAAGGCAACAGAGCAGGGCGAACGCATCAAAAAGATCCAAATGGATAGGGCCGACGAACTACTAGAAGGGGGCGACGAATTGGGCGCCTTGGATGTTCTCAAGGCCTTGAATACGGGCGACCGGAGTGACCGGGTTGTGCGTGAAAAGTACCAGGGATTGCAGGAACGTCTCAATTCGGAGAGGTCCGACGCCCTGAAGGCAAGCCTGGAAAAGAACTATGCCAAGGGCCAGTATCAACTCATGCTAAACGAGTTGGAAGAGTTGGAGAGAATTGATTCAAAATCCAAATTTGTCAAGGACATGCGGCGAACCCTGGTAAACAACTTTCAGCAGCGTGGCCAGGAGCAAATGTCTCGACGGAAATACGATGAGGCCGAACAGTCCTATGCCAATGCATTGAGGCTAGACCCAAACAACCAGGAGGCTTTGCGGGCCAGAGACGAACTAACCGAAACCAAACTCCGACATGTCATTGAAGGCAAGAGGAGAAAACTGGACCGTGCGGTAGCCAACCGGAATTTTAAGCGCCAAGCCGAGCTTGCCAGTGAATTGGCCAACCTGGATCCAGGCAATCAGTCGGCCAACAGCGCCTTGGATGGGGTGACTGCCGAGGTCATCCGCCTGCGCAACGAAGCAGAACAGGAAAGAGAGAAAGGACATTTCAAGAAAACAGCAGGGTTATACAAAACAATTTATGAAATAAATGGAAGCGAAGAGGCCCGCGGTCTGTGGTTGAAGCTGGAACGTTGGGCGCCACCACCACGCATGGCTTATGTTCCAGGCAGTGGCTTTAATATGGGAAGCCGGGCAAACTCGAACAGTTTCCCGGTGCGCAAGGTGATGATCTCCAGTTATTTCATCGACAAATACGAGGTGACCAATGGCGAATTCAAAGAGTTTGTAGATGCGAATCCCCAATGGCACCCGAGTCGAATCGACCCAAATAAGCACGACGGTCGTTACCTCAAGCACTGGACAAGGGGTGCCCCTAAAACCGACGACCTCAATCGACCGGTTTGCTATGTGAGTTGGTATGCGGCGCGCGCCTATGCGGAATGGCGCGGGAAACGGTTACCCACCGAGGCAGAGTGGGAGAAGGCCGCCAAGGGCAAAACCAAAGATAAAGAATTCTGGTGGGGCAATTATTCTGACGCCAAGAAGGCCGTCTATGAATTCTATGCAGAAAAGAAACCGGCCCCAGTTGGCACCTTCCCAGCGAATAACTACGATGTCCATGAAATCTTGGGCAACATAACCGAATGGGTTGAGGATACCTACGACCCAGAATTTTATCGTAAGGCGAAGGGTGAACAGGACCCCGTCAATACCGCCAGCGGCAGAGAAAAAGTTCTACGCGGCGGGTCCTACAAGAGTAGGGGGAGAGATCTGGCCCTCCACCTTCGCGATCACAACGATCCAAGGTTCTGCCATATGACCGTGGGGTTCCGTTGCGCCAAGATGGCCACGGCAGAACCGTAACAAGCTCTGCGCTGCAAGTGGTGCCGAAGGCTTTAATAACACCGATCTGCCAACTCGTGCGGGGATTGCCTGTTAGATCCGCTGGGATTGGCACCTTGATCTGCCTTGTTTCATGTTAATCTTAAACGTCACGTGTCTCTCGAACACCAGACACTCACACCCCCTCGGACACCTAACATGACCCCTTTTTCTTTTGCAGTCAAACGTCTGGCGCCAGTCCTATTTATATTACTTTTACCGCCCTTACGAGCGGATCATGTACGGCTGCTCGAAACCGTTGAAGACGCCGCCAACTGTCGTATTGACCTCATTCGCCAGGCGCACACCACGATCGACGTGGCTTACTTTTTATTCGAGGACGATGAAACTGGTTTGGCCATGATCTGGCTCCTACGCGATGCTGTGCAGCGCGGCGTCAAGGTTCGTCTGATTATCGATTCCCAGTGGAACAAGGTGAGTACGTCACTGATGAAACACTTAGCGGATGAAGGGTTGGTGGTTGGCTTATACCACCCCTTCAGGTTTGGACGCCCCTTTTGGATTACCCGACGTATGCACGACAAGCTGCTGATTGTAGACGGTCTGCACCTGGTAAGCGGTGGCCGAAATATTGCCAATTCCTATTTTGGCAGCGGCGTCCATAATTACATCGACCGAGACATCTATACAGCTGGCACGACCGCAGAACAGGCGAGCCAATACTTTGATCAACTCTGGAAGAGCAGTCATGTGGACATGCCCAATTTCCAAAAGATCAATCCGAAGAACCTGATCAAGGCCAAGACCCTTCTGGATGAACAGCAGCGCGCGATGGCCAGCTCGCCTTTTTTCTGTTTAGACGGCAAGCAGATCTGGGCGGCAGACAGCCATCTGGTCGACGAGATTCGGTTCATTTTTGATCCAATTCAAAAGACCCGCAAACGGGCAGGTATCCGACATGACCTGTTAGACCTGGTTGCTCAAGCCGAGCGCGAGATTCTAATCGAATCTCCGTATCTGGTTGTCGACAAGGCTTTGATGAACTATGTTCGCATCGCCCGCGATCGCGGCATTCGCATCCGCATTTTAACCAACTCGATCCACGCCACCGACAACCTCTTCGCCCAGGCTGGTTATCGCGGTCGAAAACAAAAACTGGCATTACTTGGGGTGGAACTTTGGGAGTACCAAGGCCCTCAATCCCTTCACTCCAAAACCGCCCTTATTGACGGTCAGGGGGTGATTGTGGGAAGCTACAATATCGATCCGCGCTCGGCCCGACTCAATACAGAAGTGGCTATCAGCTTCGAAAATGAAGCTATTTCGTCCGAGATCGCTGCCACCATGCACAAAAATTTGGAGAACGCGGTTCGCATTGGGATCGACGGTAAACCCATTAATGCACAAGAACGCCCGCTCGCTCTTTGGAAGAGGTTTAAACTATGCCTTATCAACCTGTTCCTACCATTGATATGGGACCAGCTCTGAAAGGAACAGCGCCTTAGTAGGGAGGAGCCAGACGGCGGAACCCGTGACAAAGAACGATCACCAGAAAAAAAATATTGCGAAGTAGGATTCCTGGCCAGAAATAGCGGACCCTGCCAGACCGGTTCGCCAGGCACTTTGCCACAAGGCGCAACAAAGGGACGCCGCGAGGCCAGTCCGAAACCGGTTTCAGCCAGTGCTGGGGTAGCGCCCTTCCGCCCGTTACCGCACCAGCCAGATTACCGGCAATTGCGGCAGTGGTATCAGTATCGCCACCCCGATCAAGTACAGCTCGCAGCGTATCTTCGAAATTGCCAAAATGGTGAAGGAAGGCGTAGATGGCCACTGGTACCGTTTGATACGCGTAACCCGATACGCCGTTTGTTATCCCGATAGCGGCACAGAACTCGGCAAGAGAACGACCTTCCTCTAGCAACTGGCGCATGCGCCGACAGAGATCGGCCCATTCCAGATCTTGCCTAGTTGCACAATCGTCAAGAATCCCCCAAATCCTTGCCAGGTCCGGCTCTTCAGCCATGGCCCATGCGGTTAGCCTTGCAACGGCCAAGGCTGCGGTGATGGCTTTTGGATCGGTGTGGGTGAGTCGGGTTCCCGCGATCACAAAACGGACCATCTTTTCCGGGTCGTCGCGCCAATAGGCACCGATCACTGCCGCCCGCATGGCCGGCCCGTTTCCAGCGGAAAAAATGCCGCTTTTGTGGAGAGGAAAGCCCAGCAGGAGCCGGAGGATTCCCACGGCCGTGGCAAAACCAACACCGGCGGGTAGAGCGAGTAACCAGAACCTCAGCTTCCAGGCTAGCTGTTGTGCAAAAACCTGCTCAGTTTTTGGGTTCATCAACAGGCACTGGGCCACCATCAGGGTATGCTCCGTATCATCACTGATCATTCCCCGGCCCGCAATGAAGCGCTGGCGCCATAAGCCTCCATGCCACTTCTTAATGCGTTCAGGGCCGAGGCCCTCGACGGGAAGCCCGAGTGTATCTCCCAGCGCGCCCCCTAGAAGGATACCGGCAAAACGATCTTCCAGATGACCCATAATATGCTCCTCACATAGGGGACGTTTCTGAAGCGCAAAAAACCGAAACTTTCTCCACGCCACGACAGGAGCGCAAACAGGACGAAAAAGGAACGCTAACGGTGTTGTTCCCGCAGTAAATCGTTTATTGTTTTCACCGGATTGAAAGTGATCAGAGGCACCTCCGCGAAGCAGGTGTTCCACTCGGCCATGGCGCCATTCCAAAGACCGGGCAACTCCAAGGCTTTAAGTGATCGGCCCGCATACGACTTCTCCGAAATGAAGCAAGCCAGGGGATCGACAAAACGGGTCAGGTCGAAAGGTGCGCCGTGGAAATCACGCACGGAGCAAATGAGATCGACAGGATTAAAATGCGTTGCCGCTGCCATCATGACCGCCTGCTCCGTATTTGACTTGTCAACCTGACTGGACTCTACGATTTGAATGGTCTTTGCACCGTTGCCGCCATCGACCCAAAAAGGGCCACCGCCCGGTTCACCAACATTCTCAACCATGCCGCAAACGCGAATGGGCCTGTTGAGCAGATCGGTCAGGAAATGTTGCCGGGCCGCCAGCTCCTCAGGTAAATCGGCAGGCGCAGGAGAGCGCCCCAAGTGAGATTCGGCATAGGCTAAAATTTCATCGCACAGTTTCTCATCCGCTGCTCCCGCTTCCAATGCGCGTAGGTAGTTGAAGACCTGGTCCTGAATTTCGAGCAAAAGGCCGCCCAATGCTTTTTTGTAGGTGATTGTGACCGGTTTAAGGTGATCCGGCACCACATTATCCACATTTTTGATAAAAACAATATCACCGTTCAAGTCGCCTAGATTCTCAATCAATGCGCCATGGCCAGCGGGACGGAACAGCAGCCGACCATTGTCGTCACGGAACGGCTTATTGTCCAAATCGACAGCAATGGTATTCGTGCTTTCCTTTTGCACCGAAAAACTGACGCTAGGGTTCAGACCACTTGCCTCAAAGGCAGGAAGCGCTTGAGCAAGATGTGCCTCGAATGCGGGGATATGCTCGGGGGAAACGGTGAAATGTAGTTGCGCCCTGCCATCGCTTGCAGCGGCATAGGCCGCAGCTTCCGCCAAATGTTCTTCCACTGGAGTCCGGGTCCCTTGCTCATGGCGATGGAAGGTGAGCAGGCCCTTGGGCAGGTTGCTATAATTCATACCCTTCACGTCCAGAAGCGCATCGAGAACAGCGAGTCGGTCTGAGGCCTGCTTGCCCATTTTCTTCAGTTGTTCCTCGATTTCAGCATAGAAGGCAAACTGAGACAGGTGTTCCATAAACGTGTCCAAATCGGAACTTGCCACATCTTCGCCTGCGGCCAGGCGCTCCCGTGCGCCATGCAATGCCTTGAACATGCGCGATGCCGCGCCAGAGGCAGGCACAAATTTGGTGACACAGCCTCCTGCTTGAGCTTTTTCGAATCGGGTCGTCAGTTCCGCCAAACGAGATGCGTCCAACCGTTGGAGTCCATGATCGATGGTGCAGGGCCCCAGAAGCGGGGTGAAGGGAACGCCCCGACGAAAAGTTTCGATCTGGTGCTCACTCTGTTCAGGAGTAATCCCCATTCCTTCCATCTGTTTCAGGTCCTCAGGATTAAACAGGCTATTCAATGATTCCACCTCGTTGGTAATTTGTTAATGGAATACCTGATTCTCCCATAAATAGAAAGGTAATCCCAGCCTTTCTATTGATTTTTTGTATTCCATCTGGGCCTTCCGAGTTTAGGTAGAACCAGGGATTCAAGGCCTTCGAAATGCTTTTTTCAAGTTATGCCTGCCTGCTGCCGACCTTTTGAATAGGGACATGGATGTCTCTTATATATTCGTCAACAAGGAAGTTGCCTATGTTTTTTAAGAAGAGAGGGTCGAATCTCAACCTCAACCAGATCCAATATTTACTTGTAAACAAACCATTGGTAATCGTCAAACTGGAACACTCCGCTCACAATAAGAAGATGATCACCAATGCACTAAAACGACTGTTCTCAGACCCTAAGGGACCCCATGTCATCGAGACCTTACGGGTTTTCCTGGAAGAACGGGCAATACGTTATTCGCTAACCGCTGATCAGGTAGGAGCACGTGCCTTCCTACTCAGGCAGATGGACAACCTCTAAGTAAAGATGAACCCGCTCAGGAACCAAAAATCACCAAATCCAGCGGGCTAAACCCTTTTGAGCCGCGCACTTAGGTGAGGTAGTCGCTCCTGGGTTTGATCGGTGTGCATACCCATCTCATAGTCAAGACTCTCTCCTGATAGACGGATATGCCGACGCGTAGCGATCATCCTTGCATCCCCCGCCTCAGCAATGCTTGTCAATTCCAAAACCAACTCACCCGGCACGTCACCATATGTCGCAAATCCTTCCAGAACCTCGACACGACCACCACTTTGGGCATTGGACATGCGTATGCGACCGTCCTCCAACACGATCAGGAAGCCGCTCTCCCAATGAGATGCTTCTACGGGTTTGTCCTCGCCATCGATGAGCCAGGTACGTTGCTCGTAGTGAAAAGGACCCAGGTCATTCTCGAAATGTAACTCCTCGCGATAACGAAAAGAATCAATGGTGGGAAAGTTCCCCTCGCCTGTTCCCTGCCAGTTACCCAGTAAACACATCAATCTCTCGCTGGTTTTCTCTTGGCTCATGAACAACTCCCGCTTGCTTCGAACATGCATGGCTCGTCTGCGAAAAAATGTGGACGAGAAAGACCATCATACGGTAGAGATTTGAACTTGTCGATGAGGATCACTTGCAACGCTTGGATTTCAACTGTATAACGGAGCTACGAACCAAATACAGGCATGGCTGACGGTCGCGCCTGCGGAGGGCTATTTTGGATCGGTTCTACCTGGGAAAACTAGTTGAAGACATCAATACCCATTCGGCAAGGGTGCTCGAAACCGCTTTGGGCGGGCACTTGAGTTTCTTTTCGGCCTTGGATGGGAACGCGGAAAATGGCGAGCGCCACCTAAAAGTCTTGCGCTATCTCTTCTCTGTCGATGCATCTTGTCCTGTCGCCCGCCTCCTAACGGTTCGCCAATCGGTTGAACAACTTTGCGATCGTTTTACAGCGCCTGATATCCACTGTACCTGCCATTTTGGTTACGATAGCCCCGTGCCCTTGGAAAGCAGCGAAATGACGCTCCTGCTCCATTTCTACATGTTGGCCAATGGCCGTGACAATGAACCGAATCGGGTTACCGTCAATGCCTTGCTCGACAATCCGGACAACCAGGTGACCGACCTGCCCAAATGGCTCTCCCTGGAAGGGCTTTCCCATGAGCAGTTAACAGACGAAATACATGTATTTTGCGAGCACTTCATCACCAGTGATTTTGAGAACCTTGCCCAAATTCGCAATTTTGAAACCGCTTTCTGGAGAGTGGTCAACCTGGCCTGTGCCTTTTACGAAACCGAGGAATGGAGCGATCTGGTGGCCATGCTCCCCCCTCGGTTTCACCCCCAACTTCGTGACCTTCCCGAAGCCTGGAGCACTCTTCGCCAGATGGAGCGAAGTTTTACGGAAGAGGCTTTTGTGGCTTGTAGTCGCGCCAGCTTGCGTTTCTGCCAGCAGATGTTGGAAATGGAGGGTTCCTCGTGAAACAGGTAGCCGAGATCTATGCCGAGTTGGTGAACTCGGGCAAGGTAGCCGCGATCACCCGCTTCAACCTACGCAAGTTTTGCCATTCATTCGGGCTACCCCCCTGTGGTATTTCATTTTGGGAACTCGATGACCTCAACTGGGACTACCTTGCTGTTTTAAACGATGCGCTTCGTCACGACCGCTTTGTCTTTCGCGGCGGTAATTTTTTCCCCAGGTCCTATTTAAATGATCTGGTGCTGGGAGTTGGTGTGCGCACGGAACACATCTTCCTCACCTCAGGCCACCCGCAACACCAGATCTGGCGCTCGTTTTTTTCCAACTCTTTTGCCGAGGCGGAGAGGCGTTTCGGTACGCGCCCTACAGGCCCCAAACAAGACCACAGTGTCCTGGCCGATGTCTTCCGCACGAGCCTGGTGCTTGATCTGGTGCATTTTGCCAATCACCGAGACAAATTGTCTTCGATCGCCGATTTCTATCTCGCGTTATTCTTCCTAAGTAAGTTAGCGCGTCCCTCGGGCATGACTCGCGATTCAATATTCGAAGACTTCAAGGCACATCATCCCCAATTCCGCGCTCAAATCATGCGTATCCAAACCACCATCGATTTGGAGGAACGGCTCGACGATATCCTCTACCTGCTTGGCAAGCTGGAGTCGGATTAACTCGCTTCGGCATGTGCAAGCAATTCGTGGGCATGCGCATCGGGTAAATCGTGGCGACGTAGAAATGCCACCAATTGGATCAGGTACTCCAAGTTCGGCCCACTGGGGCCACAGGAAACCCGAATTTGTTGCGCCATGTCTTGCATATCTGCCGGGCCCAGGTACTCGGGGTTGTCTGGTGCTGCTCGATAAACCAATACTTCAACGGCTGGCAGTTCTGCGTCACGTCCGTCGAAGCGCACCTGTTCCCGTTGGTAGCCACCTTTTTCCCGGTGGTCCAATTGCGCCAGAACCTTTTCGGTCTCGACATGTGGTACCTTGAAGGCGACACCCCAGCAGAGGGCTCCCGATTTGGGGAGCAGGGTTACTACTCTACCGGGCGCTCCCGGAACCCCGCGGTGATCTGTAGAGCCCTGATAAAAGCGGCGTTCCCAACCTCGGATATAGCCAATGCGACACTCCTCATAAGGAATGTCGGGTCGCCACATCAGAGAGCCGTAACCAAAAATCCACAGCGGATCCACAAAGAACCTCAGTTACGAAGACCGAACAGAGAGGCAAGCACAAGAATGAGAAAAATAGAGCCCATGATTGCGAAGCGGAAATTGCTCAAATGATTGGGCGTGTTCTCGACCGCATGTTGCTGACTCTGCCCCGAATTGGTTGCCACCGCATCGCCCCGCGAAGTGTCCGGGGTTCCCGAAATCTCTACCCGTATTTCTGTCTGACCGGGTTGCCGTTGGAATGTGTAAAGGCTAACATTGCTCTGTTCATCTCGGGTGGCTAGTGTGATTCCCTCTCCTTCGGCCGACATGGTCAAGGGCAGCAGCAGAAGTCGAAGTTTATTCTGGTCGGGTAAAAGGGGGATAACATAGCTGTTCTTTTCGCCAGCCTTGTAGGCATGCCGGGTATGAACACGCATGATGGTCTGGCCCGGTTTCACGGCAAAAGAGGAAGATGCAACCCCGTCTTCCAAGCTCAATGGCCGCTTGAGCGGAGGCTTTTCGCCCTGTTGTGTGCTGGCCTGTAATTCCGTATGGCCCAGTGGTGGTCGAAAGCTGATGACGGGTGTGTCTTTGAGAAGACTGGTGGGGGGCGAGTGGATGTTACTGAGTTCGTAAAAGGATCCAATCTCCACAATTTCGTCATAGGCGTAGATGCCGACACTGCCAAGGGTAATGACGGTTTTGGCATCTGGCGAGGCATCGTAGACCGTAATCCGATTGATGGTGTCCGGCGAAATTCGACTGCTCGTATAGGTGACGCCATCTTTAATCGCTTGAAGGAGCATGGGTTTGCCGCTGCTCGCATCATCAAAAGGAATGGTAAAGGCACCGGTCGCGTTAGGGACACTGCCTAGAACAACCATACCTCGATCGAGGCTGACGAGATTCACCAGATCGGCCTTACCATTCTGATTGTCTCGTGTCCCATCAATCACGACGCCGGAAATTTCACCGGCCATGGCCAGAGTGCTAATAAAAAAAAGAAAAAGCAAGCGCATTCACAAACCTCCAACAGGCATGCCCATTTTAATGATTGAACTACAATTTGGGAAGCGTTCTATAACAAAAAGGATCAATTTGGCCACGAATAGGGCTGATTGCCCCGGGTTAAAGGTCTATTGGCCAGGTTGCTGCATCAGTTCGTAGCCCCGTTGCGCTTTACTACGGTTGCCTCTTGTCAAGGGAAATGCGGCAAGCAGTTGCTCGGAGAAACCTTCCATTGAGGCGAGTTCCCCAGAGATCAATTCGAGTTCCAACTCGCAGATGGGCTCGCTTAAGCTCTCATGAACCACCGTTCCCCGATCGAGGGCGGCTTCAACGCGTGTATCGCCATCCAGAAGCAGAAGCCAGCGAAGGCGATGGAAATCGGTGACAAACAGGGGCTTTAGCCTTGCGTGAAGGGCGGCGTCATGTCCGATGGCATCAAAAGCGCTACCTATTAATTTGGAACAATCCAACTGGTCACTCGGAAGAGGAAACTCAACTTCTTCGCGGATCGACAGGCCACCCGTGCTCGAGGCCTCGCCTTTCATGGTTTGTACCCAGCCGCCTTCAACGCTGCGAGTGCGCAGGCTCAGACCCTGAGCGCGCAAGTATTGGTCGGGCGTATCGTAGTAGGTGCTGATCAGGCGACTCAGTTTGCGCGGGCCCTCAGCTTTGGCCGAAATCAACGCTAGTTCTTTCAATTGCTCGGCCCGTTCAGGCGCCACCAGGAACTTGAATTCTATTTCTTTTGCCAAATAGCACCTCCATAAGGCTCCTTTATAGCACGAACACAATAGCAGCGCTACGAGAGCACTTTGGATCTAGCCAGGAGAATCACTTTTGTGTATCATTACCCGCTGGCCGAAGGTCGCCAGGGAGGCTGTGTGGACGAGAAACTGTCAGACGAAGAAAAAGCGCGGGT
>Ga0316189_10004106_pt1 | contig 14052 bp, 6 predicted proteins | sample LowCovwburrow_MG_FD_204930 | JGI IMG/M metagenome (GOLD analysis project Ga0316189, IMG submission 204930) | Coastal sediment microbial communities from Maine, United States - Lowes Cove worm burrow | ecosystem: Environmental > Aquatic > Marine > Coastal > Sediment | place: USA: Maine...
CCGTCTTTCCAAACCAGAGCCCGCGCGGGAGCTCCTCCACCTTCGACACCACGACTCGCGGCATGACCGCCCTCCGTCCACGCCCCGAGCCCGTCCCGGCAGCGTCCCGCATGCGGGTCGGCCGGGTGGAGGCACCGTTGCGCGGGAGAGGCGACCTAGGCGCGATGTTGCGCGCGGCGCGGCTCGGTCATCCAGATCAAGACGCCGCGGGGGTCCGGTAAGGCCGCCGTATGGAGATGTACGGCCCGGACTAGCCCGGCGTCCGCGTGGACAGGTGGACCGAGCGGCTTCTACTCCTCTCCACACGCCTGCGCGGTCGCCGTGCCGTACGCACGAATTGCGCGCATCATCGGCCGCCGGCGCGATCTGTGGTGCCCCTCCTGGTCGACACGTCTTGCATGTCGAGGCAGAGCCGCTGGAGGTGACCCATCGCGCCCTCACCAAGAAGCCCGACGAGCGCTACCGGTCGGCGGTGGACTTCGACATCGCGCTAGGCCGGGCGCGCGACGAGGCTCAATCGCGCCTGGTCGCCGTTGAAGCTGATGATGGAGCTGACGCCCGAGGAGTAGGCGCGAGGGGGTTCGCCGTGCCGCCGCGAGAGCGCGCTTTGCGGATCCTTCGCCGATCTCGCGCTCGATCTCGCGCGAAAACTGGCGTAAGCTTGTGCGACATGCGTCTTCGTGACCCCAACGAGGCGACTCTCTACCGCGTGCCGGCGACGCTCTGTCCGGGCGGCGTGTCTCTGTCTCTACTGCTCGTGGGCGTGCTGGGAGCGGGCTGTCGCAGCGGAGCACCGCCGGCCTTCACCTCCTCGTCATCGACGACGGTCACCACGAGCTCGCAGGCAGACACGTCGACGGAAACCTCGAGCCCCACGACGGGCACTTCGGGCGGGACCACAGGGACGAGCACCAGCTCGAGCTCGCTCGGCACCACGGCGACCTCCTCATCCACCTCTTCGAGGCCTCTCAAGGACGTCGGCTGGGACACCGAGGACGCGAGCGACACGACTCCGCTCGGCTGCAAGGGGAAGATCGACTTCCTCTTCGTCATCTCGAGGTTCTTCCCCTTGGAGCCGATCCAGGGACGACTCGTCGACGCCTACCCGAAGTTCATCGAGATCATCGAGTCAAAATTCGCCGACTTCGACTACCACATCATGGTGATCGACGCCGATGACTACTGGGGCATCCCTCCGTGCCCAGCGCTGTGCTCGGTCCCCGAGTGCAAGACCGGCGACCCCTGCTGCCCTTGGTACCACCCCGAGAACGAGGGCCAGGTCTGTTGTAGCGAAGATTTCCCCTGCGACAAGCTCGACTTCGTGACCGCCTGCGACGACACGCTCGGCGCCGGTGTCGTCTTCCCTGTCGGCTCCGACTCCTCAAACGCGATCTGCAAGATCGCCGACGGTCGCCGCTACATGACCAAAACACAGCCGAACTTGGCGGAGACCTTCGCGTGCGCGGCTCAGCTGGGGATCAGCGGCAGCAATCGTGTCGGCGATGCGCTGGTCGCCGCGATGTCGCCTGCGCTCAACGAACCTGGCGGCTGCAACGAAGGATTCCTCCGCGACGACGCGCTCCTCATGATCACGATGGTGAGCCCCTCGGGCGATCACTCCAAATCGGTCATCTACCCGTGGGACTGGTACGACGCCATCGTCGAGGCCAAGAATGGCGACGCGTCGTCTGTGCTGGCGCTTAACTTCACCCAGGCTGATTGTGACCCGCTCGACAACTACCCCTGCCAGCTCACGGAGATGTTCACCGAACACCTTTTGGCGGACAAGTTGACCCCGGACTATGGTCCGGTCTTCGACAAGGCGACGGATCTCGTTCAGGAGATGTGCGAGCCGATGATCCCGGAGTGAGCTCAGCTGCCCACGCGAACCGTGGCCGGGTACCCGTTCGCCCCGAGCCCCCCTGCGTAGACCTCCCCGTAGGGACCAATCGTCACCGCGAACGCCATATGCGTTTGGAACGGATCTGTCCGCGAGTAGGACCACAACAGCTCGTTGCTGTTCGGCATGAAGGAGCGCAGGGTGAACGAGTTATCGTCACCGAGCTCGCCACCGCTGCCGACGACCACGTAGCCCGCCGCGCTCCAATCTAGCGAGTTGGGAGCGAGAAGTGGCTCCGCGTAGAGGCCCAGCGACGTCGACCAGCCTCCGTTCCCCTCCTCGTCCATAAGCCAGAGCTTCCCTTCGACGACCGAGCAGGGATCTCCGCAGACATAGCCGGTAGCGAAGACCTGACCTTCGCTTCCACGTACTAGCGCTGTCGCGGCGCTCTGAGCCGCAAAACCGGGCGCCGGGACGAGAAAGTTTGGCTTCTCTGAGGAGGCCAGATCGAGAGAGAGAGCGAACCGACGGCTGCTCGACGTGAATTCTCCTTCGTGGGGCCCAGTGACCTCGCCGACGATGAGAACGCGATCTTCCTCAGTAAAGATGCAGTCCGCGGGACTATCAAAGAAGGAGTGCTTCTCCTTGAACTTGTCCGGATCTTCGTAGTCAAACGTCCGCGACAGGTCCGGCTCGCCGGGCTCGAAGCGTCGGACAATCCCGTCCAGATCTCCGTAGCCGCTCGGAACAGCGCCGCAGAGCGCCAACACCCCCTCGCGCTCGGCAAGGGCCTTGGCCTCCTCTCCGAGAGGGCCCATCGCTGTCGTCAGCGGAGCGCTCCCCCAGGAGGCGATCTTCCCCAACCACCAGATCGTGGTGTTCGCGTTGACCTTGCGCGTCACGAGCGGGTGGATCGTCCCGTCCTCTCCGACCACGAGGTCCACGGCCTCGCACTCTTCGCCGGGGAGCACGGCGACGACATCGGACGGGTCCCACTCGCCGTCAGCGCTCCATCGGCGCAGGTAGCAACGACGCTTCGCGTCCTCATCGAGCCGAGTCCCTAGCTCGATCACATCTCTGGTGGGGGTCGTCGCCATGGCGACGACCCACCCTGTGCCGACGACATCGACGTCGACCCCCCAGCGGAGCTCGCTGCCCGGCTCGGGAAGGCTCACTTCGTAGGAGGCCTTGCGCTTCGTCCCCTCGAGGTCACCTCGCCAAGGCGACAGCCAGACCGACTGCTTGCCGTTGCCTAGGCCGGAGAGAACGGCCACATCGCCCTCGAAGCTTCCCGGCTCGACCTCCACCAGCTCGACGTCCAAGCCGCTCGCGAGGCGCATGCGAACGCCGTCGCAGCCCTCGGCCGTGACTCGCACCGTCACTGGCCCGTTGAGCACAATTTCCAGCGGATCGAGGACTACGTCGAGAATCGCGGGCGGATCTTCGGCGACATCTTCGGTGGTCGCATCCGTGGTCTCGCTGCCAGTCGTCGTGGATCCGTCTGTCGTACCCGATCCCGCCCCCGAGTCGCTCGCTGATGCCGATCCAGTGATCGTGATCGAGCTGATCGTCGTCGCGCCCGACTCTGCTCCGAGCGTCGCTGAGGAGGACGAAGACGACGACGAGTCCTGATAAAGCGCGTCGTACCCGGCCCAGTTCTCATGAAGGCAGCCCCCCGCGAGAACGAGCCCCAACACCGGCGCGACGAGCCTACAGAAGGATCGAGCTGACAAGACATTCCGCATCAGAAGCGTCCTCCGAGGTTCAGACCAGCACCATGCGGACCGAGCGTCGGCCCGAGCGTCGTCAACGACTTGCGCCCCCTACCCTTTCCACGAACCACGAGGATCGCGCCCACGCCCAGCGCGACGACAGCGGCCGTCCCCAGCCCGATGGCGACCTGCTCTGCACTCTCACCGCGTCGATAGGTCACCGCCTTCGCGTCGTGCTCAGCCTGGGAGGGTTGAGTCCCCGCCGCGACGTGCCGATCGCGGGCGGCCGCGATCTCGGCGCTCGCTTGGATCGTCAACGCTCCCCCTGTGATCGCCCCTACCGCGAGCAACGACCCCGTCGTGAGCATCACGGCGCCGCCAGTCCGAAGGCCGTGTCCCGGGCTCGGAGCTCGCGAAACGTCGTCGTCATCCGGCGTTCTTCTCGCTGAAGCGCCCGGCTCGCGAGAGGATGGAGGAGCCCCAAGCAGCGGCGTCTTGGACCTCTTCTGCCCCTCGACTTCGACCTCGGCCGCAGGACAGCCACCGGCCGCGACTGTCGCGGAGAGTCGCTGCTCGTGGAACTCCTCCACCTCCGCCCGAGTCTCCGGATCCAAGGACGAGCGCTCGAGGAACCAGCCGCTGAGCTCAACGCTTGCGCAGAGGTGCCGAAGCTCTCCATCCTCGGCGTAGGCGCGCGCCCACGCGCTGTCTGCGAAGAGCAGCGTCATCGGATCGAGCGAGCTACGAGCGAGCTCTGACCAGCGCTCGGCGGCCGACTCATACTCACCCACGTCCTCAAGGTGCTTCGCAGCCCGCCACTCGGCGTCCTCAGCCTCTACCGGCGCCGCTGATGCGAGCCCTGAGGCCAACATGAGGGCGCTGGGGCCGATGAGCGCGAAGAGCATGCGCGGAAACGATATCATCCCATCGAAGCTTTGCGGTGAAGAGATACGCCGAGCTGGCGGGATCGTCCGCGCTCTCCGAGATCCAGCCCCGAGAAGACATCTCGCAGGCAACGGCGGATCAGCGACGGTGTCCCGGGCGGCACCGTCAGATCAGTCACCCGCCCTGAGGTCTCGACGCTGAGCACCACGTCGACCGAGCCCTGAGCGTCAAGCGCTCCGATGCAACGCTGTATCGCGGGGTCATGGTCGCGTGCCCACCGCTTCGCGGCAGCTGATGCCGATGTCCGCGGGCTCGTTGAGCGGGCTCGTCGCGGACTGGCCTGCTCCGGAGAGGTCACCTCCGGTGTGCTCTCCGAGGCACTAGGCGTACCCTCCAGGCCCACAGGTCGCACATCACCTCGGTCGCTATGCTCCGAGCCCTCGCCTGGTGACCCCGCGCCCTCACTGGACCCCGATGGGCTTGTCCCGCTCAATGAGGACGATGAGGACGATGAGGACGGTGAGGACTGCTCGCCAGCCTCAACCGGCCCCTCCGCCAGACCGAGCGCCCCCGGCCGCGCTTGCTCGACATGGCGTCGCAGCCCCTCAGCGAGCGGGACTGCTGACATCTGCCCTTGCCCCTCGAAGAGGCTGTCCACGCTCAGCGCGACCGGAACACCGATACCGATGATGATCCCGAACGCGACCGCGGCCGAGATCACGAGCGCGAGCTGCGAGCCTGTCCAAAACCTCCCGACAACCGCCACCGACGCGGTGTTCCGCGCTGCTGAGGCCGACAATCCTGGATCGGAGCGCGCCGAGAGCTGCGACGCGGCACTTCGCGCTGATCCAACCGGCGCTCCCGAATCGGAGTGCGCCGATGGCTGCGAGCCCGCCCAAGACTTCCCGTCAACCGCCTCCGGCCCGGCACTCCCCGCTGATCCAGCCGGCGCTCCCGGATCAGAGTGCGCCGAGGGCTGCGAACCCGTCCAAGGCTTCCCGTCAAACGCCTCGGGCCCGGCACTCCCCGCTGATCCAGCCGGCGCTCCCGGATCAGAGTGCGCCGATGGCTGCGAGCCCGCCCAAGACTTCCCGTCAACCGCCTCCGGCCCGGCACTCCCCGCTGGTCCAGCCGGCGCTCCCGGATCAGAGTGCGCCGAGCGGGGCTCCCCGGCGACCTGGTCAGAGGTCTCCATCGCCAGGATATCCGCTCGGGCATCGTCGAGCTCCTGCCAGAACTCACCCATCGAAGGTATCCGATGGCTTGGGTTCGTGATCATCGATCGTCGGAGAGTCATCTCCAACATCGCAGGAAGCTCGACGCCCATCGAAGACGCAGAACGCGGCTCATCGCCAAACGCGACCGGTCGTCCCTCGGGAAACGGCATCCGCCCCGTCGCGAGCCGAAACAGCGTCACTCCCAGCGAGAAGACGTCCTGCAGGCGAGTCGGAGGATCGCCCAGCCCGGCCTCCGGCGCGATGAAACCGGGCGTTCCCAGCTTGATCCCCGGCGAAGTCTGCAGCCGCTGCTCCGGCGGCGTCCTCGACTCACTGGACGCGTAGAACGCGGGCAGGAGCTTGCCAATGCCGAGATCCACTAGCTTTACCCCTCCTGAACGCAGGCAGATGATGTTACCTGGCTTCACGTCCCGGTGGATCACCCCCTTTTCATGGATCATTCCCAGCGTCTCGCAGAGTTGGAGACCCATCTCGGCCACCTCGATCGGCGACGGCCTGCGCACCCGCCCCAGCGCCGCGAGATCGATCCCCTCGAGGAGCTCCATCGAATAAAAGTGAACGCCTCCATCGCAATAGAGAGCGTGCGCCTCGACGAGACCCGGCACAGCCATCTGCCGCAGCGCCCAAAACTCGTGCTTGAAGCGCTCTACCGACGTCGGATCCCCAGCATGCTCCTGCGCCAGAACCTTGACCGCATAGCGCCGACGATCACCCCGGCAAAACGCCTCGTATACCTCTCCCATCCCGCCCCGACCGAGTCGACGCAGGAGCTCCCACTGACCCGCGAGGACCGTTCCAGAACGGTCGCCGCCTACGCGCGCCGGCGCGTCTCGCTCGGCGACCCCTGGCCGGGCAAGCCCTGGCCCGCTCTCCCCCTTCCCTGCCCGCAGAAAGGAGCGAGTCCACCGGAAGAGCGGCGCGGGTGTCGAGATCGAGGGAGCACTCATGAATTCTCGTTATGAAAGATTAAAGCGTCTACATCTGCAAGTGAAAGTCCAGGGGGCGCCCAGCCCCACCCCGTCCCGCCAGAACACATGCCAGCACACACGCGCCATTCACGCGCGCGGTCCCCTCCGGGCAGCAAGCCCCACCGCCGACGACGAGGCGCGCATGCAGAACTCGGACCCGCAGTCTGCGTTGTTTTCGCAGATTTCACCGATCTCAGGGCCGCAGCCTACGAGCGCAGCCTGGAGGAGGAGGGAGATGGAGGGCACGAGCCTCAGCATGGAGGGACACTATCGCGCACTTTGGGCCGCTCGTGAAGGTCCGTGTCGCGCCGGGGTTTTGACGGGGCGGATGCTCGCTCGGCTCGTCGCTGTCCTCGAGGTGGAGCATTGCTGACGATCTCGACGGCCCGCTTGCGGAGCTTCGTCGCTCTAGAGCTGCTTGACATGCGCAGTTGCGTAGATCGCGCTGTAATGGCACTGGTATAAGGGCTGCGCTCATGACTAACGCGTTCGCGCTCTCTGTCCCAACTGACATCCCCTGGCGGCGAGTTTGCGCCAGCAGCGACATGCACGACGTCGATCCCTGCGACCTCGCCCTGCCGCCCCGGTGGCGTTCGTCGATCGCCCTCTTCCGCTACGACCCCGATGAGGCGTTCCAGCCCTACCCGGACCTTCTGGTCAGCTATCTTAAGCTGACGGTCACGATCACCCCATTCGCGCCGGAGCTCGACATCAAGCTCGGGACGCGTGAGATCGACGCGCTCGCGCCCGCGTTCCCCTGCTACGGCGCTCTCCTCCACGTCAGCGTCGGTCCAACCGAGGAGCAGCGGAGCACCCAGCCGCGGCAGAATCACCCGTACTTTCTCGACGTCGAGCCCAAGAAGCGCGAGCTCTACGAGCTTGTCACCGACACCGGCGAAGTCCTCTCCGGCTCGACGTCGGCGGTCTCGGTCGGCAAGAGTCAAGGCGGACTGCAGACGACCGAGCTCTACAACCTCAACCACGGCTGGAACTTCGGCATGCAGGGCAGCTACGCGGGCACGGGGGGCGGAGGGAACATCAGCGATTACAAGAGTACAGGATCGGTGTCAGGCTCGGGCTACCAGTCGACGGACATTCGCACCTCCGACGAGAGCGTAGAGCGTCGCGAATTGTCGTCGCACACGACGCAGCTCTCACAGATGTACAACCTCTTCCAAGCGTTCCACGTCGGCACGAACCGCGCCCTCTTCCTGATGGAGCCCCGACCGCACGTTCGGCAGTCCGAAGCGACCTTCATCCAAGGGCCGCGGGCGCTCGAGGGTCTGCAGGAGGTCTTCCTCGTCGTCGTCCGCCCGAAGTCCTGCAAAGACCTCTGCGTCGGCGTCCTCCTGGAGACCGCACACTTGCTCAAGCAATCGGAGGAGACTTTCGACGAGGACAACGCCCGCGTGGAATTCCGCCTGACCGCCAAGGCCCCCAACCTCGATACGACCATTCTCAAGGACAGCGGCGAGGGCGAGGTCGAGGACACGGTCCACTACGACGCCCCTCCAGGCTACGAGATCACCGGCTACACGATCACACCGATCAAGTCTGAGCGTGTTGTCACGGGCCCGGTCGTCCAGCACGACAAGAAGAAGCTCTCGATCTACGGAAAGGTGAGCTGGCGCTTTGAGGAGGGCAAGGTCAAGGGCGGCTCCTACGAGAACATCTACCACCACGGCAGCCTGCACGTGGACGTCCAGATCAGTCTCCGCAGCGCTGAGAGCAGGACTGAGGAAAAGGCGACGCGGATGTTTCTCTCGGCGCGGCAGCTATGCTGCTGTACCAAGGGTCATGATCGAGACGACAAGACCTCGATCACCTACGAGCGGGCCCTCTCGCGCCCGTTCGTGACCGGGTTCGCGGCCTCCAGCCCGGGTCGTCTCCAGGAGAGCCGGGCCTTGGCCGCGGAGCTCCGCGGCGAGCTTGAGCGGAGCTTGTCGAGCCCGATGCGGGTCGCCGCCGGTCAGCGCACATACCAGACGAGCGACGCCCTCGCCGCGAGAGCGCGGGGATTGCTGGGCGAGCGGCTCGCGGAGCCGGCAATGATCTCGTCGGTCGAGAGTCTGCGGTGGGAGGATGCCCTCGGTGATCCGGCCGAGCTCGCGCGGCGGCTCGGGATCACCGAGGATGCTGCACGCGACGTTCGCAGAGGCGCGATCGAAGAGGCGATTGGGGGAGCGACGGGAGCGCGGTCCGCGTGACAGGGTATCGCCTGACGAACCGCGGCACCCTGCCGGCGAGCGACGGCACGACGACGATGAAGCCGGGCGACACGCTCGAATTCAAGGACGTATGCGCCGCCGTTCGCTTTCTCAACAAGACCGACTCCTTCCTCGTCGAGAACGCGCCCGGTGCTGGCGTCCAGCGGATTAATCGCGCGGCCGAGAATGCGGGCTGCAGCGAGCGTATCGACGCTGCGATGGTCGCTCCCACCGGGGATGGAGAGGCGACCGAGACAGTCCCTCTCGGCGGCGATACAGGGGAGACCCAGGGGGCTCCTGAGGCCGTGGGTGGAGCCGTCGAGGTCGACGTCGAGCGCAGCGCATACGGCGAGCCCGGTGACGAGCGCACCCCCACCGAGGCCCTCCACGACCCCAAATTTCCCGCCACCGAGGGGCAAGTGCAGGGTCAGGCCATGGCCAACGGCAAGGACCTCGAGGCCGCGACCGCGGAGGTCGAGAGGGGCCTCCGCGGCGATCCACCCGAGGGCGAGCCGAGGAGCACCCACTCCGGCGAGAAGGCGCAGCAGGCCGCTCAGAGCGGCGATCCCGTCGACCTCTTCAGCGGCCGGCTCGCGCTGATGGCGATCGATCTCGAGCTTTCCTCGCCCTTCTTCGAGCTCGCGCTCGTCCGTCGCTACCTCTCGGGCGCGCCCGCCTTCGGCCCCTTCGGCTTTAACTGGGACCACAATTGGAACGTCTATCTCCGCCCGCTCGCCTCCGGTGATATGGCGCGGTGGACAGGTACACTCCACGAGGACGTCTTTGTCTGGGACGGCGGATCGTTTCAGCCCGCGCGCGGCGTCTTCGAGCACTTGGTGCCGCTGCCGGGCCAGCGCTACGAGCTGCAGGCGCCCCATGGGGTCGTCTACCGCTTTGAGCGGCCGCCGGGGTACACGGACGGTGAGCGGATCCCCCTCGTCGAGATCCGTGATCGCCTGGGCAATCGGGTCCGCCTGCTCTACGAGGGGGCGCTCCTCCGACGGGTCGAGGACGACGACGGCCGCTACTTCGCCTTTTTCTACGGTCGTTGCAGCCTGCTGGAGGCGGTCGAGGACCACAGCGGTCGGCGCGTCGAGTACCTCCATGACGATCTGGCGACCCACCTCTCAGCCGTCCGCGAGCCGGCGACCCGCGACTTCCCCGACGGTCGCCTGACCCACTTCGAATACCTACGGAGCGCGCCGTATCCGCTGCTGCGGCACTGCATCGTCCGGATCTTCGACCACCACGGTCACTCGCTCCTCGAGAACTTCTACCAGGCCGATCCAGCCTCACCGGCCTTCGGCCGCCTGATCGCCCAGGGCGCGGGCGGCTTCTTCTGGCAATTCGCCTACGAGCAGGTGCAGTGGGTCCCGCCCGGCGACGAGCTTGCCAACGTCCCTGCGACGCGGACGCTGATGAAGGACCCCGGCGGCGCGCTGTGGACCTACACCTTCAACTATCGCGGCGACCTCGTGGACGAGCGGGTCAGGCTCACGCGCGACAAATCGTATCGGGTGATCGTCACTCGCCGGAGCTTCGACGCCGCCGGCAACCTGATCGCGCTGGTGCGCCCGGATGGGAGCAGCGTCGAGTGGGCATACGATCACAAGAGCGTCGACCCGCGGGCGCGCGGCAACCTCTTGCGAGTCGAGCTCCGCGCGGCGGGCTTTGTTCAGAGCCGGATCGTTCTCCGCGCCGCGTACCACCCCGGCTACCACTTCCCCCGCGAGATCACCTACGAGACTGGCGCCAAGGTCCACCTCAAGTACGACCTCCGCGGCGACCTCCGCGAGGTCTACTGGCCCGACGCCGAACTCCCCGACAGCACCCTCCAAGCGGCGGTCACTCGCTTCGACTACGATCCCCGCGGTCTCCTCCTGCGGCAGACCTCGCCGGCCGGGCGAGCCCGCAGCTTTGTCCATGAACCGCCCGGAACGCCGCTCGGAGGGCTCCTGCGCGAGGAGCACGACGATCCCGAGGGGGTCGATCTCGTGACCACCTTCGACTATGACCCCGCCGGACAGATGTCCTCAAGGACCGATCCTGGCGGCTCAGTTTGGCACTTTCGCGTCAACGCGCTCGGCCAGACCGAGGACGTAGAGCAGCCGCCTATCGATGGCGAGGTCGATCCGACGCGCTTCTATTACAACGCACAGGGGAAGGTCCGCCGGGTCGAGCGGCCTCGCGGCGAACTGGAAATAGAAATGGAGGGGGACACGATCGTCGATCGGTATGAGTGGTCCCCCCTCGGGCACCTCGGGCGCACCATCCTCGCAGACAACACCAGCGCCCCGAGGGTATGGGAGCACAAGTTTGACTGGGAGGGTCGGCCGACCCTGACCACCGGCCCCTCGGGCATTCAGACCAGGACGGCCTATGACGAGCGTGGCCTCGTTATCGAGGTCGAGGAGAACTACGGGACAGGCGAGTCCTTGACGACGCGGAGGACCTATGACCGCGTAGGCAGGATCGTCCGTGAGGAGGATCCGGCAGGGCTCCTCCACACCTTTGACTACGATGCTTGGGGACGCCTGGAGACCATCGTCGATCCCACAGGGACCACAACGAAGCTGTCGTACGCGGCCTTCGATCTGCCGGGCGACGAGATCATCACCGGTGACCCGGGGTCCGGACCTCCACGGGTGCTCCAGCACACCAGGCGGCGCTACGACGCTCGTGGGCGGCAGATCCGCTCGATCGCCTTCGCCTTCGTCGACGATCCCGACGTGGCGACCGCGCTCGTCACGACGCGCTGGCTCGACGCTGACGGCCTCTGCGTGCGGCAGGACGATCCGACCGGCGCGAGCACCATCCGTGATCATGACGGCGTCGGTCGCCTCTTCCGCACCGTCGATCCTCTTGGCAATGTCTCGCGTGTCGACTTCGCCCCTGACGGCCTCCCGCATCGTCTGACCGACGAGGACCAGGACCAGGACCAGGACAACCCGCTGGCGATCCGTTGGACCGAACTCTTCAGGGACGCTCGCGGTCGCCTTGTCGGCGTGTCTCGCCCCGACGGGCCCGTGCTAGCGCAGCGATGGGACGCGCGCGATCTCCCCGTCGAAGCCCGAGACGCGCTCGGCACCGTCACCCTGCGGGAGTACTCCGCCCACGGCGAGCTGGTCCGCGAGCGCGTCGATCCGGACGGCCTCGACCTGACCTATACCCATACGCCGGACGCCACAGGGCAAGAGATCGAATTCTCCGATCCGACTGGCGTCAAGACTGCGACCACGCGCGACAAGCTCGGCCGGGTTCGGGTGGTCCACCTTCCGGGGGGCGCGAAGGTCGAGCACGATTACGACGCCGCGGGTCGCCTCAGCCAGACCATCGCTCCAGACGGCGCCGAGCAGAAATTTACCTACGAAGGCGGGCGCCTGCACACGCTCGAGGTCGTGCCCCCCCCCTATCTTTCTCCTGTCCCAAAGCACATTTATACCTTTGACGGCCTCGGACGTCTGGTACGCGCGCAGGCTGGCGAGAGCGACGTTCGGCGGACCTATGACAGCCTCGGCCGCCTCCGTCGCGAGCAGAGCGGCGATCGCCTCACCGCCCTCGAGATCGACGACCTCGCACGCACCCATTGGCTCGTCTACCCCGATGGGCGGCGGGAGCTGCATCGTCTCGACGCCCTCGGCCGTGTCACCGAGATCGAGCTAGAATCCGCGGGCACCGCTGAGCTAGACGCCGGTCCCCCGGGCCTCCTCGCTGAGGTGGACTACCTCGGCCCGGCCCGCCTCACCGCCCTGAGCTTCGCCAGCGGTGCCTCCACGCGCATGACCTTCGATCCCGTCGGACGACTTGCTCGGGTCACCCATGCGGACGCCGAGGCGACGCCCCTCTCGGTCGTCGATCTCCGGCATGATCGGGCCGATCGCCGACGTTTGCTGGCCCGCGCCGGCCCTGACGCGGAGGCGCGTCTCCATGCCTTCGACGCGCAAGCCCGCCTCGTCGAGCTCCGGGCTGGCTTTGCACCTCCCGAGGGCGACTCGCTCGACCAGGCTGCGCAGGACACCGCCATCGAGGCCGCCGCGGAGGCCGCTGCTGATGCCCCGTTCCAGCGGAGCTGGACGCTGACGGGCGCCGACACCCCGAAGTCCATCAGCACCACGCAGGACGGCGCGACGACCCTCTCGGAGCGCACGCTCGGACCCCATCACCAGCTCCTCGGCATCGACGGCGTCGACCTCCCGCACGACCTCGCCGGACGCCGCAGAGCCGACCCCGATCGCATCTTCCGCTACGATGCCCTCGGCCGCATCGCCCAGATCCAGGACGCCAAGAGTCTCGCTGTCCTCGGCGAACACGGCTACGACGCCTTCGGCCGCCTCTCGCAGGAGGCCCGCCTCGGCGAGTCCGTCAGGACCTTCTACTTCGGCCCGCTCGCGCTCCACGAGGAGCTCGCCGGCGGCGAGGCGCTGCGCCAATTCACGTACCACCCGCAGGTCGAGGGCGCCATTCTCGCCACGACCAAGCAGGGCCTCCTAGCCCTCCATCCGGGCGTCTTCGACGACCTGGCCCTCGTCACGAGCCAGGGCGCACCGCTCCTGCGCTACGATTACGCCGTGTTCGGCTCACCGACCGTCCTCGACGGCGAGGGCAAGCTCCCTCTCGCGGCCGACGCCCTCGGCCTGCGGCCGCGATGGGGCGGGATGGCCTACGCCTCGGAGTCAGCGCTCTACCTCTCGCCGGCACGCCCCTACGATCCCGAGAGCGCCCACTTTCTCACCCAGGATCCTGCGCTCCACGTCGACAGCCCCTCCCCCTACGTGTACTGCGCCCACAACCCCGTCGACCGGAGCGACCCTGGCGGGGAGCTCTGGGGCGCTCTTCTCTTCGGAACGATCGGCGCTGCCGCCAGCGTCTTCCAGACTTGGCGCAGCGATCCTGACGCTGACTTCCTCGACCTCTTCAGCGCTGGCGCGATCGGCTTTGGCGCAGGGTTTGTCGGCGCGTCCACCTTCGGTTGGGCATCCGCAGGGCTCACCCGCGGCCTCCTGAGCGTCGCAGGACGCAGCAGCCTCGCCCTCGGCGCGAAGACGTCGGTCGCCCTCAGCGTCACCAGCGGGATCGGAGCCGGGGCGATCAGCGGCGGGCTTAGCGGTGGCCTCGCGGGCGCGGCCGCCGGTGGATACGAGGCCACCCGCTACGGCGGCGACGCATGGGAGATGATCAAGACCGGCGCCGTGCGAGAGGGGA